>Ga0326597_10004475_pt1 | contig 19676 bp, 20 predicted proteins | sample RVTome_12_FD_203789 | JGI IMG/M metagenome (GOLD analysis project Ga0326597, IMG submission 203789) | Soil microbial communities from uranium-contaminated site in the Upper Colorado River Basin, Wyoming, United States - RVT100D185 | ecosystem: Environmental > Terrestrial > Soil > Contaminated >... | reverse complement strand
CGCTGGCGCGTTGGATGCGAACGAGCATGGGGAGCCCGAAGGCGAGAGTCTTGCCTGAGCCAGTCGGTGCCATGCCGCAGACATCCCTCCCCTCCAATCCGGGCGGGATGGTGGCCTCCTGTATGGGAAACGGCTTCCGGATCTGCCTGGCATGTAATGCCTGAACCAGTGGCTCGGGCAGGCCGAGCTGGGCGAATGTCGTAGTCATGATTCACTCCGGTGCCCACATCGATGTGGGCCTTGATGATGGCTGTGGCTGTCTCGCTCGGGTCGCGTGGCAACCGATTTGCCTGGCGATCGAGGGTCGGCAGAAGAGGCGATCCAACCGGGTGAGAGGGCCGTTTTACCACCAGGGAAGCGACTTTTCGCTGGCCTCCACCTGGTGCGGCCTTCCAGATGATACCAGGCTGGGCGGAGAAACCTGAGGTTGCGCGACCTCGATAGAGGTCGCCCTGCATCAAGAAAGAACAGCCAGGCGAATCGTCGAGACCACGCGCTCCTAACCCGCCAGCGCCTCCGGTAGGGCCGTGGTCCAGAGATCGACAGCCGTGTTCAAAGGGAGAGACACGCCGTTGACCACTATCTGGTCGCCGCCGATGCTGCCGATGCGACGGGCCAGATCCTGGGGTACCTCTGCGGAGCCTCGTTCCATCACTGCCAGGAACCGATGGGGGTCTTCCGAAAACGGATTCTCAGTCTCCACCGTTGCCCCCACCCCCGAGGCGATGCACACCTCGGCGATGGCGACGGCCAGGCCACCATCGGAGATGTCATGAAGGACCGGTACATGGTGGGCCAATTGTGCTGCCAGGAACACGACTCGACCGGCGATCTCCGGGTCCGGGGGAGTCGGCCGACCTCCGAGACCACCAAAGAGACGCTGCACCGACGACCCGGCCAGGTTGTCGCTCGGTCTAGGCCCGATCTCCCAAATCTCCATGCCGGGCTCGGCCCGGCTCAGACGGGGTGGGGGCACCGGCATCGGGTCGGCCACGCCGAGCATGCCGACTACCGGCGTGGGGTGGATGTCGGCGCCGCCGGTCCCGTTGTAGAACGACACGTTGCCTCCGATGACGGGCACCTGCAATGTCTCGCATGCCTCCGAGATCCCCTCGATCGTCTCCCGGAACTGCCACATCACCTCGGGGTTCTCCGGATTGCCGAAGTTGAGGTTGTCGACCACGGCCATGGGCCGGGCACCTGTGACGGCCACGTTCAGGGCCGCCTCGTGGACCAGACGAGCCCCTCCGATCCTGGGGTCGAGGAAACACAGACGGCCGTTGCCATCGCTCGAGACGGCGAGGGCCTTCTCCGTTCCCTCGATCCTGAGCAGATTCCCGTCCGATCCCGGGCCGATGACCGTGTTGAGAAAGAGCATGTGGTCGTATTGGGTGTGAACCCACGCCGACGAGCCGATGGCAGGGTCGGAGAGCAACGCCTCCAGAGTCTTTCCCACTTCGAGCGCTGATCCATCGAAGGTCCGCCGCTGGATCTCGTCGAGCCGGTCTGGTCGTGCCATCGGCCGGTCATAGACAGGTGCATCATCGGAGAGCGAAGCCGCGGGGACCGCGGCAACGAGCCGTCCGTCATGATGGATCTCGAGTGTCCTGCCCGGTTTGACCACCCCGATGACAGCCGAATCGATCTCCCATCTGTCTGCGATGGCCAGGACATCGCCCACCTTGTCCGGGGACACGAACGCCATCATCCGCTCCTGGGACTCCGACATCAGCAGCTCGGTGGCGGTCATCCCGGTCTCCCTGGTGTGAACTGCGTCCAGATCGACTTCCATCCCAACGCCCGCCCGGCCGGCGGGCTCGGAGGTGGCGCAGGTGAGCCCGGCCGCACCCAGGTCCTGGACTCCGACCACCAAGCCCTTCTCATAGAGCTCGAGACAGGCTTCGATCAGCTTCTTCTCCTCGAAGGGGTCACCGACTTGAACAGAGGGTCTCAGCTCGGCCGACCCCTCATCGAAGGAGGCCGAGGCGAGGACGCTGGCGCCACCGATACCATCGCGACCCGTTGCATTCCCCAGCAGGAGGGCCATGGAGCCCGGCTCGCCGGCGGTCCCGAGCACGAGCTGTTCCTCACGAAGGATTCCCAGGCACATCACATTGACCAGCGGGTTTCCTGAGTAGCAGTCGTCGAATTCGACCTCACCGCCCACCGTTGGCACTCCCACGGCATTGCCATAGCCGGCGATTCCCGAGACAACTCCCTTGAACAGGTACCGATTCTTGGGCTCGGAAAGCGGGCCAAACCTGATCTGGTCCCAAAGGGCGATCGGTCTCGCCCCCATGGTGAAGACGTCGCGCAGGATGCCACCCACGCCGGTGGCCGCGCCTTGATATGGCTCCACGAACGATGGGTGGTTGTGGCTCTCGATGCGGATGGCAGCCAGCCAGCCGTCACCGATGTCGATCACGCCTGCGTTCTCCCCAGGCCCGACCACCACCCACGGCGCCTCGGTGGGGAACCGCCCGAGATGAGCCCGGGATGACTTGTAGGAGCAATGCTCCGACCACATCACCGAGTACATGGCGAGCTCCGCTTCCCACGGCTCCCGGCCGAGGATCGCCGTGACGGTCTGATGCTCGTCGTCGGTCATGCCCAACCGACGGTGGAGGGGCTCGCGGGTGCTGGTCATGCCGCGACGAGGGAATGGAGAAAGCTGTTGAGGAGCACCTCGCCGTCGGTCGAGCCCAACAAGACATCGGTGGCGCGCTCCGGATGCGGCATGATCCCGACGACATTCCCGGCGTCGTTGCTCACCGCGGCTGCCGAGTCCTGTGACCCATTCGGGTCGTCGAGATATCTGAGCACGACCCGACCGGTGTGGGATGGATCCACCCAGCTGCCCATGTACGAGTTGAGGGGCACGCGGAGACGCTGTCCGATCGCGCTGGCACGAGTGATGATGGACCTCGTGTCCACCACCTCGACGTCTTCGAAGCGGCAGATGAACGAGAGGTCCCGGTTGGCGATGTGGGCGCCCGGGATCAGACCGGCCTCGCACAGCATCTGCCAGCCGTTGCAAATGCCGAGAACCGGAGAGCCTTCGGAGGCCATCCGGGACACCTCTGTCATTGCCGGGGAGAAGCGTGCGATCGCACCGGTCCGCAGGGCGTCGCCGTGGGCGAATCCGCCGGGAAGGATGACCCCGCTGAAATCGGAGAGGTCGGTCTCCCGGTGCCAGACCAGGTCTGCCTCCCCACCAAGTGCGGTGAGGGCGTGGACCACGTCGTGCTCACAGTTGACGCCCGGGAAGACGACGACGGCGGTCCTCAACCGTCCACCCTCACCGAATAGTCCTCGAGGACGGGGTTTGCCAGCAGCCGACGACACATTTCCTCTACCCGGGCCTTGACCTTTCCGGGGTCGTCACCATCCACCTCCATGTGGATCACGCGGTCCATGCGCACGGTGGTCGTCTCGGTGAAGCCGAGCTCGTGAAGGGCGCGCTTGACCGTGGTCCCCTCCGGATCGGCGATCTCGGGACGTCGGTCGATGGTGATCGTAACCTTCATCGTTTCCCGGGATATTCGTCGAAGCTGTCGCCGGTGATCCGCTCGTAGGCCTCGATGTAGCGAGCCCTGGTCCCTTCCACGATCTCGTCGGGGAGGTCGGGAGCGGGTGGGCTCTTGTCCCAGGGTTGGCTGTCCAGCCATTCCCGGACGTATTGCTTGTCGAAGGATGGGATCTCACGGCCGGGCTCGTAACGATCGGCCGGCCAGTAGCGCGACGAGTCGGGCGTGAGCACCTCATCGATCAGCAGAAGCTCACCATCGGCATGACCGAACTCGAACTTGGTATCGGCGAGGATCACGCCCTTCTCGGCGGCGTGCTCATTGGCCCTGGTGTATATGTCCAGCGACCTCCTCTGGAGCTCATCGAACAGGTCGTTACCCAGTAGCGCCCGGGTCTGGTATTCGGTGAGGTTCTCGTCATGGCCCGACACCGCCTTGGTGGCGGGCGTGAAGATCGGCTTCTCCAGCTCGTCGGCCAACCTCAGGCCGCTGGGCAGGTGCTCGGTGGTCGGCCCACCCCCGTCCCGGTACTCCCGCCACGACGAGCCATACAGATAGCCGCGAACGACACACTCGACTGGGATCACCTCTGCTCGTCTCACCACCATCGACCGGCCCTCGAGATCGGCTCGCTGCTCGTCGGTCAGACCGTCGATCCCGGTCAGGTCGGTGGTGACCAGATGATTGGGTGTGTCGAGGAGATCGAAGAAGTGGAGGCTGAGGCCGGTGAGCACCTTGCCCTTCTCCGGGATCGTTTGGTTGAGGATCACGTCGTATGCCGAGATCCGGTCGGTTGCCACGAACAGGAGGTGGCCGGGGTCGATCTCGAAGATCTCCCTCACCTTGCCAGATGCGATACGGGGGAGTGCCGGCACGCGGCGGCAGCGTAGTGGCCTCGCGTTGCTGTTCTACGCTGCATCTCCGTGAGTGGCTTTGATCGGGATCGCGTGGCCGAGCTTCTCGCATCCGATCCCTATGCAAGGGGTCTTGGCGTGGAGCTTGGCACCGTCGACGACGATGAGATCGTCGTGACCCTCGAGGTGAGCGATGCCCATGCCAACTTTCTCGGCGTCGGTCACGGTGGGATGGTGTTCTCGTTGGCCGACTGTGCTTTCTCCCTCGCATCGAACTCGGCTGGTGCCCGGGCCGTGGCCGTCGACACTCACCTGGTCATCACCGCTGCCGCGAGACCGGGCGATCGCCTCGAGGCACGGGTCCGCGAGGTCTCACGTGGGCAGTCCCTGGGCACCTACAGGGCTGAGGTCTGCCGGGGTGACGGTCGTGTCGTGGCCCTGTTCACCGGAACCGTGTTCATCACACCGGTCTAGGGCACCATCGAGTCCTAGCATTCAGCCTCGGCTTGGCACTCCTCGAATACGTTGTCTTTCATCCCTGGAGGGCGCTGACTGTCCTGATGGTGGGGACCCTTCTCGGGCTCGGCTCCTTCTACATGTACCAGGTGAGTGCCGCCCTGGGTGCGGTGGCGGTCGAGGAGTTCGACCCCGACATAGCCCGTTCTGCAATCGAAACCGGCGGCGGCGCCCCGACCACCACAGTCTTCAGCATCGCTGGCGTTTACGTAGAGCCGTCGTATGACGTCGGAGAGGAGCTCGAGCTGATCGCGGCCACGTTGGCATCGATCCCCGAGTCGCGCCCGTTCAACCTCGCCGCGTCGGGTGAGCCCATCGATGACGGTGTCTTCGACGCCTATCTCCTCGTCGGTGGCGATGCTTCGGGCCGTCTCGCCGATGCCATCATCTTGGCCCTTCAACCCACCGACGGCGGGAAGCCGATCATGGTCAGCTTGCCCCGAGACCTCTATGTTTGGAACCTCTGCAAGAGATCGTTCACCAGGCTCAACTCCGGTCTCGGCGGCTGCTCCGGAGTCGCCTCGGGGTCGGAGTTGTTGGCCATCATGGTGCAGGACTACACCGGGATCCCGATCGATCATCTCGCCCGGATCAGCTTCGACGGGTTCGCCAGGGTCGTCGACGCGATGGGCGGGATCACGGTTTGTGTCGACTATCCGACCCGGGACCCGAAGTCACACCTCCTGATCGAAACGCCGGGTTGTCAGTCCGCGGGCGGTGAGACTGCGCTGGCCTGGGTGCGCTCGCGTCAGCCCGAGCAGCTGATCGGGGAGGAGTGGCAACCGGCCGGGGGCTCTGATTTCACGAGGCAACGCAATCAGCAAGACCTCCTTTTCCAATTGGCGGGCCGGGCGGCCGGGTTCTCCTCGCCTGCCTCGCTCGCCGCGAAGCTCGAGGCGGTCGCCGCCTCGGTCCGGCTCGATTCGTCGTGGTCGCTCGGTCAGGCGGTCAGCACGGCCTGGCGCTATCGGGGGATATCCAAGGACTCGGTGAAGCGGTTCTCCATCTCGGTCAGGGAGTACCGGACCTCGTATGGCGCGGCGGTCCTCCTGCCCGCCAAGCCGTTCAAAGAGCACCTGTCCGCCGTCTACGACGTGGGCTGACCGGCGCCGTGAGTCTTCGTTCTACGTGCATCGAACGCCCTGTGGTATCGGATCGGCTCCCCTAGGCGGACAGCGCGTATGCCGCTGGTGGCCGTGGGTGTCGGTCATGTGCTGTCTCCTTCGTCGGCGACCGTCCCGTATTGGCAGAGCGGGGTGAGTATGAGGGGTTGGTCACCGTTCGATGCGCTCGTTGAAGTGAACGGTGACGGTGTCGCCTTCGGTCTTGCCGATGACGGCACGGAGTTCGGCCTTGATCGGGAGCTTGTGGGTGCCATCACCGAGCGCCATGAACGAGCTGGTGAATGGGTGCCCGTCGACGGTGCCTGACACTTTGACCAGGCCCCGGGTAGCAAAGTACTCGGCGGTCCAGTCGGTGACGATGTAGGTCCAGCCGCCATTGGCGTCGCTCCTCTCGAGGGTGGCGGTGAAGGTCTTGTCGAGTGTGGTCATTGGTTTCCTCCATACATGAGTGATCCGGGGGTGGTGAGCGGCTCACCGGTTTCGAGCCAGGTCTTGAGACCCGACAGGATCATCGGCCAGCCTCCGTAGAGTTGATCGTTGGCGCCGGCGCGGAGCTGATCGTGGGTGACGGTGAGCCGGCACGAGTCCCCAACCGGCTCGATCTCCCAGGTGACCCGGCTGGTGCCCTCGGCGATCACCTCCGGACCCCACAGCGCCCGCATCGACTGCACCAGCCGGCGGGGTGGGTCGACCTCAACGTTCTCACCTTCGACGAGCGGGCCGTTCGCAGCCGGATGCACCATCAGAAAAGTCGATCCCGGTGTCCACTCGGACTCGACCCTTGAGCCGAAGTGGTACTTGGCTCGGATGCCGGGATCGGTGATCGCCTCCCACAACTTCGCCGGAGTGGTGCGGATGTAGATCTCGAAGACCTTCTCCATGGTGTGCTCCAATTCGTTCTTGAGGCCGACGAGACCGGCGGCCCATTCCTCGGTGTATTTGCTCACCCACCGGTCATGGACGAGCCGGATCGGAACTGGGTTCAAGAAGTGCAGCTTCTCGCGCCCTCGACGCTTGCTCACGACCAGCCCCGCCTCCTCCAAGATCCCCAGATGCTTGGCAACCGCCACTCGTGTCATGTCGAAGGGTGCCTCGAGGTTCGACAATGACTGGCCATCCTCGGTGAAGAGCGCATCGAGCAGTGCTCTGCGGGTCGGATCGGCCATTGCCTTGAACACCAGTTTCACAGCTGGGCACTATAGGAAACCAAATGGTTTCATGTCAACTCGCAATTACCGACCAGATGGCTTCCACCAACCTCAGGGGGTCTGCCAGTCCCACGACGGTGAAGCAGCTACGACCAGATCAACCGATCAAGAGCAAAATCGCTCGGGGGCGTCGAGGTCGGTCACCCGCGACAGGTCGGCACGACAAGGCGCTTGCTCGTCACAAGCGCGGTGGCGTCGGCACACTCTCGTGGGTCAGATGATTCACCGAAGCGCCGCGTAGAACAGGTAACCGGACTGCCGTTTGCCGTCGAGCTCGCCGTCGCTTGAAGACTCCGCGAGCCCTTTGGGTGTACAGCTAGCGCCTAATGCCAGTTCGGGGCGGCCCGCGTGTACGCGGGCAGACGCCCATAGACGTCCACGGGAGTCCGCCCTCCTAGCTATTCGTGAAGTATTAGCCGCTGGATGCTTCGCAGATGAGTACCGGAGGTGGAGTAAAGAAGGCCTCGTGTGGGCCTTTCACATCGAGGAGCGAGTCGTCCTCAAGTGAGAAGACGATCTTGCCCGAATCGTTGACGACCACCCCTTCGCCCGTCACGTGAATGTTGAACACGTTGCCGTTTTGGGTAACCGTTCCATTTTCGAAATCGATGATGACCATAAAGGCGAAGTTCTCCCAGGCAAGGAGTTCCCCGTCTCCGGTAATCTCTGAGGTACCCGTCACGTTGACGTGGACTTTCACGAGATCGCCATCTTGGTTGAAGAACTCGGTGACTCTTTCCACACCGGATTCGTGGACCAAGAACTCGTTCACGCCGCAAAGTTCAGCTCCAAGCGGATCCTCGAAGCTGAAATCGAACTCGTTTACATGCTGCTCGACTGCTGCCATTGCAGCTAGCGGCATCGCCGCCATCAGAACGGCCACCAGAACCAGGCCGAATAACCTACGCATCAGGGTTCCTCCTTCGCCCTGCGGACATTGCCGAGGCCGGAACCCACCAGACTCGCCTGACGCAAGCCCCCAACGCGCGGGCAGTCGGCCTGGCAAGTCAAGGGTCTTTGATTAGCCTCGCCTGCGAGCCTACACCTCTGCCGCCACTTGAGTAGTGAAGTTTTCGTCCTTTGGTCCCAGCTAATGGTTGGGTCCAGCGATTTTTCCGACATCCTGCCCGGCGCAGGTATCGGGACGCTTCGATGCGACGCTTCGAGCGTGATTTCTAAGCAGTCGCGGCGAAGGCGTCAGCTGACAGTTGCCCCTGAGGGGGCTCCGCCGATTGCCCCGAGTTGGCGCATGAGCGCCATGTCGTCGCGGACTGCCCAACGGTCTTTGACACGACCGTCTTCGAATCGGAGGAGATGGACGTAGTCCATTTCGACTCGGCGGCCGGTGGGGGCGATACCCATGAGGTCGCCGGTGTGGGTGGCGCGCATGGTGCAATGCACCGCGACCATGTCTCCCTCGGCGAGGACGTGATGGATATCCCACTGCTGGTCCGAGAAGACGCCGTGGAGCCACAGCATGGTCGACCGGGCCCCTTCGAATCCCTGGGGTGCACCGGGCGGGTCGTCGTGGTCGACCACATCGGGGTGGGTCACCTCGGCCAGCGCCTCGATGTCGGCGTTGGGGAAGATCTCTTCCCATATCCGTCGAGCTTTCGCCTTCAGGTCGTCGGACATGGTCTACCGTCCCTTCTGGTCTCGAGAGACCCGGAGTGGCCCCTAGCCGTTGGCCGGAACCGACCTATATTGATATCATGAGTATTCTATCGAATATGGAGAATGTCAAGCGGCGAAGGTACGATTCGCCCCGGCGGCGCGCCCAGGCCGCCGACACCCGCCGAGACATCATCGACGCCGCCCGGCGCCTGTTCGAGGAAAACGGATACGCCGGCACCACCCTCGCCGCCGTCGCATCGGAAGCCGATGTCGTAGTGGAAACGATCTACCGGAGCTTCGACGGTAAGGCAGGACTCCTGGAGGAAGTCATCCAGGCGGCGGTCGCAGGTGGCGCCAACCGCGCTCAGGTTCCCGTGACGGAACGACCCGCCATCCGAGCCGTCATAGAAGAACCCGACGCCCGCAAGAAGATCGCCCTCCACAGCGCCACCCAACCCGGAATCCACGCCCGCTCCGGTCCCCTACTGCGAGCACTCCGCGAAGCGGCTGCCGCCGACGAGAACCTCCAGCAAGTCCATGAACGTCTCGAAGGGCAGCGACTCAACGGCATGAACCAATACGCCCACGACCTCATAGCCACCGGACAGACCCGCAAAGACCTGAACCAAGACGACATACGCGACATCCTCTGGACCATCACCTCCATCGAGGTCCACGACCGCCTCGTCATCCAAAGAAGGTGGTCACAAGAGGATTACGTCGAATGGCTCACCGACACCATCGCCCGTCTCCTGCTACAAGCCTGATCCGACCAACCCACCCAGCGTCGCTATCAGCTAATCCCGGGTAGCAACGCCCACCCGGGAGGGCGCTCGATCGGCACTTCGGGCCTCCAACAATCGGCCAACCAACAAGAACCGGTTGGTTGTGGCGTGACGTCGCGGGCGATCACCGGGATGCCGGTTGCCTTCGTCCGCAAAGAGGCCAAGAAAACGGCACAGCCACACTCCCCCAGGGACCCTCCATCGTCGGGAAGAAGCCCCTCGTGGTCGAGGACGTCGTGACCACCGGCGGTCAGATCGAGCGCTCGACAAGAGACCTGCGCGACCGAGGCGCCGTCGTGACCCACGCCGTGTCCGTCATAGACCGAGAGCAGGGTGGCGCAGCCGCACTCGAGGCCATCGACGTCGAACTAAGGGCGCTCTTCCTGCACTCCGACCTCACGCGATTCGACTCCACCGGTGAAGGTGGCGAATCTCGCCCTTCCGGACCGCCCTGAGTTTTCATCGTTCTCGGCTTGGAAGGCGAACGCCTTCACCCCAACCACGCAGCCTCGTATACCGAGATCTCCCTGGCCGCCACACGCAGGAGAGAACCTAACCACGGCCAGATGCCATCGAGGTGAAACAGCCGCACAGATCACTCAATCCGGGCGCGTAAAGCTCGAACAGGTGCGCGTGATCGGCAGGTATCGCTCGGGTTGGATATCCGACGTGGTCGGCCCTCGCATGGTTAGCCACGCGTACCGTTCGGGAAATGGGCGGACAGTTCCACTTGGACGCTGAGACCTATCTCGCCATGATGCGATCGGAGATCGACCGCTACGACGAGCTTCAGTCCGCTCTAGCCGATGCGACGGCTGATGTCGCCGCTGAAACGATTCTTGATCTTGGGTCTGGCACGGGAGAAACGGCTTTGGCCACTCTGAAGCGGCATCCTGGCGCCACGTTGGTGGGGATCGACAGCTGTGAAGAAATGTTGTCGGTGGCGCGCCGACAACTCCCGTCGGCAACGTTCATCGTGGCCCGGCTCGAGGATCCGCTTCCCGGGGGTCCGTTTGATGTCGTTGTCTCAGCCTTTGCCATCCATCACCTCGACGCGGAGCAGAAGGCCCTGTTGTTTCGACGCATCTCGGAGGTGCTTACGGCAGGAGGACGCTTCGCACTGCTCGACGTGGTAATCCCGACAGAGCCGGTGGTCACGCCAATCCCCCTTGAAGAAGGTATCGACAAGCCGAGTCCGGTTGACGACATGCTCCAATGGTTGGACGCCGCGGGTTTCCGAGCCGACACGGTGTATTCAGCCGGAGATCTCGCCATCCTGGCGGCGACCGCCCCGGAAATCTGAAGCTAAACCCAAGCAGCCCCAGATCAACAGTTATCGAACGAAACCGCCTCATATCAGATACCGCACTGGAACGGCACGTCGAGGGCGCCTTCACACCGATGTGTCCACCACGGTGACCAACCTTTTGCTCGAAGTGCTGGATCGCGGACGCCGCACTGGTGTCGGACAGACAGTCCATAAGTGTCGTTCTGTGCAGGGACTCGGTATGACTTATCCGCCGATCGGGTGTCGACTCATGAAGTCGGTGAGAACACGTGCAATCTGTTCAGGATGCGTTGCCACCAAGGAATGGTCCGCACCTTCCACCACGACATCCTCCGACTGAGACAGCCAGTCCAGCATTAGCATGCGAACTTCAGCGAACCAAGAGCCGCTCTCGCTGCCCCCGATATACAACACAGGCTGGTGGATGCTTCGCGCAGCTTCGGCGCCGAACTCCCATGAGAGTAGGGCCGGGATGTCGGTCTCGAAGAACGTGTCTGCGTCGCGTTCGACCTGTTCAACCGCACCCGGAATGTGCCGCTCCAGATCGTTTCTCCAATTGGGGCCCATCAGGCGAGTGAGGAAGTTGTCCAGCGCAAAGCTGGCACCTTGGATCTGATGGTGCCGGATCAACTCAATGGTCGCGGTGACGAACTCATCGGCGCTGGGGATGTGTACCGGCGGTGGTTCGATCACCGTCAAAGTTTGGACTCGGGGTGCCGCTGTCACCGCCAGCTGTAGGGCTATTGCCGCGCTGTAGGAAACGCCGACGACGTGTGCACGTTCGATGTCAAGAGCAGCGAGCAGGTCTCGGCAGTCGCTGGCGTCGCGCGTCATCGAGCCGGGTCCCTCGACTGGACTGCTACCCCCATACCCACGCCGGTGGTAAAGGATCAGCTGATAGTCATCTCGGAGAGAAGGCTGACCTGCAAGCGGCAGGAGTTCGTCCGCCACCAGGGCGGTCTGGATCAGTACGACTGGCTCACCTGAACCACGAACATCGACCTCCAGGTCACTGTGATCGAGTGAGATAAGTCTCATGCCGGACTGACAACGAGAGACGGGTCCCTGCAGCGGTTGTCGAACGAAGTCATACGCGGCAAGGCTGACGAAGCACAGAGCGGTCTTCCACGAGCTTCCACAACCCGAACATACCGTGCCTTTGGCTGACCGGAATCAACAGTTCTGGAGCAAATCGCCCGTATCTGAGTCCGCTCCATACCGGCATCACTTACAGCGGGGTGGCCACGGAGGTCCGTCCTACCTGCCAGGTCATAAGGTGCCCGGAGGCCTTCGAGCTGACCAGCGCAGTCAGCATGGAGTGGCATTCACAGCTGAGCGCTGTCGCCACCGTTTACCCGTGTCCTTTTGTCAACTCCGGGTGCGGTGTGCGATGAACACGGCTGGGCGTCGTCAGTCGGCGAGAGACCCCAGCCGCTCGAAGACGGGAGCTGCCGTCGCGACGATGCGGTCCAGCGAGAAGCATGACTCGAGCTCGGCCGTGGACAGGGTGACCTCGGGGTCCGCCATCAGCAGGACCTTGAGGTGGCCCTTGCCATCCCAGGCGGCCATGGCGTTTCTCTGGACAAGCCGATACGCCTCGTCCCGGGTCATGCCGGACTCGACCAAGGCGAGCAGGGCTGCCTGACTGAAGACCAGACCATTGGTCGACTGCAGGTTGTAGGTCATGCGCTCGGTGTCGACGATCAGGTTCTCGACCAAACCGGTGAACTTGACCAGCATGTAATGGGCGACGATCGAGGCGTCGGCCAGCACCACACGCTCCGCCGAAGAGTGCGAGATGTCACGCTCGTGCCAGAGTGCCACGTTCTCCAGGCCCACCTGGGCATATCCCCGAAGCAGCCTGGCCATCCCGGTCAAGCGCTCCGACAGGATGGGGTTTCGCTTGTGGGGCATGGAGGATGAGCCTTTCTGACCTTTCGTGAACCCTTCGAGGACCTCACCGACCTCGGACCGCTGGAGATGTCGCACCTCAGTGGCCATGCGCTCTATCGACGCGCCGATGAGAGCCAGCGTGGACAGGTATTGGGCATGACGGTCCCGAGCCGTCACCTGGGTTGAGGCCGGCTCGATGTCGAGGCCGAGCGTCGAGCAGATGTCTGCTTCGACCGTGGCCGGCACGTGGGCATAGGTGCCGACCGCGCCGGAGATCTTGCCCACGGACACCACTCCACGGGCGGCTTCGATCCGGTCCTGGTCGCGGGCGAGCTCGAAAGCCCAGCTGGCGAGCTTGAGTCCGAACGTCGTCGGCTCTGCCCATATGCCGTGGGTGCGACCCACCATGAAGGTGTCCTTGTGCTCGATGGCACGTCGCACGACGACCTCACGCAAGGCGCCGAGGGCCTCAGCGATGAGGGCAGCAGAATCGCGCAGCCTGATGGCACCGGCGGTATCGAGGACGTCGGAGGAGGTGAGACCGTAGTGAACCCAGGCGGCAGCCTCCGCACCCGCTGCGTAGCCGAGGAGATCGACGAACGCCGCCATGTCGTGGTTGGTGATGGCCTCGCGTTCAGCGACCTCTTCAGGCGTGGGGCAAGGGGCTTTCCTGGTGGCGTCGGCGACCCCATCCGACACCTTCCCGATGCGCTCGAAGGCCTCGAGAGCGGCGACCTCGACCTCTTTCCAAGTCTCGAGCTTGTGCTCCTCAGACCAAATCGCTCCCATCTCGGGGAGCGTGTATCTCTCGATCACAGGCTGATGATGCCATGCCGTTAGCGTGAATCCTTTATGCGCACCATCACCAACGACCAGGCGAGACGGTTGGCGCTGGCGGCTCAAGGCTTTCACGAGGGTCGGTCGAGCGGGCGGGTCGATGTGAGGCACTTCCGGAAGGTGGTGAGCCATGTAGGGGTGATCCAGCTGGACTCGGTCAACGTCTTCAGCAGAGCCCACTACATGCCCTTCTTCTCGAGGGTCGGTCCCTACGACCGTGATGCGCTCGACACCTGGCTGTGGCGGTCGGGCGAGATGTTCGAGTACTGGGGCCATATGGCCTCGCTCCTGCCGACTCGGCACCACCGGCTGTTCCGTTGGCGCATGGACCATGGTTTCAGATGGAGCCGGGCCGAGCAACTGTTGGCCTCCCAGCCTGGTTATCTCGATGACGTCCTCGAGCAGGTGCGGCTCAGAGGGCCCCTACAGACGAGTGACCTCGACGATCCGGGCGAGCGAGGATCCGAACAGGCGATGTGGAATTGGTCCAACGGCAAGGTGGCATTGGAGATGCTGTTCGTTCAGGGCAAGGTGACCACCTACGACCGTCCGAACTTCATCAGGCTCTATGACCTTCCCGAGCGGGTCATACCCAAGGATCATCTGAGCGCCTCGGCGCCCCTGCAGGACGAGGCGATCGCCGAGCTCCTGGTCCACTCGGCGTCAGCGCTTGGGGTTGGGAGCGCTGGTGACCTGGCCGACTACTACCGGATCCGGATGCCGGCGGCGCGTCCGGTGCTCGCTCGGCTCGTCGAGGCAGGCCGCCTTGTCGAGGTGAGTGTCGAAGGATGGGGTCCCCTCGGCTACCTGCATCCAGACACGGTCCTCCCTCGACGAGCCAAAGGAACGGCGCTCCTCACGCCGTTCGACAACCTGATCTGGCATCGGCCCAGAGTGGAGCGGATCTGGGATTTTCACTACCGAATCGAGATCTATGTGCCCGAGCAAAAACGGGTCCATGGGTACTACGTGCTTCCATTCCTAATGAACGGGAATCTGGTTGCCCGGGTGGATTTGAAGACGAATCGTCGTGACATGATCTTGCAGGTGAGGGGTGCGTTTGGCGAGCCGGGCGTTGACAAGGTCGCCGTCGGACGAGCGTTGCGATATGAGCTGGAGGAGGTGGCCGCCTGGATGGGCATGGACGACGTCGCTATCTCCCGCCACGGTGACCTGCATGGGTTTCTGTCTTGAGCCTTCGCACCCAAGCCAGGCGTGTGGCTCAGGTGAAGGCGTTGAGACCGGTGATGGCCTGCCCCATGACCAGCGTGTGGATCTCGTTGGTCCCCTCATAGGTGAACACAGTCTCCAGGTTCGCCATGTGCCGGAACACCGGATACTCGAGGGTGATCCCGTTCGCTCCCAGCACCGAGCGGGCAAGCCTGGCGACGTCCAAGGCATTGCGGACGTTGTCGAACTTGCCGAACGAGACCTGTTCGGGGGTCAGCGTTCCTTCGTCCTTGCGACGCCCGAGATGAAGAGCGACCAACGTCCCCCGTTGCACCGCCACCATCATCTCCACAAGCTTGCGCTGGGTGAGCTGAAAGGCGGCGATCGGTGTGTCGAACTGCTCCCGTTCCTTGGCATACGCCAGCGCCGTCTCGTAGCAGTCACGAGCCGCGCCCATTGCGCCAAAGGCGATGCCGAATCGGGCCTCATTGAGACACGACAACGGTCCCCGCATCGAGGAGACGCCAGGCAGGAGGAAGTCTTCGGGGACACGAACGTCATCGAAGACCAGCTCAGAGGTGACCGAGGCCCGAAGCGAGGCTTTCTTCTTGATGTCGGCCGCGGAGAACCCTGGTGTGTCGGTGGGGATGATGAACCCGCGCACACCCTCATTCGTGCGTGCCCACACCACGGCGATGTCGGCAATCGAACCGTTTGTGATCCACATCTTCGAGCCGCTGATCACCCAGTCGGAGCCATCCTTCCTGGCATGGGTCCTCATTGATGCGGGATCGGATCCAGAATCGGCTTCCGTGAGCCCGAAACAGCCGATCACCTCACCGCTCGCCATTCGAGGCAGCCAGGTCTGTTTCTGATCCTCGGAGCCGAACTTCCAGATCGGGAACATCGCCAGCGAGCCCTGGACCGAGACAAATGAGCGGATTCCCGAGTCACCGGCCTCCAACTCGAGACAGGCCAGCCCGTACGCCGTTGCCGAGGTGCCGGCGCAGCCATAGCCCTCGAGGTGCATGCCGAGCATCCCCAGCTCGCCAAAGTCCTTGGCCAGCTCGGCATGAGGGATGGTCCCTTTGTCCCACCAGTCGCCCACGTGCGGCTGGATCTCCTTCTCGACGTAGTTCCTGACGGTGTCTCGGAGCAGGATCTCCTCCTCACTCAGGAGGGAGTCGATATCGAGGAAGTCATGGGGATCTGTCTTGTCGTACGAGATCTCGCTCATCACGGGACGATGGTATCGGGGAGCGAGGTCGTTCAGCCAGCCAGGGTCTTCTCAGCCAGCTCCCTGCGGTAATCGGCCAGCTTGGCGGTGAGCTCCGCGTCATCGATGGCGAGGATCGCCACCGCGAGGAGCGCGGCGTTGGCGGCCCCGTCGATGGCAACGGTGGCCACCGGGACACCGGTTGGCATCTGCACCGTCGCCAGGAGTGAGTCCATGCCGTCGAGGCCGGCGTCGATGGGCACCCCGATCACCGGGAGCAACGACTTGGCAGCCATGACACCGGCCAGATGCGCTGCCTTGCCCGCTCCGGCGATGATCACTGTGAAGCCGTTTGACGCGGCGCCCTCGGCAAACTCGATTGCTTGGTCCGGTGTCTTGTGGGCGGAGAGAACCCGGGTGTCGTGTTCGATGCCGAACCGGTCGAGCATCTCCCCCGCCTTCTCCATGACCGCCCGATCAGACCCCGAACCCATGACGATCGCGACCTTGTGGCTCATCAGTACCGACGCTAATGGCGGGCGGGGATGATCGACGCCTCCGAGGAGGGACAACCGCCCATCCGCCCAAACCCACGTATCTGGTCGACCGCGCGCTCCTCTTCACCATGTCACCGCAGGTGACCGGCGGGGGACCGCCGAATGACGTAAGGAGGTAAGATGGCCGAGCATCTGGAGAACCAGTGGATCGCCCAGGTCAACGTCACGAAGAACGCCGACTTGATCGAGTTCTATCGAGCGCCGTTCATGGCCAGGGTCGCCGAGATCCAGGAGCAGCGTGCTGCGGACATGGTTGAGCACTTCTCCAAGCAGTATCAGGGCACTGTCCCGTTGCGGCAGGGCGGTGGGGGAATCATCTTCACATTCTGAGCTGGTACGACGGTGAGGAGAGGGCACGGTGAGATCAGGTGTCTCCCGTGCCCTCTCCGGTGCCCAGCTCAGCCGGCGATGTCTCTCCTGTAGTGCACACCAGGCCAGGTGATCGTCTCCGCCACCTCATAGGCGCGGGAGCGGGCGGTGGTGAGCGAAGGCCCGGTACCGACCACGTTGAGGACGCGTCCCCCGTTGACGAACAGCTTCTTTCCCTCCGAGACGGTCCCGGCATGAAACACGAGCACGTCTTTGGGCAGGCCACCGTCCAGTCCTCGGATCTCGGCGCCCTTCTCCGGTGCCGTGGGGTAGCCATGCGCCGCCAGCACCACGTTGACCGTGGCCATTTCCGACCACTCGGGCCTGGCCCCCTCCAGGACGTCCACCAGATCGGAGGTCATCCGAGGAAGGACCGCCTGGCACTCGGGGTCGCCGAGCCTCACGTTGAACTCGAGCACCTTGGGCCCCTCATCGGTGAGCACCAGCCCCGCATAGAGAAAGCCGGTGAACGGGTTGCCGTCCGATCTCATCTGGTCCAGTGTCGGGTTGATTACCTCTTTCATCGCCCGATCGACCAGGTCGGGGGGGAGGTCGCCGACCGGTGAGTACGAGCCCATCCCACCGGTGTTGGGGCCTTCGTCACCTTCCAACAGGCGTTTGTAGTCTCGGGCCGGCTCGAGGGGCACGGCGCCGCCATCGGTGCACACGGCAAACACGCTCACCTCGGGCCCGTTGAGGAACTCCTCGATCACAACCGGCCCCTGCTCGATCCAATATTCGACCCAACTGGCGGCGTCGGTCCGTGAGTCGGTGACCAGCACGCCCTTGCCGCCGGCGAGACCGTCGGCTTTGACGACGAAAGGCGGATCGGAACGGTCGAGATGCGCCGTCGCGTCGCCGGGCTCGGCGAATGTCTCTGACCTCCCGGTGGGAACCCCGGCGCGAGCCATGACGTCCTTGGCGAAGGCCTTCGACGATTCGAGACGGGCAGCGGCGCGGGTCGGCCCGAACACGCGAATACCGAGACGGGCGACGGCGTCGGCAAGACCTGCCGCCAGCGGGGCCTCGGGCCCGATCACCACCAGGTCCACCCCGTGGATGCGGGCCATGGCAGAGATCGCTCCGACATCGTTGACGTCGATTCCCTCGACCACGGGGCCTAGCTCGGCAAGCCCGGGATTACCCGGGAGCGAGAGCAGCTCGGTCACCCGTGGCGACTGGGCCAGCTTCCACCCGATGGCGTGCTCCCTGCCGCCGGACCCGACCAGCAGAATCCTCATGGGATGTCGATCAGTTGTGACCGCTCGGGGCCCACCGACACCCATCCGATTTGGGTCTCTATCGCTTCTTCGATGTACTCGACGTACGCCCTCGCCTCTTTGGGGAGGCCGTCGAACTGGCGAACGCCTGTGATGTCCTCACCCCATCCGGACAGCTCGTCGTACACGGGCTCGCAGTGATAGAGGACCGACTGTTGCGAGGGGAACTCGTCGAATGAGCCTTCTACCGACCGATATCCGGTGGCCACCTTGATGGTGTCGAAGGCGGAGAGGATGTCCATCTTGGTCAGGAAGACCTTGGTGAGGCTGTTGACCCGGACCGCATAACGGAGGGCGACCAAGTCGAGCCAGCCACAGCGACGGCGCCGGCCGGTCACCGTGCCGTACTCGCCTCCGAGCTCGATCATCGTGTCGCCGATGTCGTCGTGGAGCTCGGTGGGAAATGGGCCGGTCCCCACCCGTGAGATGTAAGCCTTGGCTACACCGATGATCTCGTCGATCGCCTTCGGCCCCACACCCGAACCGACGATTGCCCCTCCGGCTGTGGGATTGGACGAGGTCACGAAGGGGTAGGTGCCGTGGTCGATGTCGAGCAGTGTCCCTTGGGCGCCCTCGAAGAGGACTTCCTTTCCGGCGGTGATCGCTTGATGGAGGAGGAGGGAGGTGTCGGTCACATGGGGCTCGAGACGATCGACGTACCCGAGGTACTCGTGGACGATCTCGCCGGCCTCCATGGGGAGCGTGTTGTAGACCCGCGCGAGGACCTTGTTCTTCTCCTCGAGAGCGGCCTCCACCTTCTGGGCGAAGATCTTGGGGTCGAAGAGGTCTTGGACCCTGATACCGAATCGTGCGTACTTGTCGGTGTAGGCCGGGCCGATCCCCTTCTTGGTGGTGCCGATCTGGTATTTGCCCAGATAACGCTCGATGACCGCGTCGAGCTTGCGGTGATAGGGCATGATCAGGTGGGCATTCGATGAGAGCTTGAGGCGGGAGGGGTCGAGACCCCTGCTCCTCGCCATGTCCATCTCGGCGAGGAGGACTGCCGGGTCGATGACGGTCCCCGAGGCGATGACGGGCGTGCAATCGGGGTAGAGGATTCCCGCCGGGATGAGTGACAACGCGAGCCTCTGATCACCCACGACAATGGTGTGACCGGCGTTGTTCCCACCCTGGAACCGGACGACGTAGTCGGCGTTCTCGGCGAAGTAGTCGACTACCCGGCCCTTCCCCTCATCCCCCCACTGGGCGCCGAGCACGATCGTCGCTGACATGACGGACTGCGACGGTAGTCGTTGGCCAGTGCGTGCAGCCGTAGGGCCGTCGGCCCGCTACCTGCCCACGCTCAGTCGTCTGAGCGCCCCAACTGCCGGATTCCCTCTGCGACGACCCGTATCGGGACGGTGCCGATGGTGAACAGACCCAGCCCGACCGCCTTGGGCAACTCACGCAGGCGCGGTGCCCCGATGAACCCTCGTCT
>Ga0326597_10004473_pt1 | contig 19682 bp, 17 predicted proteins | sample RVTome_12_FD_203789 | JGI IMG/M metagenome (GOLD analysis project Ga0326597, IMG submission 203789) | Soil microbial communities from uranium-contaminated site in the Upper Colorado River Basin, Wyoming, United States - RVT100D185 | ecosystem: Environmental > Terrestrial > Soil > Contaminated >... | reverse complement strand
TAACCACCGGCGAGGTCGCCCGGTCGCTGCGCGCCGGCGTGCCGGCAGCCTCGATCCTGGTCGGCGGTCCGGGCCAGGACGCGCGCTTGCGTGAAGCGGCTCGCGACGCCGGAGTCGGGCACGTGAGCCTCGACTGTGTCGCGCAGTGGCGCGCCTGGCGCGAACGGCTGCCGGCAGAGACCGGTTTCCTGGTTCGCGTCCGACCCGACTTCGATCCGCACACCCATCCGCACCTGGCGACCGGAGCTGTCGGCTCCAAGTTCGGCCTGCCGGTGTCCGAGGCGCTGGAGCTAGCGCAGGCGGTGGACGCTGTAGGCAAGCTGGCGGGTTTCCATGTGCATGCCGGCTCTATGATCGAGGATCCCGCCGTTCACCGCGAGATCCTGCAGCGGCTCGAGCCGCTGTTCGCACGTTTTCAGTCCGCCACCACCCTCGATCTGGGCGGAGGCTTCGCCGTGCCAGGCTTCGACCTGGACGGGTTCGCGGCCCTGGTTCGGCCGTGGCTGACGGAGCGGGACCTGACCTTGGTCTTGGAGCCGGGCCGCTGGCTGGTCGCCGATTCGGGCGTGCTGCTCACCCGGGTGCTGTGGCGCAAACCGGGCCAGCCGGTCCATTGGATCTGCGACGCCGGCATGGCGCAGCTGCTGCGTCCCGCCCTGTACGGTGCCGAGCATCCCATCCGGGTCGTGGAGAACGGCGACCGCGCGGCCGCTGCAAGCGTTGCGGCCGAGCGGGGCGAGGTCGGAGGTCCGCTGTGCGAAAACGCCGACCGGCTCGGCCGGGACCGCCTGCTGGCGGCCGCTGAGGGCGATCTGTTGGCGGTCGAACGGACCGGCGCCTACGGCATGGCCATGGCCAGCAACTACGCCTCCGACCAGCGTCCCGCCGAGGTGGTGCTGCAGGGCGGCGTGGCCCGGCTGGCGCGCCGGCGTGAGACGCCCGAGGACCTGTGGAGGTTCGACGCCGACCTGGAGTTCGATCGATGGTGAACGGCGCAGCCAAAGGCGGTACCGGGAGCGGCGGTTCGCCAGCAGGTCCGTCCGACCTTCGCGCCGCGATCGAGCTGGAGCTAGCCGGCTTCTCCGGTCGCATCTCGGTTGCTTACCGCGGCCTGATGGGCGCCACGCCGGCCGGCCGCGGCGACCTAGGTTGGAACGTCGACGAGCCGATGCCGGCCGCCAGCCTGATCAAGCTGCCGATCCTCGCCTGCGCGCTCGAAGCGGCCGAGTTGGGTGAGCTGGATCTGGAACGGCGAACCACGCTACGCAGCGACGACGTCGTCACCGGCGACGGTGTGCTGCGCCATCTCCGGCCCGGTCTCGAACTTACGCTCTTCGACCTGCTGACCCTGATGACGATCGTCAGCGACAACACCGCCACGAACCTGGTGCTGGCCAACGTCGGCAGCGGTCGCGTGCGCACGTGGATCCGCGCTGCCGGCATGGCCGGCACCGAGCTGGCTGGCGGGCTGCAGCTGCCCCCCGAGCGACGCAGCGAGGCGCAGAAAGCCGGCGCCGTCAACCGCACCACGGCCGCCGACGTGCTCGGTCTGCTTCTCGCGCTCGAACGTGGTGAGCTGCTTCCGGGCGGCGCGAACGCCACCATGCAGTCACTGCTCGAACGGAACCTGCGGCAGGACGGCATCGGCGGCCTTCTGCCGATCGACTCAGGCGTCCCCGACGCGGACGGCCGCTCGGTCCGCATCGCCTCCAAAGAGGGCTGCATCGCCGGGGTGTGGCACGACGCCGGCATCGTCCGGCGTGCCGACGGCGCGCCCCTGTTCGCGCTGGCGGTTCTCAGCACCGACGCGGACGACCGGGCAGAGCACTGGATGCAAGAGGGACGGGTGAGGATCCGCCGTATCGCCCGGGCGGCGTTCGAGGCGGCTAGCGGCTGAGCAGTTGCAGAGCGGACTGACGCTATGCTGCCCCCATGACCGAACTGGCATCGATACGTGGACGCTACCTGACCGACGCTTGGCGCGACGCCGCCGCGACATATTCGCTGATCGGTCCCACCAGCGACGAGCCGCTCTCTGACGTCGCCGACTGCGGCCCGCAGCAGGCAGCTGAGGCGGCCGAGATCGCCTGGCGGGCGTTCACCTCCTGGCGCGCCACGACCGCATTCGAGCGAGCCGACCTGCTGTGGCGCTGGCACGACCTCATCCTCGAGAATCGCGAGGCGCTGGCCCGCACCATGACGCGCGAGATGGGCAAGCCGATCCGCGAGGCGCGCGGCGAGATCGCCTACGCCGCCGGCTTCGTCCGCTGGTATGCCGAGCAGGCGCCGCGCGCATACGGTGAGGTGTTCCCGACCACGTCCACCCGCAAGCGCGGCCTGGCGTTGCGCCAGCCGGTAGGTCCAGCATTCGCGGTGACGCCTTGGAACTTCCCTGCCGCGATGGTGACCCGCAAGGCCGCCCCGGCGCTGGCCGCCGGTTGCACCTTCGTGCTCAAGCCGGCCGAGCAGACCCCCCTGTCCGCGTTGTTGCTGGCCGACCTGTGGCGCGAAGCGGGAGGGCCCGCGGGCACCCTCCAAGTCCTCCCCACCAACGACCCGGCACCGTTGGCGGAGGTGCTGATGGGCGACCCGCGCATCCGTAAGGTGACCTTCACCGGCAGCACCGAGGTCGGCCGGATCCTCTACCGGCAGAGCGCCGAGACGATCAAGAAGCTCAGCCTCGAGCTGGGCGGTCACGCCCCGTTCCTGGTGTTTCCCGACGCCGACCTAGACCAGGCGGTGCGTGAGACGATCGCCTGCAAGTTCCGCAACGCCGGCCAGACCTGCGTGTGCACCAACCGCATCTACCTGCACGAGGAGATCGCCGACGAGTTCACCGGCCGCTACGTCGAGGCTGCCCGCGCCCTGGTGGTCGGCGATCCGTACGACGAGACCACCGACGTTGGCCCGCTGGTGGACGCGCAGGGGCTCGCCAAGGTCGTCGAGCACGTACGCGACGCCCGCTCGCGCGGCGCCCGGGTAGAGCTGGGCGGGGATGCCGGCGGAGGGCTTTTCTACCTGCCGACCGTACTGACCGGCGTCACGCCGGAAATGACGCTGATGCGCGAGGAGACGTTCGGGCCGGTCGCGCCGATCTTGACGTTCACCAGCGAGGACGAGGCGGTAGAGATGGCCAACGCCACGCCCTACGGCTTGGCGTCGTACCTGTACACCAACGACCTGGGCCGCGCCTGGCGGGTGGCGGAGGCGCTCGACTACGGCATCGTCGGCGTCAACGACGGCGTTCCCAGCGCCCCGCACGCCCCCTTCGGCGGCACCAAGCAGAGCGGCGTCGGCCGCGAGGGCGGTCCCTGGGGACTGGACGAGTACCTCGAGGTCAAGTACGTGTCGATGCAGCTACCCGGCTAGCGACGCTTCTTGACGAACCGTAGCGAGCGTCTCGCCCGCGACCTGTGACCGGCCGGGCGCTTCCCAGGCACGATCCGCGAGCTCTGCTCGAAGCGATCCTGAACAGCTTCGCCACGTCGACGGGCACCGTCGCCCCCGCCCTGGCCGTGTGGTCGGTCGCTTCGCCCCGCTTCGCTGCTCGGCTCGGCGATCCCGGCCACCTCGCGCACCTGTTCGGGAATGCTGCCTGGCAGCCGCTGATCGGTCACCGCGAGGCGACGATCGCATCGTTGGAGCAACTCGGGACAGCCGCCCGTGCCACGGTGCGGATCACGGCACGCGACGGGAGCAGCGTGAGCTACCTCGCCACACTCAAACTAATGGAGGCCAAAGTCGCGGAGGCGCCTGGCGGCGGGGAATCGAAACCGGCCTGGCTACTGACGGGACTGGTCCGCAGCGAACTTGTCGACGCGTAGGCGCGTGGAGCCCTCAACGCGCCTCGACCAGGAACGTCAGTGGGAAGTCTCTCCCTTCTCTCGACACCAGCCGGGTCGACACCCGCCGCGTCAGGTCGAACGCCTCCTCGGGCACATCGACCCGCAGGGAAGCTTCCACGCGGTACCTGGCCGGGTCGTCAGGACGACCCAGGGGTCGCTCGCGAACCACTCGGATCGTCCACAGCCGCACCTGCCAGCCGGCCGGCGCGTCGGGAGGCGTAATGGAAATCCAACCGAGCGCGCTGGCGGACTCGCCACGAATTCCAAGCGGGATCCAGTTCAACGAGCGATCTTCCACCGCCTCGGCGTCGAGTCCCATATCGGCCAGCGTGAGGCTAGCGTCGAGATAGAGCGTGCCGCCGGCCGGGACGGCGTAGCTCGCGCCGCTGCGGTAGTCGTAGCGGGCAGTATCGCCGGCGCTGAGCGGTAGGCACGATGCCAGCACGAGAGCGAGGGTTGCCATCGCAGCGATGCCGGTCATCGAGGCGGCCTTCGAGGGCCGATGGGTCATGACGACCTCCCGTCACGGCCCGTTCTAGCACGGGTAGCGGGCGCTCGGCAGCCAGCCGCGTTGCACTCAGCAGGGCGCCGCGGCGCGATGATGGCGGCATGACCGAACCCGATGACCGTCCCCTGGTCAGCGTCGACGATCTCGAAACGGCCGAGCGGGTACTTCTGCTTGCCTTCGATGCGCGACGGCGCGCACGTTTGCCCGGCGCGCTGCGCCGTCACCACCGCTCGGTGCTGGAACTGCGCGCGTTGGGGTTTCCTAACGAGCTCGCGCCCGCTGCAGTGGTCTCTGCCCGCCACGACGACGACCCGCTCCCAGCACCGGTCCCGCCCGCCGGAGCGACGGTCGGCTTCGGCCGCGGCCCTGACAGCGACGCCGGAACCTCCTACCTGAGCATCGCCGAGCTTGCCAGCGCCTACCGTGCCGGCTCTGCCCGTCCTAGCGAGGTGACCGAGGCCTTCCTCGCCAGGATCGAGCGATTCGACCCGCAACTGTGCGCGGTGATCACGCCGACCACTGCGCGTGCCCGCGCTGAGGCCGAACAGGCCGACGACGACTTCGAAGCGGGGATCGACCGAGGGCCGCTGCAGGGGGTCCCCTATCTCGCCAAGGACCTGTTAGCGGTACCGGACGCGCCGACGACCTGGGGCGCAATGCCCTACCGTCAGCAGCGATTCAGCGATACCGCCGCGGTCGTCGAACGGCTCGCGGCGGCCGGGGCGGTGCTGCTCGGCAAGGCTTCGCTCGGTGCGCTGGCGATGGGCGACGTCTGGTACGGGGGTACCACCCGCAATCCGTGGGACCTCTCCGAAGGCTCCAGCGGTTCGTCGGCCGGATCGTCCGCCGCCGTCGCCGCCGGCCTGTGCACCTTCGCGATCGGTTCGGAGACGATGGGCTCGATCCTCTCCCCCAGCGATCGTTGCGGCGTGGTGGGGCTGCGTCCCACCTTCGGCCGCGTCTCGCGCTTCGGCGCGATGGCGCTGGCCTGGAGCCTCGACAAGCTCGGACCGATCACCCGCACGGTCGAGGATGCCGCCCTGGTGCTGACCGCCATCGCCGGTCACGACCCGCGCGACGCGGCCACTCGCGAAGCACCGTTCCCGTGGCTTCCGCAAGCTCCGGTCGAGCGGTTGCGGGTCGGCGTGCCGGACGACGTACGGGGAGAACCCACGCCTGCCATGGCCGCGTTCTTAGCCGCCGCCGAGGCGGCGGGCGTCACAATAGCGCCCGTCAGACTGCCCGACCTGCCGACCGAGCCGATCATGACGCTGTTGATGGTCGAGGCGAGCGCCGCCTTCGACGTTTTGATTCGCGGCGACGAAGCGGACATGTTGGTCCGTCAGAACGATGAGTCTTGGCCGGTGCTGCTGCGGGCCGCCCGCTTCGTGTCGGCCCCAGACTACGTTCAGGCGCAGCGGTTGCAACGAGCGATTCGCGACGAGCTGGCCGCCCGCTTCGCCGAGGTCGACCTTATCGTCACACCGGCCCGGCACGGTCCGGCGATGCTGCACGGCAACGCCGCGGGTGCTCCGGCCCTGTCGCTCCCGGTCGGGCGGAACGAGAGCGGTAGGCCGCTCGGCAACGTCGCTATCTTGGCCAGGCCGTTCTTCGAGCACCGCGCGTTGGGTCTGGCGCAGGCGATCGAGGCGCGCTTCGGTCCACTGGCGGTGCCGCCCGGCTTCGAGGTGTGAGGTGCGCCTGAGTTGCGTAAGTGTGGTCAGCGGGGTCAGTCGGGGTGGCCGTCGTCTTCGACACCGCTTGCCGTAACCGACTGGCGGTAGGGCGTGTCGCGGGTCTGCGAGCTGCCGAGCCGGCCGTACAACTCGGACAGTTCGTAGAGGTGCGGCGCCAGCCACTGAGGCAACTCGTCCCAATGCAAGCGCCAGCTCCAATTTCCCGCCGCCTGGCCAGGCTTGTTCATTCGAGCTTCGCTGCCGAGGTCGAGCGCGTCCTGAAGCGGGAAGACGGCGAGGTCGGCGACGCTCGACAGGGCCGCTCGGATCAGTGCCGGGACCGCCTCGGCGTCGCTGCACGCCAGGTAGCGGCGCACGAAATCGCGTTCAGCTTCGGGGGCGGACGCGAACCAGCCGCGACTCGTGTCGTTGTCGTGCGTGCCGGTGTAGACGACGAAGTTCCGTTGGTAGTTGTGCGGCAGGTACGGGTCACTGGCGTCGCCCGCGAAGGCGAACTGCAGCACCTTCATGCCCGGCAGGCGGTTCGCTTCGCGCAGAGCGTCCACCTCGGGCGTGATCACGCCGAGATCCTCGGCGACGATGGGCAGGTCGCCGAGCGCGTCGGCTAGCGCGTCGAAGAACGGCTGGCCGGGTCCGCGCACCCAACGTCCTCGTTCGGCGGTCGGCTCGTCAGCCGGAATCTCCCAGTACGCCTCGAAGCCACGGAAGTGATCGACGCGAACCAGGTCGAAGAACGTCAGCGTCGAGCGGAAGCGCGAGATCCACCAGGCGAAACCGCGCTCCTGCATCCGCTTCCAGCGGTAGAGCGGGTTTCCCCAACGCTGGCCGGTGGCGCTGAAGTAGTCGGGTGGCACACCGGCCACCACGCTGGGCGCGCCGTCGCCGGTCAGGAAGAACAGCTCACGGTTCGCCCAGGCATCGGCGGAGTCGTAGGCTATGAAGATCGGCAGGTCGCCGAGGATGGAGATCCCCTTGTCGGCTGCGTGACCGCGCACGTCGCGCCACTGCCGGTCGAACCAGAACTGCCAGGTGCCGTGCCGGCGGATCGCCTCGGCCTGCCGGTTGCGGGCGGCCGCCAGTGCCACTTCGTCGCGATCGCGAAGCGCTTGGTCCCACTCGTTCCACGGCCGGCCGTCGTGCGCGTCCTTCAGTGCCATGAACAGGGCGAAGTCATCCAGCCAGCTGGCCTGCTCGGCGGTGAAGCGGGCCAGTGCTTCCCGCTCCTCGTCGCCGGCACGCTCGGCGAAGCGACGCTCGGCACGACGTAGCATCGCCAGACGAAACTCGATCACCGCACCGTAGTCGACCCGGTGTTCGGGCAGGTCGCGCCCGGCGGCGAGGTCGGCCTGGTCCAGCCAACCGTCCTGCTCGAGCCGCTCGAGCGAGATCAGGAAAGGATTGCCGGCGAACGCGCTGAAGCACTGATACGGGCTGTCGCCATACCCGGTCGGGCCGAGCGGCATTACCTGCCACACCTGCTGACCTGCCGCAGCCAGCCAGTCGACCCAGGCGTGGGCGTGACGGCCCAACTCGCCGATACCGTACGGCCCGGGGAGGGCGGTCGGGTGGAGGAGGATTCCGCTGCTGCGCTCGAGGGTGCTCACTTCTCGAACGGCGTTCCGATCGCCTTGGGTGGGATCGCTCTGCCGACGAAGCCGGCCAGTACCAGCATCGTGAGGATGAATGGGACCGCCTGCACCAGTGCAGGGGGCAGCAACTCGCCGCCGCCGAGCAGCGTCCCGATCGCCTCGAACGCACCGAACAGCAGCGTCGCGCCGAGCGCGCCGAACGGGGTCCACTTGCCGAAGATCAGGGCTGCGAGCGCGATGAAGCCGCGGCCGCCGGACATCTCGGCCACGAACTGATTCAGGTTCCCGATCGACAAATAGGCTCCGCCCAGCCCGGCCAGCACGCCGGAGATCACCACGCCGTAGTAACGCATGCGGCGCACGTCGATTCCTACCGAGTCGGCAGCCTCCGGGTGCTCGCCGACCGAACGGAGCCGCAGACCGAACGGCGTCCGGTAGAGCACGTACCACGCCAACGGCACCAGCAGGAAGGCGAGGTAGACCAGCGGACTGAATTCGAATGCGCCTGTGCCCCACTGCGGCAGGCGGTTGCGGATTCTCTCGCTTGTGGTCGAGTTGTCGTACAGGCCGGTGAGGATCACCGCCGGAATCCCGATAGCCATCAGGTTGATCGCGGTGGCGGAGATGATCTGGTCAGCCTTGTAGCGGATCGAGACGACGGCGTGGATCCAACCGACGGCGCCACCGACGATCATAGCGGCCACCAGGCCGAGCCAAGGGGCGAACCAGACGACCGCGTTCGGGTCGCCCTGCAAGAACGGCCTCTCGATCAGTTGCGCGGTGATCGCGGCACCCAGCGCCCCAAAGATCATGATCCCTTCGAGCGCGATGTTGACGACGCCGCCGCGCTCGCTGAACAGTCCTCCGAGCGAGGCGAACAGGAGTGGAGTGGTGGCTCGTAACGCCGAGGCCACCAGCGCCGCGAGGACGACGAGGTCCATCTCAGGCACCCTCCCCTTCGAGCTCGCCCGCCACCTCGAGGTCGTCGCTCTCGCCTCTACGGTAGCGCCAGGCAGCCCGTTTGATCGGGTCGGTGAAGCGTTCGGGTAGGAAGCCCCTGGCCGCGATGAACAGCACCACCAGCGCCAGGATCATGTTGACCACGTCGCGAGTCAGGTCGGTAAAGGTGATGTTGAGAGTCGAGCCGCCGTTCTTCAGGACCCCGAACAGGAAGGCGGACAGCACCACCCCGAGCGGGTTGTTGGCGCCCAGCAGCGCGACGGCGATCCCGTCGAAACCGTCTCCGGTCGGAAGCGCCTGTCGTAGCGAGAAACCCTCCAATGCACCACCCATGACGTAGTGCGTGGCGGTCAGGCCGGCGTAGGCGCCGCTGATCGCCATGGCCAGCACCGTGTTGTTGGCCACCGAGGCGCCGCCGTACTCGGCCGCCTTGGGCGACTGCCCTACCGCGCGCAGCTCGTAGCCCCACTTGGTCCGCCACAGGAAGATCTGCATGAAGACCGCCGAAACGATCGCGATCACGAAACCGAAGTTCAGCTTGGAAGGAGGGACCGTCAGCGGGGTGGCGCGCCACCCCACCAGCCAGCCGATCAGATACGCCAGCGCCGCGACGGCCAGCGTCACGACGAGTCTCCGGCGCCAGGCCCGCAGGCCGATGCGACCACCCGCCAGCAGCACCAGCAGCGCCAGGCCAGCCGCCACCCACGCTGCGCCATCGAAGGTCGTCTCGGTCGACCCGATCATCGTCGCAGCGTCGATACCGAACAGTTCGGGAAGTTGCGGCAGACGCGCCGTCTCCTGCAGCGGCACCGACTTCGGCTCGGATCCGGGCACTTTGAACGGCAGGTTGACGGTCACCGGGCCGTCGCCGGGCCGGGGCCACCCGGCGAACGTCATGGCGCCCAGCAAGGTCAATGCGACGAGCGCGAAAGCTGCTCGCGGCGCCCGGCCGAATAGCCGGCGGATGCGCGGCACCAGTGCGAGAGCGATCAGCGCGACCGTGGCGACGCCTAGCACAGCCAGGATCCGCAGCGCAGACGCGGCGAACACGGGACTGGACGACAGCACGAACAGCAGTAGCGAGCTGGCGATGAAGTTCAGCAGGATGGTGTTGATCACTTCGTTCGCGCCGAAGCGTGCCTTGAGAAAGCCTGGCAGTGCTCCCCAGGCCCCCCCGCCAAGCGCTGCAGCGATCACCGTCGCCGGCAGCACCAGTATCGTCGGGCCGGGCATGTACACCCCGACGAACATTGCGAACAGCGCCCCCAGCACCATCTGGCCGGGAGCACCTATGTTGAACAGCCCGGCCTGGAAGCCGAATGCGACCCCTAGACCGGTGAAGATCAGGGGAGTAGCGAACTTGAGCGCTTCCGCAAGGCCTTCTAACGTGCCGAGCGAGCCGGAGAAGAGCGTGTAGTAGGCGAACCAGAGGGTATCCAGCCGGCCGGTCAGCGCGTCCTGCCAGCCGTGCAGCACCACGTCGCTGCCGACCGGCGTCGCCTGCAACGTCAGAACCACCACCGCCGCTGCCGCCAACGCCAGCAGGATCGCGGTGAGCGGCACCGCCGCCACGTCGGTCGCGCGCCGCATGAAGCGATCGCCGATCTTCACGACACGTATGCCGTAGAGCAGCGACATGCCGCCGGTCACCAGCGCCAGGAACGCCGCCAGGCCGAGCGAAACGCCGCTGTACGGAAGCCTGCGAATGCGCACGCCGAGTTGCAGGGCGTCCCGTTGACTCTGCGCGAGGGGCTGCTCATCGAGCCGCTGTAACAGCGCATCGACGCCAGCCGCGTCGATGCGCGGCCCAGGGTCGACCAGCGCAGCTTCCAGGGTCGTGCGGACCGCATCCTTGCGAACGCCGTCGTAAGCGCCAGCGTGGGTCGCGAGGCCGCTTGCCGTGACCCCGACCAGCAGCGCGCCTCCGGCCAGCCAGGCGAGCCTGCGAGACCGGCCCGGCAACGCGGCTCCGCCAGCGACCAGCGCCAAGCCGGCGAGAGTCAAGATCAGCACAGTGCCCTGCCCCGGCACCGACACCGGCTCGCTCCTACCCGTGAAGTCGACGACCCGGTTCGGGAGCAGCGTTACCGCTCCCCGCGCCCCGGTCTCCCGGTTGTACGTCGCCCAGGGAGCCAGCCACACGCTCAACACGGTCAGCAGGGCGAGTGCAAGAACTGCGGTTCGTTCGATCACGCGCGCCATGATACAGGACCGCGCGGCGCGGCCCGAACGACGCGCTCCGGCTCGACGCGCCCCCGCATGCACAGCTTGCAGGCACAGTGTGCATGCACAGCCTTCGTCCTAGCCGGCGCGCTCCGTTCGGTTCTCGCCGAGTCTTGCCACGCGGATCGCCTGCCGAGCCGCCTCGGCGCTCGGGTAGCGGTCCGCGGGACGTTTGGCGAGCAGCCGGGCGATCGGCTCGTCGTACTGCTCCAGGCCTGCTGCCACGGAAGATGGCGCGGTCGGCTGGTGACTCTTGTGTCGCTCAAGCACTTCGTCCAAACGTCCGGTGAAGGGAACCTCTCCGGTGAGGGCGTGGTAGAGCAGGATTCCGACGGCGTACAGGTCGCTCGCCGGCCCGGCAGGCAGGCCGCTTGCCTGTTCGGGACTCAGGTAGGCCACCGTTCCCGCAGTGGAACGCAGGTCGCGCTCGTCGCCGATCAAAGTCGCCAGGTCGTAGTCGATCAGGACCGGCCGCGCCTCATGCACGATCAGAACGTTGTCCGGTTTGACGTCGCGGTGCACTACACCACGTTGGTGCAGCCGGGCTAGGCCGGCCAGTAGGCCATCGATCGCAGTCAGTCGCCGTTCGAGCGGTGCGCGTGCGATCCAGACTCCAAGCCGCGAGCCGGGCACGAACCGCATCGCCACTGCAGGCGCTATGCCAAGGTCGAACCTCTTGGTCACGGTAACCAGGTGCGGATGGTCGAGGTCCCTGCCGATGAGGAATTCGCGGTCGGCGCGCGCCCCGTCGCCAACGGCGTGAACCTTGACCGCCTCGACCGTGGACCCGTCGCTGGCGAGGTACACGCGCGCCTGCGCTCCACGCGCAAGCTCGCGCAAGAGCTGGAACCCACCGTCGTAGCGTTGTCCGATGTGCTTCACGTCGCTCGAATCTTTCGCCCTGCGCTGCTCACCGTCGCGCCACCACGCCGCTGCGGACTAACTCGGCGAACGCTAGTCGCTCGAGCAAATCAGGCGCCGTGGCGGCGTCCGCGGCGCCGGCGGGTGCGGTCAACAGCGCGTGACGCTGCCCGGCCGCGATGATCTCGCCGCGGGCGCGCGCTACGAACTCGCGCAGTGCGTCCCGGTAGGCGCGGGCCTCTTCGGGGCCCACTTCGACGACGCTGCCGTCTTCGACGTCGACCAGCTCGAAGCGGCCAGAGTCGGGGTTCCGTTCGTCCTCGGCGAGAATCTGCAGCACCACCAGGTCGACCCGGCGAGCCCTCGCAGCGGTCAGCAACGGTCGCAACGGCGCCGGGTCGAGCAGATCGGAGATCACCACCACCGCGGCGGCACCGGGGTGGCTAGGAAGCGCCAAGACGCGGCGGGTGAGCAGCGTGGCAAGGGGCGCGCCGGGTTCGCTTGCAAGCTGGGGGGCCGCGTCGATGAAGCGCCACAGCGCGACGGCGTCGGCACGGCCGCGCGACGGGCCGCTGGACCGCCCGTTTAGCAGGTGAACACGGCTGGACGCCTCGTGACGAGCCAGGCTGGCTAGCGAGCGCGCCACCGCTCGGCCCCAGCGGTCCTTGCCGTGCAGCGCCATGCTGGGACTGGTGTCCAGCAACAGGTGCACGTCGGCCGCCCTTTCCGCGTGGTAGAGGCGGGTGTAAAGGCGCCTGCTGCGGGCGTATGCGCGCCAATCGACAGCCCGTGGCTCGTCGCCCGGCTGGTAAGGCCGGTAGTCGAGGAACTCGACCGAGTGACCGGCGTCGCGGGCCGACCGCTCGCCGCTGCGCGACCCTCGGGCGCGCGTCACCAACGCGTAGCGGCCAGCCACGCCGGCGGGGACGGCGCTGCGCGGCATGCTAGCGGCCGACCTCAGGAACCCGCTCGATCAGCTCTTCGAGAATCTCGTCGGCGTGCCGTCCCTCCACCTCCGCCTCGAACGATGGCAGCAGGCGATGTCGCAACGCCGGCAGCACGGCACGCCTCAGGTCGGCGAACTCGACGTGCGGCCGACCGTCGAGCAGGGCGTATCCCTTCGAAGCGAGCACCAGCGCCTGCGCGCCGCGCGGGCTAGCGCCGAGCCGGACGCCGGCAAGGTCGTGACTGGCGTCGACCAGGCGGGCGGCGTACTCGAGCCCGGCCGACGCGATCGGCAGCGCCCGCAGCATCTTCTGCATAGCGATCAGTTCGTCGCGCCCGAGCACGGCACCGGACGGCTCCGGCTCGGCTCCGGTGGTCGCCTCGAGAATCCGCACCAGCGTGGCGCGGTCGGGACGCGGCACGTCGAGCTGGAACAGGAACCTGTCAAGCTGCGCCTCCGGCAGCGGGTAGGTCCCCTCCATCTCGATCGGGTTCTGCGTGGCCAGCACCAGGAACGGGTCCGGCAGCTCGTGACGCTCCCCCGACGCAGTGACGAAGCGTTCCTGCATCGCTTCGAGCAGGGCGGACTGGGTCTTGGGCGTGGCACGGTTGATCTCGTCCGCCAACAACACGTGGGTGAAGACCGGACCGGGACGGAACTCGAAGCGGCCACGATCCTCCTCTACGTACACGCTGCTGCCCGTCACGTCGGCAGGCATCAGGTCGGGCGTGAACTGCACGCGTCCGAACCGCAGGTCGGTCGCTTCCGCGAAAGCGCGGACCAGGCGGGTCTTGCCTAGCCCAGGCGCGCCCTCGATCAGCACGTGCCCGCGGGCGAGCGCGGCTACCAACAGATCCTCGACCAGGCGCTCCTGCCCCAGGATGATGCGCCCGATCGAAGCGCGAAGTTCGGCGACGCTTCTCGCGACGGTTTCGGGCGACGGCGCCTTCGCGCCGCCGCGCGTTTCGGTGAATTCTGCTTCCATGCGTCCTCTCGTGGTCGACGGTTCGCTGCGTGCCCGCAGCATACTCCGGGCCCAGCGTAGACTCGGACGCATGGAGCCCGCCTTCGGTCGCGTGCGCCTGCGTCCCCTCGAGGAGCTGCGGCGCGACGACTGGCGCCGCGTCCAGGCGCACTTCCGCGATCCCGAGATCGCGCACCTGAACGGTACGCCGCCGAACCGGCTGCCGCTGTGGCTGTTGCGGCGGTTGTTGAAAGCGGACGCACGACGCCGCGACCGTGCCACCTTCGGCGTGTACGACGAGCACGACCGTTATATCGGTACGGTCGAACTGTACGACCTGCGCGGCGCGACCGCCACGCTCGGCATCATCATCGGCGAGCGCAGTCACTGGAACCGCGGGTACGGACCCGAAGCGATCCACGCAGTACTCGCCCACGCGTTTCTCGACCTGGGGCTCGAGAAGGTGGGCCTCACCACCTACGGCGACAACCCGCGCGCACAGGCCGCCTTCCACAAAGCCGGTTTTCGCGAAGTTCGACGCAACGAAGCCGCCAACGGCCGGACCGACGTGCAGATGGAGATCTGGCGCGACGCCTGGACCGCGTCGCGCTGAGCTCAGGCGCTGCGCTCGGCGTGCTCCCGCAGTGTGGAGTGCTCGCGCAGGTGGGCGGCAAGGTCGACCCCGATCTTGAGCACCACCATCAGCGCCAGCGCTGCGAGCGGCGCGCCGATCATCATCACCGCGAACCCTCCAAAAAGAAGAGTCACGTGCAGGATCACCACGCGCCCGTACGCCTTCTGCATCAGTTCGCGAGGCTCGATCCCGGCACGCTCTCCGCCTCGCAGCCAGTTCTGCACGAACGACACGCCGTGGCTTGCCACCAGCCCGAGCAGCGCGAGCCCGGCGCCGTGGAACAGCGGGACGCGGCCGGTGATCGGAAGCGGAATTCCGAGCCCGTAAGCCTCGCTTCCGGCGACACCGGCGGCGCCGCCTGAAAACGGTCCTTGTCCTGAAAACAGTGCGACTACGAAGACGCCGTGCACCAGCCAGAACAGACCGTAGTGGATCACGAAGAACGGGCCGATCAGCACGGCCGACACGCGTGCCCGGCCGGCCGTCGCCATCCGCGCCAGCACGAACAGGCCGACCACGGCGTTCTCGAGCCAATACAGCAGCATCACGTCATAGAGACGCCAACCGAGCACGGTCACCCCGCCGAGCGGAATCAGGTTGGCGGTGACCAGAGCCAGCAGCGCCCAGCGGGAGGTCGCCACGCCTGCACGCTACCGCGGCAGAGGCGCGCTAGATTCGTCGTATGTGGCGTATGCGCCCGCGCGTCGTGCTGGTAATAGCGGTAAGCGTGCTGGTAGCGGCCGCGGGCGTTTGGCTCGCAACCAGCATCGTTCCGTCGACCCGCATTTCGTGGGGCGACGAAGAGGGCGGCCCGATCGTCACCGTGTCGGCCGAGCTGCCGGCCGGGACCTGCAGCAAGGTGCTGTCGCCGCGCTTCCCATGGGTGCGGATTCGCTGCGAGCAGGACGCTACGCCAAGCGCTGCGGAACGGTCCGATCCCGCTTCCGAACCCGCTGGCGACGAGGTTCCTGGTGACCTTGACAGTGCCTCGGACGCTGAGTAGACTTGCGGACGCTGACGATGGGTCGTTAGCTCAGTTGGCAGAGCAGCTGACTTTTAATCAGCGGGTCGTAGGTTCGAGCCCTACACGACCCACCAAGCAAGGCCCCTTCGACTAGCGGTTAGGTCACCACCCTTTCAAGGTGGCGGCACGAGTTCGAATCTCGTAGGGGTCACCACGACGAGGGAGGCGTTCGCGCCTTCCTCGTACTCTTTCGCGCCATGGTGTCTTGCGGTCGCGCGTGTCGGGATCGGCCCTGCGGTCGCCGGGCGAGATCTGCGCATTCCCACGACGGCGAGTGTTTCTATCGCGCGTGCCACTCTTAGCTTTCGTTTCGCTGGTCGATAGACCTATATAGGGTTTCTTGCTTTCGAACCGTAGGCATCGCTGCAGCAGGCGTGCTACCGTCCATCTCGAGCGACCGCAGCGGCGGCGCCACCGAGGAGGACCGATGTACCCCAGCCCCACCACTCCGCGCTCCACGGCCTCAGAAACCGACCTACGCCAGCTGCTCTGCTCGATAGACGATCATGAGGCACACCGCGCCGACTGCGTCGGCCTGGTCCCCACCGAGAACCTCCTCAGCCCGCTGGCGCGAAAGGTCCTCGCCAGCGACCTGGCCCACCGCTACCTGTTCCAGAACCCGCAGTGGCGCTACGTCGGCGGTCAGCACCTCGCCGAGATCGAGGCGGTCGCCTGCCGCCTGGCCTGCGAGCTGTTTGGCGCCGCGCACGCCAACGTTCGGCCACTCTCGGGCGAGAACTGCACCAACATCGTCATCCACGCCGTAACCCGACCGGGCGACGTCTTCTACCACCTGGCGATGGAGGACGGCGGACACTTCGCCGCCGCCTCCGTCGCCGCTCGCATCACCGCGAACCGGCAGCTGCTGCCGTTCCACCCCGCGCGAGCCGAGCTGGACCTCGAAGCGTGCGCCGCCGCGTTCGCCCGAAACCCGCCCAACGTCATCTACCTCGACTCCTCGATGGTCCTCTACCCCCATCCTCTGCGCGAACTGCGTACGCTTGCCGGGCCCGACGCAGTGATCGTCTACGACGCCTCGCAGGTGTTCGGGCTTATCGCCGGAGGAGCGTTCCAAGACCCGCTCGAGGAGGGCGCCGACGTGCTCTCGGGTAGCACCCACAAGTCGCTCCCCGGACCGCAGAAGGGCATGATCCTCACCCGCCGGCGCGAGCTGATGGAGCGCATCGACGCCACCATCTTCCCCGGGCACGTGTCGAACTTTCACCTGCACCATGTGGCCGCCCTCGCCGTCACGCTGGCGGAGGCGCAAGCGTTCGGTGCCGCCTACGCCAGCCACACCATCGCCAACGCGCGCACGCTCGCGAACGAAGCGGCGCAGCTGGGACTGGCGGTACAGGGCGGGGCGCCGCACCACTCCGAACGAACCGACTCGCACCAGCTGTGGCTGGACGTCACCGACCTGGCCACGCCGGACGAAGCGGTCGAGCGCCTCCACGCCGCCGGTCTCATCGCCAACGTGAACCTGATCCCCACGCTCCGCGCCAAGGGCCTTCGGCTCGGTACGCCCGAGGCGACGAGGTTGGGCATGGGCAGCGCCGAGATGCGCACCCTCGCCGGCCTGCTGCACGCGGCACTCGCCCGAACCGAGCCGCTCGAACGGGTGCGGGACGCCACCCGTGCGCTGGCTCGACGGTTTCGCGAGGTTCACTACCGCTTTCCAGACGAAGTCCCCGCGTGACCGCAATCGAGCGGCTCCTCGGCGCCCCGGTGGGCAGCGAAGCGGACGTTCCTCTCGACCTGATCGTCACCGACGACTGGACGACGCCTTCGCTGGAAGCCCCGCTGGACAGGCTGGGGACGCGCCGCTCGGCGGTGCCGATCGTGCTGGTGCACGACCACACCCGCGACGCCGCCAGCTACGCCGGCGCTGAACGGGAACGAGTCGAGCGCTTGACAGCCCAGCGCGACGCGTTCGTACGTAGGTACGGCGCGCAGCTGGTCGAAGGCCGCGGAATTCAGCATCACGTCCTGCCGACGCTGGGGCTGCTGAAGCCGGGCATGCGCCTGCTCGGCAACGACTCGCACACCCCCACCCTGGGCGCATACGGCGTGGCGGCCTTCGCAGGGCAACCCGCCACCATCGCGGCGGCGATTCACCACGGCAGATTGACCGTCACCGTTCCGGAGACGCTGCGGGTCGTGCTACACGGACACCTGCCGGCCGACGCGACCGCGCGTGACGCCGCCCTCACGCTTGCCGCCCTGCTCGCAGACGAGGACGGCGTGCCTCGCCGCGCGGTCGGGCGTGCCCTCGAGTTCTGCGGGCCGGGTGTGGCCGGCCTTTCGCTCTCCGAACGCGCCGTGCTTGCCAACCTCGCGCCCGAAGTCGTAGCAGCCACCGCCCTGTTTCCGGTCGACGTCCGCACGTCGGCCGCGCTCGGCCTGGTCGAAGGCCAGGCGGCCCTATCGAACGGGGTTCCCTCGTCTGCGGACTACGAGGTGGTGCTCGACCTCGCGGGCGTACGGCCGTCCGTCGCCCGCGGGCCCAGCCCCACCGACGTGATCGCTGTAGCAGCGCTCGAACGCACGCGCGTGGACCGAATCTGCGTCGGCACCTGCGCCGGCGGCGGCTACGAGGAGATCGTCGCGTTCGCCGCCGCGCTGAGGGGCCCGGTGGTGGTGCCCACTCAGCTGACGCCCGCCTCGGACGTCGTCGCCCGGCGTCTCGCCGCGGCCGGCACCCTCGAGCGGCTGACCGCTGCCGGCGTGGAAATCACGCCACCCGGCTGCGGCGCCTGTTTCGGATTCGGCGTTGCGCGCCTCGAGGCAGGCCAGGTCGCCCTCAGCACCGGAAATCGCAATGCGCGCGGCCGGCTCGGCTCCCGCGACGCGACCGTCCACCTCGTCTCCGGTCGCAGCGCCGGACTGGCTGCCTGCAGCGGCGTAATCGGTGGAACCGGTCCCGCGGCACCGCTGCGGCCAGCGTCGGCTCCGACGGTTCGCTGGCCGACGGAGGGGAACGTCGTTCGGCTCCGAGGTACAGTCACCACCGACGACCTGATCCCGTCGTCGCTGCCCGGCATCGGCACCAGCAACGACTCGGATCCAGCTGTGCTGCGGCGCTTGCTGCTGCACCACGTCGACGCGAGCGCCGCGGATCGTGACCTACGCGGCGCCGTCCTCGTCGCCGACGATGCCTTCGGCGCCGGCAGCAACCGCGCCTCCTCGGTCCGGGCACTGCAGGCGGCCGGAATCCGCTTGGTGGTCGCGCGCAGCGTGGCCCCTCTCTACGCCATGGGAGCGCGCGACGAGGGTTTCCCCGTGCTCACCTGCAGCGACGACCGCTTCTACCGCATGCTGGACGATGCGGCCGCGGGCGCCGATTCGACGATCACGATCGACGGCGCAGGCAAGGTTGTGCGCGTCGCCCGGGGCAGCGAGGTACGGAGCTTTCGCACGTCCACGGGCACGCCAGCCTCCAGCGCGTCGGGTCCGAGGAACTAACTGCGAGCCGCGCGGCGGCTGACCCACGGCATGCCCGGTCCTAGCAGCAGGCGCAGTCGATCGTACAGCTGGCCGACGTGGTGTTGAACGTGCCGCAGGTTCACCAGCTGGTGATCCAGCTTCGGCAAGGCGTACCAGGGAAAGCCGCTCTCCTCCGCATCCAGATCGATCGCCGCGAGCATCTCGTCGAGCCGGTCGTACAGGAACGATGCGTACGCCAGAACGTCCTCCTTCGCGTACACCTCGGGCAGGTGCGGTAGCCCGCTGTCGGGCTTGTCCGGCGCACCGAGGGCGTCTTCGTTCTGGACCTTGCCCTGGTGGCCCGGCCACGGTTCGAAAGCGTCGACGTTCGGAGCCATGTACAGGTGGGTGTAGTAGAGGACGTGGTAGGCGACCTGCCAGAAGGCGTTGTCCGGCGTGCCGTGGCTCCAGGCGTCGTCCGGACAGCGTTTCACCGCCTCCTGCAGCATGACGAGCGCGCCGCGGTACTGCCCGGCCAGCGCAGCGCGCAGCTGCCCGTGACCCGCTCCGGACGAGGTCGGCAGATCGATCATGGTTTTCCCCCCTTCGCCGCATCGTGCGCCGGGGGTACGCCTGCGGTCAAGGACAGCGGCGGGCCAAGGCCGAGTGTGCACACCGACTTCAGGTAGCCTGTGGTCGCCAGCCGAGCCCGTGGGAGCGGTACGCTCCTCCCTCGGATTCCGGGCGATTAGCTCAGCGGTAGAGCGGCCGCCTTACAAGCGGTAGGTCGGCGGTTCGATCCCGTCATCGCCCACCAAGTGCGTCCTACACGAGACACGCGCTCCCACTTGGGAGCGCGCATTCTTGCATTTGTGTGCCGCTAGTGTGCACGCTAGTTCCAGACCCGCTCCATGGGCACCTCAGCCGATCCGGCGTAGAGGATCTCGTCGAGTTCCTCCGCAGCCTTCTGCTGCATGGTGGGCAGCACGTGGCTATAAGTGTCGA
>Ga0326597_10004472_pt1 | contig 19682 bp, 17 predicted proteins | sample RVTome_12_FD_203789 | JGI IMG/M metagenome (GOLD analysis project Ga0326597, IMG submission 203789) | Soil microbial communities from uranium-contaminated site in the Upper Colorado River Basin, Wyoming, United States - RVT100D185 | ecosystem: Environmental > Terrestrial > Soil > Contaminated >... | reverse complement strand
CCGAATCTCGGGCTGTGGAACGTGTTACATGAGCGACTAGGCCTCGATTTTCCCGACACGCAGCGGCCGCCGAGTGTGTTTTTCCTGCCCGACGCTTCGGCGGTTCGGCAGAGGCTGGGTGCGGACCCTCGCGCGCTGGGAATCCTCAGCTCCCTCTGCGACGCGGGCGACGACGGTGGCGAGGGGGCTGTCGTACTCCCGTGGCACGACGAAGAAACGGAAGCTGCGATCGATCCGAGCGACGAAAATGTCGCCGCCGGTTCCTATCCCCTCTACCATTATCTCTATGCGGCCACGCGGCCGGATGTGAGTATCCACGGCGCGAAGTTGGTCACGCATCTGGTCAGTGATCGAGGACAACGGCAGGTCTGGCGTTGTGGGGCCCTCCCAGCGAGGATCGCAGGTCGTGAGATTTTGCTCAACACGCGGCCACTCGATGCACGCGATCGTTAGGCAGTACGCCGTGTGCTTCAGTTCCCGCGAACTCGTCGTGGGCACTCTGCTATTCCTTGCGACGTCGTTGGCGGCGGCACAGCAGCGTACTTACGGGTTGGATGAGGATCCCATCCGACTCGGGCAGAAGGCTCTCTACTCCGGCGATCTCGCCTCTTCCGCCGCGCGCTTCAGAGAGGCGATCGCTGCCGACTACCATCTGGACCAGGCCATCTACGGGCTGGCGCAGGTGGCTGTTCGGCAAGGCCGCTTCGAAGACGCTGAACCTCTCTATCGGCAAGCCATCGATCAACGTGCCGAAGGCGGCAAAGAATTTCCGGAGGCCCGAGCGGGCCTCGGTCTCCTGCTGCTACGTCTCGCGCGGGACGCGGAAGCGGAGATGGAATTCACGGCGGCACTCGCAAGAGACGATCGCCTCTGGGTGGCAAAGTACGGCCGTGCGCTGCTTCTGCTGCGCAGAAATCGGTGGGAAGAGGCCAAGAAGCTGCTCGACGAGGGTGCGAAGCTCAAGGGTACGCAAGAGGGTGAGGGCCAATATCACTTCGGAATCGCGCGCTACTCATTGGGTGTCGGAAAGCTGGACGAGGCGGAAAGGCACGCTCTGTTGGCCTTTCACTCGGATCCGACGGATCCGGAGTACGGCGTCCTCGTCGGCGAGATCTACGAACGTCGCAAGGCTCCGCTGCTTGCCATCGATGCGTTCGAGCGCGCACTCTCTTCGCCGGGCATGACTGGCACGGCTCCCATGCTCCACAATTTGGGCGGCCTCTACGAGGAAGTGCAACGCTTCGACGAAGCGCGGGACCGCTATCTCTCAGCGGCTCGGGCCGATTCAACCTACGCTCCTGTGCTGAAGTCGCTGGCCGAACTCTACCGCCGCGGCCGTCGCCCGGAGCAAGCCGCTCGGACCTACCTCCGCTATGTCCTCCTCGAACGCAACGACGTCGAGGCGCTGCTGGGGCTGGCGGATTCCTGTCACGACATCGGCCAGTACCGTCAATCAGTCGAGGCGGCCCAGGCCGTGCTGAAGTTGGATCCGGGAAACGAGCAGGCCCGGTTCGAGTTCGTGCGCTCGGGAATCCATCTGCGCGACCCAGAGATCAGTTCAGAAGCCATGGGTGCGTTCGCAACGCTTTCGCCGGAACTCCCGTGGAGCGCGGATGACTACGCCGCTGTCGCGGCGTTCGAGATCACGCGCAAGAATTTTGCCCGGGCACAGCAGGCGTTGACGCGCGGGTTCGCCGGCCATCCGGACGCGCCAGAACTTCATTTTCAACAGGGGATTCTCGCTCTCCATACCAAGCAGATCGACGCCGCGATCGAGCATTTGCGTGCGGTGAGCGCGGCGCGACCCGACTTCGTGTTGGCCCACCTCAACCTGGGTATCGCCTATCTCCAGGGAAAGAGGGTGACGGAGGCGATCGAACCGCTCCAACGCGCCGTGCAGATCGACGGAAGTTTGATGGCCGCGCGGCTGCTTCTTTCTCAGGCATTGGCGAGCAGCGAGCGCTTGGAAGAGGCGGAGGAGCAGTATCGAGTGATTCTGACCAGTGACCCCAAGAGCGCGCCGGCGCTGCGAGGCCTCGGTTTCTGTTCCATGCGACGCTCTGATTTCACGTCGGCTGCCGAGTACTATGGTCGGGCGACCGAAGTCGATCCGCAGAATGTGGAGGGATGGGCTGGCCTCGGCAACGCCCATCTCGGGCTGCAGGACCTGGGCAAAGCCGAAGCCGGCTTCCGCAGGGCGAGTGCGCTGGATCCAAACCATCCGACGACGATCAAGGGGCTCCAACTTCTCGAGCAATTCAAGCAGTCGAACAACGGCGGGTGAATTCCAGCTTCACAGAAGCGAAAGAACCGCAGGAGGTCTGACCGACGATGAAGAGATTCGTCTACGTTTTCATCTTTATTGTGTCCGTGGTGTTGTCCTGGTTCGTGTGGGACAACTCCCCCGACTACTTCAGGCAGGGAGGGCCCTTCCTGATCGCGGGTCTGACGCTCCTGTTTCTTGCGTTCACATTCGGGATCGAACGCTACTTCGTGATCTGGCGGGCGGGCGGGCGAGGCGACGTGCCCGGCTTTGTTCGTGGGCTGAAGGCGTCGGTGGACGAGGGTGACATCGGCGCCGCTATCCACCACTGCAAGCAGCAGGGTGGCAGCGTCGCAAACACGGTGGGCGCGGGGCTGACCCGCTACCAGACCGTCGAAGGTAGACTTTCTTCGCGGCGGGAAATCCTCGACGAGACCCGACGTGCCATCGAAGAGAGCAACGCGCTGGAGACCCCGTTGCTCGAGCAAAATTTGCCGGCCCTGTCGACCATCGCATCCATCGCGACGATGGTCGGCCTGCTCGGTACGGTCACCGGAATGATCCGGGCGTTCCATGCGATGTCGCGCGCGGGCGCACCCGACGCGACCGCGCTCGCGCTCGGCATCTCGCAGGCCCTGCTGACGACCGCCGTGGGTCTGGTGACCGCCATCATCGCCACGATCATGTACAACTATCTCACGGCGAAGGTGGATGCCTTCACCAACACGCTGGACGAGATCACCTACCAGATTCTGCACCTGCTCGATTCCCGGCCGGAGAACTGAGCCGTGCCGAAACGAGCCTCAGCGCAGGTCGATGTCACGCCGCTCGTCGACGTCTCTTTCTTGCTGCTGATCTTCTTCATCACGACGATGCAGTTCAAACCGCCCGAACGCGTATCGGTGGACCTGCCGCTGTCGCGATCCGAGATCCACATTCCGGACACCGACACGATCATTCTTACCGTGGATGCCGCCGGCCGACTGTTCATCTCCACGGAGCGCATCGTCGACGCCGTGGAGCTTGCGCCGGAGGACGCGCTGGGCGCGATTCGAACCTGGCGGGGCCGATATCCCCAGGCAGTCGTGGTCTTGCGCGGCGATCGCGACGCGGAGTTCGGCCTGATCTCCGATGTGATGGGTGCGCTGGCCGAGTCAGAGACGCCGAGATTCAACTTGATGACCGACCTGAAGCGTGGCGCTTCGTAGGGGGGCGGTGAAGATGTCCGAAAGCGCGATCAACGCCCGTCCTGGCGAGCGCCGGCCCGTCATCAAAGCCCGCGCTCACAGGCAGGCGAACATCGATCTCACGCCCATGGTCGACGTCGCCTTCCTGTTGCTCATCTTCTTCATGGTGACCACCGTCTTTCAGCGCCCGCTGGCCATGGAGATCAACATGCCCGAACCCGACGCGAAGGTGGAAGTTCCCGAATCCAACGTGCTCAGCCTGCTGATCGACGCCGACGGCGAAGTCTATTCCCATCTTGGCAGCGAGCCCGTGACCCATCTCACGTGGGACCTTCTCAGGGACACGTTCATCCAGCAGACGTCGCTGAATCCGGAACTTATCATTCTGGTGAAGATTCATCGCGAGGCTCGCTACGAGAGCATGGTCGACATGATGGATCTCCTGGAGGATGCAGAAATGCAGCGCTTCAGCCTGGTGCCTCTGGGAGCGAGCGACATGGCGAAGCTGGATGCGCTGAAGTGAGCGCTGCGCGGCATCCGATGCGCGCCCGTTGGGCGTTCTCGTTGGCGGAGGCTACGACCCTACCGCTGCGCGGCGAAGACCACCCTCTGCGACGCGAGTTCAGCCGTCTGCTCTATGGAGCGAGCGCGTTGGCGACCGCCCTGGCTCTCGGAACCTTCGCGCTGTGGTACTTCGGCCTGCGCGAAGACACCCCACCGCCCATGAGAGAAGTCGTCATCGTCCACTACACGGACCTGGGAATCCCGCCGTCCATCAGGACGCCGGCTCCACCGCAGATCAACATCGCGGAAGCCGTAATTCCACCCGAAATTGCCATCCCCGAGCCGGTTCCCGACGAGCAGGTGACGCAGGTGCGGACGATCGCGACCCAGGCGGAGATGGCGGCTCTACTCCAGCCCATCACGATGGAGGATCTCGGACTGGATGAGGGCGATCCCTTCGTCGTCGATCTCGACATCGACGCACAACCGGCGCCCGACGAATTCGTTGCCGTCGACGAAGAGCCCGTGCGGATCAGCATCGATCCGCCCGTGTACCCCGAAATGGCACGTTCGGCCGAGATCGAGGGCACCGTACTCGTCCGCGTTCTCGTCGGTGTCGACGGGAAGGTCAAGGACGCCCGCCTTGTGGAGGGGCATGAGATGTTGACGGACGCGGCCATCGTCTGCGCCAGGACCGCCGTGTTTCGCCCAGCGCTCATGCAGCATCGTCCCGTCGAGGTCTGGGTGCTCATGCCCGTGATCTTCAAGCTGCACTGAACGGAACTCCGCGGCGATGGTCGCCGGGCGTGCGCCGCGATCAAGCGAGCAGCGTCTTGCCCGTCTCGGCGTCGAACCAGTGTGCACGGCTGAGATCGACGCTCATGCGGACGCTGGCACCCGGCTGAAGCGTTGCTCCGCCCGGCGCGCGCATGACGACGGCATGGCCTCCGGCCTTGCTGTGGAAGATCGTCTCGTTGCCGAGGGGTTCGACCATCGATACCTCCGCCTCGAGCCATGCGACTGCGACGTTCGGGGGACGCTGCATGTGCAGGTGTTCGGGGCGAATCCCCAGCACGACTTCCCGGCCCGCCAGGCGCTCCAGCTCTTCAGTCAGGGTTCCGTCGATTCCGGCGAAGGTTTCGCCCACCAACAATCGGGGGGCATTCTGGAGATCGATTCTGGCGGGAAAGAGGTTCATCGCGGGGCTGCCGATGAAGCCGGCCACGAAGCGGTTCGCGGGGGATTCATAGAGCTGCATGGGAGGCGCGATCTGCTGCACCCGGCCGCGATCCAATACGACGATGCGCTGCCCCATCGTCATCGCCTCGGTCTGGTCGTGCGTGACGTAGATCATCGTCGCGCCCAGCCGGCGATGGAGGTCGGTGATCTGCGCGCGCATCTCGACGCGCATCTTGGCGTCGAGATTCGAAAGCGGCTCATCGAAGAGAAACGCCTTGGGATGCCGCACCATGGCGCGCCCGAGGGCGACACGCTGTCTCTGTCCTCCGCTCAGCGCGGCAGGTCGTCGCTCGAGAAGTTCGCCCAACTCGAGGATCTCGGCGGCCTCTCGAACCGCGGATTCGATTTCCTCGTGTGGCCGACGCCGCACTCGAAGGCTCGTGGCCATGTTGTCGAACACGGACATGTGCGGATAGAGGGCGTAGTTCTGGAAGACCATCGCCACGTCTCGATCGCGCGGCGCGCGATCGTTCACGACTTCGCCGTCGATATGGATCGTCCCGGAGGTGATTTCCTCCAGCCCCGCGATCATGCGCAGGATCGTGGACTTGCCGCAGCCCGAGGGGCCCACGAGAACGACGAACTCCCCATCCTCGACGACGAAACTCGTGTCGATGACCGCGGCCACGCCGTTCTTGTAGCTCATGCTGACGGATTCGAGCTGGACGGAAGCCATGATAGAGCTCGCAGACACCGTTGGAGCGAGGAATCTCATCGGAGCGTCCGAAGTCTAGGTTCAGGCCGACAGTGCGGTCAACCGCGCTGTGCCTACGATTTGAATCGGCCGGGGCGACAGGCGCCCGACCCGCGACTCGTCGGAGGCATCTGTCGTCGGCTGCGGATATCTCGGATGGGAGGAACCCATCCTTGCAATGTCCTTGCGCATGCCCTTTAGTCCTTCTCGCCATTTCGGATGTCGTGCTCTTGGCCCATTGGCGAAGCTGATTTCCGAAGTAGCCATCCGCTGATACCCTGGCCACCGGATGCCCGTCGGTCCTGAAAGGATCCCTGGAACATGGAACTCGAGTTCGAATTCGACAGCGTCGCGGGCATCGCCATCGGTGTTGCGCGCGGGCGCATCACCTTGGCAGAGATGAGGGCAGCCGCGGTCTCCGGCTGGAACCAGGCAGGGGGAGCGAACCTGCGTATCCTCTGGGATCTGCGCGAGGCGGAGTTTGATCTCGAAACCGACGAGGTGCGCAAGCTGGCCGAATTCGCAAAGAACAGTTCACCCGCGATATCGCTGCGGGCGGCGTTCGTCGTCTCGGGCGATCTCGAATTCGGCCTGATCAAGATGTTCCAAGTCTTCCGAGGGACGGAGACGGCTCAGGCCAGGGTCTTCCGCGACAAGGAGAGGGCGATGGAGTGGCTTCGGACCGGGATCGAGTAGCTCAGCCGACGGTAGGTGGGCGGCAAGCCTGCCTCAAGTGCCGGCGTGCTCTATTTTGGATCCGACAACTCGGCCCGCGTCAGAAAGCTCGAATCCGTGAGCGATTCGAGAAACGCAACGAACTGGCTGATCTCGGTCTCGGTCCAAACGGGCAGAGTCGCAGCCTCGCGGGCCAGAGCGTTGCCGCGCAATTTGACATCCATGTTCGGGCTGTCGGCGTGCATGCCGGTGTTGTAGAAGCGGACGACCTCGTCGAGCGTCGCGAAACGCCCATCGTGCATGTAGGGCGCGGTCATGGCGATGTTGCGCAGCGTCGGCGCCTTGAACTTGCCGCGGTCGCTCTCCATCTGTGTGCTGTCGAAGCGGCCGGCGTCGGGGCTCGAGTCGAGGCCGTTGTTGGCAAAGACCAGCGGGCCGGCAGGCACGACGCTGTTGTCGAAGATGGGCCCCAGGCCGTGACAGTGGAAACAGTCGCCACGATCTTCGCGATTGTAGAGAACTTCGCCGACGATCTCGTCGGCGGTCAGGCTGAGTTCGCCGCGCTGCGACTTGTCCCAGCGCGAGTCGATGGAGATCATCGTGCGCTCGAATTGGGCGATGGCATCGGTCACGAGATTGCTGTCGATGTCGCTGCTTCCGAAAGCGCCCAAGAACAGCTGAGGATAGTCGGCGTGCATCTCGAGGCGTTCGATGGCGACGTTCCACTCCAGATCCATCTCGATTGGGTTGGGAACGGGAGCCAACGCCTGTTTCTCGAGGCTCGGCGCGCGGCCGTTCCAGAAGAACGTGGTGCTCCATCCAGGATTGACGATGGCCGGAGTGTTGACCGCACCGAACTCGCCGTGGATGCCCCGACTGGTGGCGTTACCGCCGTCGGAGAACGCGAACTCCTGCCGATGACAGCCGGCGCAGGCAAGGGTCTGGTCACCGGAGAGGATGGGATCGTAGAACAACCGCCGGCCCAAGGCGATGCCCGCCGCCGTCATCGGGTTGGCGGCCGGGTCGCGCAGCGACAGACCGAAGTAATCCTCGGCGCGCTCGAGGAGCGTGGGGTCTTTCTTGGGGGGCGCGGTGGGATCGCCGCCCCCGCAGGCGCAGAGAAACGCGGCGAGCCCCGTCACAAGAACGAGGCCCGTCCGGCGTTCGATTCTAAGGCTCGACCACGACACTGAACACATCACCCATGTTGTCGCGCATGGCGGCCTGCGCCATGTGATTCGGCATCGTCATGTCCCAACCCATCATCCCCGCCGGCACCGTGAAGTCGATGACGGGGGCGTTCGTGATGTGATCGACGTCGAGGGAGAGCGTCAGATGCGTCTCCTGCCCACTCGTGATGCTGAAGTCCAGGCCGCCCAGGGAGATCTGCGTGTGACAGTTGGTCAGCTCTCCGTCGCCCTTGTCCAGGCGTCCCATGTGTAGGGCGAGAGCCCCGATTTCATCACCCTGGCTGTCATAGTGGGCGCCGTTCAGGCGATCGCAGTGATAGCCGCCGCCCAACGCGTCGAGCCAACCGAAGAACTCGAACTCACCCGGCAGGCCGTCGCGGCCGTCGGGGTCGCGAAAGTTCATGGCGTCGGGAACGCCCCAGTAGAAGGAGAGCTGTTCGTAGCTGCCGACGGGGACCTTCTCGAGGGTGAGCGTGTTGGTCGTGGCGTTGAAGGCGTTGCGGTAGTGGGCCCCTCCCAGATCAACGGCCATCTTGCCGCTGGCGGCGGAGGTGATAGAGAACTCCGTGAGCAGATACTCGAAGATCTGGATGCTGTAGCTGTTGCCCGCGGTGTTCGTGTAGCGCTGGTCCGGATCGGTGCCGCTGTCGACCAGGGCGTCGCCGGCGACGTCTTCACTCAGGGTGATGACGAGGGTGCCGGTCTTGTCAGTGCTGCTGTCGTCGCCACAGGCGGCCATGCCCAGGGCGAGCGCGCCGACACAGAGAATCGTCGCGCCACGGCGCAACGAAGGCCCCATGAAGTCCATGATGATCTCCTGGCCGCCCGCGGGCGGCCACTGACGAGACGAGGGGGGAACGACGGCACCCATTGTACTCCTCTCCGCGGGCGATTGCACGATGCGCGCCTCCCTGCGCGTAGCGGAGCCCCAACGGCCGAAAGCGCTGGGAATCCCGCCGCCGCCGGGGGACCGAGCTCGATGACGACCCATGGGAGCCCGCGCATTTGCCCGGATGAATGTCGACCCATCCGGGCAGTGAGGAGCGGGCGGCCTATTTCCGGGCGGCGGGCGAGCCTAGAAACTGAACACGACCCGGGTCTGCACGCCGTGGGATTGCATGGAATGATCCACCGCGATTTCGGTCGAGGTCGACTGATCTTCGATGATCTCGTTCTCGAAATTCTGCAGCCCGAATCGATAGTCGAAGGAGAGCGCGAAGCGCCGGCTGAGGAAGATCTCCAGGCCGCCGCCGAAGGCAGTGCTTCCGCCAACCAGCACATTCGTGGAGGCATCGACTTCCTCGATGCCCAGGAACGCCGCGCCCAGTCCTCCGGCGACGTAGGGTCGCGCAAATCCCTCTTCGCTGAAGTGGGCGACGGCTTCCAACTGGATCTGTCCGAAGTTCGCGGTGCGGCCGGGATCGCCGGTGGAGTGTTCCGCACCCGAGAGCCGCAGCTGCAGCGCGAATCCGGGGCTGAAGGCGTAGCCGGCCTCGAGGAAGCCGCCTTTTCCTGCAGCACTGATGTCGACGGGTCCGGAGCTGAAGAGCTGATCCTCGTCGTCGAACAGCAGGTGGGTTCGCAGCGCGCCGGCGGCGAGGGTCCAGCCGGGACGCGCGGCGCCCCGCAGATCCGGGGCGAGTTCTTGGGCGTCGGTGCGGGCGGGCAGAAGGAGCGGCAGTGCGATGAGGAGTGCCAGTAGGGTCCGTGTGCGCGATGTCATCGTAGTCTTCCTTGGAGTGGGCGGCAGACGAGCGCCCCCCGTTCTTGGGGGGCGCTCGCGGGGCCGCGATGGGATCCTACAGGTTCAGGGTGTTGCCCGCATCGTCGGAGAGTTGCTCGTCGCAGAACTCGACCTCGATGCTGGCGTGATTGCCGGCTTCGTAGACATGGATCGTGCCCGTGCCACAGCCGTCGACGTCGATCACGAGATGGCCGACGACCCGCGTCGTCGCGTTCTGCGCCTCGAAGTCCACGATGCGGCTGAGGTCGGACAGGATCTCGACGGCGAACTCGAGGGACTCGTCGCGGTCGTTGCGGATCCAGCCCTGATACTGCGTCTCGTCGAGATTGCTGGAGAGTTCGAACTCGACGGTCTCGTCGCGCCCGGCGTGGCTTCCGGCCAGCTCCTTGCTCGAAGCCGTCTCGCGGCCCTCGAGATGATTGCGCTCGACGAAGGCGTCGGCGTATTCGATCTGCTCGTTCAAGGACCAGTCGGTGCCGTCGGCATTGCTCTGGCCATCGATGCTGCGCAGCACGGGGTCGTAGCCCGAAGGAAACTGCGTCTGGACGGCGAAGGTCCCGGCATTCTCGTCGAAACTACCGGTCGTATGGATGCCTTCGCGATCGTTCAGCTCGAGCGTCACGATGCCCTCGGCGGATTCACGGATCGTGGCGTCGGCCGACGTACCGTCGGCGTAGTTGATCGCGCGGCTGAGCATGCCGCTGCCATCGCAGGAGAGACTCGCCTGGTCGTTCCAGTCCACGAGGCGGCTCCAGGACGCGAAGGCGATGTAACGGCTCGCGCTGCCGCCGCAGGCCTCTTCGCCCTCGGCGACCGGGCTCGAAGGAGCCAGAGCCTCGACCACGCGGGGGCTGCCGCCGACATGGGCGTTGCCACGGAAGCGCGTCAGGCGCTCGGCGCTCACGAAGCGGTCGTCGCTCTCATCGTCCAACTGATGCACGTCGACCACGAAGCTTGTCGCGATCTCGATCAGCCGCGGATGATTCGGCCGCGCCCGGAAGTTCGAGAGAACGTCGACGCGCGAGTCCGTCTGGATTCCGCCATCGGCGCGTTCGTCGATCGAGCGGGTCAGGCTGGCGCCGCTATTGAAGCGGAGCTCGCTGAGGAGCGAAAAAAGGACGTCGTCGACCTCGTTGTTCAGGTCGGCGCCGCGATCCACGACGATTTCGTCGCGCGTCTCGTCCAGCAGCAGATGTCCGTTCGGCCAATCCGTGATCTCTTCGACCTTCACGACGCTGAGAGGCGCGTCCTGGATGACGCGGAGCGTGCTCACGCTGCCGTCCAGATTCGTGCGCGTCTCCTCGTAGAGGACGTCGCCAGGCTGGGGATCGCCGGCCTTCTGCATGTGGAAGCGCAGGTCGTCGCGACGCGCGGTGCGCGCGGCCATGGCCAGGCGGCTGCCCATGGTGTACGGGGCCACGGAGTCGAGGTTCGGCAGCTCCGCACCGAGTTCCATGTCGAGGCCGGCGGCTTCGTCGGCCATGCCGACGGTGACCCCGCCGGTGAGATCCTCGACGAATTGAGCGGCATCCATGGCGTGATCGACCTGGAGTGCCTCGGCAGCCTTCTCGAGCGCCACTTCGCGCGCGGCTTCCGAGGGCTCGTTGCCGATGCCGGCCGGCTCCTGGGAGCAGCCGGCAGCCATGAGGAGAGAGCTGGCCGCCAATGCGAGGGCCAGCCTGCGGGTGTTTTGGGTCAGTGAGGCGTTCATTTCTTTCCTCCAGATTGGGCCGCGTGGGCCTGAGGGGTCATCTCTTGGCGACCGCGGCCGGGGGGGACGGGTGCCGGTCGGTGGAGGACATATCAAGTTGGAGGCCGTGCCGCGCCGCGGCGGGTTTCTCTACTTAAACTATTGCAAATATGCAAGTTACAAGACTGTCATGACGTCCGAACTGCCGAGATTCATGCGTGCCGAATCGCCACACTGTGCCGCTGGAGGGCGTCGTTTCGGCCCGCGCCGCGGCGGGAATCAGCCGCTGGGAACGGGAGGGACGACGGGCGGGTCGCCGGGTCCACTGCCGGCATGGCACTCGATGCAGGCTTGCCCCTGTCCATGACTCATGACATCCGGGTAGTGGCACTTGACGCAGAGCTGGCGCTGGTCGGGTCCGGGATAGGGATTGGGCAGGGGGTAGGAGCCGGACGCCGCGCCATCCTCGTTCAGATAGCGCACGTTGAAATCCCAGCGGCCGATGGAAGGCCCACTCGACGCGTGCGCTCGATGACAGCTCATGCAACTGATGCGACTGACTGCCGTCGCGCCATCGCTCGAGGCAGCAGAGGCTGCGCCGTCCTCCAGCGCTACCTCGGGGAGATAGGCCGTCGCGAAGTCGCCCCCCGTGGGATTGCCGCCGCCGGCATATTGGTTGTAGGCCTCGCCATGATCGGAGCCGAGCGTCTCGTCGACGGGATGCTCGAAGTCGGCCAGCCCGCCGTCGTGATACATGCCATGGCAGTTGGCGCACCACTGCGACCATCCTGACCGATAGGCAGTATGAGACGACGGGCTCTCGCTTCCGCCCGCCAGCGGCAGGCCATCTCCCACTGGGGCGTCGTACAGGAACACATAGCCGCCAGCCACTTCCTCATTCGCGCCGTACAGATGACGATAGTTCTCGTTGCCGTGGGGATCGTGGCAGCTGGTGCAGCTGAGTTCACTCGAGGCGTAGCTGCCGCCCGGAGCGACCAACGCCAGCGGTTCCAGCGGGATGCCATGGCGCAGGGAGGACACGTTGTGCCCCGCGTGATTGCCGCCGATGGGATTCGTCGCGCCGTCGCGCGCGTCGTTCAAGTTGTCTTCGAACAAGAAGGTGAAGTTCCCCGCGCCGAGTTCCGGGGGCGGAAGAAGGGGGTCGGGAGCCAGGATCGATCCGTGGTCGGTGGCGTGGCACTCGAGGCAGGTATCCGTCGCGTTGCCAAACTTCAGGAGATACGCCCAACCAATGGGGGCGAGCGGATCGAGCGACGCGCCATCTTCGCTGGCATGCATGCTATGGCAGCCATCGCAGTTGGCGACGCCCACCGAATGGAACTGGGCCCGGCTCGTCGAGACGAGAAGGATCAACACCGCGACGCTGAAGCAACCCCGGTTCATTTTCGATGACATTGGATGCAGAGTTCCATCTGGGGATCCATCGACAGATACTTCGGCCAGCCGGATCCATGCAAGGTGTGGCAGCTCCGGCAGGTCACGTTTCCGCCGGTGCGCGGGTCGACGGTGCCTTCGCCCACGGGGTGGGAAGCGTCGTGGGCGGCCTCATGACAGCGCAAGCAGAGATCCGTGCCCTCGCTGCTCAGGTATTTCGCGTTGTCGGCACCGTGTGGGCTATGGCAATTGCTGCAGTCCGTCCCGGGGTGCGTGACATACGCGTCTTTCGACTTCCTGCCTTCCTCATTGAAGTGGCAACTCATGCAGAGGACGGACTGTTCCTCGTTGAGCAGGTTTCCCGTGTTGGACGCGTGGGCGTTGTGGCAGTTGGCGCACGAGCGGTCGTCGTCGAGGATGTGATGATGTTGTTTCGTCGCGAAGTTCGCGGCGGTCGTGTGGCACTCGCCACAGAGCGGTTGGATTTGATCGATGGCGAATGAGCCGGTCGAAGCGAGCGCCTCGTGACAGCCCTCGCAGTCCCCGCCTTCGAACGGCGCATGCTGGTTGGCGCGCAGCAGGCCCTTGAGTCCGGCCGCGTGGGGATCGTGACAAATGGCGCAGTTCGCTTCGCCGAGATCGTAGCCGCGATGGGCCTGTCTGAAGGACTGATCTTGATCGTGGCAGTCAAAGCAGAGGCCGGGGGGCGACTGCGCGAGCAGATGACCGTCCACCGAGCCGTGAGGCTCGTGGCATGCCTGACAGTCGCCGTCTTCGACGGGGGAGTGGACGACGGCGCGACTCGGCCACTGTTGGACCTGCGCGTGGCAACCACCGCAGAGATCCAACGTAGACGAGCGCAGCTGCGCCGTGTGCTCGGAGGCGTGGGGATCATGACACTGCAGGCATTGGCCGCTGGCCGCGGGCAGATGGGTCGTCTCGAGAGACAGATCGCCGGCGACATCCCCGTGACAGCTCAGACAGATGTCGCTCGCATCGTCCATGAGGAGCGCCGCGTGCTTCGACGCATGGGGATTGTGACAGTTGGAGCAGACTCCGTCGGCGAACGACTGGTGTACGTAACGGCTCGAGAGCTCCGACTCGATGTCGCCGTGGCACTTGAAGCAGACGGCGGGTTGGTCCACTTCCACCGGGCTGGACTGCATGCCCATGAAGAATAGGGCGCCTGCGAGCGCCCAATGGCCGCCGATCATGCGCCTCATCGTTCCTCCGGGATGTCCGTGTGACAGGCCGAGCACGCGTTTCCCTCGAAGGGATCGTGGCGATTTCGCTGGATGAGACCCTCCGCGTCGGAGACGTGGGGGTCGTGGCACTTGCGGCAGTCGATCTGGCTGCCGCTCAGCCCGAGATGGAGGGCGCGGAAATCTCCGTCATCCCCGTCGTGGCAGTCGAGGCAGATCTCGGGAACCTCGTTGGCCAACAGGCTGGCGAACTCACTCTCGTGCGGCAGATGGCATCCCAGACACTCGCCCTCTTCTGCGGGGGGATGTGCTTGGCCTTCCTGCATTCGCGTTTCGAGATCGCTGTGGCATGTGTAGCAGACTCTGTCGGGTGCGTCCGGCAGCAGCTTCTCGCGCTGGCCGCCGTGGGGGAGATGGCAGGCCGAGCAGTCGCCGCCTTCGAACGGCGGGTGACTGGTGCCTACGGCCGCCGTATCCATGTGGAGGTCGTCATGGCAGCTACCGCACAGAGTGGCCTGCGTGTCTACCAGAAGCGGCCAGTGATCGGAGGAGTGCGGTTGATGACACAGGTCGCAGTCGCGCTCCTCGAAGGGGGAGTGAAGCACCTTCAGGGTGACGTCCTCGACCATGTCCCGATGACAGTTCAAGCAGAGCAGGTTCCGATCGCTCCGCAGCAGGCTGGCATCCGCAGACGAATGCGGTGCGTGGCACTCGTTGCACTGACCGCTGCGCAGGGGAGCGTGCGTGCTGCGATCGCGTAGCCATTCGTCCGAGTCATGGCACTGAGAGCAGAGATCCAGGCGACTCTCATTCGTGAGAGCCTTGTATTGCGAGCCGTGCGGTGTGTGGCAGTCCAGGCAACTTCCATCTTCGAAGGCGGCGTGCACGACCGCGTTCTTGAATTCGGCACGCTGATCTTCGTGGCAGCTCATGCAGAGATCGTCGGGCGAACCTTCGATCAGCATCTTCTCGGCGTTGCCGTGCGCGTCGTGGCACAGGGTACAGTCTTCTTGCGCGGGGGGATGGGTCACGGCCTGGTTGATCTGTCCCGCCTTGTCATCGTGGCAGTTCAGACAGAGGCTTTTCACGGGCTCGTTCAACAACACCGCCTGCGCCGAGCCATGAGGAGAATGACACTCCAAGCACTCACGCTCCGCGACCGGGGAATGGGCCGTATCCTCGGCGGCGTCATGGCAGCTCAGGCACATGTCGCCGGCAGAGGACTCGAGGAGGCCGAAGGGTTCGGCGTCGTTCGGCTCATTGTGGCAGGCCGAACACTCGCCCTCGGCGACGGGATCGTGGAATGACGCCGTCGTCATGGATTCTTCGTCGGAGGAGTGTGGGTCGTGACAGCTCGTGCATGTCGCGCCCGTGACGGGATAGCCGGCATGAGCCTCCACGAACGGCTCCTTGGCGCGATCGTGGCAACGCTCACAGAGTTGTTCCGGCGCCTCCTTCAGGAGCTTCGCGTGGTCTCCGCCATGCACTGCGTGGCAGGAAGAACAGCCCTCCTCGAGCGGTTTGTGCAGATGATCGCGCTCGAATGCCGAGGGGTCGTGACATCGATAGCAGAGCTGTGGCTCGGCCTCGAGCAACAGTCCCGGCCGACCGGTGGCATGTGGATCGTGGCAGGCGTTACAGTCGCCGTCAGCTTCGGGCGCGTGCACGACCGCGGCGTCGAGGCCCAACTCCGCTCGATCATGACAGCCCGCGCAGAGCGTGGCTCCGGGCTCCTTCAACCGCAGCATGCCGACGAGTCCGTGCGGCTTATGGCAGGACTGACACTCTTCCCTGTCGAACGGCCGATGCTTCGAACCCATTTCCGACTGCGGCATGTCGTTGTGGCATTCGAGGCACTCGCTCGCCGCCGAGAATCGACGGCCGCGTTTGACCTGTGCGTTCGAATCGGGGACGAAGAACGTCCCCGAGGCAACGACGGCCCCCAGGAGAACCAGCCAGGCGAAGCCGGACGCGAATCGACTCACTGCAGACTCCTCATTCGCTCGCGTTGGCGTAATTCGCGATGGCGTCTTCGTCATACACGATGTCGGATCGCTCCTTCAGCAACGCAAGATGGCGCTTCACGAGCGCTTGGAATTTCTCCTTGTACATGACCTGCCGAATCGTGGGGTCCGCTTCCTCCAGAGTCTTCGCCGTGCCTTTGCGCTTGTTCTCGAGCCGAAAAACCATCCAGCCCGAGGGTAGCTCGATGGCCTTGCTGGATTCTCCAATGCTGAGTCGCTCGAGTTCACTTCTGATGTCGTCGGAGAACAACTCGATGGACGCCCACTTGACGTCGCTCGACGCAGAAGCGTGCGGTCCTGCGAATAGCTTCTTCACATACTGAAAATCGGCGCCGTCCCCCAGGCGCTGTTCGACCTCCTTGGCGTCTTCCTCGCTGTTGAGCAGAAGCATCTCGATCTTGACCTCGGGCGGAGGACGGAAGCGGTCGAGGTTCTCATCGTAGAATCGCTGGAATTCCTCACGCCGAAAGGTGATCTCCGGCACGATGACCTGCTCCAAGTAGAAACCGATCACGGACTCGCGCAGCTTCTGTTCATAGGCCCCGATCAACTCGGGATCATCGAAGTAACCGGCTTCTTTCGCGCGGAGCGCAAGCGCGAGCCTCTCGCCCTCACGGCGCACCGTTTTCTCGAGAATCTCGTCGAAGGGAGTCGTGCCCTCTTCCATGGCGGCGTGGGAGATTGCCTTTCGAAGTTGTCCCTCGGTCAGGAAGATCTCGTCATTCAGGCGAAGCGCGACCTCGGTCGAGTTCGACCGGAACTCTCCACGGAACACGACATCGGAATCGGCCTTCAGGCGCTCGTACATTCCATCGACCAATTCGACCGGCGTTTCCTCGAGCATGAGGCGGGAGTACTCGAGCCACGCGGCGTCCTTCGCCCGTCCCAGGAGTAGACTGCGGATTGACGCCTCCTTGCTCTCGAAGGCCTCCTCGTCGACGGAGCCGCGCTTCTCCACGCGCACCAGCGAGTAGGCATTCTTATAGGGGAAGGGCGCGGAGACCTGACCGACCTTCAGATCGGCCACATTCTCGCGGATCACCTCTTCGACATCGGCCCAGTATTTCTCGTTGTGGAGTCCGCCGTTCACGCTCCGCGCGTCGACCGAATACTCGCGGATCAAGGACTCCATCGACGACGGACTCGCACCGATCTGGACCTTGAACGATGCCGCCAGAGTCGCGTCGAGCACCGAGAGTTGCCGCAGCAGGACCTTGAAGTAGTGGCGTTCGAAGAAGTCGCGAACGTCCGCTTCGGGAACGGTCGTCGGCTGCACGAAATCCTTCTCGACGAAGCGCGCGATGGCACTCTGTGTGCGGAGTTTCTCCATCTCGGCGACCAGGTTCGCATCGCGGTCGAATTCCATGAACTGAGCGTCCTGCCACAGAAGCTCGTCGTCGATGGCTTTGTTCAGGACGTCTCGCACACTCGCGGCGGCAAGGCTGCCCATGGCGGAGGTGTCGTGGCCGCGCAACAAGACGCGGTCGAGCTGCTGTCCGGTGATCTCGGATCCGTTGACCGTTGCCAGGATCTCCGCATGCACTCCCGCCGCGAAGCTCGGGCAGAACAGCAGGATGATGGCGACGGCCGCGAGAGACCTATGGCTCATTCCGTACATGAGTTTCCTCCCTCAGAGTTTCGCTCAGTTGATCGATGAATCCGTCCACCGCCAGCTCCAGGAAGCGGTGCGTCGAGGTCGTGCGGCCTCGACCGAAGAGGCCCTCCGAGATGGTTCCATCACCTTCGAAATCATGGGTCAGGACGATCCGTCCCGTCGACGCCTCGACCACGCGCACGTGAAATCTGGCCGCCGGGACCGAGACTTCGAAATCGCCACGCGCGGGAGTCATGGATTCTATACTCCCTGTCAGCACATAGTGGACGCCGAATTCCCGATGCAACAAATCGACGGAGTGCAGGTCGATTGAACCGCGGTGCATTCTACCTTCTTGGAGGAAGAGTTCGTGGGAAAAGCCAGGCTCGAGGACGTCGTAGCCTCTTGCAATGAGCCCACTGAGGAAGGACGTCGTGAGGATTTCGCTGGCGCCGCGATTCGACGACGCGTTTTCGAATGGGATCAGCGCGATGCGTATTGGCGCTTCGCGGCTGGGCGCGGCGACCTCGCTCTCGAGCAGTTGATCGACCAGTTCTCGGATCACTCGGATCGAGAGGGACTCGATGTCCGTGATGCGGCCCCGACCGAAACTCTTGCCATAGCTTTCACTCGTGCCGCCGTGGATGGCGGCCGCGCTGAGCGTAAGTGTCTCCAAATCCAGTAACCTCGCCGACAGTCCGAGCTCAGCGCCACTCGGGTCCTCGCGATAGAGGTCGAGGCCCAGAAACACCAACGCCCGCCCGCCCGACTGGTTCCGGAGGATCACGGCATCATCACGGCCGATCTGTCCGACGCTCCGGATGCGATGCTCCCTGAGCAGTTCGCGGAGTTCGCCGCCCGATTCCATGGGGATACCATGCCGCCGGAATTCCTCGAGGATGCGGGGGACGACGAGTGTTTCGGCGTCCTGCCGGCCGCTGGAGTTGCTCGCGGGCAGCAGCAGAAGGGGGCGGCTCGTCTCGGCCACTGCCGCGGGAACTCCGGAGCGCGCGACCCAAAGCGCCGCGCAGAGCGGGACGCAGAGCCTTCGAATCGAACGACCTCTGATCACTTTACCAATTCTCCCACGGCTCTCTTGACGCTCTGTCGGGTCACCTCTCCGAGCGACTTCCCACTGGTCCCAAACACCAGCGAGAAGACGCCGCGCCCCTTCTGCGTGTGGGTCGTCGACCAGACGGTCTCTCCCGTCTCGGTCTCGACCAACCGAACGTCCAGCGACACGATGCTCTCCGTGGTGGCGCCCGTGCGGATCGTGGCCGACTCCGTGACCGAACCCAGAATGACAGCCTGCGCTCCTAGTGCGGCGCCCAGCGCTTTGACCTGCTCGCGTGTCATCTCGGCCGTGCGGACCAGGCGGAGCGCTTCCAGGCCCTTCGAGGCTTCTCCGGGTTCCACGACATCGAAGGCCTCGGTGGCCAAGAGCTCGGAGACGAAGTACCGGCTGACGCGTTCGCCCGCGCCGCGATCCTGTGTGAGATTCTCGAGGGGGACGACGGCAATTCTCTCGATGAAGCTGAAGTCATAGGCTGGATGCACGAATGTAGTGGGGCGCATCGACGCGCAGCCGGCCACGATGGCGGCACAGATCAGAACAAGTGATCGCGAGTGAACCCTGTCCATGTCCTCAGCCTTTCAACTGTGTTTCAGAGTGCCGTCCGGAATCCCTGTTGGAAGGAGTCGGTCAATGCGCCCCCTGCGTCGCTGTAATCTACCGACGTGTAGCGGAAGAATAGGGCGCTCCCCATGCTGATATCATAATTCAGGTTGACGCTGTATTGGCGTGTTCTCTGGTCCTCGCCGAAGTCGGTGACGAGCGTTTGTGCCGAGAAACTCAGATTGGGGGCGAGGCGCCAGCTGAGAAGATAGTCCTGGCTCGTGTTGTCGCCCATGTCGTTGATCTGATTGAAGCTGCCGCGGAAGAAGATCGTCCGCGTGAGGCGCAGATTGAACCCGGCGGTGATGGTCGAGCGGACGCGAAGCCGATCCATGGGCTGGCTCGTCGTCTGCTGATGCGACCAGCCCAGCTCCGCCGTCAGAGATCTCGTCACGGATCCCCGTGTACCCAGTCTGTAGGTCCATGTGTCGCTTCGCGACCCGCGGTTGTAGAGAAATGCCCGGTTGGCGCCGAGGGAGCTCAGGAGTGTGAGATTTCGGCTCAGGTCGCCCCTCCCCTCCGTGAGAAGCGAATAGGTCTCGCGCGTGCGTTCGCTGCCTATGGTCTCGAATCGCCCGTTGGCCGAGGAGCTGATCGAGATCGTGG
>Ga0326597_10004471_pt1 | contig 19684 bp, 14 predicted proteins | sample RVTome_12_FD_203789 | JGI IMG/M metagenome (GOLD analysis project Ga0326597, IMG submission 203789) | Soil microbial communities from uranium-contaminated site in the Upper Colorado River Basin, Wyoming, United States - RVT100D185 | ecosystem: Environmental > Terrestrial > Soil > Contaminated >... | reverse complement strand
TTTCACCCAGCCATTCTCCCCACTCGACTTCGCTGCCGAACTCCGCGCGCCACGCCTGCAGGCGCAGTGTGCTGTGGTGCAACGCGTATTCTTCGGTGACACCGATCGCTGCGTGGATCTGATGCGCGATTCCGGCGCCCGTATTGGCAGCTTCGGCGACGCGCAGCTTGGCGCAGGCCACCGCGATTCCATGTTCGCCGCGCTCGACGGCGCCCACCGCCGACATCGCAGCGGCCGCGGCCGCGGCAACTTCATCGGCGAAACGCGCAAGCTCCTGCTGAATGGCTTGAAACTTGGCGATCGCGCGGCCGAACTGCACCCGATTGCGCGCGTGTTCGATCGAGAGTTCCAAGGCCCGATCGAGTGCGCCCGCCATGAGGACCGCACGCGCCAGAGCCCCGCGCTCGTAGAGCGCGCGACGCGTTACTCCCGGTCCTGCCGGGGCGACGTCGTCCGCACGTAACGAGACTGCACCGAAGTGCAGGTCGTCGCGCGGCTCCCAGGCGAGATTGAAACCGGGTTTGACCGCACAACGCGACCGATCGACGCGCGCGACGTAGGTCCTGCCTTCGTACTCGGCTAGGACAGCGACGTATGCGGCAATGCGCGCCCACGGTGCGCGCTGAAACTGCCCCGAGAGTGTCCAGTTCGCGCCGTCGCGTCTGAGGCTCGGCGTCTCGTCGCGGCCCGAGGGACCCGCAGCGATCGGGCCCGCGGGCACGTCGAGTCCGGAGCCTGCAAGCATCCAGCCCGCGAGTATGGCGGTTTCTGCGAGCGGCACCGGGGCGCTGAAGCGTCCGGCGACGCGCAGCACCGCGCCGAGATCGGAAAGCGATCCCCCGGCCCCGCCGCGTTCTTCGAGTACCGAAACGAGCGTGAGCTGCGTGCGCTCTAGCACCTGCCACAACGCCTGCGACCAGCCGTTGTTCTTTGCCCCCTCGACGATGTGCTGCGTGCAATGATCTGCGAAGACGCGCTCTGCGGTATCGACGAGCATCACGCGAATGTCGGTGGCGTCGCTCACTTCAATGCCCCGACGGACCCGTTAGCTAGCGGGCGATGATGGTTCGCAGCACCTGCGTCGTACCCCCGCGTATCGTCCCCACCGGGGTCGTATAGATGCACTCCGCAAGGTAGCGCTCGAAGGTATCTTCGGCGTCCGGTCGCGGCTCGACGTCGACGAGCAGGCGCGCAGCCTCCGTGATGTCGCGCTCGAAAAACGTTCCGAGGTCCTTGACCAGGGAGGCCTCGGTGCCGAGATCGCGCATCTTCGCCGGCTCCGTGGCGTTGGCGAACTCGCAAGCGATCGCGAGCGACATGCGGCGCAAAGCGTAAAAGCGCGCGGTCAACTGACCGATCGTCTGGCGTGCGCGGCGGTCCTCGGTCTTGCCGAGGCGCCGCACCAACTCGACGAACAACGGAAACGTCGTCATGTAGCGTTCTGGCCCGCTGCGCTCGAGTGCGAGTTCGCTCGTCACTTGGCGCCAACCCGAACCGATTTCGCCGAGCACCATGTCGTCGGAGACGAACACATCATCCAGAAATACCTCGTTGAAATGGTGCGCGCCGCTCATGAAACGAATCGGCCGGACCGTCACTCCGGGCGCGTGCAGATCGATGATGAGTTGCGAGAGCCCCATATGCCGGTCGCCCCCATCGGGCGCGGTGCGGCAGAGACAGAAGAAATGCTCGGCCACATGCGCCCAACTCGTCCACACCTTCTGCCCGGTCACCCGCCAGCCGCCATCGACCTTTTCGGCGCGTGTGCGCACCGAAGCGAGATCCGAGCCGCTGTTGGGCTCGCTCATGCCGAGGGCGAACGGGCTCTCGCCACGCGCGATCGCCGGCAAAAAGCGCTGTCGCTGCGACTCGGTGCCGTATCGCAGCAGCGAAGGTCCGGTCTGGCGATCGCCGAACCAGTGCGCAGCACACGGGGCGGACACGGCGAGCATTTCCTCGGTGACCACGAAACGCTCCAGGTAGCTGCGCTCATGGCCGCCATGGTGCTTTGGCCACGTCATACCGATCCAGCCGCGCGCCCCGACCCGCCGCGAGAACTCCACGTCGAATTGGGCATGGCCCAGGTGCGGAACGATCCGCCCGCCCGCAAGTTCTTCGGCGAGAAATGCGCGTATCTCCGCGCGCAAGTTCTGCGCGGATTCAGGCAGCGCTAGCGCGGAAAAATCCACGTCACCAAATAACACGCGAACTCCTTGGGGAGTTTTTCAAAACCCATTCTAACCGGGGGAAAAGCGCTTGTGATCTTGTTCGACCAGCGTGGCTGGCGTATCAGCGCATTGCCCCGAGCTGAGGCGATAGGCGCTTAGTCGTGCCCGGTCTGGACGGTTGAGACACTCCTCCCGCTTCCGACGAGCTTTGTTGAATTCGGATGTTTTCATCGCGTCTCAACGAAGTTATTATGGTGACGACGTAGACAACCAAACTCACGCATCGCCCTAGAGAATATGCAAATCCGCCCGGCCCAATGGGCGGCCGCCGCCACAACACCACAGGCTATCGCGCATTGATGCTTCGCTCTACGTTTCAGCGTCTCGTGCGTGGTATCTCCCCGGAGCGGGAGGCTAAGCTCTGGGCCAAGGGGATCGTGTCTTGGGAAGACCTGGAGATGCTTCGGTCTCCCCAGCGATCCCCCTTTGATGAAAACAATCCACGCCCAGATGCCTCTCCTTTTCCGGTACTTCGCCGCGCCCTCCAAACCGAGGACGCAGAGTATTTTTCTAATGCGCTGGACAGGCGAGAGCACTATCGAATCGCACTCACCTTTCCTCACCGGGTCCTTTTCCTCGACATAGAAACCACCGGGCTCAGCCGATTCTATGACTACGTGACGCTCGTAGGATGGTCTTATCAGGGTGAATACCGAGTCCTTGTTCGCGGTCACGACACCGCCGCGCTGCGTGAGGCCCTCGCAGATGCTTTGGCAGTTGTCACATTTAATGGCGCGATTTTTGACCTCCCGTTCCTGCGTCAAGAGTTTCCCGATCTCAAGTTGCCGCCGGTGCATCTGGACTTGAGATTTCTCGCGAAGCGCGTTGGTCTTTCGGGGGGGCAGAAAGTTCTGGAAGAAGAACTCGGTTTCGTAAGACCTGCGAATGTTCAGCACGTGAAGGGCGAAGCCGCACCCTTGCTCTGGCACAAATATCGGCGGGGCGACTCGAGCGCGCTGAAGCTCTTGATCGAATACAACCATTGTGACGTTGAAGGCATGAAGTTTATCTTCGACCGCGTGATGAAAAAGCTCACTGCGGCTCGTCGCCTGCCGAGATCCATTAGGAGGCAACTCCCGCGGCTCGCGGTTCGAACCGAGATTGTCTGGGCAAATGGGAAGAGGTCTGATCGTTTCGGGTCGCCTGCCATCAAGCTGACACCCTACACCGGGCCGCACGGTCCGGCGGTTACGCTCGCCGGCCTCACGGCTGGCTCTGGAACTGGACCCCTTCGGGTAGTTGGCATTGACCTGACTGGATCTGAGGCCAGACTGTCCGGGTGGTGTCAGCTTGACGGCGATGAAGCTGTTACGCGAATGATCGGACCAGACGAAGAGCTAGTCGCGACAACGCTTGCCGCGCGGCCGCACCTTGTCTCGATCGATTCCCCGCTGTCTCTGCCGAAAGGGCGCCTATCGGTCTCCGACAACGATCCGGGGCGAGACGAATACGGCATCATGCGGCAGTGCGAACGGATCCTCAAGAAACGGGGCATCAACGTTTACCCGGCATTGATCCCCAGTATGCAGAAGCTGACAGCACGTGGCATTCAGTTGGCCGCTCGTTTCCGAGCCTTGGGCCTACCAGTCATTGAAAGCTATCCCGGCGCAGCTCAGGACATTATGGGCATACCTCGCAAGCGCGCGAGCTTGGACATGCTGCGGGACGGGCTTGCGGAGTTTGGCGTGCGAGGAAAATACCAGACCGACCCGGTCACCCATGACGAACTCGACGCCATCACCGCTGCGGTGGTCGGGGTGTTCTTTTGGAGCGGCAAGTTCGAATCGCTTGGGTCGGAGGAAGAAGAGGCGTTAATCATTCCTGACCTCAAGGTGGATACCAGGGCTTGGTGCGAGCGACTTGTGGTTGGGGTAAGTGGTCCAGTCGCCGCGGGTAAAACCACACTGGCACGATTCCTAGAATCGTCGGGCTTTTCCTATGCGCGGTACAGTATGGTTCTCGAAGAGTTGCTTAAGTCGGGGAGTAGATCGGTTGCTCGTAAAGATCTTCAGGCGTTCGGAGAGCGTGTGCACCGCGAGCGCGGCCAGCGCTGGCTGGGTCGCAAATTGAAGGCGTCGCTACGTGCAACAGGAAACATTGTGATCGACGGGATCCGCTTTCCCGACGACCATGCGTTCCTCGTGGAAGCTTTCGGCCCTGCCTTTCGACATATCCATCTGGATGCGCCGACCGAGCTTCGTGCGCCGCGCTTCAGGAGACGAGAGAAACGAGGTAACAGCTTTGCCGCAGCCGATAGTCATCCAGTCGAAGCGCAGGTTCCAGCGCTACGCAAGCTTGCCCATGCGTTGGTTGTCAACGAGGGAACGTTTGACGACTTGGCGACTCAGCTAACCAATTTGCTCCCCACAGAGACGTTAGAGACATAAATGCCGGTCACCGTTATCGTAGGTGGGCAGTTCGGCTCTGAGGGTAAGGGCAAGGTCGCCCACTGGTTGGCGCGGGAAATGGGAGCGACCGTTGCCATTCGCGTCGGAGGTCCAAATTCGGGCCACACAGTGGTCGACGAGACTGGGGCGCCGATCATCTTCAAGCAACTTCCGACAGCCGCCATCCTGCCAGAGGTGCACTGCGTCCTTCCGGCTGGTAGCTACATTCGAGTCGACTTACTCTTTGAGGAAATGCGGACCTCGAAGCTGGCTCCCGAACGACTCCGGATCGACCCCAATGCCGTTGTGATCACAGACCGCGAGATCGCCGAAGAAAAAAGTTCGTCGTTGCGTGCAGAGATCGGATCAACCGAGAGCGGCACAGGAGCAGCGGTTGTGGCACGCATACGCCGCAAACCCGAGGTGAAGCTCGCACGCGATGAGTCCGCGCTCAGGGACTTTGTGAGTCCTACGACGCTCTTTCTACGAGACCGGCTCCAGCGTAGACAGCGCGTTATTGTCGAGGGTACCCAAGGGTTTGGGCTTTCAGCGCTGCATTCTCCACATTATCCCTTCGCCACCAGCCGCGATACGACCGCTGCGGCGTTTGTCGCCGAAGCCGGACTGAGCCCATTTGATGTTGATGACATAGTCTTGGTCATTCGCGCCTTCCCTATTCGTGTCGCTGGTAACTCTGGTCCGCTTAATGATGAGATTTCATGGGAAGAAGTGACGAGAGTATCCGGCGCAAAGTCACCGATCGCCGAATTCACGTCTGTAACACGTCGTCTTCGTCGAGTCGCTAGATTTCATCCGTCGGTCGTGACGCAAGCGCTCTCAGTCAACTGCCCAACTCGCGTGGTACTGAACCACCTGGACCATGTAGATGCAGAATGCGCTTACTTGCAGACCATCACCCCAAGCGCAGCACGATTTGTTCGCGAAGTAGAGTTGGCCATTGGTGCCAGGATCAACCTGCTCGGCTGCGATCCAAGGGGGCTTTTGGCGGCACGGGCGACCATCGTTGCGGAAAAGCAAAGGTAGCGACTGGTGGGTACAAACGATCTGGCCAGCTTTGCTAAGGATGACGACGATGCAAAGCGTCGATTTGAGGCCGCTGCAAAAATAGACCCTCTACCGAGAGTCGCACCCGCGCTGCTGAACTCGGCAGACATTGAAGAATACGTAAAGCTCACAGGCATGGTGTTCCCGTTTGAACCCCGGCCGGAAATGAAGAAACTAAAGTCGGCGTCCTACGAGGTGGATTTCTTGGGGGACCTGCATATCGTAGATCCTGTGAATGGATACCAAAAAGTAGTCATCCGCGCAGACCACGATTATCGTCTCCCGAAGAATTCGATTAGCTTTCTCTTTACCCGCGCAACTTTTCGCCTCCCGGACTACATCGCTGCTCGATTCAATCTCCGGATAACCCACGTCCATGCCGGCCTACTTCTTGGGACCGGCCCCCTGATCGACCCCGGATTTGCAGGACGGTTACTTATTCCCCTGCACAATCTGACTTCCGAGGACTACATCATCAAAGGAGGGCATGGCGTAATTTGGGTCGAATTTACGAAGCTCTCAGACAACGTGAGCTGGAAAGCCACCAGCGATCGAACTGGCGCGTACCAGCGGTTTGACGACAAGAAATGGTACATGTCCGCTGAAGACTACTTCGAAAAAGCATTCAAGGGGCGCGACAGTACTGTACCGGTGGGTGCAGTAAGACCTGCCCGCAGTTCGATTCCCGGCGAAATTAACGACGCGAAGCAGAGCGCGAAACGAGCGGAGGATTATGTTTGGTGGCTGACAAAGGTTGGTATCGGAGCCATAGTTGCCATTCTCGTTTCCGCCGGCCTCGTAACCTTTACCATCTATTCCTTAGTTCAAGACGCTGTAAAGAACGTAGGCGATGCGAGCAACGTGATATCGGACTATCGCGATGCGCAGAATACGCTTGAAAGGCGCCTAAGCACGCTCGAAGAGGAACTAAAGCAGCGCCGAGAAAAGAAAGAATTGCCGCCAGCTCCAAAGAATCCGGCAGCCGCGCCAGCTGGGACGAAATCGGTGCCGTGATTGAAGATCATGGCCCGCGTGGAGATCGCAGGGGGCATTGCCTCCGGGAAGACGACTCTTGCGGGTTTATTAGGAGTGCGTCGATTCTCAGCGGTTCTTGAGGACTTCCAAACTAATCCGTTCTTGAAGGCCTTTTACGCAGATCCAATAGGAACTGCGTTCGAGACTGAGATTACCTTCCTCCTCCAGCACTACCACGACATCAAATTGGCGAGGCGGTCACAGAGCGGTTTCGTTTGCGATTTCTCGTTGGTTCTCGATCTTGCTTATGCCCACGTAACGCTCTCCGAGAGCAAACTCGCAGTATTTCAGCAAGTCCTACAAGAAATCCGGTCAGAAATCCCACCCCCCGATCTGCTAATCCATTTGATATGTGATCCCAATGTCGAACTTGCCCGCATCCGCCGGCGCGGGCGCGAGGTCGAGAACGCGATTACCGTAGACTACCTCGCCGAGCTGAACCACGCACTGCAAGTCCAGGTGCAGGGCAGTGGGATCAAGAACGTTCTGGTCATCGACAGCGCGGTTCGAAACTTTGCTGACGACGAGTCAGTGCGCGCAGCGGTCAATGCAGAGGTTGTAGAGCGCATTGCTACTGACGTGCCGCGCGATGTCTGATTGCGGACTTCTTATTTCCACCCCGCTGACAAGAACATCTTTCGCTCGAGCGAGTTGAGCACCTGCGCGCACGACTCCCATTCGACTTTCTCCACGCGGTGGTAGCGGAGTTTGAACGGATGCTGGCGTGGCACCGCGTCGATCGTTTGCTGTGCGCGCTCCATTTCGCCGAACGCGACGTGCACCCAGACGTCTTCCAGTACGTCCGGTATCTGGCCGAACAGCGCGGAGATATCCTGTAGACGCTGAGATAGCAGCGCGTGCACGCGATCTTCGACCGAGCCGGCGTAGCGCATGTTGTAGATCTCTACGCTGTCCCGAATCTGACCGATGCGTTGGATCCGGCCTTTGCGCTGCTCGAGTCGCGAAGGATTCCAGGGCAAATCGAAATTCACCAATGTGCCGAGTCGCTGAAGGTTCAGTCCTTCCGAGGCAGCATCGGTGCCGAGAATGAGCCGCAACCGGCCCTTACGCACTTGCGCCTTGAGCTCTTCGCGCGTTTCTCTGGCGAAAACGCCGTTGCGCATAATCCCCGAACGGCTGGCACCCGCGTACACGCCCATATCCTCGTCGGGCAAGTCCTTGGTGAGCTGATTTGCCAGCCACCAGATCGAGTCGAAGTACTGGCTAAATACGATGCAACCTGATTCGAGCCAGCGGAGACCGATTAGGAGGTCGCGCACGATATGGTATTTCGGATCCCGCTCGCGGTTTGCTTCGAGCGAGCGCATGAAGCGTTGTAGCGCGGCGCGCTCGTCCGGCGTCAGGGTCTTCATCTGGCCGGCAAGGTCGTTTTCTTCCTCGTCGTCATCGTCTTCGATGTCGACCCAGTTCTGCAGGATCTTCTCCGCAGTCGACCGGCCAGCCTCCATGCTGCTGCCGACACGGCGCAGGAGTAGCGTTCGGAAGAACCCGCTCTTTGTACGTTCGCCGAGCAGCCGGCAGAACTCATTGGCGTGGACATAAGCGCCCTGCAGGAAAGGCGGCAGCTTGATCGCCTGGTCATCGCCTTCGCCATGAAGATTGACCTTGACCGCCTTGAGATACGGCTCGCCAGTCTCAGGATCAATCTCGGTCTCCAAATAACTGCGGGTGCGCAGTACGATGTGCCGGATGATTGGGTTCGAGCCCTCCAGGAAGCGCGGGAATACCCTGGCGATCCTGGCGCGGTCCGGCGCCAACAAATCCTGAATTGCGCTGCCAGGCGCCGCGGCGTCATGATCCAAAAGCCGGAGCGATTGTCGCAGGATCCGATAGTCGATGCCTTCGCTACTCGGCGGGAACGGATTACGAAGCCACTCCCACTGCACCAGTTCATCGGTCGGCAGCGGAACTTCGCCCATGACCAATTCCAGTGCCTGCCTCGGTCTTCGCCACGGCGCGCCATAGGAGCCCAGCACTGCGTCGCTCCCGTAGGCGAGCGCATCGAGCAGGTCCCATGCTTCGATAGGATGCAGCTGCACCGGCGTTGCGGTCGCCAATAACAGGCTGCGCGTGCGCGGGGAGACCTCCCGGATGAAGGCGAGCAAATTGTTCGGTTGTGCAGCGTCGTATTCCTGACCCGGCGCGAGGTTCCTACGCCGTGCGCGATGGGCTTCGTCCACGATCACGCAATCGAATTCCATATGCATCAGATAGTCCGTTACCTCCGAGCGCCGGGTGACCAAGCCGGTGGAAACGATGCCAATGCGTCGCGGACATTTTCGGATGGACTCCGGTCCCGTGCTCGGGTGCTCGATACCGCTTTCGTCGACCCACTGCCTGCCATCCCAAACCGCGGCGGGCAGATCGAGCAGGTTGTGCAGTTCGTCCTGCCACTGCCAGATCAATGGTTTGGGTGCGAGCACGAGAATAGGTTTGTCGCCGGTCAGGGCAATCAGCTCGGCAGTGATTGCTAGCTGTAGCGTCTTGCCCAGCCCGACCTGGTCGGCGAGGATGAAGCGGGCGCCGAACGGCCCGCGGTGCGCATCGAAGGCGAGCTTGACGAAATGTTTCTGGTGTGCCCAGAGGCCGGCGTGCTCGCGGTATACGGGACTTTCGATGACCGGGGCAGCCGGCTCCGGACTTTCCCGCCACTTCGCGACGGAATGTATCACTTCCCGCCGCGCAAGCCGTCCGATGTCCTCGATCACGAACTCAGCGAGCGGTACCGCGAAAGGGGAGCCCCACAGCGCGTCGAATTCTTCCTGCACCCACGCCACAGCATCAGGCGAGTCGTCCTCCCAAACGAGTTCGTAATTGAGCTTCCAAGCGGAGAAGGTCTCATTGGCCGAGCCCATGAACGAGGTCTTGCGACCATCGGCAAGCTGGATGACGCCGGCCTTACCGTGAATGAGGCCGAAGCGATCGTTCGGCAGCACGCGGACTTCGAGTCGGCGGGTCGCCAGAAACTCGTACAGCCTGGCAAACCGATCCTTGGCGCCTGCGCCGAGATTCTCCGGGCCGAACCCGCACCATTCCTGGCGCAGCGCCGCCTGCGCCGCCTTGGCGGTGACGACATCCTGGGCTTCGAGCGCGGAGTTGCAGACCAACCGAATCGGCCCTTGCACCGATTCCAGCGTTTCGCCGGCAACCTCCAGGATCGAGGATGAGAAGTAACCGGCGATGCGGTCGTAGGAACGTGCACCGGTCAAACGCGGCGCAAGAAAACTCGCGTCGAGTCGTTGCCGTCGCGACGAGTATCGGTTCACGTCGCCCGCGGGAACGCCGCCGTCCCGGGAATGGGGCGCCGCCAGCTGAATTCAGACTGTGGCCGGGAAGCGGCGCACATCGACTTGCGTTCCTGCCACCGCCATCGCTCAAGCCGAGCGGAGTAGCGCATCCGAAACGGATTGGTCGAGATAATCGTCACCGCAGTTCGAGCACACCTGCGCCGGCACGCCCTTGAATAGACCGCGACAACATGCAGCTTCATACGTGATCGTTCTCGACGGCGCCCGCCAGTAGCCGGGCGGCTTCGGCATCCTGCTGCCAATGAGGGCTCTGTAAGCCGCCGAGAAACCGCAGGACGGCAACGATGGCCTCACGGCTGTCCCAATAATTCGGTTTGACCTCGTCGCGCAGCCAGCGTAGCCCTTCGCGGGCTTCGGTCGACTCGGCGGCCCGGTAGACCGCGAACAGGATATTTCGCACGAGCGAGCCCGCAAACCCGGCGCCTCCCAGCTCCCGGCGAATGAACTCGGATGCCGTCTTGAGACGCGTGCGGTTCGCCTGACCGGAAGCGAGCAGTGGCTGATACTCACGCACGCCGAAACCGCGCGCGAATTCTTGGTACACGCCGCTCCTGAACTCCCCGTGCCGTTCCACGTCCAGGCCCTTCAAGTAGAACTTCTCGTCCGCCGACAACCGTCTCCAGAGGTGCGCCGGGAAGCCTTTGGGGACGAGGTAATTGCTCGCCGTGCGCACCGCGTCCTCGATGATCGGTTCGATCGGTGATTTCTCGCCAGAACGTCGGGGGCGGGCAAGCTCTTTCGCGACATCGAGATCCTGGATGTTTCGGTAGCGCGTGAGGACGCGCAGCGCCGCGGCGTAGGCTGCGAGCTGGTAATCGCTGTCGGAGAAGTTAGGATCCTTTTCATCCTCCAATGCCAGCATCGATTCGAGTTGAACCTCGACTTCGGTCTCGACCTGTTGAGAAATCTCGTCGAGGAAGGCAGCCTCATCTGAAGTTTGCTTGCGCAACACCATGACGACGGTGCCCTGGACGTAATTACCTTCCTTGTAGCCTGCCTCGGTCTCGGTCGCGACGGTCCACGCTGCGCTTACCGCAAGCCCAGAGGCCCACAGGATCAAGGCGAGGTCGGCCCACACAGCGGCGTCCTGATGGGTGAACATGACGACCTGAAAACCTGAATCGGGCATGTGTGCCGCAAGATTACGGTAGCTTTCGACCATTCCTTGTCGAAACCCTTCCGCAACGCCCTTTATCGCTAGTGCACGTCGGCTATCTGCACGCCATCGCGAAAAGATCTGATTCAGCCGAACCTCCGACCAAGCGAGAAAGTATTCAGAAAGTTCGTGGTAGTTGACCGCATCGGCATAAGGCGGATCCGTGAGCCAAACGTCGGCGACCGGAGCGGGATCGCGAGCATCGGCAACTGCTATGACGCTTCTACCGACACACGTGCGTGATCTAGACTCAAAATACCACGTCGATCCAAGGGCCGAGCACGCTCTCACAGCATAGGCGCTGAGAGTGTTTAGCGCTTGGTTCTGAAAGGTCTGGTTGCCTTTCTCGTTGCCAGCGCTGGAATCCCATCCGGTTAGCTTTGACGTCCAATTTGTACAACGTTGTAGCCCAAGAAGGCATGCCACTTGCGCTTCCTCGGATAAACCAGGTACCCCGGTCGACGATTCCGCCAGCGAACCGAGGACAAGCAGTTGCCTCGGCATAAATAGATGATGCCAATGCGTCCACCCGCGCTCTCGCATTAAGCGCGTCGTTTCCTCGCCAGGCTCGATCGACCGGCTGGGCAAGAATCCCCGGACCTGCCAATCGGCGAACCGTTCGCGTAACAGATCGAACACTCGACACTCGCGTGCGAGGTCAGTCTCGGCCGGTGCAACGTAGTGGCGTTCCTGCTGTTCCTTGCCGTCGGAGTCGGTCCAGGTGCGGACGTAGCGAATACAGTAGAGTCGTTCTTGAAAAACGTCATCGGCCCGCGGTACAAGATCCCCGTTTTCCCATTGCCGAAGCCCATACTCCGCCCCGTCTTCGACGCGTTGATCACCGCGAATCGCGGCGATCGGCGTCGAGTTATCGCAATGGGGGCAACGCAGACGGGCATCCTTGCTCGTGCCGGCTCGTTTGGCGGCGTCGAGCGCCGCCTTCTCCACGCCTTGGTGAATCTCGATGGCGAAACGCTCGTGCTGTGCATCCGGCACCAGCGTGGCGATCGTGTGGGTCTTTTCGCCGATCACCCAGGCCGGTGCCATCGGCACCATCCAGCCGCATTCGGGGCAGCGCGTCTCGGTGCAATAGAGATACGCGTCAGCGCGATCCCCGGCTTCATTGTGCTCGATGCCCCAATCGGTGATCTGCCGGTCGACGGTGGCGTAGACTTCGGCTTGGGCCTTGCGTACGCGCTTGGCCACTTCCGGCCCACTGCCGATGATGTTCAGCGCTCCCCAGGTGAGCAGCGCCGCGACCGGGTTGAGATCAGAACCGTAGGCGTCGCATCCCAGGCGTGCTGCCTCGAATGGGACGCTGCCGCCGCCGCAGAACGCGTCGCCAACCCGCGGAACATGGCCGAAGCGACGCTCACCGAGCTCGCGCACCAATTCCGCCAGTGATCGCGCTTGGGTGCCGAGATGGGCGTTGACTTGCGACCACGCCTGCTCGGACGGGCCGTCGACACGCTCGGGTCGATCGCACCATTCGAGCTTCTCGTCGTAGCTCATCCGCGAGAAGGCGAGTTGCTGTACCACGTCTCGGGCCTCGCGCGCCTTGCCCTTCTTGTACTTCGGCGATGCCGGGTCGCAATCGGTTCGGAACCACTCGGCCCGCTCGTCGTCCGTGAGCCGGGCATACACTTCGCGCAGCGGGATGGATTTGCTCTTACGCCTAAGCAGGCCCTCCGGATCCATCGTCATCAGTTTGAGGAAGACCTCCCGATCCTCTTTCGGATCGGCGGTCGCCGGCAGCAGTAGCCCGAGGATGATGGCGCGCACAAGCACAAGTGGTTTTCGACCCCACCACTTTCCCAGTCCGGTCAGCGTCTGGCTGTAGTTGGCCTTGCGCTCCTTGTAGCTCTCCTTCGAAAGCTTGGAGACGGGAAACTGCGTCTCGATGAAGCTCGCAGTCTCGCCCGGCGCAACGGTCATGAGCGAACCTGCTTCCTGGTACGCCGCACGGGCTTCGCCGATGTGAGTAACGGCGACTCGTCTGTTTGCTCCGCTTCCGCGAGCAGCCTGAACACCTGGGGCGGCGGCTCATGGTGTGCGTGACCGACCGGATTCTCGGTGAGTGCGAACCGCACCGCCTTGCGCCAGCCTTTGCCGCGCCCATGCACGGCGTGGCCCGTCGCGGCGTTCGTCATGGTGTAAAGCCACCAACGCTCTTCGGCTGCGAGGCCCGCCCAATTCCGGAGTGCCGTCGCTATCAGCATCGGATCGGCATCCTCAATCGCCCAGGCAAGTAAGACGAGTTCCTTGCCGAGCAGGCGGGATACGGGATTGCCACCGGTCTTCCAGGCGCCCGGGGGCAGGCCCTGGCGCTTCAGCCGCCGATTGAATTCGACGCGAACCTCATCGGCGATCGCGTTCCACTTGATTCGGTCCAGGCTGACGCGCAGCTTGCCATCGTCCACCCCGTCGGCGAAGGTGATCGCCCCACTGCCCGAACTCGCGTCCCAGTTGTAGTGCTCCGAAATAAGCACCTCCTGCCGGTTGCCGGCCGGGATGGTGACGAGGAAATGATGCGTCGACTCTTCAGGACTGAATCCGAAGCCGAGTGTCGCCTCTTGTGCGGTCGGTCGAGCCGGGCGTTGCGCGGACATCTAGCTTTCGCTCCAGGGGTCGAAGTAGCGCGCACCGCTGCGCGCGAAGTCGCTCGTATTGCGCGTGACGACTATGAGATCGTGCGCGATTCCGGTGGCGGCGATCAACCCATCGATCACCGGAAGCGCACCACCGCGGCGTTCGGCGACGCCGGCGAGCGCGCCCCAGCGGGTCGCCACCGCCTCGTCCACCGCCAGGATGCGGCCACGAAAACGATCCGGAAGGTCGCGCCGAATCCAGCCTTCCAGCCGTGCGCGCCGCGCCGAGGCCGGCAGTTTGGCGACGCCCTTCTCCAACTCGCCAAGCGTGATCACGCTGAGAAACATCGATTGCTCGTCGCAGGACTCGATCCAAGCGACAACACGCGCCGCCGGCCTAGATTTGACGAGCTCCGAGACTACACAAGTGTCCAGCAGCCAGCTCATAGGTCAATTGGTCTACCGGTGTCTCGGCTGCGTTTCAAGTCGAGCGAGACCTTCGCGAGCGGGGACGCCCGGAAAAACTCCATCAGCGTTCCGCGCCGGCGACGGGCAAGCTGCTGATACTCGTTCGCCGCGACCACCACCACGGCATCGCTCCCGTGCAGCGTGATCACCTGCGGCCCCTCGTCCCGTGCCTTACGCACCACTTCGGACAGGTGATTCTTCGCTTCCTGTAGCTGCCAACGTGTCATTGCGCTGCGCCTCACAAAATCTGGCTAGACTGGCCAGTATAGGCGAGATCCAGGCAGGGCTCAACTTCACGGTTCGACGTCATCGCGCACGAGCACGGCTTTGACATCTTCGACGTAGTCGAGCAGCTGCTGCCCGGTCGGAAAAGCGAGGAACTTCGCGACGACGTTGACCTCACCCTCGGCCACGAAGGAGCGCAAGTATTCGACTGCCTGCTCCACGCGCGTGCCGTCGAGGCGGATGGAGTCTTCCAACGCGAACTCGGCCCACTGCTCGCCGAGGACTCGGATCGAGACACTTCCCGCATCGGCACCGAATTTCTTCACGCGGTTAATGAACCCGTAGCTGGCATGCGTGGTCGAGAACTCGAAGCCGTCCTTCGGCCGCCACAATGCGGATTTCTCCCGATCGATGGGGCGCTCGCCGGGCCGCTCGCTCCAGTCGACGTCGACGCGCAGCACCTCCGACACGATCCCATTCTTCTCTGCGGCAGCCAGCACCAGTCGCGTTCCTTTGGGGATGATGAACGGTGACTCGTAAGTCCCCCCGAAATTCCGGGGCTCGGAGCCGTCGGTCGTATAGCGAATGCTTGCAGGCGGGGCAGCGCGCAATTCCAGCATTTTGTCGTCGCCGCTTTGGTAGACACGTGACTTGAGGGTGATCGTGTTCCGCCACGGTGTTGGCTCACCGACGTTGTACTTCGCGCCGGAATCCATCGCCAGGAACGAGACTTCGAGCGCGTTGGTGTCGTAGTCCCGGCCATTCAATTTCTGCGATGCCGACGTGGCCTTTCCACCGACTTCGGCGAACACGGTGTCGGCATTGATCGGCGTGACGCGTAGCTTGCAGTACCCGCTGTCAGGGTCGCGGCTCAATAGCTGCACTTTGACAGACGTGTCCGGCAACGGAAACGGCCCGCGCTCGACATAGGCGCCGTTCTCGCGCCAGATGTCCTTATGAACACAGTCGTCCTTCAGCTTGTCGAGCGCGTCCGCCTTGTGCCATTGCCATGCCGCATTCATTGCGGCGCGCCGCTTGATCTCGGTCCATAACATGACTTTCTGCGTGAACAGCCGCTGTTCGGTCTTTTGGCGGAAGGTATCGCTCGCGATGTCGTCGGTGTACTTCTGCTTGGCCTGCAGCGTCTTGGTGACCTGCTCCTCGCCGTGATAGCGATTGGAGGTGAACTCCATGAGGAAATCGGCGCTCATTAGCCGATCACTCACCGGGAAGTGCAGCGTCGTGAACGTCTCTCGGGTCGCGGAAAGGAACTGGGTGCGGATACGATCGAGCAGGTCACGGGCCTGAATCAGTTGAGGATCCTGGTCCGGCGTACCCTCTGCAATCAGCTCGCCGATGATTTGGTTGATGGCCTTCAGTTCCTTGGCGGAGTTCAGCAGCGCGTCGAAATTGCGCTGACCGGTTAGAAAGCAGATCCGGTTGCGGAAGGTCAGTTGCTCGAAGTAGCTTTTCAAGTCAGGGTGCAGCCCCTGCGCGTGTGGCTCGGTAATTACCAGTGTCACGCGTTCCTGAGTAATGTCGAGTTCATCGATCGCGGGCAAGACCACGAGCTTCTGATAACACCAGCCGGCATCCGAGTCGAACATCTCGCTCAGCTGATTCTTGAGTTCGCGGATCGACTGATCACGCAAATAGGCATCCGCTGTCGTCTTGAGGCGCGCAACCAGGTTCTGGACATTGCGGAAGAACAACCGACCCTCGCCAGTGGTGTGCAGGTACCAGGCGCCGGTGAGGAAGCGGCCGATCACCTCATTTTTGAGCTTGGAAATGTCCCGACCCGGTGCGCACAGATTGGCGATGACCTCCGGAATCGCCAGTCCTCGCGTTGCGCCCGGAATGTTCGCGAGCGACGATACGAGAAGGAGGCGAGCGACGTCGCCCGCGTCACCGCCGCCGAGGTTCGCATTCATGATTTCCGCGACGGCCTGCCCGTTGGATGCAATGTCATGCGCAATCGCTGACTCCAGCGTCGGGTTGACTTGGTTGATCTCGGTGAGTGTTTCGCGGTCGTTCAAATCGACGTCGTGGGCCGCGATGAGGTACCGATTGTCTGCGCCCTGCTGCCAGAGCCTGGCGGTGACGATGCGCATGAGGCGGATGAGACCGCGCGTCTGCTGGAATCCGGGATTCTCCTTGAAGCGGGCATATAGATCGCGGATCGCAGGATGAAAGGGATAGGCCTCGATGATTCGTTGCGCGAATTGCTCCGGAGAGGCATTCGTCACATCCATCTGGCGGGCATCGCGAATGGCCTTGGCATACCCTTGTGCGATCTCGGCTATGCCCTCCTTCGTGGGAAGTGCCGCGAAAATTCGCTTGCGCAGGATCTGATAGAACTCATCCGTGTTCATCCGAACTGGTTCCAGATCCATGGCGCTACGACCTGTTTCGCGCTGGAGGTCGGAGAGCGCAGAGACGATCTGCTGCGTGCCGGCTTGGTAGGACGCGGTGAGATCTGTAATGACGAGGACGCAGTTCTTAAGCTCCTCCTTGCCCAGCGCCACGAGCAGGTTGGAAAGCGCGGTCGCCGTAACGATCGAAAGATCCGAATTGCCGACGGCCTTGGCCTTCGCGTTCACGAAGTAGGGCGGTAGCTCGTCCAGCATGATCACGAGGGGATCGCCCTTGAGCAGATTGACCCACGCGGACTGACCCGGCGCCGATAGCGGGGTGTAGTAGTCCTTGAACAGATCCCTTTTGCCTAACTGTTCCGCGATGGCGCCCCAAATACCGTATGGGGCATCGCTTTCTCGACCGGAGAAGGCCACCACCCGGACCGGCCCGAGCTTCGAGTCAGGGGTATAAAAGCTCGACATGACGGGGGTACGGAAGTTGGCGTGTTTTGCGAGAAGCCCAAGCGCAAGTAGGTTGTGCGTCTTGCCGCCACCCATCGCCTGCGTGAGCTTGAAGACACCTTGCTCGGATTTGCCTTCCAGACGGCGGAAGGCCTCCGTCAGGAGGGTCTTCATCCCTTCGGTGGTGTAGTTTTCGGCGAAGAACTCACTCGCGTCGATCCGATCCTCCACCAGATCGCTTAAGTCGAGTACGGTATCGCGGCGAGCAGCATCGAAAACGGACGAGCGCGGTTTGCAAGCGTTCTTGAGTGTTTTCATTGGTTCTCCCCAACCGCTAACCCTGGCATCAGATAAGCTTACCAGACCGCTTCAATGGCGAAGTCGGTAGTATCCCGTCGGCCTTGCCGATGTCAGTCAGGCGAGAATGACGCTCGCGTTAACCTCGAGTCTGCGCATTGCGAAATGGCGTTTGCCAGTGCATACCCGAGTGTTGCTGATCTTCGGTTATGGGACGCACATATATCATTGCGACCCCGCCAACGTGTGCTGCACCGCGCGGGGTACCAGGGATCGCTCAGCGAACGCGGCGAACGATTTGTCGGCATGCTTGAGACCGACTTCGCGCAGTGCAATGAAGGCTCGGCCGGCTGCGCTCTCGCGCCAGAAGGATTGGTCGACCGCATGTGCCGAGAGCTGACCCGGCTGCGCGCCGAGCGCTTCGAAGTAATACGCCTTGATGTCGTCGCAACAGCGCTTGAGCAGTGTGCCGAGCGCGGTGTCGGGCTGCGGGTTAGATAATGACGCTTCACCAAGAAATGAACCCACGAAGCGTGCTGCGTCCGCGACGGGCATCCCGGAAATTCCGACGGTGCTGCGCCCGCGCCGGCGTTTGGCGAGCTCGTACCAGACGGCGAGTTGATCGATCTCGCTTAGCAGTGCCGCAGCGAGGTCGGACGGGCCACCCTCGGCGCGCGCGAAGCTCACTGGACAAGAATAACCCGCGGTATCGCCCGGATCGGCTGGCGCATCTTCCGGGTAGTCTTCGAGCGCCGGGCCGCGCGCGGCTTCAAACGTGCGCAGCAAGGCGAGCAGCACCTTGCGCTGAAACGCCGCGTCGTTGGGCACACCGAACGGACGCCCCAGGATGAACGGCACCCATAGCGCGCGCGGCGGCTTGATCGCGGCAGTCTGCTCGCGAATTAGACTGATCTGTGCCGTTGCAATGCCCGCACGCTCGAGATAGTGTCCGAGTGCGCCCACGGCGCACGTGCAATTCGGTCAGACTGGGGAAAGCAAGACAGCGTCGACCTGGTCTTTCTTCAGCAAACCAGCCAGCTCGGTGGCCTTGTCCTCAAGTGCACGAATCGGCGCTGCCCCCATGAACGAATAATGAAAATCCGCCACCGATCCGATCACGCCGTCGCGCTCCAGTTCGCGTAATCGATCCAACGGCAGAACGACGTTGAGGTCTTCCTGAAAGCCGGTGCGATCGTAATTGACCGAGACGTGGCTCATGACGATCTCGGCCGCGGGCGTATCGGCGGGAATCACGCGGTAGTCCGTCGATCCCGCCTTGAAGGGGATGTCGCTGCGCACCTGCAATCCCGCGGTCGTGATGATGGCGACGCGCCGCGCCGAAAGTGGCGGGCCGTCGACCCAGGGCGTCGAACCGAAATTCGGCAGCTCGCGAATCTTCTCCAGATGATGTTCGCGCTCCCAGCTGGGCATATCGTTTAGTCGGGCCACGGCGGTGCTCCTCGGGAAATGTCGTAACGGATTCTATCCCGTCGCCCGAGGGACGCAATCCTGATGCGCCGACTCAGTGCAGCCCAAGCGTGCGCGGGGTGGGAGCTTCCGATTTCTGCTAACCTGCCCCGGGCAGCCGGGATTGTGCAGCGAACTTTACGGACTCGTGCAAGTCCTCGGACGATAGCTTGGTTGATTGAATAAGGCGCATCTATGTTCGCAGACACCGTCTGGCTTGACACGGCAGGCCGAGCGCTTTTCATTGGTTATTTTCTGATCGCGGGGTTGTGCAACCTCGCACCGCACCAAGTGCGTTCGCATGTCGATCGCATGCGCGACCTCGGCACGCCGCGCCCAGGTGCCGTATTCTGGACCGGGCTCACGCTGCAGTTCACCGGCTGTGCGCTGTTGCTCACCGAGCGTTTCGCCGCGATCGGTGCGCTCTGCCTTGTCGTATTCACCGTCGCGGCAACCGCGATCTTTCATCGCTTCTGGATCTTCGACGACCCGAAGCAGCGCAATGCCAGTCGCATCAATCTGCTAAATAATACCGGTGTCGTGGCCGGATTGTTTCTGCTATTGCAGAACGTTCGCTAGCAAATGGTGCAATTGTTCGTTAGCGGTTACGTGCCGGCTTGGGT
>Ga0326597_10004470_pt1 | contig 19684 bp, 20 predicted proteins | sample RVTome_12_FD_203789 | JGI IMG/M metagenome (GOLD analysis project Ga0326597, IMG submission 203789) | Soil microbial communities from uranium-contaminated site in the Upper Colorado River Basin, Wyoming, United States - RVT100D185 | ecosystem: Environmental > Terrestrial > Soil > Contaminated >... | reverse complement strand
CGTCAAAGCTCCTGAGAGAAATTTCAATGCGGCGGTGCTGATAGAGCTCGCCGCCGCAGGTAAACGTCAGCAGCCCGCCGCGCTCGTCGAAAGCCAGCAGCGCCAGGCCGCGGCCTTCCGGCTCGAGATGCTGCGCGAGGTTGCGCTGGGCCAGTTCCGGGATGTCGATCACCTCGAGCGGGATGTCGGCATCGTTGAACGGCTTGATGGCGGCGGCGATGGCGTCGTTCTTCGCGGCCACCGCCAGCATCTGGGCGGCGCGCTCCGTCGTGCCGTCGGGCCCCGGGATGAACAGCGCATCCACGGTTGCCGCCTCCACCGGGTAGTCGATCAAGTCCTTGATGCGCCAGCGCACGGCGAGCTTCGCTTCCTGCGCCGGCACGTTGGGCGACTCCACCGGCACGATCTGGTAGTCGCCGCTCTTCAGCAGGGTGGTGCAGCGGTAGCGGTCGAGCTGCAACTCACGCCGCAGACGACCCAGGGTCGCCACCGCGTCGCCCTCCTTGCGATAGGAGTCGCACAGGGCAATTTCCGGGCGTGCCTTCCCGGCTGTGAGTACGTGGGTCACGTCCACCCGGTCCGGCATCAGGTTGACGCACATCCAGCCCGGTTTTCGACCCTTGGAACCGAACAGCCTCATATTTCGGAGCCCATTTCGACCAAGTAGCTGAAAATACCATAAAATTCAATAATGTCAAGGCGTTGGGACGCTTTTTTCAGGGGTGTAACAAGCGCTGTTGCGTAACTACCTAAAGCAACTAGAAGTTTTCCCGCATGAAGATCACTTCTTCCGAGCCTTTGAAGATGCCGAAGGTGGCCCGGCCGAAGGGATTTTCGGTAAAGGTAGTTGTCGTCCAGTTCCCTTGCAGGTAGGTGCGGTCGGCACTAGCAACGCTGGTGGAAACGCCCCCAATGCAGGTCGTCGGAGTACCGGAGAGGGGTTGCTCCAGATGCGGTGTCAGTACCACGCTGCCGTTATTGCCGGCGCCCGGTGCGCTCATCAGTACGGTCGCTCGTCCGCTGCTGAAGGCGCCGACCGTGAGGCTCGTATCGCACGCGTTGAGATTAGAGGTATAGCTGGCGAGCTCGATATTGTTCGCCGCGATGGACGTGCAATTGTCGGCGGCGTTGGTTATGAATGACGTGCCATTCCAATACTGCGTCTCTAGTTGAACCAGTAGCGGTACGAGTTGCGAGCCGCTGGCATTGCGGATGGCGAGCCGGCCATAGCGGAACTGCGCGCCGGCATCGAAAGCGATTCCGCCGCCGCCGTTGAATACCTGCGCCGCCGTGATCGTGCCATTGCCGGTCACGCCCGATTCCGTGCTGTCGCTCGCGGTCACGGTGAGGGAAATCGCCGCGGTAAACGGCGCTACCGGTGTCGTCGTGTTGCGCGTGTACGACAACAGGCCCGCCATGTCCGCCATGTAGGTGCCGGTACCCGCGCCGGACAGGCTGGGGGTGCCTATCGCGGTTTGATCGAGCGTCGCCGGCGCGGCGCCGTCGGTATAGTTCTCGACGATGGACGGCCTCGATGAGCCGGAATCGAGGGCGTAGTTGCTCGTCACCATTCCACCGGCTTCGAGCGCGCTCAACGTGGCAGATGGGCGTCCGCCCACGGCGTACCAGAACGGCTGGCCCGCGTAGGTGAACGATCGGGTGCCGCAGGTTGCGTCGTTGAACGTGACCAGCGTCGGCGTGCTGGGACTCGTGAACTCGAAGCGGTCCGGGACAAAGCGTCCCACCGCGGCCGGGGCCGGGGACTGGCACACAAAACGCCCGGTGGCGCTGCAGTCGGCGGGCGTGCCGTCGGCCGCGTCGATCACCGCGAAGAACCGGTCCTCGAGCGTCAGGTTGAACGCCCCGGCTTCGGTGTACGTGGCGGTGTCGCTCACGCGCGTGCCGCTGCCGGTAAATGCGCCCAATGTCAGAGTGCCGTTTACGCAGCCCGCCGGGAGCGTGCAGGCAAGGCCGCCCGTGGCAACGGCGGGGTCGCCGTCGTAATTGGTGGATGTTGCCGGCGTCACCGTGATCCTGAACGGCCGCCCCGCTTTGTGCACGGCGCCGCCGGTGGCGCTGGTGTTGTTGAGGACCCGCCCGGGCGGGCTCGGGCCGGCGGTCGCCCAGTCCGCATCGGTCACGCTCACCGTGAAGCTCGCCGGCCGGATCGCGAATGCATCGGTCGAGCAGCCGATCAGCCCGCCGTCGGTCATGCGCAACCGGACCTGGCGCCAGGCATTGTTCTCGGTGACGGTCATGTTTTTCCGGCCGCTTTCCGATCCGTCGAACACCAGATTCGGCAAATTCTGGATCAGGGTCCAGCTCGTGTTGCAATTAGTGCTCGTGTCGAGCGTGCCGGTGTTGATGCTCGCATCGAGAAGCTCCACCTGCACCGTGCCCTTGTAGTTGGTATTGATGCTCTTGCGGTTGTTGGCGAGCGCCACCACGGCGACGCTGAACGCGGCGCCGGCGACCTTGGTGGTGATGAAGCCGGTGACCGCGCCGCCGGCGGTCGCCGTATCGTAGGCATTGAACCGTCCGATGCCGGCCGAGGCTCCCGACGGCTGGCCGACGGCGAAATCGCCGAAACCGGTGACCCCGGAAATCTGGATGCTGGTCCCGCCGTTGGCTGCTGTGGTGGTGCTGTTCCACGTGCCGGCCGCGGGCGCCGGAGGGCTGTAGCGCTGCATCTGGAAAACGGACGTGTCCGCGCCCGCGTCGAGGTCCGCCGCGGCCCAAGTGAAGGTGGCGCCGAAGCTCACCGAGGCGATTGTCGGGCTGTCGAGCGTCCAGTAACGGTTGACATCGAGCGTGTCGTCGAGGCCTGAAGTCGCGACATTGGGATGCTCGCCCGCCGTGGTGGTGACGGTCAGGTCCCCCCCGGTCCCGACCGACGTAAATACCAGCGTCACCGGGAGGTAACTGGCGCCGGCGCCGATTTCGAAAACCCTCGTGTTTCCCGCCGCCGGGACGGACTTCCTCAGGTTGCCGACGACGAAGTCCGTTCCCCCGGCACTGGCGATATCTGAACCGTTGGAGATGGTCAGGATATTGGCATCGGTCGTAACGGCCCCCGTCGTCAGGGTCAGCAGCGTGGCCACTGTCACATCGTGCGTGCCCGCCAGCGACAGCCCGCTGGTGTTGTTTAGCGTCAGGTTGCCGAACGTGGTCGTGCCGCCGCTGGTCCCGGTGATGCTCTGCGCCGCGGCGCCAATGAAGGAATAGGTGCCAGTCCCCGCGTTGAACGTGCCGTTGTTAGTCAGGTTGCCGCCCATCCCCACCGCAGCATTTCCCGAGTTGTTCCAGGTACCGGTCCCGTTGATGGTGACATTTCCGGAAAAAATCTTGGCACCGGTGGCGGAAGAGATCGTCAGGGTGCTGCTTACGTCGGTAGTGCCGCTCACTGCGGCAGTAATGTTGGCGATGATCAGCGTTCCGCCGGTGACCGCAAGATTACCGTTGACGGTCAGTCCTCCAACGGTGTTAGCAGTGCTGCCACCGGTCTTCTCTATGGAGAGATGATGGTAGCCGTAATTGGCCACGTTCTGCGCGCCGCCGCCGTTGTATTTGACCGTGCCCGTGCCGCGCGTGAAGGTCGCTCCGGTTCCGAGCGTGCCCCCGACCTCAAGCGTACCGCTGCCGCTGAACGTGATCAGCGCGCGCGCGTTGAATGCGCCTCCCGCCGCCGTCGAACCAAAGTTGCCGGTAATGGTAACCCGTGTTGCCGGATCGTCTCCAAGCCTCAATTCCACTTGACGAGATCCCGCACCGCCGTTCATCACGAAATTTCCGTTGACCTGGACCTGCCCGGAGGCGAGAACGTCGAGCCGCTTGACGATATTCGCGGTCGGCGTGCCGATAGTAACCGTCCCGTTCACCGTGAGGAGCACCCCGCCATTCACCACCAGGTTGGCCGGCTGGTTCCCGGCGGTGAAGGAGACGGAAAGCGTGGTCACATCGGCAGTGACGGTCACGGTATGGTTGAGATTAGCGATGACTGCGGTATCTGCCGCGCCCGGCACGCCGCCGCTGCATCCGCTCCAAATCGCTGGATTGTTCCAGTTGCCGGTTCCTGTAGAGGTACAGGTGAGAGCGACCGCGCCGCCGGAAAGTCCGAGCGCCCACAGCGTGGCGACGACCAGAATCGGGACCCGGATGCCGGTCATGTTCGGCTCATCCCCCGCATGCGCTGCGCGGAGCAGATGCGGTTGAATCCTTGCATTTGCTCAACACTGCGGTACTCGATAGTGCTGGTGGCGCCAAGCGTATGGGTGGTGTAGTTGGTTGGAAAGCCGTTGGTGCCGATGCTCTGGGCGCCGCCGCCGTTGTAATTCACGCCCCCGGTTCCCACGGCAAGGGTAATTCCCGCGTTGATCGCCAGCGAGGTATTCCGGTTGCCCCCGTTGAATGTGATTGACTTCGCAGCCGCGTTGGCGGTGACCGTGATCGTACGGCCGACGTTGTTCATGATGACGTCGTCGTTGGTGCCAGGCTGACGTCGTCGTTGGTGCCAGGCGTATTTGCCGGCGTCCCGTTACCGCCGGTGCAGCCCGTCCAGGCGGTGGTCTGGTTCCAGTCACGATCGGCATTGACCGACGTGCACGTCACCGCCAGCGCCGCCGAGGAATAGCTAAGCCCAGCCAGCAATGCCAACAGGGAAAATAGCCTGGTGCTGCGTGTCATATTTCACACTTTTCGCTTGTCTACCAACAACTTACTGGCAATTTCCGTGCCACCGCGATCCCAGCCGACACCATGAGTATCATCCGGCGCATTCTGACTCAGCGACAAACGGCATGTTATTATCCGCCAGATTTATTGAGTCCCGGATAGGATATTTGCCATTAATTACTCGATAAACCGTTGAGGGGGATGATGAACATCAAGATATTGTCGGTCGTGATTGCCACCGTCTGCTTCGCCCAAGCCGCCGTTGCCGGAGATGCCCTCAACGTGAAATATATTGAGGAATCTTCGGTCGCCGCCGCATCGGCTGTGTCCGCGCCGATCCAGCTGACCGATGTTGAAATGGATAAGGTTACAGCGGGAGCCATGTTAATCCTCAACTCCGGGCATGGCTTTCTGATCAACACAAGTAATGGCGCCCAGAGTGGCGCTTCGTTCATTCGGACGAACCCGGCGAACGGAGCTTTTATCTGCAAGAATATCTGTTTTTAAAAAGTTCAAAAATGGTCCCCAGACAATGCCGGGGGCGGAGGGTGGGTCGATCCAGGAGTCGTTATACCCATTTACAACCGCAGGATGGCAGACCGTGTTACTCAGCCGTATTTGCCATCTCGGATTCTCGAAAGCCGGCATCTCACCCGCGTTTGCAGTTAACATGATCAGCCTCCGATAGGGGGCTTTTTTCAGCCGCCCCGGAGCGGGTCAGCCGCGCGTCGTGCCCAAGCCCCTCCTTATTCTCATCCTTCTCGCGCTCGCCCGGGCCGCATTGGGGGAAGACGTCCGCTATACGCCCATCCGTTCGTTGCAGGAGATCCGCACCGAGGGCGTGGTGATACAGCAGTGGGACAACAGTTGCGCCGCCGCGGCACTGGCCACGGTCTTGACCTTTGGCTTCAGCGACCCGCTCTCCGAGCGGGAGGTGGCCAAAGGCATGCTGGGCCGCACCGATGCGGTCAAAGTCAAGGTGCAGGGCGGGTTTTCGTTTCTGGACATGAAGCGGTTCGTCGAGAGCCGGGGCTACCAAGGCGTCGGCTTTCGCAACATGCGCATCGAAGATCTGCAGCGGTATCAGAGCCCTATCCTTCCCATCGAAGTTCACGGCTATCCCCACTTCGTGGTTTTCAAAGGCGTGAGCGGCGACCATGTGCTGCTTGCCGATCCTGCGTTCGGCAATCGCACCATGCCCATCAAGCGCTTCGAGCAAGCGTGGCCGGACGGATTGGCCTTCGTCGTTCTGCGCAATATCAAGTGAGCGTACTTTCATATTGATTGCCTCTCACATCACCCGGTTTCGCGGACGCTGGCTCATGCTCACCGCGCTGGTGCTTGCCAGCGCGTCGGGCCACGCGTGCGCGCAGAGCGCCGAAGAACTCAAACAACTGCTCAAGGAGCGCGACGCTGAAATTATCATCCTGAGAAAACGTCTTTCAGAGGCGCTCGAGGGCAAGCCCGCGCCGCAAGCAGCGCCGCCTGCCGGCAAGCCCACCCTCGGGACCGGCGACGAGGGCGTCAATGCCCCTGCTGCGGTTTCGCCGGCCGTAAAGATCGCGATAGACGATGATGAGATCAACCGCGCCCTGGAGCGGGCGCTGGTGCAGCGGGGCGATCTGCTGCTGCCCCGAGACCGATACGAACTGCAGCCTGGCTTGTCCTACAGCCGTGCCGATGGGCGCAGCGGCTTCCCGCGGTCGGACACTCTCGGTGCCTCGCTGTCGCTGCGGGCGGGCTTGCCGTGGCAGTCCCAGTTGCAATTGAATGTCCCCTACAGTTTGCGCAGCCGCGTAGGCGGCGAGCACGCGGACGGGCTGGGCGACGTATCCTTGGCGCTGGCCACGCAATTATTCATGGAGCGCGATCATCAGCCATCGCTCATAGGCACGCTGAGCTGGACCGCGCCGACGGGTAGAAATAGCTTCTCTGGCGGGGTGCCGCTGGCGTCCGGCTTCCAAACTTACGGTGCCAGCCTGACCGCGCTCAAGCGTCTCGACCCGCTTGTCGTGATCGCAGGTATTTCCTACTCTGCTTCGCGCGAGGAGCAGATGCTGGGCCTCCAGGTCAAGCCGGGGCCGGTTACCGGTCTTCGCCTGGGAGGCGGGCTTGCGCTCAGCCCCGACACCTCGTTCGATCTCGGACTCAACCTCAGTTTTGTGGAGGAGACCAGGATCGACGGCCGAAATGTCCCCGGATCGGACGACGTGGTTGGCACGCTCGATCTCGGGTTCGGTATTGTCTTGTCGCGGCGGATGTTCCTGCGCGTAGGCGGCCAGTTCCGCTTGACCGGATCCGCGCCGGACGTAGCACTCAGCGTTTCCCTGCCCATCAGATTTTGAGAAGTTGTCAATACTTCTTGTGCCTCGCACATTTGTTTTTTAAAAACTAAGCTTGTTAGCGGCGAGTCACCCGCACGCGCACCGCGGCGCCGTCGCGGTCGGGTCCTTGCACTTGCTTAACACCGCGGTCAGCTGGCGTTCAACATAACCCGTCGCGGGTGCGGGATTGGGACACGGTGATTGGTTGCAGGCGGTCGCGACGATCTCGTAGTTATGAACTTCGCGGTTGCCTTCGGTAGTAGGAGCGGATTCAGTGCAGGTGACCGTGACGGTGAAAGGGGATAATGACCCCGCAAGCGTGGGGAGCGTTGTGGAGGCGGCACAAGTGGTCGGCCAATTAAGCGGCGAGCAAGTTCCGGGCAGGGGATTCAGAGTATTGTTGGGGTCGAGCACCTGATATGCTCCCCATTCGATTCCCGCCCGCGCCGCCTGGTAGGCGCGCACGCCCTGCACGTCGAGCGCCTGGCTCGACTGCTGGAGTCCCGTCACCGAGACGATGAACGTGCCCAGCGCAAACAGCACCACGATCAGAAATATCGCGGTGACGATGCTGAATCCGCGCTGCGTCCGGACAGCGTGATTCGTAACCCCCTTCCAACCCTCCCCCTTGCCAAGGGGGAGGGACGGGGTGGGGGTGCGTGATTCGTGATTCGCGTTAGGGTACATTGCTCACGTGTACCTGTTGAAAAAGCCGCACTTTTTCCTCACTCTGTTCGATCTGCAAGGTTAATGCCACCACGCCCGTCCGCGCGTTGGCGCCGTCCGTCGCGTAAGTGAAGCCGCAATCGGTCACGTTGGTGGCGAGCAGCGCCGAATTTCCGTCAAGGGGCAGTGTCACGGTCGGCTGTGCCAATTCGCTCGTGTAGCCCCAGTAGCGGCGCAAGCGCCCGGTGCCCAGGTCGCAGTGATAGGTCACCGGGTACTGCACGACATGGAACCGCTTGCCGGGGGAGGCAAATGGGAATGGGGAAGGCGTGCCGCCCGGCGCGGGAGCCGTGAACGACACGGTCGAGCCCGCGCCGCTCGCGTCGGTTCCGCGATTGTCGCCGAAGTAAGCGTTGGCGGTGGTGATCGTGGCATCCGAGTTCAGGTTGTAGACCACGATGGAATCGCCGGGCGAGATTGCTGGCAGCGCTCCGATGACGTCGAAAGAGGTATCGGGGGCGGTAAAGTCGAGAATATTGCCCGTGATGCCGTCGCTTTCCTTCTCGACCCGGTAGCGACCACCGCCGCTGGTTTGCAGGAACTCGATATATCGCCCGCTGCCGTCCACGCGGATGCTGTTCGGCAGCGCAGTGCGGAGGTCCCGGGTCATGCGGCGCAGAGCGGTGTCGGCAACGTCAGTGAGTTCGGCGCGCCGCGCAGCATCAACATAGCCCTCGACCGGCCGCTTGATGAATACCGCGACAGCAGAGGCGACGATGCCCGTGATCACGATCACCACGATCATCTCGATCAGCGTGAAGCCGCCCCCACGCAATAAACCGTGGATCGTGGATCGTGGACCGTGGATCGAAATTTTTCGCATGGCCGGTTCAGGGCAAGGCGTTGGGCGCGTAGCGCAACCGGTAGCCGTGCAAGGTGACAGTCGTGTTGCCGGGACCGGTCACCGTCACCGTGATGAGCAGGCTTTGCGGGCGTCCATTCGCGTCATCGCCGACTCCGCTTAGCGGCTGGCCCGCGACAGCCAGGATCACGCGATAGCTTTCGAGCCCGCTGATCAAGTCCCCATTGATGTTCCTGATGCCCGCCGGGGCAGCGGTCGAGTCGAAGCCGTCGTAGTCGTTCACGTTGTCGAACGGCGTGGTCACGTTGTACCGGTCCTCCCCTTCCGAAACCAGAGTCTCCACGGTGGTGGCGCAATCGGTTGGAGGATTCACCACCGCGCTCAATGCCGTTGCCGCATTTGCGTCATCCGGGTCGCAGTAGGTGAAAGGCTGCAACTGCACTTCCTCCAGGAACGCTTCCGCGATCGCCAGCGCCTGCTTCTGGATCATCGGGTCCGCGCTGGAACGTGTCGAGACCGTGATCGCGGCCAGCACGCCCGCCACCGCCACGCTGACGACCACGATGAATACAATCAGCTCGACCAGCGAAATTCCATGGGAATTTCGCAGTTTGAAGTTTGAAGTTTGAGGTTTCGAGTTCGATGTCGAGAAAGCGCCCGGGGCGGCTTTCAACTTCAAACTTGAAACTTGAAACTTGAAACTGCTACGGATGGACATATCCCGTTTCGGCCTCGATCACGATCTGGCGCGCCGGGTCGCCGGCTATCGTGCTGTTGAGCGTGATTGTCATTGCGGCGTTCGGGCTTGGACGGCCCATCCCGTCGAAGCTGAAATTACCGATGGGTGAGAGCGTCACACCGCTGGGAGCGGGGCCGGCAATCAGCGGTTGCGGTGTCGCGGCGCGGGCTGTTGGATCAGGAATGGGCGTTCCGCATCCGGCTGCCACGCCGGCCGTGATGGTTGTCGCGCCCACGCAGACGAAAATCTGCCGGCGCCACGCGATAGCCGTCTTCTGCGCGTAGCGCACGACGCCGGTGGCCTGGTCATGAAAGCCGCGCGAGTCGAACGCATCCCGACCCACGAAGCGCGGCATGGCGACCGCCGCGAGCAAGCCGGCGATGGCGATGACGACCACCAGTTCCACCTGAGTGAAACCCCGGTGATCGAATCGCCGTTCCATGATCGCGCCCTATTGATAGCCCGCCGGATTCATCAGCGGGGCTCAGGCCCGCCGGGCGCACGCACTTGCCGAGTATGCTCCGCGTGCCCCGCCGCAGCAGGCGCCGGAGGTTGAAACGATTTCTGCGCCTGGACTATGGTCGGTCAGGCGGCCGCAGGCCGCCCGACCTCGCTGACTAGCTTACGGGCAGCCGGTTATGGTGGCTACGACCGCGCCATTCGTTTCGTCGTAAGTTACCCCACAGGTGGCGCTGCCGCCGTTCGTGGGCTGGAATGTGCTTGAGGCCCCAAACACCGCCGTAAATCCCGAGCAGCCGCCCGCTCCCGCGATGCAAGCGCCTTCTCCGGCAATCGCGTCGCCAATCCCGACGGCCGCCCCGGTCGGAATTCCGGTTCCCGCGGCAACCGCGACCGTCGTGTTATCCCCCATGGTGACGGAAGTGGACCCCGAGCTCCCGGTGGCAAAATACCGCGCTTGGACCAGGGCGGTCGCGGAACGTATCCCTCCCGCAAAACCCTGTACTGCCGCTGTTCTCGCATCACCCGTCACGTTGATGAAACGCGGCAGCGCGGTCGCGGCAAGGATGCCGAGAATCACGATCACCACGATCAATTCGACGAGGGTAAAACCTTGTTGATTCAGCTTCATATTCAGTACTCCTTTACGTGAACACATTGAATTCTAACAGGTTATTGTCTAAACACTCTCGCAGCCCGCACTATTCCCTCAACACCCGGTCGTGGAACCAAAAGGCGATCCGGGATTCGTCGGCGAACCAAACACGGGGGCCTGGTTCACACTAGGCGCCGTGTAAGTGAAAAAACACTGATCCTGGTCGTTGCCCGTAACCATGATCTTCAGGATGGCGCCTTCCGCGGGTCCGCCGCCTTGAACAAGGTAGCCATCCGAAGAGCCTGGGTCCACGTTGAGGCCCGCGGCACGAACAATGCCGGTCTGGTCCGCAGTCGGATACGTGTTTACCATGCTCACGGCCGCGCCTTCCATGTTTATGCTTCCGCTGCCGGGCTGGCCGGTGCACTGCGGTGTTGACGCCAGGCACCCCGCGTGGGCCAGCGCTGCGGCGCCCTTTACCGAGCCCAGCGCTCCATTGAGTTTGGCAATGCGCGCTTGCGTCTGCAGGTTCATGAATCGCGGCAAAGCCGTCGCAGCCAGGATGGCGAGGATGATGATCACCACGATCAGCTCGATCAAGGTGAACCCCCCCGCCTTCACCGGTCCGGTCATAACGTGATATTTCTCACAATGAATCGTCTGCATGTCTTTGGAATATCAGGCAAAACGCGTGCCAGTATACTCCTATGGATGGACTACCGCCACCGATAAGGGTTCACCGGCACAAGGGCCACCCCGGTCACGCTTTCAACCAAAACTCCATAGAGCCACAGCCGGTCCTTCAGCAATCGCGCGTGGAACCGGATCTGCTTGGGGCTTGCATCGCTGTCGAGATTCAGACGGCTACCGCTATTTACGACGTAAACCAGTTGACGCTCATTGGCGTCGAAATACCACGTACCGGTATCGGGCGGCGTTCGGTAGCTTCCGCCATAGTTGGAGGGCTTCTCATCGAGCCAGCGGATCGGGTCCTCGCTTTCCAGCTTCGCCGCTTCGCCCTGGCGGTTGGTGACGATCAGTTCGGCGAGCCTGATCTGCAGCCCGGTCTTGATCGTGCGCAGCTCGGATTCCATCTTCGCCTTCTCGGCCATTTCCTGGTAGTAGCCGAGCCGGTTTAACAGCACCGCCGCCAGCACGCTGATGACGATGATGGACACCGCGAGCTCGAAGGCCGAGAACCCGGCTTCGCGGTGTGCCGCGTGCCGGGCTTTCAACGCCTGAAATTTGAACATCGAGCCCCGAACGCGAAACGGCCTATTTTTTCCCGAGCGCCGCGCTGCCGAGGTCCCATATCGGCAGGAACACGCCGAGCGCGAGGATCAACACCATCACGCCCAGGCTCACGATCAGGACCGGTTCGATCTGGGAGGCGAGCGACTTCAGGTCGTACTCGACTTCGCGCTGGTACATGTCGGCGATCTCGGCCATCAGGTCGTCGAGCGCGCCGGTCTCCTCGCCCACCGCCACCATCTGCAGCACGATGGGCGTGAAGATGTTCGTCGCCAGCGCCGTCTTCAGCACCGACTCCCCGCGCTCCACGCCCTCGCGCATCGACTCGATCTTGCGCGCCACGTACACGTTGTCCACGGTGTTGGCGACGATGGTGAGGGCCTGCACCGCCGGCACGCCGCTCCTGATCGCGAGCGCGAAGCTGCGCGCGAAGCGCGCCAGCGTGGCCTTGAGGATGATCGGGCCCGCGACCGGGATCTTCATCTTGATCTCGTCCCACTTGATCCGCCCGCGCGCCGTGCCGATCCAGGCGCGGAACGCGAACACCGCGACCACCAGCGCCACCAGCATCAGCGGCCAGTACGCCACCATGAAGTTGGAAAACCCGATCAGCGCCTTGGTCATCAGCGGCAGCTCGGTCTTGAAGCCCTGGTAGACCTTGGCGAACGTGGGTATCACGAAGATGTTGATGATCACGATCGCGAGCGCCATCGCCGCCACCACGAACGACGGATAGCGCACGGCCGACTTCACCTGCTCGCGCATGAATTTCTCGAACTCGAGGTGATGGAACAGGCGCAGGAACACCTCCTCCAGGGTGCCGGTCAGCTCGCCCACGCGCACCATCGAGACGTAGAACGGGTCGAACACCTTGGGATGGCGCGCCAGGCAGGCGGACAGCTCGCGCCCGCTGTCGAGGTTCTCGCGGAGGTCCTGGATGACGCCCGTCAGCGCTTTGTTCTCCGCGGATTCCTGCAGGCCCTTCAGCGCCCCCATGATCGGGACGCCCGCCTTCAACAGCGTGTACATGTGGCGGCAGAACAGCAGGACGTCGGTGTCCCCGATCTTCGGCGCGTTCATCCGCTCGAGCAGCCCGGGCCCGGCGCTCTTCGGGGCGCCGGTTGCCGTGATCTCGAGCGGCGCGACGCCGATGGCGAACAATTGCCCGGCGACCGCGCCGCTGTCCGCGCCTTCGAGCACGCCCTCAACGAGCTGGCCGCGACCGTCGCGGCCCTTATAGGCGAAGTGAGGCATTTTAGCGATCGGCTGTCAGCGATCAGCTTTCAGCTTTCAGCTTTCTGAGCAGCGCCGCCAGCATCTTCTTTACCTCGATTAGCTCGCGCTCCAACCCTCCGTGCACTTCCAGATCAATAATTCTAAGGTCCTTGACCAATAGCAAGAAATATTCGAGCTCGCTCGCCGAACCCATGGCAATTTGCAAGAACCTTGAAAATTCAGCATCACTACCGCGCCCACACCCTTCGGCGATGTTTGCGGGAATTGAATATGCCGCCCTGCGAACCTGGCTGGTCAAGCCATAAATCTCTGATGCCGGAAAAGAACGGCTGGTTTCGTAGATTCCCAGCACCAACCGGTGTGATTTTTCCCAAACCTTGAGTTGCCTGAATCCTTTCACGCAATGTCCGCCCGCTGAATGCTGAATGCTGATTGCTGATTGCTAATCTTCAAACTGATTGCTGATGCGCATCGCCTCCTCGACCGTCGTCGTGCCGGCGCCTGCAAGTTGCGCCGCGTGCCGCCGCAGGGTGTTTCCCGCCAGCTGCTCGCGCGCGGCGTGAATGAAGCGTTGAACGTCTTCGCGGTTGGCCGCCTCCACCACTGGCGCGGTCATCTCCAGCATCTCGTAGACCCCGGTGCGCCCCAGGTAGCCGGTGCCGTTGCAAGCCGTGCAGCCCTTGCCGCGCTTGAAATGAAATACGTCCGTCTCGCCCAATTCTTCGCGCAGCCATTCGAGCTGGTTCGGCAGCAGCGCGTGATCCGCGGCGCAGCTCTCGCAGACGACGCGCACCAGCCGCTGGGCGATCACCAGTTGCAGCGACAGCGCCACCATGTAGCGCGGCGCGCCCATGTCGATCAGCCGCACCGGCGTGGATATCGCGTCGTTGGTGTGCAGCGTCGAGAACACCATGTGGCCGGTCATCGCCGCGCGCAGCCCGGTTTCCACGGTCGCCTGGTCGCGCATCTCGCCGACCAGGATCACGTCCGGGTCCTGGCGCAACGCGGAACGCAGCACGCGCTCGAACGTGAGCTCGATCTTCTCGTTGACCTGCACCTGGTTGATGCCGGGCAGCCGGTACTCCACCGGGTCTTCCACGGTGACGATCTTGCGCTCGGTCGTGTTCAACTCGCCGAGCGCCGCGTAGAGCGTGGTGGTCTTGCCGCTGCCGGTGGGCCCGGTGACCAGCACCGTGCCGTTCGGGCGGCGAATCACCTCGCGCAACCGGGCGAGCATGGGGGCCGGCATGCCGATCCTGTCCAGCCCGAGCACGCCGCCCGCCTGGTTGAGCAGCCGCATCACGACCGACTCGCCGTACTGCACCGGCATCGTCGAGATCCGCACGTCGATGTGGGCGTTGCGCACTTTGACGTTGAAGCGCCCGTCCTGCGGCAGCCGCTTCTCGGAAATGTCGAGCCCCGACATCAGCTTCAGCCGCAGGACGACGGCGGAGGCGATCTTGGAATCCGCCTGGGTCTGCAGGTGCAGCACGCCGTCGATGCGAAAGCGGATGTGCAGCCGTTTTTCCTGGGGCTCGATGTGGATGTCGGACGCGCGCGCCTGGATCGCGTCCTCGAACACCGTCTGCAGCAGCTTGACGACCGGCGCTTCCTCGAGCCCCGGCGTCAGCACCAGCGCGCCGAAATCCACGACGGCATCGTCGCCCACCTCGACTTCCAGGTCGCGGGCGAGCCCGGTGATCTCCTCGGTGCGCCGGTAAGTGCGGTCAATGACCTGCAGCAACTCGGATTCCGTGACCACCGCGAGCTCGATGTTGCGCTTCAGGGTGGCGGCAATTCCGTCGTAGGCCGTGAGATCGGTCGGGTCTGCCATGGCGACCTGGTAGTGATCGCCGGCGTCCTCCAGCACCAGCGCCCGAAACCGGCGTGCCTGGGTTTCCGGCAGCTTGAGCGTGACCTCGCGCTTCAGGTTGAAGTGCTTGAGATTGATGTACGGCACGCCGAGCTGGCGGGCGAGCGCCTGCGAGATCTGCTCCTCGGTGCCGTAGCCGAGTTCGATGACCACGCGGCCCAGGCGGCGGCCGGATTTTTTCCCCTGCTCGAGCGCGTTCTTCAGCTGCTCCTCGGAGAGCAGTTTCTGCTGCACCAGGATTTCACCAAGACGGACCTTTTCAGGGCGGCCCATGCGTTCCCTCGAGCGAGGTTAGGCTTACAATCATTTCCGTATCATATGCCTTTGATGTATAAGGATATCTTGTTTTACACCCCGCGGCAACCCGCGCATGCTTGAGATCGTCCTTCAGCATGAAGACTGGCCGGCCTGCCGCTCCACGCTCGCGGGCCGCCGCCTGTTTGCCCTCACCACGCGCGATCAGGATGCCGATCAAAATTCAACATTTAACATTCAAAATTCGGATCTCTGTCCGCGGGCGAGCAGCTCCTGCACCGCCGCGCGCGCCTGCCGGGGATCGTCGAGCACGCGGCAAACCGCGCGCGTGATCGGCATGTCGATTCCGAGCCTGGCCGCCAGAACCGATGCCGCGCGCGCCGTGAACACGCCTTCAGCGGTGTGGCCGAGCCCGGCCAGGACCTCCGCGAGCGGCGCGCCACGCGCGAGCGCGAGCCCGACCCTGCGGTTGCGGGAAAGGTCGCCGGTGCAGGTCAGTATCAGGTCGCCGGCGCCGGCGAGACCCATGAACGTCTCCGCGCGCCCTCCGAGCGCGACGCCGAGCCGCGTCATCTCTGCGAGCCCGCGCGTGATCAGCGCGGCGCGCGCGGAGAGCCCCAGCTCGAGCCCGTCGCTCACGCCGGCGGCGATCGCCATCACGTTTTTCACCGCGCCCGCCGCTTCCACGCCGGTGACGTCCTCGCTCCGGTAGATGCGCAGCGTGGCGCCATGAAGGACTTGCGCCGTGTCCCGCGCAAAGCCGGCGTCGGCCGAAGCCAGGGTGAGCGCCGCGGGCAGCCCCCGCGCCACCTCTTGCGCGAAGCTCGGCCCGGACAGGACGGCTCGCGGCACGCCGGCGGCAAGCTCTTCTGCGCAAACCTGGTGCGGCAGGTTTGCCTGCTCGCTCTCGAATCCCTTGCACAACCAGACCAGCGGCAGCGCGCGGCCCGCGGCTTTCACCGCGCGCAGCGTCGAGCGCAGTCCATTGGTGGGAACCGCGGCGAGCATCAACTCGGCGCCCGCCAGCGCCGCCGCCATGTCGTCCGCAGGCGCAACCGACGGCGGCAGGGGAAACCCCGGGAGGTAGCGGCGATTGCTGCGTTCCGCGCGCAGCGCCGCGATCAGCGCCGCATCGCGCGCCCACAGCCGCACCTCATGGCGCGCGCCGAGGTAAATACCGATCGCCGTGCCCCACGCGCCCGCCCCCAATACCGCGATTTTCATGCGGAGTGTTGAGTTTTAAGTTTTGAGTTTTGAGTGATCGTTGAGAACCCGTGTTCAACTCAACACTAAACACTCATCACTCAACACTGTTTCAGGCGCCCCAGACCTGGGTGATCCTGACGTAGCCGGCCTGGCCGTCGCGATGCCGCACCCGCAGCCAGCCGCCCGCCACTTCCAGCAGGTCGAGCAGCACGTTCTGCTGCGCCTGAAACACCACCGGCGCATTGTCGTCGGCGGCTTCCCGGACCTGGGCGAGCGGCGTCTTGACCAGCACCGTCCGCTTTTCGGCGAGATGCCTGCTCTCGATCCACGTCAGGTCCCCGTTCGCGTCGCGCACCTTGCTCCAGCCTTCCACCACCACCACGATCTCGAACGGGTAGCCCTGGCTCACGACGTAGAGCTTTTTCGATTTCGCCGAGGGCGCGTCGTAGAGCACGGCGGCGTTCTCCACCACCGAGCGGTAATCGGCCGCGAAGCCGGCGCCGGCCCAGATGACCGCGACGGCCGCGGTTACGGCCCGAACCCGGCGTCGGCTGATTGCGGTCCCGCGGGTCACTGGTCGGTGCTCACGGGCATTACGGCGCGGAGGGCGCGGCCGCCTGCCGTTCCTGCTCCTGTTGCTGCAAGCGCTGCTGGTAGAGCGACTCGAAGCTCAGGTGGTTCAGGAAAAAAGGCGGGAAACCGCCGCGGGTCACCACGCTCGACACGGCCTCGCGCAGGTACGGGAACAGGATATTGCCGCAGGTAATGCCCAGCACCGCATCGAGCTCCTGCGCCGGAATGTTGCGGATCTGGAATATTCCCGCCTGCGCGACTTCGACCAGGAACGCGGTCTTGTCTTCTTTCACCTTGGCGGTCACGGTCGCGGTCACCACCACCTCGTAGATGCCGGCGTCGATTTCCCGCGTCTCGGTATGCAGGTTGATGTCGATCTTCGGCGCCTCGCGCTCGGCGAAGATCTGCGGCGCGCCCGGGATCTCGAGCGAGAGGTCCTTGAGGAAGATTTTTTCAATGTTGAATATCGGTTGCTGTTCGCTCATCGCGGCGCTCTTTCAGTTTGCGGCCGGCTCATCCGGCGGCGAGCAAATCGTCCAGCCTGCCGGCGCGGTCCAGGGCCGCCAACTCATCGTAGCCGCCGACGTGGGTCTCCCCGATGTAGATCTGGGGCACCGTGCGGCGGCCGGTCTTCTCCATCATCTCGACGCGGCGCTCCGGTTCCAGGTCGACGCGGATCTTGTCGATCGCCGCGACGCCCTTGGACCGCAGCAGCCGCTCGGCCATCTGGCAGAACGGGCACACGCCCGTGCTGTACATCGTTATCTTGGCCATTCAACCATGCTTAATTCTTTTCGAGCGGCAGGCTCGCCTGCTGCCACGCCGCAATGCCGCCACGCAAGGCGAACGCCTCGGCGAAACCCTGCTTGCGCAGCGCGGCGCTCACCGCCGGCGCCCGGCTGCCGGTCCGGCAGCAGACGACGACCGGGCGCGACTTGAATTTTTCGAGCTCCTTCATGCGATCGGCAAGCTGCGCCTCGGGCATATGCCTGGCGTTGGTGATGTGCCCGGCGGCGTAATCCCCGGTGTCGCGCACGTCGAGCACCACCGCATCGCGCCGGTTGATGAGCTGGACCGCATCGAAAGCACCGACCTCGTTGCCCTGCCGGAACGACCGCGAAACGAACGGCCAGAGGAGCATCACGCCGGACGATACCGCCAGCCCGAACAACAGCATGTTGAACGGGCTTTTCTGCAGGAAAACCAGGAATTGATCCAATGCTGCGTTTCCGACTCATGCGCCGCTTCACCGGATGGTCCGTGCGGCGTGTAGTCTTACTAATATCGAAGCTGCCAATTCTAGCAGACGCGCCAATTCCGCAGGATGTTCCTTCTTCACCTCATCGACTCGCGCCGGGTGCGCGAGCTTGGGCCTGTTTGGCCTCCACCCATTCGAGCAGGGGCGTGAACACGTCCGGGCGGCGACGTGCGAGCCCGGCAAGCTCGGAATGAATTTCGCGCAGGTCTCCGGGATAGGCGCGGGCCGCCTGCTCGAGCCAGCGTAGCGCTGCCTCACGCTCGCCCGCGAGCGCCAGCAGCAGCGCATGGCGGTAGACCACGTAGGACACCGGCGCGAACCGCATGACGCGGGCGATGAGCTCCAGCTTCTCGCGCAGCCGCTCCTCGCTGACAGCAACGCCGTAGGCCATTGCGAGTTCGACATACGGCGTGAGTAGCGGCTCGCGGTGGATCCCGATGATGGCCTGCTCGAAGATTTTTTCATCCACCGGCGGCGTATGACGCGATTGAGGGGTGAATACCAGGCGCTCGAAGTCACGATAAGGGGTTATCACGGCGATCAGGTTCACCCAGCCAGCAATGATTCCGAGTGCGACTACCGTGCGAACCGCGCCTGTATGGCGCAGAGCGAGCGTGCGCTCCGCGCCGAGCCCCAATAGCACTGCACCAATCCCGAGAAAATAGGCATACCACAGGGGGTACTCGAGCAGGCTGTGTATCCCGATCACCCCGAGCAAGGCAAGCAGCCACCCCCATTCGAGGTCGAGCTTGATTCGCCTCAGGTCCGCGAGCCAGAGCACAATCGCGCCGATGATGAGCAACGTACCGAGAACCCCGGTTTCAGCCAGTAATTGCATCACGATGTTGTGCGCGTGGTTGTACACGCCGGGATTCATGCCCGGGCCGGCCGCTGCCTGATGGAGAAAGTGGTGCCACGAAAATTGTCCCCAGCCCGCACCCAGGAACGGTTCAGCCAAGAAAATTCCCCATGCTTCGCTCCAGAGCTGCAGTCGAGGCTGGACTCCGCTCGACAACTGGAACAGGCGTTGTGCGGAAGTCAGCAGCAGATCATCATGCGGTCTCATGAACGGCAGCGTTACCACCCAGTTCGCAGCAGCGAAGCCGGGAAGCAACCACAACGACATAACGGCAAGTCGTTGACTGCCGGCGTCACGCCGGACGCGGCGCAATACCACAGCGAGCACTGTGAGCGTAGCTAGATAGAGCCACGAACTGCGCGAGCCTGAAACCGCCAGCGCCAGGAGGAACAACGCGACGCACATTGCCGTCAATGCGCCGCGCAAGCGACCGCAGCCGTACAAATACGCCGTTGAAGCAAGCGCCAGCGCCACATAAGTGGAAAAGTGATTGGGCTGGCCGAGATTGCCGTATCCCTGCGCCCCTCTTTTCTGAACAACCAGAAAATCGAGAGGCGTGGAAATCTGGAAATGCTGAAGCAGCGCTATCAGCACGCTGAGCGCTCCGCCGGCAAGCAGAAACCAGGCAAGCGCTGTTGCGATCGCCGCCATGCCGAGCTCGCGCCGGAGGACGTGGGCCAGCAGCATCAACAGGGATGCCCACAAGAGGTACAAGGTCGCGGTGACGGCCTGCTCCGGATAAGTCACGCGTCCGAGCGCGACCTGCAAACCGAGTACCACGATCAACCCGACCGGCGCAATCGCCACGACCGGCAGAGCGGCTTCCCGCCATGGCTGCCTGCCCAGCAATAGCAACG
>Ga0326597_10004468_pt1 | contig 19686 bp, 17 predicted proteins | sample RVTome_12_FD_203789 | JGI IMG/M metagenome (GOLD analysis project Ga0326597, IMG submission 203789) | Soil microbial communities from uranium-contaminated site in the Upper Colorado River Basin, Wyoming, United States - RVT100D185 | ecosystem: Environmental > Terrestrial > Soil > Contaminated >... | reverse complement strand
CACGAGCATGGTGAATCTCCCTGCTCTTCCCTAATTGGTCACTTCTGCGTGCATAGTTTCCAGCATAATACGGCTTTCGGTGCTTTGCCCGTATAACAACTACGCGTCAATATACGATGATCCTGTCATCTTTTCAATAGCTTATAAGATCACTCATACCATATACACTTCATAACTCTATCTTTAAGAACAACAAGTTCGCTCGAGCCATTACACCGAAAGTCCCATGGACTCGGCGACCAGCTCGGCGACGTCCTTGTCCTGCATCGTGGATTTCTTCGCGGCCAGGCCGTCCTCCATCATCGTCATGCAGAAGGGACAGGCTGAAGCGATCAATGCAGGTCTTCCATTTTGGCGGGTTGCAACCGCCTCCTGTGCCTGTTCCACGCGCCGCTCGTTGACGCGCTTACCGGGCTCCTCCTCCAGCCACATCAGCCCGCCACCTGCGCCGCAGCACATGCCACGCCCACGCGTGCGCTCCATCTCTACTATCTGCACACCAGGAATTTTCTTCAGAATGTCCCGCGGTTGCTCGTAGATCTTGTTGTGACGGCCCAAATAGCAGGAGTCGTGGTAGGTGACCACCGCTTCTAGCGGCTTGCTGAGCGTGAGCTTGCCCTGCTCCAGCAACTCCTTGAGCAGCTCCGTGTGATGAATGACCGTGTAACTGCCGCCGAAGTCGGGGTATTCGTTCTTGATCGTGTTGAAGCAATGCGGGCACAGGGTGAGCACTTTGTCGAAGGCGTAGGATTTCAACGTCTCCACGTTCGTCTGCGCTTGAATTTGATACAGGTACTCGTGGCCGATGCGACGTGCCGGGTCGCCTGTGCACGATTCCTCCTCACCTAAAACTGCAAATGAAACCCCCGCCGCGTTCAGGATCTGCACCATGCTGCGCGCGATCTTCTGGTTGCGCGGGTCGAACGCCGCCGAGCACCCCACCCAGAACAGGTACTCCACTCGCTCGCCGGCTGCTTTGACCTGGGCCATGGTTTTCACCGCAAGTCCTTTGGTCCAATCCAGCCGCGCGGACGGGTGCTGGTTCCAGGGATTGCCGCGTTTTTCGATGCCGGCAAAAACCTCGGCGAACGTGTCCGGGTACTTGTCCTGACTCATCACCTCGTTGCGCCGCATCTGGATGATTTTCCCGAGTTGGTCAATGTCCACCGGGCAGGCCTCCACGCACGCCATGCACGTGGTGCAGGCCCACAACTCCTCGGGCTGCACCGAGACGGTCACGATGCGCTGCGGCTCCTTGGGCTTGCCGAACACGGGAACTTCCGCGTAGGCGTGGTCGCGCAGCTCGATGATGATCTCCTTGGGCGAGAGCACCTTTCCAGAGATGTGGGCCGGGCAGTTGTACTCGCACCTGCCGCACTCCGTGCAGCTGAACAAGTCGAGTGTGTCCTTCCAGGTCAGGTCGCGGATGGTGTGCAGGCCCAGCGGCTCGTTGCGCTCGAAGGCGCCTTCCACGTCGATCTTGTCCAGCTTGCCGCGCGGACCGATGCGGGTGAACAGCACGTTGAAAAACGAGCTGATCACGTGAAAGTGCTTGGACAGGGGCAGGTAGTTGAGGAAGAACAGGATCGTGGCCATGTGCACCCACCAAGCGACGTGGTGGATGGCGGTCAAAGCGCCCATGTCCATCCCTTGCAGCAGGGAGGCCGTGCCCGCGCTGGCAAAGGCCCACATGCTGCGCTCGTTGCCCAGGGCCGCGATCTGGGCGCCGTCCACGAACAGGTCGCTGATCATGAGCAGGAAGATCTGGGCCAAAATCAGGTTGGCGTCCCACGAGCGCGTGATGCGCGTGATGTTTTTCAGGAAAGCGCGGCGTACAAAGGCCACGCCGATGGCCAGGCACACCAGCAGAGCGAACAGGTCCTTCCAGAAGAAGTAGAAGTTCGTCGCGCCGTTGACGGGGAGCTTCCAGCCGCTGAACCCTTCCACAAAGAGCAACAGGGTGCGGATGCTGAACACGAGAAAGCCCCAGAAGATCAGGGCGTGCATCGTGCCGGCGACCTTCTCGCGAAACAGCCCTCGCTGGCCGAAGAAGTAGGCGAACAGGTGCGCGAGCCGGTCCGGCCAGCGGTCCCGGTACAGCATGGGTTTGCCCTGCTTCACCAGCAGCCAGCGGCGATAGATGAAAAATGAGAAGGTGCTCAGTCCAGCGAGCGTGACGACGATAAAGGCGATTTTTTCGATGAGTCCGGCGGTGGCGTTCAAAGCTCCCCCTCCCCCGATAACGTTGCGGACTATCTTGTATCAAACATGCAGGCAGTATGCCGTGGAAGCGTTGGTTTTACCAGCATGCTGCATGCGGTATACTCAAGCCAAAAGGAGCACTATGGATTTGTGGAAATGGCTTGCGGTGGCGGCAGCGGCGGTGGTGAGCTTGTTAGTTTTCGTCGGTTGGATACAACGGCCGGGGCCCGCGACGCCGCCCTCGGACCATGGCCAGTTGGAGAGCGGCACGTTTGCCATCGAGCAAGCGAGCACGGCACTGGGCAAGGAGGAATTCTTCCTATCGACCGCCGATCAGCAGGTGGACCTGCACTCCACCGTCACGTTGACCGTGGCCGGGCAGAGCACGCGCTTTACGCAGCGGCTGCGCTTGAGCAAAGACTTAAAACCGATTCGATACTTTCGCGATGCCACCGCTGCGCAAAGCACCAACACCGTCCTGATGGAAGTAGAGGCGGAGGAAGTGCGGCTGAATTTATTCGTCGGCGGGCAGGCGCAGGAGCGCCGCTTCAGCCCCGAGGAACCTTACGTCATCCTGGATCAGGACGTCTACAGCCATTACCTGCTGCTGTTTCGCATGATCCGGGCGCAGGAGGGGTTGGGCACGGCCTTGGCGGGCATGGCCATCGTGCCCCAATCGCTTGCGACCCACACCATCAAAGCTGGGCCTGCCACGAACAGCACCTTAAGAAGCGGAGACCAAGGGCTGGTGGTGGACAAGCGCACCATCACCGTGGGCAACGCCCAAGTGTTCCTCTACAGTCGTCAGGACACGCTGATCGCCGTCTCGCTGCCCGAACGCGGGTTGTTCGCCTATCGCAGCGATTTGTTCAGTGCAGGGCTGGAAGAACTCTAGGCAGACGGCAAGAGCGCCAGCCGCCGCGAGCTGTGATGCTGGGACCTAGAACGGTCCTCGTGATAACCTAACTTTCCCTTGCCATGGCGAAGGATAGTCAGTGGCCTTCCCCCACGACCCACAGCGCAACATTGAACTACTTCTCAATTTCCACGACCACTTCATAGAGGTTCTTCTTGGAGTTTGTTCTGGATCCAGTCCCAACAATACTTGAACCCACTCTCTTATCTCTCACCACATGGATCTCCACCTTTGAAAACCCCACATATCTAGCGATTTCTGCAAAAACCCTGTCTACAGGGACATCTACTCCCTTTAGGATCGAATTACCTACAACTATGAGAGCCTTTGCTTTTGGCTTCAATGCCTGAAGGGTAAACTGGAGGAATCGCAGAGTGTCGTTGAAATATTCGCAAGCATAGTTTGCCCACCCTTCGCCACCATAAATCCTCCGATCTTGTTGCACGGCGCTGATTTTTTTCAGAAGTGCTTTAATCCATGGGGTATCCACTAATAACGAGCACTCATTATGGCTATCTCGCACAGTTTGCCAATATTTTCCGTAATTGTTCTCCTCGAGGTAGTGCAAATCCGCCGGCTTCTTAGCAAAACCTAACCAATACAGCTGTGGTCGAGTGTTACGCACGTAGTGATAATTGTTCAAATAGGGGGGGGAGGTGATAAGGAGATCTATGCTCTCCGGCGGCAGGGAAGCATCTAGAAAAGAACCGTTGACTACTTCGTGAATTGGCTTACAAGGAAGTTTCTTGTCTTGAACCCCAAGGAGATCCTGGTGCATTTCTGAGAGCTTAGTTGCCAATACAGTTGTTACGTCGCAGTCTTCGATGAGGTCTTTGCCGGCTCCAGGTCGCGAGGTCAGCGAGGGCTCATAGGTGTAGTTGGAAAAGGAAATCATCGTTGCCCCAAATGCTACTTGATAAACTCCTTTGAGAAGATCACCCTCAATTTCGTTGATGAAATCCCATACCTGAAGGACCTTTCTCAGAACATTGGGGCTGTAGAATTGAATGCGAGTGTTGAATCCAACAGGTGGTTGACTTTGCGGAGTCCGGTTTTTTCTCATCCTTTGTTTGAAGCACTTGATGGATTGATAAAGCTGTTCAGGATCAAGTTCGTCAATCGCACGAAGTTTGATCCTGTTCACCAAGGCGGGGAATGGGTTGATTTCAAATGCCAACACGGAATGGCCGCGAAGATACGCAGTTACTGGAGTCGTCCCAACACCCCCAAAGGGATCAAGCACTGTCTGATGGCGTGAGGGCTCAGGAAGGTAACGTCTTATTGCCTGATCAACGAAACTCGAGGAAAAGCCAGCTATCCAATTGACCCATCGGTGAAAAGGCTGCTTCTTGTTATTGGCAAAGGCAGTGTCTTGATAGACAGACTTCTCAATCAATGGAAGCTGGTACATCTAATTCCTTCCGACTTTCTTTATCAAGCTGGTAATATCCACCACGAGAGCCCTTAGCTTCTTCTATGATATTAAAATAGCCTTTCAAAATCAAGCGACGAAGTGAGATATGAGAACTTTTCCGGCTGATTCCGAGCGCTTCGCTTAGGCGACTTACGCTATACTCTCCCGGTCCAGTCAAGGTAACATAGAGCAGAACCAGCTTGTCGATGCAAGAAAGATCTTTAGGCAGCTTCATTAGTAACAAACTACCATATCCCCCGCTAGCATGCAAATCGATCTCCCAAGCCACTTGCTATAATCAGCAGCATGGCGGCAATCGAGGTATTCCAATCGCCGGAAGGTTTGGATCAAGCCTTCTTAGATTTCTTCAAGCGCCAAAGCTGTTACAAACTAAACCAACTGGTAAGCAAACGATCTGTTCTAAGCCAGTACATCGGTGTTTATGCGCTTTATTATCATGGTGGCAATCCCCTTTATGTTTGTATCGCGGAGGCAAATAAAAGAGCGTGTTGCCTGCCGATCTATGTGGGTAAAGCCGTTCCAAGCGGGCGGCGCACAGGACGCCAAGATGCGCCTGGACACATGAGCACGAAAAGCAACTTGTATAATCGTTTGAATGAACATCGGCGATCGATCGAACAAGCAAACAATCTCGCTGTAGGTGCTTTCTCCTTTCGAGTAGCTGCGATGGATTTTGATCTTGTTTCCTGGGGAGAAAGTGTTTCGATCAGGTTCTTTCAACCAGTCTGGAATCAAATCATTGATGGGTTCGGCATTCACGATCCAGGCAGTGGCCGTGCACAACAACGCCAGTCAGTATGGGACATTCTGCATCCTGGACGTACGTTCACTGAAAAACTTTCCAACGCTGATGCAGTTGACGAAGCCTCTATTTACCATGAGATCGAGGTTTTGTGTGGTAGAATGCGGAAGCAACTGCGTTGCCTATAGTCTTTCATATAAAAAGCGGGCACACCCCTTGTCCTGGGTATGCCCGCTGCTCTTCAGCAATCTATCTGTAAACCTGTAGTGACTAATCCACCTTGGCCATGGCCATGCAAATGTCACCGGGGCCGTTGGGGTCCTCGTAGTAGGCGATGACCGTGTCCCCATCCAGCACGGACAGCTCCCCGTTGTTGACCACGGGGAAGCGCGAGGTCAGCAGGATGCTGCCGGGCGGACCTTCAAAGATCCCCGTGTTTGCGCCGGTCTCCAGCAGCCAGAAGATGATCTCCACGTCGCCTGAGGCGCCGCCTTGGAAGTAGGCCGTGCGGAACAGGCGGTCTTGGGTGTCGCTGGAGAAGTTGTTGTCCTGGTCGTGGACGCGGAAGAAGATCTGGCGCCCGATGCGCACCGAGGCGGTGGGCTGGCCGTTGCCGTCGATGATGGTGCACTGCTTGCCGGTGGGCCCGATGCCGCCGCCCTGCTCGGAGGCCATCACGGTGACCTGCCCGTTGAGCACGTTGCTGCGCTGGCCCGCGCCGTCGATGAGCGTGAGCGAGAAGTTGACCACGGCGCCCGAAGATTGCGGCACGTTGATCGAGCGAATGACGCTGATGCGGCCCTTTCTGCCCCACTGTGCTTGGTCGGCGGTGACCGTGCCGCTCGCTTGCGTTGCGGAGGTGTCTATCTGCAGGTCGCCTGAGATCACGCTGCCCTGGATTTCCACCTGTGCGCTGTTGGGCCCCACGTCGCTGTTGAGGTCCTCGTAGCTGAACGAGAAGCTGAGCGTGGCTCCGGCGCCCCCTTTCACCTGGTTCGGCGAGATCATCAAGTCCGCGATCTTGGGCGGGACCTGAGCCGCCTGGGGGGCTTCAGGGATGATGTTGGCCAGCGGGGTGACGATGATCTTACACCCCGAAAAGCCCAACAAGGCAATTGCCAAAAAACCCATCAAGTAAAGTTTCTTCATGATCAACCTCCCAACGCGATGCCGATGCTCAAGGTGGCCAACACCATGCCCAAGTCGTACCCGACCACGATCCCCACCAGCGGAATGCTGGAATTGAACGAGGGGGAGCCGTTGACCGGGAAGGGCAGGTCGTACTCGCCGGACAGCAGCAACATGCCGCCGGAGAGCCCTGCGTAGAACGGCCCGTTGATCTGCATCAGGCCAGCCACGTCGATCAGCGTGGCGTTGACCTTCGCTTGAACCGGTTCGCCGCTTGGCAGCTTCACCTCAATCTGGCCCGAGCCCATGCCCACGGTGACCATCCCCCGCAGGGTGTCGGCCAGCCGCATTCCGGCGGAGCCCGAGAAGATCGGAAGCGGATCCACAAACGACACGCCGCCTGACACAAAGAAGCCCGGCCCTGCCGGCGAAGGCATTGACGGGGTCGATGGTGAAGGAGGCGTGGTCGGCGTGACCGGCGGGATCACCGGTATGGGCAGGGACAAGACCCGCAACGCAGTCGGCGAAACCAATTGAAGTTGACACGTGAGATCGCTTGGATTGTAGGTGGCCTGGATCTCGTATTGACCTTGCACGGTCAAATTGGAGTCTTCCGCAACTACAAGGGTGACCTGCACGCATGACAGTTGCCCTTCCAGCAGCCGGTCCACGATGAAGTAGGCCACCCCATCCCGCAGGGCGCTCAAGGTTCCCTGCAGGCGCACGGGTTGCGGCGTCGGCTCCACCGGCTCGGCAGGGGTCGTGGGCTCAGGCCTGGGCAACGCCTTGAGCGTGTGCGCGGGCTGATCCAACACGATGCGGCAGGTGCCGCCCTCCTGTTCGTACGCGCCGTAAATCTCCAGACGATCCCCCTCCTGCCATTGCAGCGCCAAGCCGGCATTCTGCAACACCATCATCAGGCTTTCCTGGTTGCAAGGGGTGGGGCCGGCCAGCGTTTGCTCCACCTTGACGTAGTGCTGGTTGGCCTGCACGCCCGGGCGTATATAGGCCACCTCCAGCTTCATTTCTTCTCTAGGGGGCTGCGTGACCGCCGGCTCGCTGGGCGCCGCGGGCTCAGAGGGTGTGGTGGTCGTGTTCGTGGTTGAAGGGGTGTCCGCCGTGGTTTGGGCCGGAGGCGTGGATTGATTTGAGGATTGAGACGGCGAATCACACCCCGCAAGCCCCAAAACCACGAAGAGAGCCAACGCTGCGATCGCGAATATTTCCCTGCTCGGTGAAGCACGGTTTTTGCGCATTTTCCCTCCCTGAAGCAACGATTCTCGTCAGCAGGTCATTCCCCTGCTGGAGGCATTGTATGTTTTTTTGCTTGTGGAGACAAAACCGTTACATCTCGCCTGCGTTGCTGGTTCCCTGCGAGCAGGTCTTGAACTGCCATTCCTCGGCGCCGTCGGCGACCCTGGCCCAGCAGCGGGCGTCGTCCTGATCGTCGGAGAGGGCGGGGGTTTGGTCCATCACGCGCTCTTGACCGTCGCACAACTCGATGGAGGTGTTCTCTACAAGGAGCGGTTCGCGCGCCGGAAACGTTTGTACGAAAAACTGTCCCGCTTGCAGCACCGTGCCCTGGGGCAGCTGCAGGGTGAGCGGTTCCACCTGATCTATGTTCACCATGATGATCCAGCCGCTCAGGTCCACGGCTTCGTCTTTGCCGTTGAACAGCTCGATCCATTGAAAGCCCGCATCTTCACCGGAGGGATTCAGCTCGATCTCATTGAGAAAAACCTTGGTCTGGGCTTGGAAAAGCTCCAGGGTGGTCCCAGGGGAAACTTGGGTCAGGCTGATCGAATAGAACACAAACAGCGCGAGCGCGGTGAGCAAAATGATGAGCAGCTTCTTCACGATTTTTCCCCCTTTCTGCAAGACAAAACCAAACGCAACTCCCATGTTCATTATAGGGGAGGGACGCATGCCAAAGGGTATGATCCAGATCAGGAGTGGTGCTGATGTGAATCAACGTCCTCGGTTGCTAAAGCGGGGAGCTTGCAAAAAGGACATCAGTGGTTAGCGCTTGAGCATCTATCGTCGCATTCACCCTGACCAAGCCCGGCAAGGGTGAGGAGATCTCAATGGTGATCACTCCTTGGTTCAACGTTCCAACGAACGTTTGAGGAAGCCCAGGCGTTGTTCCTTGGTTAAAGAACAAACCGCAGCCCCCGATCCCCACCGCGATTACGAGTACCAAGGCCAAGCCCGCAATCCGCCTTGGGCTCATCCGCGCTGCCAGGATAAACCCCATGGTAAGGAACACCCAGATTCCTATCCCGAGTCCTCTGGAAGGGCTGAGCAGTGGCAGGGGGAGCGCCGTCGCGGTCTCCGGAGATTCCCCGCGGCTGGTTTCAATGCTAAAGGGGCGCGCCAGGACGTTGCTTACGTTGGCCCCTTCGTTGTCGTGGTTTAAGCCCAGGGTGAGGGTGGCTACTTCAAAAGCCTCTAATCGTTGGGGGACAACCTCCAAGGTCGCAATCAACCAAGCGGAAGCGTCCACCGCGCCCGAGGTGAGATCGCATCCGGGTTGATTGGGGCCTGCATTGCAGCCCCACCAGTTGTTTTTTGCGTTGACCGTATTCAGGTCGTTGTTCAGGATGCCGATGGCGTTTCCAACCAGCGCGTTGCGGGCGATGTTGACGTTGGTTGCGCCGGGGGCAATTGCGATCCCCTGGGCTGAGCTTTCTATCGAAAAGCCGCTGATCGTCACGTGGCCGGCGTTGACGGTAATGGCTGTCCCACCTCCGCCCATCAGCGTGGAAGCAGAGGCTGCCTCCAGGGTCATGGACTTTGTGATCACGGCGTTTTCGTGAAAAAGGTCGCCCAGCACCGTCACTTTCCCGCCTGGAGGAAGGATGTGAATCCCTCGCTGGATGGTGGCAAACGGAGTCGAGGAGGTTAGACCGTCGTCAAGATCAGAGCCATTGGAGGAGACAAAGACGGTTTCGGACCCCGCCCCCGTTGCAACCGAATTGCGCGCCGTGGGCGTGCCGCTCAAGGGGGCGCCGCTTGCGTCCAGGCCGTTGACGACGGCGCTGTTGTTGCTGGCCCAGTTGGCGTCGCTGTCGGGCGCGCCTGTATCCACACGCTCCATCGTGCGCCGGGTGGTGGCATTGCCGGCGGGCCAGGCGCCGCCGTTTCCGTTGGCGGTATCAATGACGGTTGCCAGGGTGTCCTTCAGTGCGAAGTTTTCTCCACTATTAGAAAGGGACCCGGAGAACAGCTGATCCGCCGCGACGTCGCTGACGGTGGCCTCATCGGTGCGCTCGAGCAGGAAGAAGCCGTTGGCAGGGATGGTTCCGATCAGGGTGATGGAAGGGGAGCCGTCCGCGGCAATCAACGTCCAGCCTGTCAGGTCAATCGGCTGATGGGTGGGGTTGAACAGCTCGATCCATTCGTCGCTGGTGCTTGCGGCGGTGCCCATCCAGGCGACCTCATTGATGACCACGTCGCCGGGCTGGGCGGCCAGGGTGCTTACGGCTCCCCACAGCATCAAGCTTGCCCAAAATATTAACGGCGCGCTTTTGTGTGCCATCAAGCCCCCTATAGCAGAGATGATCATACAATAAAAGGGAACAGCATGCAAACCTTAGGATGGCGTTAAGAAGGCCCTATTGCTTGTCATTTCGGACGCGCGCCAGCGCGATCCGGAATCCAAAAAATCTTTTTCCTATCTGGATTCCCGCTTTCGCGGGAACGACGGGCTTATAGGTTTTGAAATGGTTTCTACGCAAAGGGGCTTAGCCCTGGTTGTAGACCAAATCCTCAAGGGCCAACTTGAGGGCTTCAGCGGCTTCCAGACCGTCGAACAGCGAGGCGTCTGAAGCGATGGCGGCGCCGAAGGCTGCAAATTCCGCTTGCACGGCTTGAAGGTCCGCTTCACTCAAATTTGCAAAGAACTGGGGGAGGAGGGATTCACCTTCAGCCAGCAGCGCCTCCCACCGTTCCAGCGCCTGGCTCTTGTCGTCCTGCCGCCAGGGGAGCATCACCGCGTTCAGGCGGCCTTGGAAGTTGAACACCTCCCCAACCGGCCCCAGCAGTTCCTCGACCGTGGGCATCACCGACTGCCCGGCGGGTGAGATCCCCACGCTTAGGTCCTGAGCGCCGGGGCCGGTGGGCTCTTCCACCAGCAGCCGGCCCACCATGCCGGAGTCCTCGTGCGGGATGCAGAAGTAGTCGTGGATGCCCACGTCGTTGAAGGTGTACGACCACGTCTGGCCGATCTGCTCGAAGAAGCCGGAGTTCCAGGGCGCTGCCCCCTCTGGGATGCGCAGCTTCTTGTCGAAGGCGGGGTGATAGGCGGTGGCGGTGTGCCTGGTTTTCACCTGCTCGCGTGCCTCCAGCCAGACGACGGTATCCCCGCGCCGCAGGTACAAGCCGATCGGGTCATAGAAAAAGTCCTTCATCTCCACCACGTAGGTGTGCGGCGCGACCTGGGCTTGGGTGAAGGCGCGTTTGCACGCGGGAAGCCACAGGAGTCCTGCGCCCAGCAGCCCTTTGAGTAGCCGGCGACGTGAGACCAGCAGCGGCAAAGATGAAAAGTTCATAGATCAGCTATTCTATTGCCCTTTTAACTTTTCCCTCTCCCAAGACTGGGAGAGGGTTAGGGTGAGGGTTCATCTGCTGGACTGCTCCCCCTCATCCCAACCTTCTCCCCCAAGGGTGGAGAAGGGGCTAGGAAAACGCTTTTCTCCATATCGTTTACTTGACGAAGCCCAAATTCTCATAGCGGGCGCCCAGGACATCGGTCGGCTCCACGCCCAGCCAACTCTCCAGGACTGTGGAATACACCGAGCGGAAGTCCACCTGGAACACCATATCCTCGTTGTCGTCCAGGTCGCTTGCGTTGAGACTGGGGTGCGCGCCGAACAGCCCGCCCTGGGCCGGGTTGCCCATCACGAACATCGGCGCCGCCGTGCCGTGGTCGGTGCCCAGACTGCCGTTTTCGCGCACGCGCCTGCCGAACTCCGAGAACGTCATCAGCAGCACGTCGTCGGCCACGCCCATCTGCACCAGATCCTGGTAGAAGGCGGCAAGCCCCGTGTCCACCGCCTGGAGCAGTCCCACGTGGTCTTGCGCCTGCTGGCTGTGGGTGTCGAAGCCGCCGATGCTCACGTGCATGATCTGCGTGCTCAACCCCCCGGCGATCAGCTTGGCGAGCAGCTGCAAGCCGCTGGCGAACGGGTTTTGCGGGTACTCCACCGTGCTCGCATAGTTGGCCGTGGCCGTCTGGATGGTGTCGGCGTTGCGGATGGCCGTCAGGCCCGTGTTGGCGACGAGCGCGTCGTAGCTGGCGCCGTTGCCCGTGACCTCGTTGATGGCCGTGATGGCGTCCACCTGGGCTTGGCGATCCTGGGGGTAGCGCTGGTTGGTCTGGAACTGGAAGGTCTCCAAATTGGCGATCGAAGGGACCACCACTTGCTCACCGCGCAGGGACAGCGGAAGTAAGCCGCCCACCGCCGCCGCCGGTATTTGGTTAGTGCAGTCGTTTTCGCACAGCGTCCTATCCAGGTAGCGGCCCAGCCAGCCGGTGCCCACCACGGTTTCCGGGTTTGCGGTCTCCCAGATGTCGGTGGAGCGGAAGTGCGAGCGGTTGGGGTTGGGATACCCCACGCCTTGCACCACGGCCAGCTTGCCCTCGTCGAACCAGGACTTGAAGGTTTTCAAATTGGGGTTCAGGCCGATCTGGTTGTCGAGTGCGAGCACCTGCTCCTGGGGGATGGCCAGCATGGGGCGCGCGTCGTAGTAGAGCCCGTTGCCGTACGGCACGACGGTGTTCAGCCCGTCGTTGCCGCCTCCCAGCTGCACGACTACCAGCATGCGGTTTTCACCCGAGAGGTTGCTGGCCTGGGCGAACACCGAATTTCCCGCGTTGGACGTCTGCATCATCATGTGGCTGGTGGCCAGGCTCAGGGAGACGAAGGTCACGCCCCGCTTGATGAACTGCCTGCGTTTGATGGCCATAGGCTCCTCCTAGTTCAATTGAAATTCCGGCAGGGACAGGACCAAGTGAGCCAAGCCCCGCACCTTGCTCTCCACCGTGCGCGCGTCCAGCGCGAAGTTCGCCAAATCGCCGTCCGTGAGGTAATCGATCAGGAGCATCCGCGTCTGGTCGGACACCTCCAGGGGACCCAGCTGATCGAGCAGCTTGTCCACGATGCGCTCCGGGTCCTCGTCCGTGCCCTCGAGCAGGGCGTTGGCGTCAAAGCCCGCACCGATGCGGGGCTCGTTGATCGAACTCAACGTGTTGGCCGCGTTGTAGCGCACCAGCAGGGTGGCGGTGTTGATCCAGCTCGTCCCGCCCTCCCAGCCGGCCACCGTGGGCGGGTTGAACAGCTGCTGGTCCATCTGGCCCATGAGCACCACGGAGAACCCGTAGCCCCGCGCGTCGTTGAACTGCATGCCCAGTTGGCGCAAGGAGCTGGCCACATACTCCGCCGGACTCTTGATCTGCCCGAACAGGGCTTGCTCGCCGTAGAACGCGTCCATGTTGAACAGGTGGCGCACCAGAACCTTGACGTCGTATCCGCTGTCGAAGGTGACCTCGGCAAGCTCGTCCAGCACGTCCATGGATGGGTTCTCGTAGGCGAAGAACTCCCAGAGTTTCTTGGCCATGAAGTAGGCGGTGGCGTCGCGCTCGACGATCAGGTCCACGATGTCCTCGCCGCCCCAGTTGCCCGACTGGCCGAACACGGTCTTGACGCCTTCATCATGCTGGGCGCGGTTGAAGAAGAACCCTTGGCGGCGCACGGTCCAGCCCGTGAAGGCTCTGGCCACTTCCTTGATGTCGGTTTCTGTGTAATTGGGCTCGCCGCTGACGAGGTGATTGATGCCCATCGTGAACAGCTCCATCAGCTCGCGGCCATAGTTTTCGTTGGGCGCGTCCTTGATGTTGGTGTTGTTGTCCAGCCAGATGATCATGGCCGGGTCCTTGGACACCTCCACCAGCAGGTCGCGGAAGTTGGCCAGCGCCATCTCCCGGAACAGCCGGTTTTGGCCGAGCATGTAGTCCTCGCGGTTGACTTTGGAGATGGCGGTGGCGAAGTGGTCGTGCCAGAAGAGCGTCATCTTCTCCTCCAGCGGGCGGGCGGTGTGGGCCATGCGATAGGTCCACCACGTCTGGAGCCCGCGCAAGGTGTTCAGGTCGATCTTGCCAGGCTCGGCGCGCTCTCCGCGCGGCACGTCCTGCACCAGCGCGCCGAGCGCGTCCTCCATCGCAGCGTTTGAGACCTGTTCAAAATCCACCAGGTAATCCACCGCGCCCTGGCGCCCTTTGGCTGCCAGGTCCTCGATCTCTTGCGGCGTGCCGCCGAACCCCGCCCGGCGCAGCAGATGAGCGGCCTCTCGCGTGCCAAAGCCGCTGGCCTGCGCCAGGGCCGTTGCCGCCATGCTCGTCGCGCCGGCCACCGCAACTGCAACGGCCTTGGGGCGGGACCACCAGCGCGCGATGAGATCGCGGCGCGTGTACGTGGGTCTCGTTTGGGCGTTCACTTCAGGCATGGTTGACCTCCTTATGAGATGGTTTTCTAGAGGGCTCTTAGTTCAGGTGGGAGAACACCCGCTCCAGCTGCTCCTGTGCCAGCGGGCCCACGATAAAGATCAGCAAAGCGCCGATGGTCACCAACAGAGAAAAACGTCCTTTCATGATGAGACTCCTTTCATCCTGCGTTGCAACGCTGAGGTGAAGCCCACCCTAGCCCAGGGCGCATAGAAAGTCTGTAGAAGGCAGGTTAAAGCCGGTAAATGCCCATTCGATGATCGTTTTCGTCATTGAGCAACGTCAGCCGGCCGCCGTAGTAGGAGCGCGGCGCCCCCCCTTGCGGCCCTTTCTTTTAGGCGCGTCTTCTGTTATATTATGTTGGTGAGTTGGATTTGATGTTTTAGTTGGAGGGGACATGCATTTACGTTGGAGCCGGTCGCAGGCGCGCCTGTTTCAGCTGTATGCGGTGGGGTTGCACGCCCGCAGCTACCCCAAGGGCCGGCCGGGCATTCGCCGATGCTTTGCGGACCTGGACGCGTTGCAGCTGGACACGCTCCCCATCCTGGGCCGCAGCCACGATCTGGTGATCCAGGCGCGCGTGGATGGAACCCATCCGGATCAGGCGCTGGATTTGATCCACCAGGAGCGGCTCGGTTTTGAGTACTGGGACAAGGCGCTGTGCGCCGTCCCCGTGCGCCACTTCCCGGCGTCGCGCGCCTTCATGCAGGCGGAGGGATCTCAATGGGAGTCTCATCGCGCCAAGCACCTGGCGAAACATTTTCCAGGCGCCATCGAAGAGGTATACCAAGCCTTGCAGGCGCGGGGCCCGCTGTCGAGCCACGAGTTGAAGGGTTCGAAAATCGCTCAAGGGGAACACCGCGCCTGGAAGTCTACCACCGCGGCCAACAGCGCGCTTGAGGTGCTGTGGAACCGGGGGCACATCAGCGTATCCCACCGCGTGAGCTTCCGCCGTTACTTCGACCTGACCGAGCGCGTCCTCCCGCCAGACCAAGTGGAAACCGCCCCGCACACGTGGGAGGAGTTCCAGACCTACTGGCTCAAGAAGCGCGTGCAAAACGCGGGGTTGCTCTCGCTGAGCGGCGACTCGGAGAGCTGGGCGCTGGTGCGCGACATGCGGCGGGGCAAGTCCATCGAGACGCTCGTTGAACGGGACGAGCTGGCGCAGGTGGAGGTCAAAGGGATCAAGAGCCCTTTCCTTGCGCCTGCAAATGCCGCAGCGTCGTTGGCGCGGGCAGAGCAGGCCGCGCTCTCGAAAAAGGCGCGCTTCCTCTCGCCCTTGGACCCGCTGGTCTGGGGCCGCAACACCTTGCAGAAGTTGTGGGATTTCCAGTACGTGTGGGAGGTCTACAAGCCGCTTGAGCAACGGCGCTGGGGATATTACGTGCTGCCGGTGCTGTGCCAGGATCGCTTCGTCGCGCGCTTCGACGGCAAATACGACCGGCGCGAAGGGGCGCTGCACGTGCTCAGTTATCATCCGGAGTCCGACGGCTTTTCGTTAGATCATGCGGCGATCTCAAGCGCCTTCGAGCGCTTCCTGGGCTATTTGGGCGGGGAGCGCATCGTTTACCCCAAGACGCGCAAGGGCAGGCGCTCGGCGCTCACTCCTGGTGGCTCAGGTAGGCCTCGATGAAGGGGTCCAGCTTGCCATCCATCACGGACTGAATGTTGCCCACCTCGACCCCGGTGCGGTGGTCCTTGACCAGTTGATACGGCTGGAACACGTAAGACCGGATCTGGCTGCCCCACTCGATGGCCTTCAAGTCCCCCTGGATGCCTTTCAATTGCTGTTCGCGCTTGCGCTGCTCCAGCTCGAACAGCCGGGCCTGCAGCAGCTTCATGGCGATGTCCTTGTTCTGGTGCTGGGAGCGCTCGCGCTGACAGGCCACCACGATGCCGGTGGGCAAGTGCGTGAGGCGCACGGCGGAGTCGGTCTTGTTCACGTGCTGCCCGCCCGCGCCGCCGGAACGGTAGGTGTCGATCCTGAGGTCTTCTTCGTCGATTTCCACCTGCTCATCCTCGATCTGAGGCACCACGTTGACCGAGGCAAAGGAGGTGTGACGGCGCTGCTTGGCGTCGTACGGCGAGATGCGCACCAGCCGGTGCACGCCGTGCTCGGCCTTCAAATGCCCGTAGGCGTAGGCGTGCTCGATCGCCAGCGTCGCGCTCTTGATGCCGGCCACTTCGCCTGCGCCGACCTCCAGCAGCTCGAAGCGGTAGCCGTTGGCCTCCAGCCAGCGGCTGTACATGCGCAGCAGCATATCGGTCCAGTCCTGAGCCTCGGTCCCTCCGGCGCCGGCGTTGAGGCTGAGGTAGCAGTTGTTGGCGTCGTACGGGCCGTTGAGGTAGGCGTGCAACTCCAGCGCGTTCAGGCCCTTTTCCAGCGTGGCGACCTCGGCATCGGCCTCGCCGTGCAGGCTTTCGTCCTCTTCAGCCAGCTCCAGCAGGGTGTGAAGATCGTCGAGGCGGCTTTTGAGGCTGCGGAATTCTTGCAGGATCGAGCGGTTGTACTCGGCCTTGCGACCGACTTCCTTGCTGCGTTGGGGATTGCCCCAGAAGTTCTCGGAGGCCATGTCCTTCTCCAGGGCCTCCAACTCTTGCGTCAGGTGCGCCAGGTCAAAGACGATCGCCGACCTTGCGCAAGCGTTTGTCGAGCAGTTCGAGTTGTTCTTGCATGAGCGTGTAGTGGGTTCCTCCAGGGTTTCAGCGCATTCTAAGCGCTGGGTCTTGCAGGCGCAAGGCGTTTTTTTCACCTTCTATCCACCTGATTTTCCTTTTTCTTTGACCCGCTTTGGCTTAGGGTGAAAAATACTTACCCCATGCGCTTGGGCGCGCATGGTTGCGATTTGTAGTGAGAGGACCACAAAAACAAGAGGGACCAACTCACCCTACCGTGAGTTGAATCGAAGGGGCAAGCGAAGGCCTTGCCCCTTCAGTGTTTTTTAACCACGCTTCTATGGATTTTCTAGGCGATCCGCCCGTACGCTTCCCGCCACGAAGGAGGTTTTTCAATGAGAACCCTCAAGACATTCATGGCGGTTGCGTCCTTGTTCTTATGCTTCGTGCCCATGGCGGCTCAGTCGGGCGGGCTGGACCCGACAAAGCTGGGAACGGTTGAGCGCGATCTGACCTACTGCGTGGCGGACGGCGTGCCGTTGAAGCTGGACGCGCACTACCCGGCCGAAGCTTCGGGGCCTTTGCCCGTAGCCATGTACGTCCACGGCGGCGGCTGGCACGGCGGCGACAAAAAGGGTGGCGCGGGCTCTTTGGATTTCGAGGAGTTGCTGAGCCGCGGATACTTGGTGATCTCGGTGAACTACCGCCTGGCCCCTCGCTACGTATTCCCGGCGATGATCGAGGACGTGAAATGCGCCGTGCGGCACCTGCGCGCCACCGCGGATCGCTACGGCCTTGATCCGGAAAGAATCGGCGCCTGGGGCGGCAGCGCGGGGGGGCACCTCGTCTCGTTGCTTGGCACGGCAGATGAGGAGCGCCGGCCTTGAAGGGGATGGAGGGTACCCCGAGCAGTCCAGCCGCGTGCAGGCGGTGGTGGAGATGTTCGGCCCTGCGGACTTGAGCGTAATGTTCGCCGGCTCCACGCGCCAGACGCTGGCAAGCGCGTTTGGCGCCTCCAGCGCGGATGATGAAATCCTGAAGCTTGCAAGTCCGGTGACCTGGATCTCGCCCGACGATCCGCCGTTTCTGCTGCTGCACGGGGAGGAAGATCGTTTAGTGCCTGTCGAGCAATCTGAAATCCTGTACGAGCAGTTAGTGAAAGCAGGAGTTCCCGCGACCTTCGTGAAAGTGAAAAACGCGGGTCATGGCTTCAAGCCGGAAGGGGGAGCCATCCGCCCCACGCGCGAGGAGATTTCACGGATGATGGCGGATTTCTTCGATGAGCACGTGAAAGGTGAAAGTGCTCAAGTCAATTCAGACGAGCCCTAGCCCGCGATGGGAGCAGCGGTTGTTACGCCACGTTCAATACGGTAAGCCGTCGCCCATACCTGAATAGGGGTAAGCGACCAGCCAATTAACCCTGTGCCACCACACTGCCAACAAGAAGGTCGCCTGCAACGGGAGTTCCGTCTCAAGAAGTCGCTTCGCCTGTGCGGTAATCTGCCAGCGCCGAGTTCGACCAGTCTTTATCAAACCGCCAACGTCAGCCAAGATGTGCAGGAAATATAACGGCCACACTTCTTCTTCGCTACGCAATCGAAAAGTCTGATCTCCGATCCGGGTGTCCAATTGAGGAGGATTGGCGAAGCGCGCTACTACTTCCCTGACCGCCCTCAGTGGCATATTGCCGGTACTCTGAGTGCCGATCACCTTGTTGTCTCGCACAAAAGCGAGGAGCGTCACCATGTTCTGGCGAATGGGTGCCGCTTCTGCTTGCCGCGCGAGTGCAGCATGTTTCTTCAGCCAACCCTCGAGGCGTTCTTCCATCGATTTGAGAGTGAAAGGTGCGCGTCTCTGCATAACGATTCTCCATCCGCAGCGCCAACGTTAGGCCTGGCTCTGTCCCCGCGCTGGCTCTTGCTTCGCGCGCGCAGGACGAAGGTGGTTGCTGAGTCGCTCCAGTAGTCTCTCATGTCGGTCCTCCGAGATGGATCCGATCGCTCCGAGGAACCCGCTCGCCGGCAGAATAATCGCAGGCCGGTTCTTGACCTGTCCTGTTGCCTGTGGCAACGGCGCCAGGACTACGTCTCTGTCATTCATCGCCTGATGTCGGTGAGGGTGTACTCGGGCTCGTTGTTTCCATAGGCACGCGCCAAGGCTTGCTGACCCGTGGCGATCCAGGCGTCCCGGTCATTGTCCGCCTCGGGCACCAAGACGGTTACTAGAAGGGGGACGTCCGGTGGAAGGTCGAACGGCTCGTCAAGCCGGATACGCTCGCCATCGTAGTGGGCTCTGAGACTTACGGTCGGCATATTCGTAGTCTACCCCGACGTTGCGGCTGCGGCAAGAGCGTGGCCTAGTCTAACGTACCGGCGTTCACCTGCGGGCGCCAGAGGGAGCGCAGCGACCGACGGTGACCGTCAGGTGCAACGCCTTGTTAGCCAGGACGACGGCTCGACGAAACGACCTACTGGATGGACGCTTCGGTGGAGCGTGGCGCCGTCGTCCCCGAACAGGTGGAGCCTCCGCGGCTGGACTTTGAATTGGCCTTGCGGGCCGCAGGGAAGACGCTTCGAGCGGCGCAGCCGCCCCGCGGGACGCCGACCGGTAGCATCTGGAGGCCTCGCGGCGCGTTCCGGAGTCAGCCGCCTTGCTTCCCCGCTCTGCCAAATCCGACTCTGGATCTCTGGCTAACGTTTCGGTTCAGCGGCGGGCCGCGCAGCGGACCGTCCGCTGCAACCGGTTGTTAGGCGCTGCAGATGATGAATCACCGTCGTGTTGCGTCCGAATCGAAAACCACGGTCTCCTGGCCGACTTCTACCTCGCCGTACCTCAGGTGGCCGACACGGTCGTAGACGCTCAGGACAGCGCCGGTCGTGGACTGTTGCGTGTCGACCAGGCGGAAGCTACGCGGGATCGTGCCTTCGCCGAACAGGCGCTTGCCGTTGCCGAGAACCACAGGGAACTGCCAGATACGTAGCGTATCGACAAGATCGTGCTTGAGCAGGGTCTGCAGGAGGCCGCCGCTACCGTGGACCTGAATCTCCCCGCCTTCCTGCGCCTTGAGCTTGCCCACCTCCTCGGCAATGTCACCCTTGATCAGGACCGAGTTATTCCAGGTGACCCGATCGAGCGTCCTCGAAGCA
>Ga0326597_10004467_pt1 | contig 19688 bp, 19 predicted proteins | sample RVTome_12_FD_203789 | JGI IMG/M metagenome (GOLD analysis project Ga0326597, IMG submission 203789) | Soil microbial communities from uranium-contaminated site in the Upper Colorado River Basin, Wyoming, United States - RVT100D185 | ecosystem: Environmental > Terrestrial > Soil > Contaminated >... | reverse complement strand
CCTGTCCGGGACCGATTTCACCTTCGGCTTCGACACGGCGGTCTCGACGGCCACCGACGCCATCGACCGGATCCACACGACGGCGGAGTCGCACAACCGCGTCATGGTGGTCGAGGTGATGGGGCGGAACGCCGGATGGATCGCGACGTTCTCGGGGATCGCCGGCGGCGCCGACGTGATCCTCGTCCCCGAGATCCCGATCGACCTCGACGAGGTGTGCGACCTGATCCTGCGACGGCACAGCCGCGGGAAGTCGTTCTCCATCGTCGTGGTGGCGGAGGGGGCGCATTTCGTGGAGAAGCCGGGCGCCGGCGGGGAGCTCGTCCTCCAGGAGGCGCCGAAGGACGAGTTCGGCCACGTGCGGCTCGGCGGGATCTCCCAGGTCCTCGCGAAGGCGATCGAAAAGCGGACGAACTTCGAGTCGCGCTACGTGGTGCTCGGCCATATCCAGCGGGGCGGCTCTCCGACGGCGCACGACCGTGTGCTCGCCACCCGCTTCGGCGTCTTCGCCACCGAGATGGTCCACCGCGGCGAGTTCGGGAAGATGGCGGCGCTGCAGGGGAACCGGATCGTCTCCGTCCCCCTCGCCGAGGCCACAGCGACGCTCAAGACCGTCGACATGGGCATCTACGGCATCGCGAAGGAGTTCTTCGGGTAATCCACCCCGAAGGTCACCAAGGCTCCCGGGAGACGTAGTGACCTTCGGGCTCCCCAAGCTTGCCTCAGAGGATTTTCCCCTTCGCGTCGAACGCCGCGGGATAGTGCCGGAGCCCCGCGGCGTCGCCGCTCCCCTCGACGGCCACAACGTCGAAGCGGGCCTCGCGCCAGGAGGAGGGCGGCACCTTCGAGAGGTACTGCCGCGCGGCGGCGACGACCCGGCGCCGCTTGGCGGGGGTGACCGACTCCTCGGGCGTCCCGAGTCCGGCGTCCTCGCGCGAGCGGACCTCCACGAAGACGAGCACGTCCCCCTTGCGCGCGACGATGTCGATCTCGCCGCCCTTCGCCCGGAAGTTCCTCTCCACGATCGCGCACCCCAACCCCTCGAGGTACCGGCACGCCCGGTCCTCCGCGGCGTCCCCCCGCGCCCGGCGCGCTTCCGGCGGAGGGATCACGCGACGACTCCGCGGAACGTCCTGCGGTGGATGGGGGACGGTCCCAGGCGGCGGATCGCCTCCAGGTGCTCCCGCGTCGGATACCCCTTGTGCCCGGAGAGGCCGTACCCCGGGTAGAGCAGGTCGTACTCCGCCATCATCCGGTCCCGCGACACTTTCGCCAGGATCGACGCGGCCGCGATCGAGACGCACCGGCCGTCCCCGCCGACGAGCGTTTCCTGGGGCACGTCGCACGAAACCGGCTGGTTCCCGTCGATGAAGAGGAAGTCGGCGGGGAGGAGAAGCGCTTCCACCGCCCGCCGCATGGCGAGCAGGGAGGCGCGGAGAATGTTGAGCGCATCGATCTCTTCGGGGGTGGCGAGGGCGATCCCGAACGCCACGGCGTCGGCCGTGATCACGGGATAGAGGCGTTCGCGCTGGCGGGGGGAAAGCTTCTTGGAGTCGCGGATCCCGGGGTGGGAATACCCCGGAGGGAAGACGACGGCGGCGGCGACCACCGGTCCGGCGAGGGGGCCCCTGCCGGCTTCGTCGACGCCCGCCGGCGCCGAGTACCCCCGGCCACGGGCGTTCGCCTCGAACCCTTCGAACGGTACGGCGCTACTCCTTGGGCGTCTCCGCGGGGGCGGGCGGCGCTTCCGCGGAAACCGCCGGACTCCCGGCGACGCCTTCGGACGGGACGACGATCCCCTTCTTCGAAAGCCAGTCCTTCTTTTCGCGGATGCGCGCCTTCTTCCCCGATACCTCGCGAAGGTAGAAGAGCTTGGCGCGGCGGACGTCGCCCCGCTTCTTGACCTCGATCTTTTCGAGGAGGGGCGAGTGGATCGGGTAGGTGCGCTCGACGCCGACGCCGTACGACTCCTTCCGGACCTTGAAGGTGGTGGAGACGGCGTTCCGGTGGAAGCCGATCACGATCCCCTCGAAATACTGGACGCGCTCCTTCTCGCCTTCCTTGATCCGCGAGTAGACCCGGACAGTGTCCCCCACGTTGAATTTCGGGAGATCCGTTCGCTGCTGCCGGGATTCGATATCCTTGAGGAGACTCATGGCCATGCCCTGTCCTTTCCCTGTGCGCGGTTGCGGGTGGTGAAGAAGACCTGCCAATGTATTCCAACCGCTACGGGTCTGTCAACTTTTTCTTCAGCAGGTCCGGGCGGTTTCGCGCCGTCCGGCGCTCCCCTTCCGCCTTGCGCCACGCCGCCACGGCGGCGTGGTCCCCCGACAGGAGCACCTCCGGGACGGTCCAGCCCCGGAAATCGCGCGGCCGCGTGTAGTGGGGCGCCTCCAGGATCCCTTGCGAAAACGAGTCGTTGTGCGGCGCCGCCGGATCCCCCAGCACTCCCGGCAGGAACCGGGCCACCGCGTCGATCAGCACCAGCGCCGGCAGTTCCCCGCCGGAGAGGACGTAATCCCCGATGGAGATCTCTTCGTCGGCCAGGTGGTCCGCCACCCGCTGGTCCACCCCTTCGTACCGGCCGCAAATCAGGATCAGGTGATCCTCCTTCGCCAGCCTGCCGGCGGCCTCCGGCGTCAGCAGGGACCCCGCCGGGGAGAGGAGGATGACCCTCCCCGGCCCGTGGGCCGCACGCAGCGCCTCGACCCCGGCGAAGATCGGCTCCGGCTTCATTACCATCCCGCCGCCGCCGCCGAAGGGGGGCTCGTCGGTCACCCGGTGCCTCCCCTCCGCGTACGGGCGCAGGTCGTGCACGAAGGTCGCGAGCAGCCCGGCTTCCCCCGCCCGTCCGAGGATGCTGTGGGAAAGCGGCCCCGGAAACATCCCGGGGAACAGGGTCAGGACGTCGATCCGCACGTTAGGCCCCCCCTTACCACCCCTCGGGCGGAGAGGCGACCACCCGCCGCGCCGCCGTGTCGACCTTGCGAAGGAAGGCCGCCACCACGGGGAGGTACCCGTCCTCCCCCCCGGGCCGCCGGACGACCAGGAAATCGTAGGCCGCCCCCGGCTCGACCGCCACCACTTCGCCCAACGGGGCGCCCGACTCGTCCACGACGAGGCAGCCGACCGCGTCGACCCAGTAGAACTCGTCTTCGGGAAGGGGGGGGAGTTCGTCGTGCAGGACGGAGACGACCGCCTTCACCAACGCTTCCGCCGCCTCGACGGTGTCGATCCCCGACAAGGCGAAAACGGCGCAGCCGCCCGCGCGCTGCGCCGTCACCACTTCGTAGTCGCCGGCCCCTCCGGGCGCCGTCCCGCGGCCCCCGGAGAGCCGCAGCGTCTTCGCGGCCAGGACCCCCGATGAGTCCCCCGAGAACGCCGCCACCTTGATTTTGCCGCGGACGCCGTGGAGGCCGGTTACCCGGCCGATGTCCAGGAACTTCAAGCCGTGGCGGGTTTGCCCGCCTTGGACTCCTGGAACTTCTTCCAGGCGCCGGACTTTTTCAGGAGGCTCTTGACCGTTTCGGTCGGCAGCGCGCCCTTCGAGAGCCATTTGAGGATCACCGCCTCGTCGATCACGATCTTCGCCGGGTTCTCCCGGGGAGCGTACGTCCCGACGTACGCGATGCAGCGCCCGTCGCGGGGCATCTTCGAGTCCGCCACCACCACGCGGTAGAAGGCCAACTTCTTGCGGCCCGTCCGCGCCAAACGAATCTTCACCGCCATGAACCGATCCTCCTGCTTTTCGTTGGAAGTTTCGCCACCTTACCACATTCGCGACCGCTTCGTTTCACAAAAACGGCAACGTATCGAAAGATCGATCCCTGCGGCGTAGTCGCCGCAGGAGGGGGGCGCAGTGAGGTAAAGCGCAGCCGTGCAGGTTCACCGCACGGCGAGCCACGAACGGAGCCCCCTCTCCGAGGCGACGCAGCCGGAACCTCCCGTTGCGTGCGCCCTGCGTTCCGGTTATCCGAAGAAGGGGAGGTTCCGCCCCATGCCGCGCATCCCGCCCTTCGTCATCCGCTGGATCATCGCCTCCGCCTGCTGGAAGTTCTTCATCAGGCGGTTCACGTCCTGCACGGTCGTTCCGCTCCCGGCGGCGATCCGCTTCCGGCGGCTGCCGTTCAGGATCCGCGCGTTGCGCCGCTCCTGCGCCGTCATCGAGTCGATGATGGCGACGACCCGCGTAAGCTCCGTCTCGTCCGGCGTCATCCCCTTCAGCTCCTTCGCCTTCGCGCCGAGGCCGGGGATCATCCCGAGGATCTCCTCCATCGACCCCATCTTCTTCAGCCGCAGCAGCTGGTCGCGGAAATCCTCGAGCGTGAACTCGTTCTTCCGGAGCTTCCGCTCGAGCTCCCTCGCCTGCTTCTCGTCGACCTGGTCCTGCGCCTTCTCGACGAAGGTGAGGAGATCGCCCATCCCGAGGATCCGGGAGGCCATCCTCTCGGGGTGGAACGGTTCGAGGGCGTCGAGCTTCTCCCCCGTCCCGACGAACTTCACCGGTGCCCCGGTCACCGCGCGGATCGAGAGGGCCGCCCCGCCGCGGGCGTCGCCGTCCGTCTTCGTCAGCACCACGCCGGTCAGCGCGAGCTTCTCGTGGAACGCCCTCGCCACGTTCACGGCGTCCTGCCCGGTCATCGCGTCGGCCACCAGGAGGACGTCCCCCGGGTCGACCGCCGCCTTGATCCGTGAGAGCTCCTCCATCAGCGGCGCGTCGATGTGCAGCCTCCCCGCCGTGTCGAGGAGGACCGTGTCGTAGCCGTTCAATTCGGCGTAGTTCAACGCCTCCCGGCAGATCGCCACCGGGTCGGCGTCGGGGCGGGAGTCGAACACGGGAATCTCCAGCTGCCGCCCGAGGACCTTCAGCTGCTCGATCGCCGCCGGGCGGTAGACGTCGGCGGGGACAAGGAACGGGGTCCGCTTCTTCTTCTGCAGGTACAGGGCGAGCTTGCCGCAGGTGGTCGTCTTCCCCGATCCCTGCAGCCCGACGAGCATCACGGGGACGGGCGGCTTGCGGGCGAGGTTCAGCTCCTGCGCCTGCGCCCCCATCATCCGGGTCATCTCTTCGTGGACGATCTTGATGAAGTGCTGGTCGGGCGACAGGGAGGCGAGGACCTCGGCCCCCAGCGCCTTCTCCTTCACCGCCGCGACGAACTCCTTCACGACCTTGTAGTTGACGTCGGCTTCGAGGAGCGCCAGGCGCACCTCGTTCAGCGCCCCCTCGACGTTCCCCTCGGAGATGCGCCCGTGCCCGCGCAGCTTTTTGAGGACGCCCTGGAACTTTTCCGACAGGTTTTCGAACATGGAACCTCCGCGCCCCCGAAATGAGAATCCTCAATGTACCGGAAACGGATCCGCGGCGTCAAACCCGGCTTTTTGGGGCCTTCTCCGACGGGAGGACGAGATGAATTTCATGTTGACTTCGCCGGTATCGTCGAATATGTTCCCTTCCAACAGGACAGGACGGCGGACCCGCGTTCGTGATTCAGGAGCAAAGCAGGGGTTCGTTCGGATCCACCATCTTATTTCCACCGGGAGGGGGACGAATGAAAAAGCTCGCGTTGTTGGCAGGGGTCATGTTGGCCTTGGGGTTTGCCGGCTCCGCTCCGGCCGCCGAGTTCAAGTTCCACGGCGACCTGAACAACCGCTTCATGGTGTACACGGACCAGGCCGGGATGTTTGGCAAGTCCGAGTCAATTACGGGAACGCCGATCGACAAGGACGGCGTCGACGAGTCCTGGGGGGAAATCAAGTACCGCCTGTGGGTCGAAGCCGCCACCGACGACGGCAAGGTCAAGGGAGTGTACGCCATCGAGCTGGGCGCCCTGCGCTTCGGGAACAGCTCCAACGCGCTGGGCAACTCGAAGTTCTCCGGCGGCGCCTTCAGCGGCGACGGGATCAACATCGAGACCCGTTGGGCGTACACCGACTTCCAGATCCCCGGAGTGGAGAGCAAGGCACGTTTGACGATCGGTCTCCTTCCCTTCAAGCTCAACAGTTTCGTCTGGGAAGAGACCGTCATGGGCGTCCAGTTCAAGGGCGTCGCCGGTCCCGTGGACTACACCCTGGCATGGTTGCGAGGTGTGGAGAGCTTCAACAACAACACCGATGACGATCTCTTCGAGGACCTCGACGCCTTGGTGGCCCGGGTCGACCTGAAGCCGGTGAAGGACGCCAAGCTCGGCCTCTTCGCCATGTACCAGACACGCGATCCGGGTAGCAACGGTCTCCAGGCCTTCAACCCCGCCACGCAGTACCAGGTGAAGCTCCTGCCCGCCGTCGACCTATCCCTCTACACCCTGGGCGTCGACGGCTCCTGGACCACTCCCACCAGCTTCGGCAATGTCTTCGTCAACTGGGACCTGGTCTACCAGGGCGGCTCGCTGGACGACAACACGGTAAGCCGGGATGTCAGCGCCTACCTGGCCCACGTCGATGTCGGTGCCAATTTCGGAAAGGTTCGCCTGACCTACACCGGCTGGTACGCTTCGGGGGACGATGACCCCAATGACGGGGACGTCGAGAGCTTCATGTCCACCGACGTCGACCGTTTCGACAGCATCATCTTCTTCGAGGGCGGCTACACGGACGACAACTACTTCACCGAGGCCCCCCACATCCTCGACAAGGGCCTGTTCTTCAACAAGCTGGCCCTCGACTACCAGCATAGCGACAAATTGAAACTGGGCGCCGCCGTCCTTTACCTGGAGACCGCCGAGGACCTGACGCTCGCCGGCGGCAAGAAAGAGACAAAGCTCGGCACCGAGATCGACGCCTACGTCAGCTACAAGCTGTACGCGAACACGGAGATCGCGCTCAATGCCGGGTACCTGTTCGCCGACGACGGCATGGATGCCTTCGAGACAACAAAGAACGGCAAGTCCGATGCCGACGTTTTCCGCTCCACCGCCCGGGTCCGTTACAGTTTCTAAGGCCCCCGGACAGTCGTTCATGTCATAATCATGGGCGGGCTCCCAGGGGAGTCCGCCCATCGTTTTTTCACCCGCCCCCAGCCCGGGGCCCTGCCTCCGTTCCGCACCGTCGTATCCGCTGTCGGCGGGAGGGCCAACCCCGGACGGATGAGGAGGTTCCGCTTGACCGCCCGCCGCGCGCTCGTCTTCTCGATCCTTCTTCTCTTCGCCTTCGTTCCTTCCGCCCCGGCGGATGTCCTCGATGAACTCGTCCGGGATTTCGCGCCCCTCCCCGGGGTCGTGGTCATGCCGGCGGACGGCGAGTTCCTGATCGACCGGGATGCGGCCGACGGGATCGCCGTCGGCGACCTGTTCAGCGTCGTGCACCCGGGAAAAAAGATCGTGCACCCCGTCACCGGCAAGGTGTTGGGCACGCTCGACCGGGTCAAGGGGTATCTTCAGGTCACCCGGATCCGGTCGGGCTACTCCCATGCCCGCCCCCTGGATGTGAAGGAGGAGATCCTTCCCGGGGACACCGTCCGGCGATTCGAGCTGTTACCCGCCGCCTTCCTCGACACCACCGGCCGGGGACGGCCGACCTTCGACCGGCTTCGGGCGGCCCTTCCCGGATTGGAGTGGACGTATGCGGCGGCGGCCGGCGACGGAGGGAAGCCGTCCCTGCCCGGCGGCGCCGTTCTGGCCTTCGTCCTCGGGATCGACCGCCTCGAGGTGCGGGGACCGGATCGTACGCTGCGTTCCTACGAGATCCCCGAAGGACGGCGGGGCGTCCCCCCACCGGCCTCGACGGGATCCGGGAAGGAACGCCCGAAGGAACCTGGGCCTTCCGCCGCCCAGGGGAAAAGCAACGGCAAGGCCGCCCGCGCCGAATTCGCCGTCCGGGGCGCCTTGCCCGAGGGTACGCGGATGGCCGATTTCGCGCGCGACGGGGACCGTCTCCTGCTCGCGGTAACGGAAGGAACCCGGATCGAGGTGTTCGCCGTCGGCGACAACCTCGTACCGGTGGCGACCGGCAAGGCGCCCCGGTCGGGGCGCATCTACAGCCTGCACTGGTGGCAACCGCAGCCCGATGCCCCTCCCCTGCTGGCAGCGGGCATCGCCGTCGAGGAGAACAGGGCGTACTCTCCCACGACGGGCCAGACCATTCTGGGGGCGATTTTCTCCCTCCGGGAGGGGCGCCTGGAACCGATCGGAGGAGAGATCCCCTACCTTCCGGGAAGCTTTGACCGGGACGGGAACGGCGTCCGGGAGACCCTGCTCGGCCAGTCGTTCGACCGCGACATCTTCTTCGGGGACCGGGTCCGGGAGATACATATGAAGGGGGGGACGCTGGCAATCGACGAGCCGTCCTTCCCGATTCCCCGTCCGTTTTCGGTCCAGGGGACGCTGTTCGCCGACCTGTCCGGGGATGGACGGACGGAGACCGTGTCCGTGCGAAACCGTGCGCTGTCCGTCTTCCAGGGGACGAAGCTTCTTTACGAATCCTCCAGGGAGATGGGCGGAAGCCTGTCGGTGCTGACCTACGACGTCAACCCGGGAGCCAAGGACCGGCTGTTCGCCACCGCGGCCTTCGAGGTCCCGCCGGTGGTTGTCGATCTGGACGGGGACGGCCGGGTGGAAGTCGTGGCCATCGCCTTCGAGGGATCCGGTCTCGGGATCGGGTCCGGCGTCCGGAAGAGCTGGCTGGCGACCCTTACCTACCGCGATGGGCGGTTCGTCCGGGGCACGCTCGGGCCGGAGCTGGAAACCCCCCTGCAGGGGCTGTACCCGGACCGGGATGGAATGTACGTCGTCTCGACGCGCTCCCCCTCGGCCCTGACCCGTCAGAAAGGGGAAAGCCTCCTCCTCTTCCTCCCCTTCTCCCCGCCCCGGGTGGATTGAGCGCGGGGCGCACCGCCGCATTCCATCCAAACCCCCCGAACGACTAATTCACGATCATACGGCGGGGCCCCAATGGGGGCCCCGCAACGGCGCGGACACATCATCGGCGTCACGGCGCACGGGGGTTGCCGTCCCTTCGCGTGGGGAACCGCGCCCCCGCAGGCGACATCTAACGCATATTAAGGGGGTGCGCTGCGATGGGCAGGATCCACGTTTCCGGATATCTCTTGGCTCCCGTGCTCTTCCTCCTCCTGTTCGCCCGACAGGCCGAGGCGAACGGCATGTTCGCATCGGCGGGAGGCGGGGGAGATTCCGATTACGCCGACATCTTCGTCAAGGAATTGAGAGTCTCCCCAATCAGGGCGCACGTGGGGGACGTCATCCGGATCGACATGCGGTGGGTGTACTGGGGGGAGGTCAGCAACAGGTACTACGAAACCACCCGGGCGGAGGTCCGTGCGAACGGGAAGGTGGTGGCGAGCAGCCCGTTCGTCTACGACTACGGGGCCTCGCTGGGCGACGAATACGCCCGGACCTGGTACTGGGACACCAAGGGGCTCCCTCCCGGGAAGTACAGGATCAAAGGCGAGGCCTTCCTGTGGCGGGACGCCACCCCGTACGACAACTTTCTCGCGGTGAAGGAACCGGTGATCCTGCTGGCGCCGGGGGCGACATTCCCCGGGGGACAGGACGCGGGCGGCACGGGAGTGGCCAGAAACCGATTCTGGCTGTGGAGCAGGGACTGATTCTTCGAGTCGGTGCGCCCTGCCGGGCGCACCGAATGAAAACGGGGCCCCTTGCGGGGCCCCGCATCAGCGGAGTGATGCCGGAACGGTTCAGTACGTCCAGACGAGCTGCAGCGTATTGACGGATGCGAAGGTGTCGTCCGCCCCGGCCGCCAACTGATCCTTGATTCCGTCTCCGGGGACGAACACCGAGCCGATGTAGGTCGCGGAGAAGTTCTTGGAGAAGTCGTACTTCAGCAGGAGGTCGAAGGTGGTGCCTGCGTAATCGTCCACGTTCGCCCCCAGGTTTGCCGTATCGTCGTACCAGACTCCGAAGAGTTGCGCCTTGTAGGAGAGCTGCTCGCTGATGGCGCCTTTGGCGCCCACAGCGAAGATCATCGATCCGGGGTTGTTCCCGGAGCTGAGGTTCGAGATACCGCCGTACTGGTTGCCGCCGCCAGCCCGGTCGGGGGCGTAGGAATAGAGCGGCGAGTTCCACGGGCTTGCGCCGGAAGCGAGGTGTTCGCCGAAGACGTTCCCGTCCATCCCCATGAGGGGGGTGAACCGGCCGATGTCTGTGATGCCGACAAAGCCCTCCGCGTCGTTATCGGTCGCGTCGTCGTCCCCCTGGGTGTACCGGACGGCGATGTACGGGTTGAAGGCCTTGCTCAATCCCAGCTCGACGCCCGCGAACGCGGCGTAGGACGAGATGTCCACATTGGAGTTGCGGAACTCCCCGTCGGCGAGGATCACTTCGAACGACGGCTTGACGAACCCGAACTTGCCGATCCCCTCCAGGCCGTAATAGGTGACCTTGGCGTCCCTGGCACGATTGTCGCTGTAAGCCACTATGGGGTTCAAGGTCATATTCGCGCTGCCCGTCCCGAAGGAGAACTCGGGTTTCAGGAAGTACACACGCCAGTCGTTCGCCACGGTAGATTCGGAGAGACCGAGCGTGGCCTGGTTCTGGATGCTGATATAGACGAGCTGGTACTTGAGATTATCGGTGAGCTTCCCCCGGAACCCGAAGATGGGGTGGTCGTCGCCGTAGAGTATGCCGCCCGACCCGATGTCGATCGCGGAGACCGGCCACCCGGTAAACAGCTCCAACGCGGGTGAGAAGGCGTAGGAGAACTCCGCCCGCTCGATGCCGAACGTCTCTCCGTCGAAACCCGCCGTCCGGTCGACGTTGTTCTTGTTGTAGATGATGTCGGACTCGGCGATCATCGAGATCTTCCACTTGTCGCCGCCCGCCTTCCACCCCAGGCGAAGCTCGCCCCGGATGTGCTCGCCGGAAATGTTCCCGCCCTCGTTACTGGTCCCCGCGTCAGGCTTGCTGTCGTCGAAGTCGAAGTTGCTGTAGTAGGTGGGCATGATCCTGGCGTAGCCGAAGAACGAAGTGTCCGCCATCGCCGGCAAGGCGAACGCCACCACCGAGAACACTGCCAGTAAAACAATCAGGCCTTTCCGCATAATCCCCTCCCCTTGGATAGATAAGAATCCAGCTTCCCGTTTCTTTCCCGGACCATCAAGGCAACAAGTCCATCGAACGCCCCCAGCCACCACCTCCTCCCGCGGACTGTTTTTCCATATAAATTCCTGCCGGTGATACAACGGCCGACCGGAAAAAAACCACGTTTTGTTAGCCTTGAATAACATCTACGTTATTGCCTGTCAAGAAGTTTTGCATGGGATTTTGCATGGAGATTTCGGCCTACTGCACCGAGAAGAGTTCCAGCCGGCTCACCGCACGCTTGGTGACCCCGGACGGTTCGATGGCGGACGCGATCACTTTCCCCCCCTTCCGAAGCGGGGGTGGGGATAAAACGTCGGTCCCCGAGAAAGCGAAGTCGCTCTCTCCCGTATCCGCCTTTTCGACGAGCTCCCCGTCCGTCCACTGGAGGAGAGCGATGCTCCTCGACACCTGGAGCGATGTCATGGCAAGGAGCCCCTCCTTGACTTTCGGGATCAGGAACAGCGGCGAACCGTCCGGCCCCGCGGAGACGCGGGCCATCTTTCTCACGGGGTTCCTGGCTCGCCCTGTCTTCGGGAGTGTGAGTCCGTATTCGAAATCGTCGGTCGCAGCCCCGAAACTTCCCCCGGACCGGTACTCTGTCTTCCCGGAGGCGTCGAGGACCCGCAGGTGACCGTCCGGATCGGTGTAGACCAGCCGCCACTCCTTTCCGAAGCGGGCGGAGGACAGGCCCGGTATCCCCCCGGACGAGAGAGGGGCGATCCTCGTGTCGGCGGGAAGGGGCGGCCCCGCCACGAGTGTCTTCCCGGTCCAGGACATCGTGTACATCCTCCCCTTGAAGGGAGCCTCGCTCCCCAGCTGCTGGCCGACGACAACGGGCTTTCCCTCCCAGTCCGGGAGGACGACGAGGTAGTAGGGGATCCGGCCGGCGGCCGGCTCGTACACGTCCCCTTTCCTCTTCAGGACGGACGATCCGAGATCCTCCCCCTCGAGGCCCGACACAAGGATCTCCTTCTTTCCGTCCCCGTCGAGGTCGACGGCATCGATGCCCAGGATATGGCCCGGCATTCCCCTCGTGATGCGGGTGTGCGGCAACAGCTCATTCCCCTTTACGCGGTAGACGTGGATGATGCTCCTCCCGAAGGCGAGGACCTCCCCGTTCCCCTCCGCGTCCACGTCGCCGGCCACGACGCCGTGCAGTTCGTCGGATATCTTGCCGGACCGGGCGATCCTCTTGATCGAAGAGGGGGTCCATTTTTTTCCGGAGACGCTCCCCTCGGGCGGCGCGGAAACCGCGGCCGACGGGGCAGGTGCGGCGGCCACGGGCGCGGGGGCCGAGCCGACGGTCGCGCCGCCGATCGACGGGATCGGGGCCGGGGCCGGTGCGGCGGCGGGCGACGCCGCGACGGGCGCCGGGGGAGCCGTGGCGCGGATCGCCCCCTGCACGCCGAACAGCTTCTCGGAGATCTCGCCCGACAGCACCCCGAGCTGCGCGATGATGTCGTCCTCGGTCGACGCGGCGGCGAAGAACGCGCCCGCCGGCTTGCCGGTTTCGAGGTCGGTCACCGTCGTGTCGATGCTGTACCCTTTCCCCAGCTTGGACACGGTCCCCTGGAGCAGCAGCGGGACCTTCGCCTCCTTCGCCGCCGCCTCCGGGGGCTTGCCGTCCGCCGGGAGAAGCACCACGTCGGCCCCCGCCAGCGCCATCAGGCGGGAGGCCAGCAGGCGCGGCAGGACGGAAACCGTCGCCCCGATGTCTTCCTTCGTCAGGGACGCGAACGGGGCGATGGCGATGCGGCGGGCGTACCCGGCGGCGGACGCCGGGACGGGGAACGCCAGAACGCAGGAGACGAGGAGGACGGCGCCGAGAACGGCGCGCGCCATGTGTCGGACGGAAATGTTGCGCATTCGTTAAAACCTACCAAAGGGGGCCGACCGCGTCAAACGAAATACCGAACCGGCGAAATCACGACGGGTCTCCGGTCCCGGCCTCCAGGCCGAGGAACAGGCAAAGTCCCGCGTCGATCGCCTCCATTTCGGCCGGGGCGACCGATCGCCCGATCCCCCGGATGCGGCGTTTGTCCACGGACCGGACCTGATCGACCAGGGCAAACGAAGCGGTCCTGATCCCGCTGTCGCCGGGTTCGAGTCTCGGATACAACGCCCCTTCCCCCGGGGTGCGCGTCAATGGGACCACGGCAACGAGGGGGTACCGTTGCTCTCCGGCCACGTCCGGATCGCTCACGATGACGCAGGGACGAACTCCGCGTTGCTCGCTGCCGACCGTGGGGTCAAGGGACAGCGTGACGACCGTTCCCCGGGGGACTTTTCTCATTTTCCGCCTTCCTTCCACCCTTTCCTCCCGATCCACCGGACGGGCGTGAGGGTCGAGGAATCGACGAGGCCGGACAGATCTTCCTCGGGAAGCGACCCCGCCCATGCGTCGAACCCGGCCTCCGCGTTGCCGCGGCTTTCCACGTGCGGGTTCCGGAGCGATTTCCTGAGATTCAGCCGCCTGCGCCGCGACAGTTCCCGCCGCACGGCCTCGAGAATGAAGGCGCTCCGGTTCTTTTCGGCGTTGTCGATGTCGGAGAGAATTTCGGCCGGAAGCGTTACGGTAACGCGTCCCATCGGCATGGCGGCACCCCCTTCGGTATGATCATACTTTAAATAATACCACATGCGGGGCAACTCACGGCAGGAGGAGAAACGCCATACGGCGGAAGGATCGTCGTCAAGAGGACAAGGCGGTTTTCAATTTTTCCTGGATGCCGCCGAAGCCGCCGTTCGACATGATCAAAACGATGTCTCCCTCGCGACAGCTTGCCGCAAGACGGGAGACGATCCCGTCCACCTCCGGGATGACCTGCGCGGGACGCCCTGCCGCTTGCAGCTCCTCCGCCACCTCCTCGGGGGAGAGCCGCTCCCCGGGCGGGATCGTTTCCGCCCCGAACACCCCGGCGAGGATCACCTCGTCCGCTTCGGAAAGGGCCGTGGTGAACTCCCGCTGGAACACCTTCCGCCGGCTCGTGTTCGACCGGGGCTCGAACACCGCCACGATCCGTCGATCCGGGTACCGGCCGCGGACCGCGCGGATCGTCTCCCGGACCGCCGTCGGATGGTGCGCGAAGTCGTCGACCACGAGGATCCCGCGGAACTCGCCGATCACCTCCTGCCGCCGCCGGATCCCCGCGAACCGCTCGAACGCCCCGGCGATCGCCTCGGGGAGGAACCCGGCGCGCATCAGGACGATCGCGACGCCCGCCGCGTTGGCCGCGTTGTGGAGCCCCGGCAGGGGGAGGCGGAAGTCGAGGGCGCGCCGCGCCCCCTCCATCCGGAAGCCGGTCATCCCGCCGGACTCCCCCGTTCCCCGCACCGTCCACGCCTCCCCGCCGGATCCCGCCGGAAGCGCGCCGGCCCGCGTCGCGTAGAAGACCACCGGGCAGCGCGCCTCTTGCGCCACCGCGACGACGTCCGGGTAGTCGGCGCACGCCACGAGCAGGCCGTCGGGGGGGGCGATCGCCGCGAGCCCGCGGAACGACTCCCGCACGTGGTCGAGGTCACGGTAGATGTCGGCGTGGTCGAACTCTACGCTCGTGAGCAGGACGATCCGGGGCCGGTAGTGGAGGAACTTCGGCCCCTTGTCGAAATACGCCGTGTCGTACTCGTCCCCCTCGATCACGAAGTGCCGCCCCCGCCCGAGCCGGTAGCTCACGGGGAAGTTCTTCGGGACCCCGCCCACGAGGAAGGACGGGTCGGCCCCGAGGGCGAAGAGGGACCAGGCGGCGAGCGCCGTGGTCGTCGTCTTCCCGTGCGTCCCCGCCACGACGATCGATTCCCGCTCCCCGATGAAGCACCTCGCGACCGCCTGGGGCATCGACAGCGTCGGCACGCCGCGCCGGACCGCCTCCTCCGCCTCGGGGTTCCCCCGCGACACCGCGTTCCCCACGACGACCAGGTCCGCGTCCGGCGGGATGTTCTCCGCCGCGTACGGCGAGACGAGCCGGATGCCGAGGCCCTCGAGCTGCGTGCTCATCGGCGGGTAGACGTTCGCGTCGGACCCGGTGACCCGGCACCCCGCCTCCTTCAGCATCCCGGCGAGGGAGGCCATCCCCACGCCGCACGCCGCGATCAGGTGGACGTTCTTCAACCGGCGATCTCCTTCCATACGGCGTCGTGGATCCGGGGGCGAAGCGCCGACAGCTTCCGGTTGGCGCTCCCGAACACCACCCGGTTGGTCAGCAGGATCACCGAGATCTCCCGGCCCGGATCGATCCAGAGCGAGCAGCCGGTGTAGCCGAGGTGCCCCACAACATCGGCGGGGGCCAAGGCCCCGGCCTGCGACCTCGGCGTATTTCCCGGGGAGTCCCCTTTTGGGGACGAGTCCGGCGGCGTGGGGGTGTCGAACCCGAGGGTTCTCGGGCATCCCGGCGGCTTCGCGACGCGCGTGGTCATCCTCGCGGCGGAAGGACGGCTCAGCACCCGCCCTTCTCCCTTGCCGGCCCGCGCGATCTCCCGGGCGAACCGGAACAGGTCCCCGGCGGTGGAGAAGAGCCCCGCGTGCCCGGCCACGCCCCCCATCGCGGCCGCGTTCTCGTCGTCCACCTCGCCCGCTTTCTCGCGTTGCCGGAGCTCCGACCACCCCGTCGGGATCAGCTGTCCCGTCTCGCACTCGCTGATCGCGGCAAGGGGAAGGTACCGGGTCTCCCGCATCCCGAGCGGGGCGGTGACCTTTTCCGCGAGCAGCCGGTCGAGCGACCGGAACCCGGCCACCTCGATCGCCCGCCCCAGCAGCATGTACCCGAGATCGCTGTACTCCCACCCGGCCCCGGGATCCCGCGACAGCGGAAGGGAGAGGACCTCGGCGAGAATGCGGTCGTGCCCCTCCGCCGTCCCCAGGAGCGGCCTTCCTTCCGCCGTTTCCGCCGCCATCACCTTCTCGTACAGGGGGAGCCAGGCGGGAAGTCCCGACGTGTGGGACAGGAGGTGGGCGAACCGGATCTCCCGCGTCCTCGGATCGGGCGACGTGAACGGGAGGACCTCCGCGGCGACGCCGTCGGGGGAAAGGTGACCCTCCTGCGACAGGACGAGGAAGAGGGCGGCCGTGAGCGGCTTCGTGAGGGAAGCGATGTCGAACAGCGACGCCGCCCGGCCGTACCCGGCGGACCGCTCGAAGAGGACCTCGTCGCCCCGGCCGACCAGCAGCGCCGCGGCGGCGTACGCTTCCTCCCGGACGCCCCCGTCAAGGAGGTCCGCGGCTTCCCGGAAACGCGGATCCTCTCCCACGGCGGCCGGCGTCACTTAGTGGTCCCTTTCACAAATACGGCGTCGCACCGAGAGCGTCGATGCGCCGCGCCGGCAAGGCGCGCGACTGAGGCGTACTGTGAAGTACGGCGCAAGGAGCGCAACGCAGCAGGAGCGGATGCAGCGGCGCTCGAATGCAGCCGTATTTGTGAAAGGGGCCACTAAGCCTCCACCGGGGAGTCGAGCAGGAAGAGACGCCCTTTCGCGTCGATCCGCGCCCGCACCCCGAACGGCAGGGGGACGTTCTTCCCCGCGTGGCCGGCGGGAAACCCGTACCGGACGGGGACGGAGAGCCGCTTCCCGGCGTCGTGGAGGACACGCCGGATCCCCTCCTCCGACTCGCCGCGCACCGGCGTCATCCTTCCGGCGACGATCCCGGAGATCCTCGAGAGCTTCCCGGACTGCACCCACTGCGTCAGCATCCGGTCGATCCGGTAGGCGGGCTCGTCCACGTCTTCGAGGAACAGGAGCGCGCCGTGGAGACGGGGCTCGTACGGCGTTCCGAGGAGCGCCGTGAGGACGGAAAGGCACCCGCCGGCGAGCACCCCTTCCGCCGCGCCGCCGCGGATCCGCTCCGTCGGACCCCCCCACGGCTCCCGCGGGGAGACCTCCCCCGCCGCGAGGCGGGCGAAGGCGTCGAGCGCCCCGGGGTCGAACCGCGAGGCGAGATCGGCCGCCGCCATCGGCCCGTGGAGGCACGGAAACCCGAGGCGCGTGGAGAGGTACGAGAGGACCGCCGTCAGATCGCTGAACCCCACGATCAGCTTCCGGCGCCGGACCGCCTTCCTCCAGTCGATCAAGGGGAGGAGGCGGGTCGTCCCGTAGCCGCCGCGCGCCGCCATCACCGCCCGCGCCTCGGGGAGGGTCAGCGCCCACTCGACCTGGCGCGCCCGGTGGGCGTCGCTCCCCGCGAGGTACCCGTCGGCCGCGAGCACGCCGTCGGCGATCTCGGGGACGAACCCCGCCGCGGACAGGCGGGCGATCCCCCGGTCGAGGCGTCGCGCGTCGACGGGACCCGCGGGGGCGCAGACGGCGATCACGTCCCCCGTTCGCAGCGGAAACGGCTTACGCATCGTCCCTCCCGGAGGGGAAGAGGTAGAGGAGGTTCGCGGCGGTGAACAGGAGCGAGGCGGCGAGGATCGCCTTGGCCCCCGGGTCGCGGGTCGCGTCGAAGACGGCGTATGTGGCGCCAAACGCCGTCGTTCCGAAGTTCTTGATGTAGATCCCATACCCTTCGTGGAAGAGCGGCTCGTTCGTCCGCACGACGCCGCGCGCCACCGGGGTCCTGTCGCGGAACAGGGTGACCGTGGCGGAGAAACCCCTCGGATACCCCCCGGGCGCCATCACCGTGTCGACCCGGTCGAGCCGCATCGCCAGCCCGGTGCCGCCCACCAGGGCGACCCCGCCCTGCGGGATCGCCACGCCGGGGATCCGGTCCCCGTACACCGCGCTGACGAGGTGGGACAGGACCACGCCGAGGAAGGCGAGGTGCATCACGTGCGGCAGGAGGCGCCGCATCGTCACCTTCCCCCGGAGGATCTGCACCAGCCGCTCGAACGTGCAGCACGCCGCGTTCAGGGCGAGCAGCCCGGTGGCCGCGAGGAGACCGTAGAGCCAGAGCGTCGGCGCCGGGGCGGCGAACCCCTTGCGTGCGAACCACCCCGCGAAGACCTGCGCGTCCATGTCGGCGAACAGCCCCGGGTACCGTCCCATCACGACGGAGCCGACGGCCCCCGCGACGCAAAAGCCGAGCCCCGCCCACGCGCACGTCTTCAGGGAGATGAGGAACCGCCAGAGCGCCGTCATCCGGGGGCGCCCATCAGAAGGAGTGGGAGCTGCGCAGCAGCAGGCTGACGCCGAGGAAGGTGAGCAGGACGACGCCGTACCCCGCCGCGGTGGCGCCCATCTCGAGCCGCTTCGTCCACCCGGGCCACCCCGCCTGCTCGGGGATGAACTTGAGGTGCGTCAGCGCCGCGAAGTAGATCCAGACGATCACCGACCAGATCTCCTTCGGCGTCCAGATCCAGTACGATCCCCAGGCGTAGTACGCCCAGATCCCCCCGCACACCATCCCCGCCGAGAAGGCGGAGAACCCGTACAGCGCGGATCGTCCCGCCGCCCGGTAGACCGCGTCGCCGCCCCCCCGCAGGTAGACGATCCCCAGCGCGAGCCCCGCGGCGAAGAAGCCGTACCCGAGGAAGGAGAGGCCGACGTGGGAGGCGAACCACGGCGTGTCGAGCGCCGGAGAAAGGGGAGTCATCCGCTTGTCGATCAGCGCCGCCCCGGCCTGCGGAAGCAGTACGAGAATCGAGAGCGGCTTCCACGCCGGCGCCGTTTCCTCCGATTCGCACAGGATCAACCCCGCGGCCGCGCAGCAGAAGGAGAAGACGGTGAGCGACCCGAAGAGCCCGGCCATCGGGGCGTGGCCCGAGAGGCCCCATCGCATCCCGAGGAACGCGGCGTGCAGGAGGATGCCGGCGAACACCGGGCTCCTCCACGCGGACGGCGGTGCGACGCCGGCGAGGCGGAAACCGGCCTCCACGCCGTACGCGACCAGCGCGAGCCAGAACAGGATGAGATGAGCGCCTTCCAAGGGGGGAGTCGCGCGCCTCCGTGCCGGGGAATCGGAGACCATGCTATCACGATCCGATTATAATGAAGCCGCGACCGGACGGATCGGAGGAACGGGACGTTGTACGCATCGCCATGGGAAGCCGCCTTGTCGGCGCTCGAATGGGGGAAGATCACGGCCCGGCTGTCCGCACACGCCTCCTCGGAGCCGGGGCGCGGCCTGTGCGCGGCGCTCTCCCCCGGGACCGACCTCGACGCCATCCGCGCGGCGCTCGAGGAGAACCGCGACGGCCGGCGGATGCTTCTTCAGGACGGCGCCCTTCCGCTGGACGAGGTGAAGGAGATCCGCGAGGAGCTGGAGAAGGCGGGGAAGGGCGCCTCCCTCTCCCCGACGGAACTGCTGAGGATCGGGAGGACGGCGCGCGTCGGGGAGCGGATCCGCCGGTTCTTCGGGGACCGGCGCGGAAGGTACCCGCGGCTGGCCCACCACGCGAACGGGATCCCGCCGCTGCGCGACATCGCCGAGGCGGTCGAGCAGGCGATCGACGCGAACGGGAACGTGCTGGACCGGGCGTCGGATACGCTTGGCCCCTTGCGGCGGCAGCTCCTGAAGATGCGCTCCCGCCTGCAGGAGACGGCGGAGGGGATCCTCTCCTCCCCGCGCTACGCGCGATACGTCCAGGAGACGTACGCCACGATCCGGTCGGGCCGCGTCGTGATCCCCTTCAAGACGAGCGCGAAGGGGCTTTTCCAGGGGATCGTCCACGACTCCTCCCAGAGCGGCCAGACGGTCTACTTCGA
>Ga0326597_10004466_pt1 | contig 19688 bp, 23 predicted proteins | sample RVTome_12_FD_203789 | JGI IMG/M metagenome (GOLD analysis project Ga0326597, IMG submission 203789) | Soil microbial communities from uranium-contaminated site in the Upper Colorado River Basin, Wyoming, United States - RVT100D185 | ecosystem: Environmental > Terrestrial > Soil > Contaminated >... | reverse complement strand
TCTGCCCGCGCCGGCACCATCTCGGCGCCGCGGGCAACGGCGGGCGCGCGAAGCTGGCGATCAACCTCATTCTCGGCGTCAATCGCGCCGCCCTCGCCGAGGGGCTCGTGTTCGCCGAGCGCATGGGGCTCGATCCCGCCGCGTTCCTCGCCGTTGCACGCGAATCGGCGGCCTACTCCCAGGTCATGGACATCAAGGGCGTCAAGATGGTGAGTGGAGATTTCGCGCCGCACGGCTTCGTCACGCAATCGCTCAAGGACTTCGCGCTGATGGCCGGGCAGGCGCGCCGTCTCGAGCAGCGCCTGCCGCTCGCAGAGACCTACGCAGTGTTGATGCAGGGCTGCGTCGCCGCGGGCGAGGGCGCGCTCGACAACAGCGCGGTAATCCGCGAGATTCGCCGCCGCACCGGCAGCTGATGCGCAGAGGGTCCCTGCGGTCGAAAAATTCCCGGCCCGCAGGCGCAAGGCGTGTCAACCCGCTGCCCGCTCCGCCACTGGTACTCCGAGGCGTACGTCGCGCTCACGTAACGTCTCCGGAGAAAGCCGGTTCCAGCCGGGAACGGTCAGCCACAGGCGGAGGAGATGGCGTCTTCTGTCCGGCTCCTGGTAATCCTCGAAGGCAGTGCGGCTGTGAAGGATGACGTAGTTGTTCAGGAACTGAATGTCCCCGGGCGCAAAATCGATCTTGAGCTGGAGTTCCCCGATCAGCCCGTCCATGACGTCAAAGGCTTCCTTCTCGATGTCGCTCAGCGTGACGCCTGTCGTCTTCTGCGCGAATTCGATCATGCGCCTGGAGTAGCGGCACGAAAGCTTGCCCTCGTGGAACTCGAATACCGGCCAGCGATAGATCGGGGGCTGGCCCTTCGGCTGCTCGCCACGCCAGTCGTAGCTAAATCGATTGTAGAGCACGCCCAGGCACCATGGATGACGCTTGAGGAGCTCGTTATAGAGCGCCATGGAGCTCACGATCAGGCTTTCCCCGCCCGCTTTCGACGGCCGCCAGCACAGCAAGCCCACCACGTCCGCCTCGTCGACGTGAAACGGGGAAGCCGTCTTCGTCTGGTAGCCGCGGACCCCGGTGGCGCGGATGTCCACGCCCTCGTCGCGCACGTCACCGAGGAGATCCCCTTTCGCGTTTTGTGATATCGCCCGTCCCAGGTAGGTGCCGATGCCCCAGTAGATGAGTTTCGCCTGCTGCAGCGTGTAGCGCTCGATCGGCAAGCCCTTGATCTGCACGAAGCCGCGCCCGTTATCGAGCTCATCGGAGATCTCCTGCAGCTCGTTGCCGAGGCCGGGCAACGGAAAATCCTGGCGCGTGATCTCGAACAGGGCCCGCCCGCTTCGTTCGGCCACGCGCAGCGCGGCTTCGAGTTCCGCCACGGCCCGTGACGGCAACCGGTAGAGCCAGGAATCCTCCTGCGCGAGCTCGCCGCCTTTCCAGGCAACCGGCCCACTGACGGGCGTGGTAAGGATCGTCCTCATCAGTTCACGCTTCTCGCCTGTGGTCACCGGGATCTTCCATGCCGCAGGGTCCCGCGAAAATCCGTGTGACGCTCCTAGTGTGCGTGCTTCCTGGGTGAGGGAAATCCGAGCTCGGCGCGGGGCCGCGCCAGCGTATCGACGATGAGAGTCAGATAAACCTTAGTGGTCTCCACCAAGTCGGATATTGCGGCGTGCTCGCCTTGCTTGGGATTCCAGTCGCTTCTCCCCGCGCCGTGATGGTGGACATCCGAATGCGTGCGCGTCCGACCGGTGGCGCCGTAATTCAGCGCGGGAATTCCGTGGCGAACGAGTTCGCAGGCGTCGGACGCGAACGACAGCGCCGTTACCTCGATCTCCTTCCCGTGCACCTGGCGATGCGCTGCAGCCACCGCCTTGAACACGTATTCATCGGGGGCGCATTCCGATCCCCATTGATTCATGAATATGTGCGAATCCATTTCCAGAGCAGCCAGGTCCGGGTCCCGCGCCTTCAGGTCGTTGAGCACGGACTCGACCTCGCGCTGCACCACGAGCGGGTCCTGGTTCGGCATCAGCCGCGTATCCACGTAAAGCGTGCAGTACACGGGCACGCGCGAGCAGCGGTAGGGCCAGCCGCCCTCGATTGCAGACAGCGTGACATGCGCCGGCATGCCGAGGTAGGCGCAGCGTTTCTCGTAGCCCTCGCCCCATTCCTGGATCGCCTGCATCACTTTCAGCATGTTATTGATGGTGTTGTTCCTGGGCGTACCGAAAATTGTGTGCATGGGGTCGCCCACAAGCGTGATACGGGTCCATACATAGCCGCCGTGCGCTCGCATCAACGTCATGCCCGATGGCTCGCCCACGACGCAGAAGTCCGCCACGGCGCCGTGGGTGATGGCATACCACGTCCCGCACGCGCCGCCGCGGTAGAGCGGTCCCTGGTAACGGTCAACCTGCGACTTCTCGATCTCGCCCGCGACACAGGCGATCACGAGGTCGCCGGCAAGCGTGGCGTTCACCCTCTTCAGGATCTCGGCGGAGTGAATGAAACACGCGAGCGAGCCTTTCATGTTGTAGACGCCCAGCCCGTAGATCCACTCACCGTCGATCTCGGCCTTCGGCTTGTAGCCGGGGCGATCCGGCAGATACTGCTCTTCACCGGTATAGGATGTGTCCATGTGCCCGTTCAGCATGAGCACGGCACCGTCGCCGGTGCCCTTTATGACCCCGATCGCGTTCGAGCGGGAGTCCTCGAACACCTGCGGCAGAACCTTGATCCCCGCTTTCTCATAACGGCCGATGATGTAATCGGCACAAGCCTTTTCTCCGCCAGTAGGAGACGGAATGTTGACGAGATCGCACGCGATTCCGACCAGCTCCTCGCGGTCGACCATCGCGAGCAGCTTCTTCTTGAGCGCCTCTGTATTCCCCGCAGCCATCGCACGCCCCCGCCGGATCACTCGGGCTTGATGCCGGCGTCCCGCACGATACGGGCGTACTTCGCGAGATCGGCTTTCAGGAAGGCGCGCAGCTCCTCGGGCTTGCCCGGCGCCGAGTCGGCGTTCTGCCGCGCGAGCTTCTCCTTCGTGCCTGGCGAATTCATGATGGCGGTAATTTCGCTGCTGAGCCTCCCGACGATCTGCTTGGGCGTTCCTGCCGGCACCGCTACGGCGTACCACTCGACGATCTCGTAACCCTTGAGCCCGCTCTCGTCGAGCGTCGGCAGGGCCGGCAAATACCCGGACCGCTTGAGGCCCGTCACGCCCAGGCCGCGCAGGCGATTGGCATTGATGTGCGGCACGGCATTGAGCATGTTGAGCAGCATCATCTGCGTCTGCCCGCCCACGATCCCGATCACGGCAAAGGCGCCGCCCTTGAAAGGCACATGCACGATATCTACGCCGGTCATCGATTTGAACAGCTCGCCGGCGAGATGCGTGATGCCTCCGGTGCCGCCGGAGCCGAAGTTGATCGTGCCGGGTTTCTCCTTGGCGAGAGCGATCAGCTGCGCCACCGTATGCGCCGGCACGCTTGGATGCAGCACCAGGACATTGGTGATGGTGGCCACCATCCCGACCGGGTCGATGTCACGAGTCAGGTCGTAGCCAACCTTGCGGTAGACGTTCGGGGTGATGGTCTGGTTGTTGCCGAGCATGGCAAGGCTGTAGCCATCCGGTGTCGACTTAATCACGATATCCATGCCGATGCGACCCGCCGCCCCCGGCCGGTTGTCAACGACGACCTGCTGGCCCCACCGCGCGGTGAGCGCGAGGCCGATGAGCCGCGCCACCGCGTCATAGGACCCGCCCGGGCTATAGGGCAGGATGAAGCGGATCGGGCGATTGGGATAGCTCTGGGCGCCGACTTCCGCGGCCAGAAAGCTGCATGCGACCATCGCGCCTAGCGCGACACGGGTGATCGAAAACATGGCGGACCTCCTCTCGTCAAAAACGGCCGGGACGCAGTTGGCGATGCGGTCAGCGCGTCGCAATGGCACATTCGGTCGTGTCCCTAATAGCCGAATCGCCAGCGCTCTGGCCACACGCCTTCAGGCGGGGCGATGCTTTGCCCCGCCTCTACGCTTCGCTTTCGCTCTCCCCGGGGCGCGCGAGACGTAATGCGCGCCCCCTCGGCTTCGATCTACCGGCCGACCGGCGATGCCGTGGGAGAGATCCTTCACGACGTAGAAGACAACGTCCTCGTCGGGCGTGGCGTAGGTGCGATGCACCACATTCGCCGGGAAATACACCACCGAGCCGGCAGGAACCCTCATCGTCCTCCGTCCCGCAATGTCGGCCATCAGGGTGCCCTTGACCACGAAATTGAATTGCTCATTGGGATGGGTATGGGGGCGTGCCCCGCAGCCCGCCCGCTCGAACGCAAGCCCAACCTGCATCCGCGCGCCCTCGACAACCACGGCGCGAGTATTCGCGTAATGATCGCCGCTGCCCGCCCTGCCGCCAGCTGGCATGCGCTTCAGCTTGTACAAATTGAATACGTGCCTGCCGGCGCGGCCGGCCTGGTAGGCACCCTTGGTCTTCACAATGCTCGCCTTGCTCGGCATTGAAATTGTCCTGGAGAATCCGACGTGATGGGCCCCGGCTCAAGCCTTCAGCCGCTCCGGCTCGATGATCGCCTCACACTCGATCTCGATCATTGCGTCCGGGTGACCGAGGCGCGAAATCTCGATCAAAGTGCTTGCCGGACGGCTGTTCTTGAAGAACCTGAAGCGCTCATCCGAGCAGCGGTAATACTCTTCGATGTCCGTGACGTAGGTGGTAGCACGCACCACGTCGTCAAACTCCGCTCCGACGTGGGCGAGGCCCCTGCCGATGTTTTGGCAGGTCTTGCGGACTTGCGCGCGCATGTCGCCCTTACCGATGATCGTGCCGTCGGGCTCGCGCGCGACTTGCCCGGACAAATAGACATGCGCGTGGCCGGCGGTCTCGACGACAACGACGGGCACGTAGAGTAGATTGCCCTTCTCGACTCGCGCCCACATGTCCTTGGGTTGTAGGAACCTGCGCTTGATCATGGGCTGCCTCCCCGCGCCACCGTGCTTCGCCTGTCAAAGGTTATAATGTTATGACCTTTGGCGCAACGGCCCCGCTTGTCCGGAATCGATCATGCGCATCCACCTGAGCAGAGCCGAGGGGGTGCCACCGATTTATTCACAGGTGGCAAGCTTTCTGCGGCAGCGCATCAGAAACGGGGAGCTTGCGGCCGGGACGAAGCTGCCCAAGGAGCTCGACCTTGCCCGCCAACTGGGAGTCAGCCGTATCCCGGTGCGCCACGCGCTGGCAATCCTCGACCGCGAGGGCCTGATACGGCGTCGTCACGGGCGCGGAACGTTCGTCGCTGAAAACGTGCACCGGCCCGAGGTGCTGCGGTTGACCGGCATCATCGGCTGGGCCGCGGAGGGAACTGAACACCACATGATCTCAGTCAGCGAAGTCGTGCCGGCCGGAGAGCCTGCGCGCTTTTTCGGAGCGCCCGGGACAACGCTTACGCGCTTCGTGCGTTCACGCTCCCGCGCCGGTTCGAGGTTCAACTACATCGTCAATTTTGTGCCCGTCGCGCTGGCTCGACGCATGCGCAGGGAGGATTTTCGCGCGCACACGATGGTGGATATGCTGCGCAAGCGCCTCAGGATTGCGCTGGGGCCGATCCGGCAGGCGATCGAAGCGACCACGGCCGATCCCACGATCGCACGCCAGCTCGGCATCGCGGTAGGCGCGCCCGTGCTCTACGTCGAAACGCGCATCCGGGGCAAGCGCGGCGCGCCTCTCATGTTCTCACGGGCTTACTACCGGGGCGACCGTTCGAGCTACAGCATCGAGATTCCAGGCTAGGTCGGCACCGATTACCGCGGAAAGGGGACAATTCATGGGAGGCAATAGGCAGCAGGTGGATCGGGGATGGCCCGCATACGTCGCCGCAGGGCCGCTGTTTTTCTTCAGTGGACAATACGGCGTCAAGCCCGGGGCGCAGCAGCTCTGCGCAAGCTTCGATGAAGTCGCCGGTCTCGGACCCGGCGCGGCGAGCCGGTTTTCGTGGGTCAACCGAATGGAGGGGCCGGTCGGCGCCCAGGCAATTGCGATTTACGAGCGCTACCGCGGACTACTCGCGGCCGAAGGCGGGGATTTCGCGAGCCTGGTTCGCTACCACATCCTGCAGCGCGACAAGCGCTTCTTTCCGGTATTTGACCGCATCCGCCGGCAATATGAGACGGCGCCGCCCGCGAGCACCGCGGTAGGCGTCGGTCGCTTTGAACCAAGCGACAGGGCGCGCCTATGCGTTGACGCCATCGCGCTTCGTCCCGCCGCGGCGGGCACACTTGGCGCCCGTTCCGTGCTTTCCGGTTCGAGCAGGCATGCGGCTGCGGCGCATTTTTCCCATGTGATCGGAGCGGGGCCATATCTATTTGTTGCGGGGCAGATTCCCATCGACACTTCGCAGGCGGGCGCGCCGCTCATCCGCAACTACGAAGACATTCCGGAGGAAGGCCATTTCCTCAGGGTCGGGCGCAGTCACGAGGATACGCGCAACGGCCCGATCGCGGCGCAGTCGTGGTTCACCTACGACCTGATCCGCCGGCACCTTGAAGCCGAGGGCTCCTCGCTCGGCGAAATTCTGAACCTCACGGTTTATCTGCAGGACATGCGCGATTTTCCGACGTTCCACCGCGTGCATGAAAGGTTCTTTCCGTCCTCGCCTCCGGCGCTGACCGTCGTTGAAGTCAGCGAGGTCGGCCACAAGGGCACCCTGATCGAGATCGAGCCGACGGCGATCCTGCCGGGCAAGGGCATAGCGCGCCGGGTGCATGCTCCGAAGGGATGGACGGCTCGGGCGCACCTGAGCCCGCTCGTGGAGGCCGGGGGTTTAGCGTTCCTGTCGGGCATCGTCGGGCTCGACGCTTCAGGTGCGCCGGTCGCGTCCGTGCGCGAGTTGCCGGCGGCGCAGCGCCGCACGCTCGCCGGCCAGCCCGCCGTTGCGCGCGAGCCGGTGGCGCTTCAGCTCGGCGCGATTCTCACGGAACTCGCGATGCGCCTGGCAGCAGCCGGGCACGGCCTGGAGCGCGTAGCGCAGCTCACCCTGTTCATCGACGATATCGATGCGTTCCGGGCAATAGAGCCGGTGTTGGCACGCGCTTTCGGACGCTCGCGGCCCGCCCTGACGGTAATTGAGACTCCGTGGCCCGCTCCCGTGGCCGGCGCCCGCGTCTCGGCTACCGCGATCGCGTGGCTCGGCGCCGGCGCACCGATCACCGCACGCGGCTGAAATCCCGTCCTTGCATCAGGCAGTTGACAGCCACGAGTGCTGCGCGCCGCCGACCTAGACCGCAGTGCGGCCGCCATCGATCAGCAGATCGGTGCCCGTCATGAACGAGGATTCGTCGCTCGCGAGAAATACCGCGCCGGCGGCGATTTCGTCCGGATCGGCGAGGCGGTTGAAAAGGGTTTCGCCGGAGGCCCGGGCTCTTTCAAGCGATTCGAACTTGCGCACGAAACGCGCGGTCTCGGTCGGGCCCGGCGAGAGGCTGTTCGCCCGAATCCGCTGGTGCGCGTGGTCGACCGCGATGGCCTTTGCTAGATTGACGAGCGCGGCCTTTTGCGCGCAGTACCAGGTCCGCCCCGGCTTCGCCACGCGGCCGAGCTCGGAGGCGACGAGAATGATGCTGCCGCCGCCCGAATCGGCTATTGCCGGGATGGCGTGCTTTGCGAACAGAAACGCGCTGTCGAGATTAACCGACATGCTGCGCCGCCAATCGGCGAGCGAAATCCCGGTTAACGGTCCGAGCGGCAAGTCACAAATCGCATTGCTCACCAGCACGTCGAGGCGACCGAACTTGCCGATCGCGCTGGCGACGCTCGCCCTAGCCGTGGCCTCATCGGCAACGTCAGCCGCCAGCGCAACGACTTGACCGCCCAACGCGCGCACCGATTCGGCCGTCTGCTCCAAACCATCGGAGTCAATGTCGACGCACACGAGGGCGGCGCCCTCCCTCGCGAAGATCCGGCACACCGCTCCGCCGATCCCGCCCGCCGCGCCGGTGACAATCGCCGTCTTGCCCTGCAAACGCGCCATTCCGTCCCTCTTGTGTTACATCTCCCGGCACGAAGCAGGACGGCCTGACATGGCCGGTGCCGGCAACAATCCCGGTCCGGCGCAACGCGGTGACCGCTGCAGCATCAGGGTATGATCTTCGTCGGCAGCCGCTTCGGGTGATCCGGCATGAACGTAATGCCGCTCGCCGTCAGTCCCAGATTGACCAGCAGCTTCGCGTGCTCTATCGAAGCGCTGTAGCCCTCCAGCACGGGCACGTCCCAGCCGCGCTCCTCCAGACCCTTCTTGAGATACGGCTGCAACCAAAAAACCCCGGAGCAGCCGAGCGTTATCACTTCCGCGCCATCCTCGCGCAGGGCCGCCTCGGCCTGCTCAACGGCATTGTCGACCGCGGCCGAGCGCTCTCCCCTCTTCGCCTTCTCCAACTCGTCATTGATCAGCATCTCGCTTGCCAGTCCCGGACGCGGCAGGCGGAAGCCGATGTGGCGTATCGATGCGCAGCGATCCTGCAGACCGTATCTGAAAATGACATCACGATAATAGACGTTGTGGACCCCGGCGATGTCGATGACCGAGAACCGTGCGCCGAGCATTGTGGCAACAATCATCTGCGAGTACCCGTTTGCCGTACAGACAATTCCGTAGTTTCGGCAGATCTCGCGCGACTCGAGGTATCCCGGATCGCCTCCCCCCATGAGCACGATGGCATTGTATTTTCCGGTTTCGCAGGCTTCCCGTACATCCTTCAGTCTTGAGGCCGCCGCGTATGCGAATTCCTCGCGTGTTTCCACCGGCCATTCGCCGTAGAGCGGCACTGCTCCCGGGTGCAGATCCCAGCTGACGTCCTTCAAATAGGGCGCTACCAAATCGTAGTTCTTGAGCCGCTCTTCCCTCGGGCGGTCCGTCGGCACGACATTCGTCTGAAAGCCCCACTTGGAGTCCGCGGGCAGCCGATAGGGCGGCATGAGCAGGAAGCGGTATCTGGAACGGCTTTTGCCGCCGTCTTCACCGGTTCGCTGATCCAGCTGCGTGTCGACGATCTTCATAGCGGGCAACTCCTGCCAAAATTCAAGGGGGCGTTCATCGCGACGAAGGCCGCCGCCATGCCGGCCGCGGCTTCCAAGAACCTGCGTCGGCTGGCGACGTGCCGGTGGACCAGCACCGTTTCAGTACTTCTGCAATCAGCATGACGTTCTCCGCCGGCGAAGCGCTATTTGATGATCTGCAGCTTCGGCTTGCCGCCGTTGGTGGGGGACGCCGGGGGCGGCGTCTCGGGAGCGGGCGAGCTGGCGGCCGTTTCCTGCGCGGCCTCGCGCTGGAAGAACAGCCCCTGCCCGTTCTCCTTGGCAAAGATGCCGGTCACGGCCTCGATCGGGATCGAGCACTCGCGCGAAACGCCGCCGAAGCGCGCCGCGAACTGGATCCGCTCGTTGCCGATGGTGAGGCGATGCGTGGCGTCGTTGCCGATATTGAGGACGATCTCGCCGTTCTTGACGTGCTCCACCGGCACGCGCGTGCCGGCGTCGACCTTCACCGAGAGGTAGGGCGTCAACCCGCTGTCCGAGCACCATTCGTGGACCGCGCGGATGAGATACGGCTTGGTGGAGCGCTCCGCCATGGCTGTGCCGGGCTCCCTATTTCCGCATTACTTTCTCGGAGGCGGTGAGCGCGTCGATGAACGCGGGCCGGCTGAACAGGCGCTCCGCGTACTTCATGAGCGGCGCGCCGGTCTTGGGCATCGAGATGCCGTAATGGTCGAGCCGCCACAAGAGCGGCGCGATCGCCACATCGAGCATGGTGAACTCCTCCCCCAACATGAACTTCTGCTTGGTGAACACGGGCGCGATCTGGGTCAGGTTGTCGCGGATGATGGCGCGGCTCTTCTCGGCCTGCTTCTGCGTGCCCTTCTCGATCGTCTCGATATTGCTGAAGAGCTCGCGCTCAAAGCGGAACAGGAACAGGCGCGCGCGGGCGCGCATCACCGGGTCGGCGGGCATCAGCTGCGGGTGCGGGAAGCGGTCGTCGATGTACTCGTTGATGATGTTCGACTCGTACAGGATGAGATCGCGCTCGACCAGCACCGGCACCTGGTTGTAGGGATTCATCACCGCCAGGTCTTCCGGCTTGTTGAAGAGATCGACATCCACGATCTGGAAGTCCATGCCCTTCTCGTAGAGCACGATGCGGCAGCGCTGGCTGAACGGGCAGGTCGTGCCGGAGTAGAGGGTCATCATGTCTCAGTGCACGTCCTTCCAGTATTCCTTCTTGAGCAGGTAGGCGAACACGAACATCACGCCCAGGAACATCAGCACGTAGATGCCGAGACCGACGCGGAACTTCCGGGACGGCTCGCCCATGTAGACCAGGAAGTTCACCAGGTCGGCCACCAAGCGGTCGTACTCGGCGGCGCTCATCGAGCCGGGCTTCTCCAGCACGAGCTTCTGCACCTCGTACTTCTCCACCTCGCCCTTGCTGCCGCGCGGGATCGATTGCACCTCGGTCTTGAGCACCTGCTCGCCCTGCAGCTGCCACAGCACGTGGGGCATGGCCACGTTGGGGAATACCGTGTTGTTCCAGCCCGAGGGGCGCGCGGGATCACGGTAGAAGCCGCGCAGGTAGCTGTAGAGCCAGTCCGCGCCGCTGCCGGCACTCGAGGAACGGGAGCGCGCAATCACGGTGAGATCCGGTGGCGGCGTGCCGAACCACTCCTTGGAGTCTTTCGGGTCCATCGCGATCTTCATCAGTTCGCCGACCTTGGCCCCGGTGAAGATCAGGTTGTCCCGTATCTGCTGCTCGGTGAGCCCCAGGTCCTGCAGCCGGTTGTAGCGCATGTAGGCGGCGCTGTGGCAGCCCAGGCAGTAGTTGACATAGACCTGCGCGCCGCGCTGCAGCGAGACCGGATCGTTCGGGCTGACATCGGCCGGCAAGCGGTCGAGCTTGATGCTCTCCGACGCCGCTACCGCCAGCGGCGCCGCGAGCAGCATCCACGCCAGCGTTCTTGCGAGCATGATGGCCGCGCCCCTCACCCGGTCACCCGCTCGGGTTCGGGCCGGGTTTTGTCCAGCCGGGTGTACCACGGCATCAGCAGGAAGAACGCGAAGTATATGAACGTGAAGACCTGGGCCGCCAGGGTGCGGCCCTCGGTGACCGAGAGGGTGCCCAGATAGCCGAGCACGACAAAGGCGGCCACGAACAGGGCCAGCGCCGCTTTCGTGATCGGGCCCTTGTAGCGGATGGACTTCACAGGGCTCTGATCAAGCCACGGCAGGAGGAAGTAGATCAGCGTTGCGATGCCCATCAGCGCCACGCCCCATACTTTGGGTTCAATGACGAATCGCTCGGGCCCCTTCATGAAGATAATGAGCACGACCCCCACGACGGCTGCGGTTACTTTTATCCGGAAGCCGTCGAGGGTCCACCAGATCAAGACCACATACGCCGTCACGCCGAGCGCCAGGAAGATCATGAAATCCTCGGTGACCGCGCGCAGGATCGAGTAGTAGGGGGTGAAGTACCACACCGGGGCGATGTGCGGAGGGGTCTTGAGCGGGTCGGCCGGGATGAAGTTGTTGTACTCCAGGAAGTAGCCGCCGAATTCCGGCATGAAGAACAGGATCACGGAAAATAAAATTAGGAAAACCACCACCCCCAGCGTGTCTTTCACCGTGTAATACGGATGGAACGGGATGCCGTCCACCGAGTGGCCGGTCCGCGGATCCTTCACCTTCTTGATCTCGACGCCGTCGGGGTTGTTGGAGCCCACCTCGTGCAGCGCCATGATGTGCGCCGCGACCAGTCCCAGCAACAGCAACGGGATCGCGATGACGTGGAACGCGAAGAAGCGGTTCAGGGTCGCGTCCGCCACCACGTAGTCGCCGCGGATCCAGATCGCGAGCGTCGGCCCGACCCAGGGAATCGCGTCGAACAGGTTGACGATCACCTGCGCGCCCCAGAACGACATTTGACCCCACGGCAGCAGGTAGCCGCAAAACGCCTCCGCCATGAGGCAGAGGTAGATCAGCATGCCGAAGATCCAGATCAGCTCGCGCGGCTTGCGATAGGAGCCGTACATGAGCCCGCGGAACATGTGCAGGTAGACCACGATGAAGAAGGCGGAGGCGCCGGTCGAGTGCAGGTAGCGGATGAGCCATCCGCCCGGCACGTCGCGCATGATGTACTCCACCGAGGCGAACGCCTGCGCGGCGTCCGGCTTGTAGTGCATCGTGAGAAAGATCCCGGTCACGATCTGCAGCACCAGCACGAACATCGCCAGCGAGCCGAAGTAGTACCAGAAATTGAAGTTCTTCGGCGCGTAGTACTCGGCGAGATGATCCCGCCACAGCGACATCAGCGGGAAGCGCTGGTCGACCCAGGTAAGAACGCCGCTCATCACGCCGTTGAGCGGGCCGGCCCAGGTCACCGCAACCGGCTGTTTTTCCGCGGCCGCCATGCCCTATCGATCCCCGCGCAAATGCCCGACTAGGCATCTGCGCCTCGAAACCCCCCTCTCCGCTCGGGAGAGGGGCGGGGGTGAGGGATGAGCGTCGCCTGGAATTCTTTCGACGCTCATTACGCTCCCTTCTGATCCACGCCGATCAGGATCCTGCTGTCGGAGAGGTAGGAGTGCGGCGGAACGGCGAGGTTGTCCGGCGCCGGCTTGTTCTTGTAGACGCGGCCCGCGAGATCGAACAGCGAGCCGTGGCACGGGCAGTAGAAGCCGCCCTTCCAGTCCGCCTCGAAGGGTTCGGGCTGGGCCTTGAACTTGTCCACCGGCGAGCAGCCAAGATGCGTGCAAATGCCAACGACAACCAGATACTCGGGCTTGATCGAGCGGAACTCGTTACGCGCGTAGCGCGGCGTCAATTCGTCCGGTTTGCGCTCGCTCCTGGGATCGGCGACCTTGGCGTCGACCTGCTTGACCGACTCCAGCATTTCCGGCGTGCGCCTCACGATCCACACCGGCTTGCCGCGCCATTCGACGCGCGTCATCTCACCGGGGGCGAGGTTGCCGATATCCGCTTCGACCGGCGCGCCGGCCGCCTTCGCGCGCTCCGACGGGAGCATGCTGGCGACGAACGGCACGGCGGCGGCGGCGCTGGCGATGCCGCCCGCAACACCGGTGGCGGCGACCAGAAAACGCCGCTTGCCCTGATCCAACTCTTTGTCTGCCATACGATTATTCCCCGCCCCCGAAAAGCCGCCATTCTACACATAGGCCGCAGTGGATTTAAAGCAAGACGTGAAAAAACGCCTTTTGATCAAGGAGTTGTAGAGGGGGCCTCGATCCCGGCTGGGCGGACCGGAAACGCGCGCGGTGACGCCGCGCACATTAACCCCTCTTCCGCGTGATCCTGATCGCAATTCCACGATCGCGGCCGGCGCCACCGTCACGAGTCCGCAGTCGCGTTTTGCTATGATTCAATGCCAGCAGGAATCTTGCTTCGTCAGCCGCCCCCTCCTCCCTCGCCCGATGCGGAAGTTCTGGCTCATATTTGCGCAAACCGCGACCGTCTGCCTTGCGGCCCTGTTCGTCGTTTCAACGCTGCGGCCGGACCTTCTCACCTGGAATACGCGCGGGGGCATCGTGACCGTGACGGAGCCGCAGGCGGAGACGCCGGCGCGCGCGGCCGCTTCGTTCCGGGACGCCGCGCGCGAGGCGATGCCCGCGGTCGTCAACATCTTCACCAGCCAGGAAGTGAAGCGGCCGCGCTTGCCGTTCATGAACGATCCGCTCTTCCGCTACTTCTTCGGCGATCCGCAGGACGCGGGCCCGGAGCGTCGGGAGGGCCTCGGCTCGGGCGTAATCGTGAGCGCGGACGGCTACATCCTCACCAATCACCACGTAATCGAGTCGGTCGACCAGATCGAGGTCGCGCTAGCCGACTCGCGCAAGGTCCGGGCGCGCGTGGTCGGAACCGATCCGGAGACCGATCTGGCGGTGCTCAAGATCGAGCTGGAGAAGCTGCCCTCCATCACCTTTGCGCAGGCGGAACAGCTGCGCGTGGGCGACGTCGTGCTCGCCATCGGCAATCCCTTCGGCGTGGGCCAGACCGTCACCCTGGGGATCGTGAGCGGGCTCGGGCGCAGCCAGCTCGGCATCACGACTTTCGAGAACTTCATCCAGACCGACGCGGCGATCAACCCCGGCAACTCGGGCGGGGCGCTGGTGGACGCGGGCGGCAAACTGGTCGGCATCAATACCGCGATCTACTCGCAGACCGGAGGCTCGATGGGCATCGGCTACGCCATCCCGGTCTCGATCGCCCGGCAGGTGATGGAGCAGATCGTACAGAAAGGATCGGTCACGCGCGGCTGGATCGGGGTGGGCGTGCAGGACATCACGCCGGAGCTTGCGCAATCGTTCAGCCTGCCCGCGTCGCGCGGTGTGCTGATCACGCAGGTCGAGCGCGGCAGCCCCGCCGACAAGGCGGGAATCAAGCCTGGCGACGTACTGCTTACAGTGAACAGCCGGCCCGTCGCCGACACCACCACCATGCTCAACCTGATCGCTGCGCTGCCGCCGGGCCAGCAAGCCGCTATCAGGCTGACGCGCAATCAGGTCGAAGCCGACCTGACCGTCACCATCGGCAGGCGTCCGCTTCCGCAGCAGCGCAAAGAAAAGCGCTGATCTAGAGCCCCTAACACAATGAAACCCGCGATGCGCTGGCACGATTTTGGCTCGCAACGCACGCGCGTTTCATTGTGTTAGGGGCCTTAGGGCCCGCGCTCTCCCCCGGTCTCCGGGAGTTTCTCGCCGTCGTCCCCGCTTTGCCGCGACCTGCCGAACACCCGCGCCGCGACGATTCCGACCTCGTAGAGCACGCACATCGGGACCGCAAGCAGCAGCTGCGAGAGCACGTCGGGGGGCGTCACGATCGCTGCGATCACGAATGAGCCCACGATGGAATAGGGGCGGATGCCCGTCAGCTGCTCGATCGTGACCGCCCCCATGCGCACCAGGATCAGCACTGCGATCGGCACCTCGAAGGTCACCCCGAACGCGAGAAACATCGTGATCACGAAATTCAGGTAGTTCTCGATGTCGGGCGCGACCGAGATGCTCTTGGGGGCGATCTTGTAGACGAAATCGAATACCACGCCGAACACGAAGAAATAGCAGAACGCCACTCCCACGAAGAACAGCATGGTGCTCGCGACCACCAGCGGCACCACCAGGCGCCGCTCGTGAGCGTAGAGGCCGGGCGCGACGAACGCCCAGACCTGATGGAGCACGTAGGGCAGCGCCGCCGCGAACGCCACCATCGCCGCGACCTTGACCGGTATGAGGAAGGGGGCGACGACCCCGGTCGCGATCATCTTCGAGCCTTCCGGCAGCGCGCGCATCATCGGATACGCGAGAAGATCGTAGAGCTCGGAGGCGAACGGGAAGAGGATTGCGAACACCACGCCCACCGCGATCAGCATGCGCAGCAGGCGGTCGCGCAGCTCGATCAGGTGGGAGATGAAGGTGTCTTCCGTCATTCCCCGACGTCAACTCTGTTTCTGGGGAGAGGCCGGTGGATTCGTGTCCAGCGCGAGCTCGCTTTGCCGGAGGGCCGGCTGCGCGACCGGCGGCGGTGTGTCGGAAGCCATGTCTGCGAACGGATCGGCGCCCGGCTGCGCGTCCTGCGCGAGCTTGTTGAACTCGCCCTCGGCGTCGTTCATCTCCTTGCTGACCGAGCTCTGGAACGAGCGCGCCGCGTCTTCCATGCTCGACTGCATCTTCTTCAGCTCCTCCAGCTCCATCTCGCGGGAGATATCCGCCTTAACGTCGTTGACGTAGCGCTGCATGCGGCCGAACAGGTGGCCGAGCGTGCGCGCGACGCCGGGCAGGCGCTCGGGACCGATCACGATCAGGGCCACGACCGCGATGACGAGCAGCTCGGAGAATCCGATATCAAACATGTGGCGGCGAGAGTTTGGCCTCTCGCTTTTCGGGCTACGTCTTGGGCGTTTCTTTTTTGGCCTGGCCTTCGATGGTCTGGCCGGTGGCGGGCGGGAGCTCCGCCTTGGCCTGCGCGGACTTGTCGTCCTCCGACTTCATGCCGTCCTTGAAGCCCTTCACCGCGCTGCCGAGATCGGCGCCCATATTGCGCAGCTTCTTGGTGCCGAAGATCAGCATCACCACCAGCAGCACGATCAGCCAGTGCCAGATGCTCAGCGATCCCATCGTCGTTCTCCTCAGGAAATCCGCTCAACCGCGGGATTTCTTTTCCTCGATGCCGGAAATTCCTTCGCGGCGGCGCAGCTCGGCCAGCACATCCTCGGGAGCGAGGCCATGCCATGCCAGCAGCACCAGGCTGTGAAACCACAGGTCCGCAGTCTCGCGCACGATATTCAGTTTATCACCGCCCTTGGCGGCGAGCACCGTCTCGGCGGCTTCCTCCGCAACCTTTTTCAGGATCGCGTCCTGGCCTTTCGCGAACAGGCTCGCGACGTAGGAGGCGGACGGATCGCCCTGCTTGCGGTCCGCGATCACCTTCCCGAGCCGGTGGAGCAGGTTTTCGTCGATCATCGCTTGTAGATGTCCCGGGGATCCTTCAGCACGGGCTCGGTCACCACCCACTTGTCCCCGTCGAGCCGCTGAAAGAAGCAGCTGTGGCGTCCGGTATGACAGGCGATGCCGCCCCTCTGTTCCACTTCCAGCAGAATCACGTCCTCATCGCAGTCAAGGCGGATGGACTTCACCATCTGCACGTTTCCCGAGGTCTCGCCCTTGCGCCACAGCTTCCCGCGCGAGCGCGACCAGTAGTGGGCCTCGCCGCTCTGGGCCGTCCTGCCAAGCGCCTCGCGGTTCATCCACGCCACAGTCAGGACTTTGCCGCTGCCGGACTCCTGCGCTACCGCCGGCACCAGCCCATCCTGCGCCCAGTTGACCTTGTCGAGCCAGTCGTCTTTCATCCGTCCAGTTTCCAGTTTCCAGTTTGAAGTTTCAAGTTCGGGGAAAAACTGGCGCCTGTCAACTTTAACTCGAAACTCGCAACTTGAAACTCGAAACTAGAGTCTGACCTCGATCCCGCGCCGCGCCAGGTGCTCCTTGGCCTGGCGCACGGTGTACTCCCCGTAGTGGAACACGCTCGCCGCGAGCACCGCGTCGGCGCGCCCCTGCAGGATGCCCTCGGCGAGATGATCGAGATTGCCGACGCCCCCGCTCGCGATCACCGGGACTGACAGTGCGTCGGAGAAAGCGCGGGTCAACTCGAGGTCGAAACCGCTGCGAGTGCCGTCGCGGTCCATGCTGGTGAGCAGGATCTCGCCGGCGCCGGCCGTCTCCATCCGGCGGCCCCATTCCAGCGCGTCGAGCCCGGTCGCGGTGCGGCCGCCGTGCGTGTACACCTCCCAGCGAGGTGCGCCCCCGCCCGGCACCCGCTTCGCGTCCACCGCGACCACGATGCACTGCGAGCCGTAGCGGCCGGCCGCCTCCTCCACCAGTCGCGGCCGCTGCACTGCGGCGGTGTTGATGCTGACCTTGTCGGCGCCCGCGTTGAGCAGCCGCCGCACGTCCTCCACCGAGCGCACACCGCCGCCCACCGTCAGCGGGATGAAGACCTGCGCCGCGACCGCCTCGACCACGCTCACGATCAGGTCGCGCCCGTCGCTCGACGCGGTGATGTCGAGGAACACGAGCTCGTCGGCGCCCTGCTCGTCGTAGCGCCGCGCGATTTCGACTGGATCACCCGCGTCGCGCAGGCCGACAAAATTGACGCCTTTCACCACGCGCCCGGAGGTGACGTCGAGACAGGGAATGATGCGCTTCGCCAGACCCATTAAGACCGAGGGATGAAGGATGAGGGATGAGGGATGAGGGAAAAATCAAGAGCAAGAAACCGGTTCAGGTCATCCCTCCGCCCTCCGCCCTCATCCCTTGGACGGCAGACCACTATTTCTCCTTCTTTGAGAGTTCATCAGCCAATTTCTGGGCTTTCGCAAAGTCCAGCTTGCCCTCGTAGATGGCACGGCCGGTGATGGCGCCGGTGATGCCCTCGTGCTCGACTGCGCACAGGGACTTGATGTCGTCCAGGCTTCTGATGCCGCCGCTCGCAATCACCGGCACCGTGAGCGCTTTCGCCAGTGTCACGGTGGCGGCAATGTTGACGCCGGTCAGCATGCCATCGCGCCCGATGTCGGTGTAGATGATGGCCTCCACGCCGTAGTCCTGGAACTTCTTCGCAAGATCGAGCACTTCGTGACCGGTCAGCTTCGACCAGCCGTCGACGGCGACCTTGCCGTCCTTCGCGTCGAGCGCGACCAGCACGTGCCCGGGAAACGCGGTGCACGCATCGTGCAGGAAACCGGGCGTCTTCACCGCCGCGGTGCCGATGATGACGTAGCTCGCGCCCGAATCGAGCAGTTGCTCCACGGTGTCGAGATCGCGGATGCCCCCGCCGAACTGAATCGGCAGCTTGTCGCCCACTGCGGCCGCAATCGCCTTGATCGCGGGCTCGTTCCTGGGGCGGCCGGCGGCCGCGCCGTTGAGATCCACGACGTGCAGCCGGCGCGCGCCGAGCTTCAGCCACCGCTCGGCCATCGCCGCCGGGTCATCGGAGAAGACGGTGGACTTGTCCATCGCGCCCTGCTTCAGGCGCACGCACTTGCCGTCCTTGAGGTCGATCGCAGGAATCAGCAGCATGATGTCACGCGGCCGGCGATGCCGCGGCGCTCCGCGCCGGGTGCTGCGCCGCGGGTTGCCACTCCACGAAATTGGCGAGCAGCCTCAGCCCGGCTTCGGCGCTCTTTTCCGGGTGAAACTGCACGGCGAAGACATTGCCGCGCGCGGCCGCGCAGGTAAACGGCACGCCGTAGACGCTCTCGCCCGCGATCAGCTCGCCGCGGCCGGGCACCGGGTAATAGCTGTGCACGAAATAGAAGCGGCTCGCCTGCGGGATCCCCCGCCACAGGGGGTGCTCGACCGTCTGCCGCACCTCGTTCCACCCCATGTGCGGCACCTTGAGGCGCAGCCCGCGCTCGTCCGTCATGCCCTCCGCCGGGAAGCGCCGCACCCGTCCCGGCAGCAGCGCAAGCCCGGGGGTGTCGCCCTCCTCGCTCGACTCGAACAGCATCTGCAGGCCAATGCAGATGCCGAGGAAAGGCTTCGCGCCCGCGGCCTCCAGCACCGCCTGGCGCAGTCCGCGCGCTTCCATCTCGCGCATGCAGTCCGGCATCGCGCCCTGGCCCGGGAACACCACGCGCGCCGCGCGCGCGACCTGCCGCGCATCGCTTGTCACCTCGACCCTCAGTCGAGGCGCGACGTGCTCGATGGCCTTGGCCACCGAGCGCAGGTTGCCCATGCCGTAATCGACGACCGCGACGTCACTCACAGGCGCCTGTTCTAGAGGGAGCCCTTGGTGGAAGGCACGTCCCTCACGCGCGCGTCGGCCTCGATCGCAACGCGCAGCGCGCGCGCGAACGCCTTGAATGCCGTTTCCGCCTGGTGGTGGGCATTCGTGCCCTTGAGGTTGTCCACATGCAGCGTCACCTGCGCGTGATTGACGAAGCCCTGGAAAAACTCGTGGATGAGGTCGACGTCGAACTCGCCGATGCGCGCGCGGGCGAACTCGATGTGGTACTCGAGGCCGGGGCGTCCCGAGAGGTCCACCACCGCGCGCGACAGAGCCTCGTCGAGCGGCACGTAGGCGTGTCCATAGCGGCGCACGCCCT
>Ga0326597_10004465_pt1 | contig 19690 bp, 20 predicted proteins | sample RVTome_12_FD_203789 | JGI IMG/M metagenome (GOLD analysis project Ga0326597, IMG submission 203789) | Soil microbial communities from uranium-contaminated site in the Upper Colorado River Basin, Wyoming, United States - RVT100D185 | ecosystem: Environmental > Terrestrial > Soil > Contaminated >... | reverse complement strand
TTCGTGTACGCCGCCGCGCTCGCCCTCATGATCGGCCTGTCCGACTTCAACTTCGCGTACCTGTCCGACTCGACCGAGGCGGGTCTGCTCGTCGAAGGGATCATCCTTCTTGGCGCCGGCTTCGCCGCCGACCGCCTGCGGCGCCGGCTGGGGGCTGTGGGACCGGGAGCGAGGACGGCAGAGCCGTCCCCGGGTTCGGCCTAGACGCCGCATCGCCACGCCGCATCGCCTGCCCGCGTCGAGGAGACGCGGGGCGAGTACGCCGATACGGTCGCCGACCGTTTCCACCGCGCCGCCCGCGCCGTACCATCGACGGCATGTCGGCGAGCGTCTCGAGCCCGATCATCGTCGGTCGGGACGGCGCGATCGCACGGCTGGACGACGTCCTCGGCGAGGCGATCGCGGGACGGCCGCGCATCGTAGTCGTCAGCGGGGAGGCCGGCATCGGCAAGAGCCGGCTGCTGGCCGAGTTCGGTGCCCGGGCCGGCGTGCGGGGCGCGCGTGTTCTGATCGGCGGCTGCCTGGACCTGGCCGACGGGGGACCCCCGTTCGTGCCGTTCGTGCAGGCCATACGCGGGCTTGTCCGATCCACGCCGGGGGGTGAGCTTGCAGTGCTGCTCGGCGCGGCGGGGCGTGAACTCGGCATCCTCCTGCCTGAATTGGCCGAATCGCCGGTCCAGCCCGTGGCGCCCGCGGCATCGATCGACCAGGGCCGGCTGTTCGAGCTCATCCTGACCCTCATCGGCCGACTGGCGGAAGATACCCCGCTGGTGGTCGGGATCGAGGATGCCCACTGGATCGACCGCGCCTCGCGGGACCTCGTCACGTTCCTCGTTCACAACCTGTCAAACGAGCGCGTCGCGCTCGTTCTGACCTGGCGAACGGACCAGGTCGGGCCCGCCAGCCTCAACAGCGTCTGGCTCGCCGAACTGGTGCGCGGACCGGCGGTCGAACGGATCGAGCTTCCACGGCTCGACCGGGAGGCGGTCGCCGAGCTCGTTCGTCTGATCCGGGGCGAACGACCCAGTCCGGCGTTCGTGATCCGGACCTTCGAGCGGTCCGACGGCAACCCGTTCTTCGTCGAGGAGTTGCTGACGAGCGATCAGCCGGAGGTCGCGCCGCCGACGCTCGACCAGGCGCTCGCGACAAGGCTCGCCGCGCTGCCGGACGCCGTTCGCAGGCCCCTCGCAGCCCTGGCCGTGGCCGGGCGATCCGTTGACGACGCGCTGCTCGGGGAGGTCGTCGGGATCCCGGCCGAAGCGCTGGCCGACGCCCTTCGTGAAGGGATCGACCGCTACATTCTCGAGCTCGACGCCGAATCCGGGGGCATTCGCTTTCGTCACGTCCTGCTCCGGGAGGTCGCGGCCGCGGCCCTGCTGCCCGGCGAGCGTCGCAGCCTCCACGAGCGGTTTGCCCGCGCACTCGAGCCGCAGCTGGCTGCCCCCGGCCGGCCGCCGGTTGCGCTCATCGCCGATCTCGCGCGGCACTGGGACGGTGCCGACCGCCCGGACGAGGCCTACGACGCGACCGTTCGGGCCGCTGCGTCGGCGTCGCTGGTTGCGGCTCACGGCCGCGCTCACGAGCTGTACGAGCGGGCCATCGAGCTCGCCGATCGGCGGTCAACCCCGCTCGACCCGCGGGCGCGGATCGGACTCCTGCGCAGCGCCTCCGACGAGGCAGACCTGTCCGGCGCTCCGGCGCACGCGTTGGAGCTCATCGGTGCGGCCATCGATGTCGCCCGGCCGTTGGGCGATCCGGCGGTCGAGGGAGAGCTGCGGGGGCGCCGGGGCTTCCTGTTGTGGCGAGCGGGCGATCCTGCCGCGGCGCTCGCCGAACACCAGACGGCGGTCGACCTCGTCCCGTCCGAGCCGCCCAGCGAGGCCCGCGCACGGGCACTGGCCGGGCTCGCCGGCGCGCATTTCGCGCTTGGCCGCTACGCGGCGGCACGAGATGTCGGCGAGGCGGCCGTCGCCTGCGCCGAGGGAGTCGGGGCGCAGCGCGACGAGGCGCGGGCCCGGAACACCGTTGGGTCCGCCCTCGTCGCGCTGGGCGACCTCATTGCCGGGCTGCACGAGCTCGAGCGGTCGCGCGACATCGCGGCTCGCGTGAGCCCGCCGGAAACGGTCGTCGCGGCCCGGTTCAACCTCGCCCTGAACCTGGCCCAGGCGGGCCGCCTCGAGGGCGCGCTTGCCGAAGTGGAGATCGCGCGGGGGCTCATGCGTGAGTCCGGTCTGGAGCGCCGCTTCGGGATGGATCTCGCCGCGCTTGCCGGGGACATCCTGGTCCGATTCGGTCGGTGGAACGAAGCGGACGCCGCCACGGCCGAGGGGCTTCGCATCGATCCGTCAGCTCGCGGATCGATGTTCCTCGCGATCGTCCGCGGGCGGCTGGACGCCCTGCGGGGCGAGATCGCGGCAGCCTCTGAGCGGTTCGCGACCGTTGCCGAAGACGCGGCCGAGGCCCTCGATGCGGATGTGGCGGCCTACTTCGGGCGTGGCTTGGTCGAGCTCGAACTGGCGGCTCGAGACCCCGGTGCCGCACTCGTACGGATCGACGAGATGATCGGCCGCCTCGGGAACGCCGAGGAGCCTTTCGCGCTGCCGGTTTATTCGCTCGGTGTGCGCGCCGCGGCCGATCTGGCGGAGAGCGCACTGGCCTCTCGTGATGAACCCGCCGCGGCACGGGCCAGGAGCCTTGCCGCGCGCCTCGTCGCGCGGATCCCGCCCGGTGCGGGTACGGCCGGGGGTACGGGCGAGGGTGCGGCCGGGGGCGCGCCGGCGACCGCGGCGACGGCACCCGGGCCCTGGCGCGTGCTCGCCGAAGCCGAGCTGTCCAGGGCGCACGGCCGTCCCGATCCAGGGCGCTGGGCGGCGGCGGCTCGGGCTCTGAAGGCATTGCCCGATGTCTATCTCGCCGCGTACGCGGAGGTGCGCTCCGCGGAGGCTGAGCTGCGACTGCACGGCATCCGGGCGGACGTGGGTGAGGCGCTCAGGGCCGCCCATGGGACGGCACTCGGCCTCGGCGCGGAGCCCCTTCGGCGGGATGTCGAAGTCCTCGCCCGGCGCGCCCGGGTCACGCTCGACTCGCAGGCGACCATCCCTGCCCGGCCCACGACCCGGCATGCCGTTCGCCGCCCGGCCGGGTCCTCATCACGTCCGACGGGCCGCCCTCCGACGGCGCGCGGGCCGGGACTGTCGGACCGCGAGCTCGAGGTGCTCCGGCTGGTTGCCGAGGGGCGCACCAACGGGGAGATCGCGGAGCGCCTGTTCATCACCCGAAAGACGGCCGGCGTGCATGTCACACACATCCTCGACAAGCTCGGGGTTGCGAACCGCGTCGAGGCGGCGATGGTCGGCGCGCAGCTCGGCCTTCTCGAGGACGAGACGACCTAGATCAGCCGAACGTGGCGTCCTCGTTCGAGTGGCGGACCGTCGTGACCTGGACGGGCACCTTGCCGCCACGGGCCGCTCCGACGAACACCTCGTTGATCGAGAGACCCTCGTCGGTCAGCTGCCGAACGTACTCGGCGAGGGCTCCGACGTGGTCGTCGAGGTCGGCGTACCTGCAGTTGACCCGGTGCGGGCGATACGGAGCGAGGAGCCGCTCCAGGTCGTCCACGTCGCCGTCCTCGACACCGAGGACGAGCTCGCCGGGTCCCTCGATGGAGATCCCGCCGGCGACGCGGATATCGATCCCTGCCTCCGCGATCCGCTCGAGGACGACCGCGAGGTCACCCCGCTTCACGACGATGGGATCGTTGTCGGCAGGGGTCGCATTCATTGCGCCGCCCCCGCCCGTGGAACCGCCGGTCGATACCCTGAGCCGCAGCTGCTGGTGCATCGTTCCCTCCCGCGGCGCCGGAGCTGAACCGAACGGGGGAAGCCGTCGACCGGCCGCCGCGCTTGCGCATCCTACGCCGCCACCGCAAGCGCGGCGTGCCGGGTGTCGTTGTGCCGGAGGAGGCCCGGCTCAGGCGCCGGCGGGAGCAGGGCGTTCGGGGCTTCGGGCGAGCCGAACGCGGAGCTTGCCCACCAGCCCACTGAAGTCGATGGCGCGGCCGCTCTGTCGCTGCGCCGCTCGGAAGCGTCGCTGACGCTCGGCGTACTCGAGCTCCTCGGCCACCTTGAGCCTCGCCAGTTCATGGACCATCAGGGGATGCATCGGAGCCTCCTTGTCGTCGACGCCCCGTTCGGGGGGCGATGGGCCGAGGTTCCACCCTCGCGCCTGTCCCGCCATCGGGCGCCGAGGGCCGCCGGGGACGGTTCCTACCTCAAAGATCGGCCGGTCGCACACCCGCATGCCTTACCGTGGCCGGGCCCACCGGACCTCCGTCCGGAGACTGAAAACGAGCCGTTCGGAAGGAGGATGACGCCGGTCCACCCGGCTACGCTCCGCAGGGATCCTCGATCCGCTCCTCGAGCCCATCCGGCGGGCCGATCCCTCGCGCCTCGACGCCGTCGGCCCTGGCCCTCGAACCCACCGACCCTGCCACATTCTCGCGGCATGATCGTTGGATCGGGTTCGAGTGCCGCGGGACGGCCGAATCGGTCGGAGCTGAGCGTGGGTGAGCTCGAGGTTGCCCACGGATCGGCCGAATTCCGCGCCCAGCGATCACCGGGTGACAATCTGGCAGTTCTTCGGCTGCGCCCGCTGATCGCGGCAGCGGCCAGGCCATCGGCGGAAGCGGCGAGCCGTCGGGGCGGACAGGCAGGGTCGCGCCCTGTCGCCCTAGTTCCGTCGTCCCGCGAAGATGGCCACGACCTGGCGCACGTCGCCGGCGTCGTGGCCGTCCGGCCGTTCGTCGAGGTAGCGGCCGAGGAGCGCGATCGCCTCAGTGAAACGACCCATCCGGCCGAGCAGCAGCCCGCGGTCGCGGCCGTGATCGGGGTCCGTCGGCTCGACGACCGCGAGCAGCTCGACCACGCCGAGCGCCGCCGGCCAGTTTCGTGCCCCGAGGTGGACGGAGCGCAGGTTGCGCAGGACGCGCGCGAGGATCTGGCGCTTCCCGACCGGCCGGAGCATGCCGGCGTGGAAGAGGACCCCGTCGCCGGTCGAGCGACGGATCAGGGCCTGGCAGTCGTCGCGGGTCAGGGACCGGCCGCCACCGGCCGGATCGAGCAGCAGTCCGTCCGGTCCGCCGAGGATGAAGTGGCCCGGCAATCCGATGCCGTGCAGCGGCAGGCCCAGCCGCCAGCCCACCTCGAGCTCCACGATCCCGAGGCTGATCGGCAGGCCGATCCGGCGCTCCAGCACCCGGTCCAGCTGGCTGTTCCGCGGATCGTGGAACTCCGCCGCGCTCGGCGGCCGAAAACCGGACCCACGATAGAGGATGTCGTGCAGCCGGGCGAGCATGACTTCGGGCGGGTCCCCACGGTCGATCCGGAGGCGGCCCAGCCCGGCCAGCTCATCGAGGGTCGCGACCGAGACGGCCGGGTCGACCTCGGCCCGACCGTCGGCGGCAATCGCCAGCGCGCCGAGGGCGAGATCGATCTCGGGCTCCGGCCGTGCGACGAGCCGGGCGAACCGCGATCGGTTCGCGGCGCGTTCGGCCTCCGCCTCGGGCGTCATGGCCGCGATTCTAGCCACGTTGGCACGCGTGCAACCCATCAAATCAGATGACGACGGATCGGCTCGGTGGTACGCTTCCGGTCCCAATCCCTAGTCAATTACTCGGAGATGTCCGCCTCCGTGACCGACGTTCGTACGAGCCCGGGCCTCGGTGGCCTGCGCCCGCCGCCGCCCGGGCTGCCGAACCCGGACCTCCGACCCCCGACGATCGCCGAGACGGGCGATCCGTTTTCGGCGCTCCGCACCATCCACGTCCTTGCCCGCATCGAGCGCGGCCGCCCGATCCGGCTGGCCGACGTCGCCGATCGGCTCAATGCCATGTGGCTCGACTGGCTCTTTCCGGTCGACGTCGTCACGTCGGTCGCCCTCCAGCTGCAGGTCAACTGGATGGCCGACTACCGGAACGCCTCCGGCATCCTCGTCGAGGACGGGCGGTACGGTGCGACGATCGAGATCGAGGATTCGAGCCGGGTCGACCCGTGGATCGTCCGCCAGGCGCAGCGTGAGGCGGCCGCGTGCGCCGCCCGACTGGCCGACTTCAGCCGTCGTGACCGGGTGTCCGGCGATGGCTGACCCGATGCGCCCACGCGGCGTCCCGACAGCGGGCCGCTGCGCGTGTCCCGGGCGGGACCGATTACCCCGATCGGCGACCCGCCCCGTCCCCGTCGTCCGCCACCCCGCAGCGCTCTCGGAAAGGAGCCCCATCGCATGACCGTCACCGGATACGCCAAGGACGTCCTCGTCTCGGCCGACTGGGCCCAGGCCCACCTGGCCGACCCTGCCGTCCGCTTCGTCGAGGTCGACGTCGACACGACCGCCTACGACCAGAGCCACCTCCCCGGCGCCGTCGGCTGGAACTGGACGAGCCAGCTGGCCGACGGAATCCGCCGCGACATCGCCGGCCGCGACGACTTCTCGAAGCTCCTCTCGGACTCCGGCATCGGCCCGGATACGACGATCGTCGTGTACGGCGACAACAACAACTGGTTCGCCGCCTGGGCCTACTGGCAGCTTCGCCTGTACGGCCACCCCGACGTGCGAATCCTCGACGGCGGTCGCAAGTACTGGCTCGACAACGGCCTCCCGCTCACCACGGACGTGCCGGCGCACGCGCCGACCGGCCATCAGCTCCCGGAGCCGGACTTCCGTCTGCGCGCCTTCCGCGACGACATCCTGCCGCGCCTCGGCGATCCCGCGCTCGCCCTCGTCGACGTCCGCTCCCCGGCCGAGTTCAACGGCGAGATCATCGCGCCGCCAGGATTGCCCGAGACGGCCCAGCGCCCCGGCCACATCCCCGGCGCGGCGAGCATCCCGTGGGCCCAGACGGTCCGCGAGGACGGCACGTTCAAGGGTCGCGACGAGCTCGAGTCCCTCTACGCCGCCAAGGGGATCACGGCCGACAAGGACGTGATCGCCTACTGCCGGATCGGCGAGCGGAGCAGCCATTCGTGGTTCGTCCTCCACGAGCTGCTCGGCTTCGAGCGCGTGCGCAACTACGACGGCAGCTGGACCGAGTGGGGCAGCATGGTCGGGGTGCCGATCGAGAAGCCGGTCGCCGTCGCGGCGGGCGCCTGACCACCTGCGATCCCACCCGGCCGGACAGGGACGGCCGGGATCGGGGCCATGGGGCGTCGGACTTCCCCCCGGTCCGGCGCCCCGCCCTCTCAGAGAATCCCCGTGTTGACGATCTCGCGCTCGGCGTCGACGACGGCGGGATCGGTCGCCATGAACGCGTCACGGTCGACGATCCGGAAGCCCGCCTCGACCAGCGCCGCGACGAGCGGTGACGGTCCCGGCACGCATCCGCCGCCGATGTCCCCACGCGCCGCACCGTGGCGGAACGCGGCCAGCAGGGCAGGGAGCGGCTCGGCCGCGCGATCGACCTGCGCGTGATCAAGCCAGTGTCCGGTCCCGTGGATCCGCCGTCGCCACAACCCGGTCGCGACACTCGTGCCGGCCCGGTCGACCACGAACGCCCGCGCTTCCGGCGTCGACGCCCAGTACGACAGGTCCGGCCCCCGGTCCACCCCGGACCAGGCTCGCTCCAGCTCGGCCATCCGCTCCAGCGCAACGTCCTCGACGGTGTATCCGGCGGGCGGCGGCGGGACGCGTCCGGGGTCGCCGGCCAGGTACAGGCTCGGCCACAGGGCCCGCATCCCGGCTCGCACGTAGAGCGGCAGCGCGCGCGGATCGTCGGACGCAAACGTGGTCCGGCACTCCGCGTCGCCGAAGGCGGCCGCGAGGAGCCGGCCGCCGATGGCGCGCCCGTGATACTCCGGCAGCACGACCAGGTCGGCCAGGTGGATCGACCGCCCGGTATCGACCGTCGCACCGAAGCCGACGACGTCGGCCGCCAGTTCGGCCACCACCACCCGGCCGCGGGCGACGAGGTGGGCGAGGTACGGCTTCTGAGCGCCGGGCGGCGTCGCCGTGTCGCCCGGCGGCGGTTCCTCCGTCGCGAGCATGACCGACTCGAGCGCCGGCACGTCGGCGTCCGCGGCGGCCCGCAGGGCGACGGGCAGCGCGGCCACCGTCAGCCGGGCAGGCGCGCGTGACGGGCGAGCACGTCGCGCAGCCGATCGTGCGGGATGGCATGGGCCGTGATCCCGTCGCGGCCGACCATCGTCGCGGCCGCGACCAGCGCGTTGACGATCGCTTCCTCGGTCGCCTCGATGGTGGCCAGGAAGAGCGGATCGAGCGCGGCGTCGACGAGGGCCCGGAGCTCGACCGTGGGCCGCCCTCCCGGCTCCGCCTCCGGCGGCGGCAGCCCGCGATTCCCGGTCGAGAAGGCGAGGAACAGGTCGCCCGACGTCGTCGACGCGATGCCGCCCGAGCGGGCCGCGCCGAGCCCGACGCGCTGGGCGATCCGTGCGCACTGGTGTGGCAGCAGCGGCGCGTCGGTGGCGACGATGGCGATGATCGAACCGCCGCCGCCCAGTCGTGCCCCACGGCCTGGGCCGTACGGGGACGGCACGTCGTCGATCGGAATGGCCTCTCCGACCGGCACGCCGTCGACCCGGAGCAGCGGACGGCTGCCGAAATTGGCCTGGACCAGGACACCGAGCGTCCACGGTCCGCCGGCGCCCCCGACGACCCGGGAGGCGGTACCGATCCCGCCCTTGAACTCGTGGCAGATCGAGCCGGTTCCGCCGCCGACTCCGCCCTCCGCGACCGGTCCGCCCGACGCCCCCGCGATCGCCGCCTCCACGTGCTCCGGGCGGACGTGGAAGCCGTTCTGGTCGTTGAGCATGCCGTCGAACGTCTCGCCGACGATCGGCAGCGTCCAGGCCTCCCCTGATCGCGGCCGATCACGGACCGCCCGGCCGATGAGGGCATCGCGGACGACTCCGACCGAGTGCGTGTTCGTGATCCCGATGACACCGACGACGAGCCCGCTGTCGCGGACCCACTCGAGGCCGGTCATGTCGCCGTTTCCGTTGAGCGTGTGGCTGCCGCCGAACAACGGCTCCGTCCACGGGTCGCCGTCGTGCGGGACGACGACCGTCACACCGGTCCGGATCGGCCCCCGCCCGATCACGAGCGGGCCGTCCCCGTCGATGATGGTGGTGTGGCCGACGCGAACCCCCGGAACGTCGGTGATCGCGTTGTTCGGTCCGGGCTGTCCGCGGCCGATTCGGATGCCGAGATCTCGGGCGCGCACGGCACCTCCGTGGGTGTGCGGGACGCGCGGCCGGCCGGCCGCGTCGTTGTGCCTATGATCGCGCCATGATCGGCATGCCGCGGCCCGAGTCCGCCCTGCGCACCATCGACGGCGCCGGGCTGTCGGGCGTTCGCCGGCTGCCGCTGCCCGTGATGTCCGGCGAACGCCCGATCGACGTGGCGGAACGGTTCGCGGACCTGCCCGGGCTCGTGTTGCTCGAGAGCGCGCGGCCGGGCCGGACCGGGCGCTTCTCGTACCTATCGGCCGATCCGGTCGCCGTCCTCGACGAGCCCGCCCCGGGCGCGGACACGTTCGCGACGGCGCGCGCCCTCCTCCGCAGCCTGTCCGCTGGGCCGCTCGACGGAGGGCCGCCGTTCGCTGGCGGGCTGGTCGGCTACCTCGCCTACGATCTTGGCCGCCGGCTGGAGCGTCTGCCGGCGATCGCGGAGGCGGACCAGGACCTGCCGGTCCTTCGCCTCGCCCTCCACGACTGGGTCGTCGCGTGGGACCGGCGAACGGGCGAGGCCTGGCTGGTCGGTCGTGCCGTCGACGGCGACCGCGAGGGCCTCGATCGGCGGCTCGATGCGGTCCTCGCCCGGCTCGGCGGCCCGGCCGCGGCCACCTCGGCGATTGGGACGGAGCCGCCGTCGGCGATGGCGACGACGACGCCGGAGTCTGAGGCCCTCGTCTTCCGCTCCGGGCTCGACCGCGCGGCGTTCGTCGACGGCGTGGAGGCGATCCGGGACGCGATCGCGGCCGGCGAGCTCTACCAGGCCAACCTCGCCCGCCGGCTCGAGACCCCGTTCGAGGGGTCGCCGTGGCCGCTCTACCGGCGCCTGCGAACCGGCGATCCGGCGCTCTTCTCCGCCTATCTCGACCTCGGCGCGGCACCCGGCGGCGGCGGCGGACCGCGGGCGATCCTGTCCGCCTCGCCGGAACCGTTCCTCACGGCTTCCGCGGACGGCAGGGTCGCGACGAACCCGATCAAGGGAACGCGGCCGCGCGGCCGGACGCGCGACGCGGACCGTGCCCTCGCGCGGGAGTTGCTGGCGAGCGCGAAGGATCGGGCGGAGAACGTCATGATCGTGGACGTGCTGCGCAACGACCTGGGCCGGGTCGCCCGGCCCGGATCGGTCCGGGTGCCGCGCCTCTGCCGGCTCGAGCGGACCGCGGCCGTCCAGCATCTGGTCTCGACGGTGACCGCGCGTCTCGCTCCAGGCCGCGATCCGTTCGACCTGCTGCGGGCGGCGTTTCCGGGCGGATCCGTGACCGGCGCGCCGAAGATCCGGGCGATGGAGCTGATCGAGGGCCTCGAGCCCGTCCGGCGCGGACCGTACACCGGCGCCATCGGCTGGATCGGGCCGGACGGTGCGATGTCGATGAGCATCGCCATCCGGACCCTCGTCGCGGACGGGCGGCGACTGACCCTCCACGTCGGCGGCGGGATCACGTGGCGGAGCGATCCGGCCGAAGAGTGGGACGAGACGGTGGCCAAGGCTCGCGGCCCGTTGTCGGCCATCGGGGGTTCGGAGGCGTCGTGAACTCCATGAGCGGTGCGGCGGGCGATTCGCCCCGCCACGCCTGGGTCGATGGCCACGTCGTCTCGGCCGCTGGGCCGCACGTGTCGGTCTTCGACCGCGGATTCCAGCTCGGCGACGGCGTGTTCGAGACGCTCCGCGCCCGGGCCGGCCGGGCCGTCGAGCTCGACGCCCACCTGGCGCGCCTGCGCCGGTCGGCGGACGGACTAGGGATCGACCTCGCGCCGGACGCCGACGCGCGGATCGCAGCCGGCATCGCGGAGCTGCTGACGGCGGAGCGACAGAACGGCCCGGACGGCGACGCGTCGCTCCGGATCACCGTCACCCGCGGCGCGTTCCACGGTCGCGGCCTGCTGCCGACCGATGAGTCCGTCGCCCCGACGATCGCGATCCAGGCCTGGCCGGTCGTGCCGCCGCCGCCGGGCCACCTCGAGGCCGGCCTGCACCTCGTGGCGAGCGCGATCCGGCGCGACCCAGCGAACCCGCTCGCCGCCCTCAAGACGACGAGCCGGGCCGATTTCGTCCATGCCCGGCTCGAGGCGCGCACGGCCGGTGCGGACGACGCCGTCTTCCTCACCCTGGCCGGCGACCTGTCCGAGGCGACGACGGCGAACGTGTTCCTGATCCGCGGCGGCGAGCTCACCACGCCCTCGCTCGACTGCGCGATCCTCCCGGGCACGACCCGATCGTGGATTCTCGCGTGGGCCGAGCGGGTCGGCCTCCGGCCCTCGGAGCGACGGCTGCCCGTCGGGGACCTGCGCACGGCCGACGAGGCGTTCCTGTCGAGCAGCGTGGCCGGGATCCTGCCGGTCACCCGGTTCGACGGGCGGCCGATCGGCGACGGGCGCCCCGGGCCGTGGACGCGTCGGGCGCGGGCCGACCGCGAGGCGTTCGTACTCGGCGTGCCTGCGCGGGCGGGGGACGCGCCGTGAACCGGGACGAGCTCATCGTGCGCACCCGGCAGCTGGTCGGGGAGGGGGACCGGCTCGTCGCGAATCCGTCGCTCGGGGCCCTCCAGGTCTGGCTCAAGCGCTCGGACGACCTCCTCTCCACGGCCTGGGGCGAGATGGATCGCTACCACCTGGCCTGGCTGCTCGTCGGCAAGCCGAGGGGCGTCGTCCGCGGGCGACCGATGGCCGCGCACGAGGAGGCGGCCTACGTCCGCGACGTCGCGACCCAGAAGACGGCCGCGCTCCGGATGAGCCTCGACGCGGTCGAGCGCCAGGGTATGCCGTTCGTCGGCGAGACCGGCGACCGCTCCGCCGCGTCGCTCGATCGTCCGCCGGACCGGTCCGGCCTGCCCGGAGACGCCGGGCTGGCGGAACGTCTCGCCGAGGCACGGCGCCGGGCGGCCGAGCACCGCGACCACGAGTCTCCGCGGGCGCCGCGGCCGCCCAGGATGACCCGGTGACCGCCGACCGGGTGTCGGCCGTCGGCGGCGCGAGGAGCGTGCCGCGGCCGGACGAGATTGCGCATGACTACCTGCTCCTCGCGCTTCGGCTCGATCAGCACGTGCCCGGGCTCGTGGATGGCTACTTCGGGCCGGCGTCGCTCAAGGCCCAGGTCGACATGGAGCAGCTCCACCCGCCCGCCCGCCTCCGTGGCGAGGCCGCCGCCCTGCGGCAGCGCATCCTCGACGAGGTGCCGCAGGCCGATCGCCGAGCCTGGCTCGCCGCCCAGCTCGTGGCGCTCGAGACCCAGGCCGCAGCGCTCGCCGGCGAACGCCTTCCGTACGTCGAGCACATCGCGCGGTGCTTGGATCGCCCGTTGGAGCCGCGTGACGAAGGCGCGTTCGATCGGGCGGCTGCCGCGCTCGACGCGCTCCTGCCGGGCAGCGACCCACTGTCCGACCGCCTCGCGGCCTGGGATGCCAACCTCACGATCGGCCCGGATCGGCTGCCGGAGCTCGTCGACTGGCTGGTGGACCGCTTCCGCGCCCGTGCCCGCGCGTCGTTCGGACTGCCGGCCGGCGAGGCGGTCGACGTCTCGCTCGTTCGGGGCCAGCCGTGGTCCGGCTACACCTGGTATGCCGGGGGCGGCCGCTCGCGCGTCGACCTGAACCTCGACCTGCCGATCCGCGCGGCGGACTTCGTGCACACGATCGCCCACGAGACGTACCCGGGCCACCACCTCGAGCACGCCTGGAAGGAGGCGGCGCTCGTGGAGGGGGCCGGGCGGCTCGAGTGCTCGATCCTCCTCATCAACACGCCGGAGTGCCTGATCAGCGAAGGCCTTGCGGAGGTCGGTCACGCCTTCGCGACCCCGCCCGACGAGGACGCCGACCTGCTGGCCGAGGTGTACGAGCGCGCCGGCCTCGCGATCGCGTCCGATCCGGGGGCAGCCCGTGCGACGGCGGCGATCGACGCCGCCCTCCGCGTCCACAGGCGGACCCTCGGGGATGCGCGTTCCCATGCCGCGCTCCTCCGGCATGCCGACGGAGCGTCGGCGGACGAGACGCTTGACTACCTGCGACGGGTCGGACGCATGTCGGCGGAGCGGGCGGCCAAGTCACTCGAGTTCGTCGACCACCCGCTGTGGCGGACCTATGTCGTCGTGTACGACGCGGGCCGTGCGCTCCTCGACCGGTGGCTCGAGAAGGCCCCACCCGACGGGCGCACGGAACGCTTCGGGCGACTCCTGCGCGAACAGCTCACCCCGACCGGCGTCGCCGCGGAGATGGGCGACCTTGCCCCTACGGCGCAGCGGCCCTGACCGACTGGGCCATCGTCGCGCCGTCGACGCGCACGATGTAGCAGGTCGCCTCGCGGTCTCCGTCGGCCCAGCCCTCCTCGGTCGGGTAGAACATCGAGAAGTCGAGCGCCGGGCTCGCGTCGATCGACGTGCCGGTGTACGAGGCGAAGGCCGGCGCGCAGCTGCCGGTCGCGAAGGCGAACAGGTCCGTATCGGTCGGGTACGGCGCGCCGTCGGCCCCGGGCAGCTGCCCGATGGAGAAGACCTCTGCGGTATGCGACTCGGTGCACGGATGATGCTGAACGTCGTCGATGTCCTGCGTCTCGGCCGGATCGTCGAAGCAGTCGCCGACCTGCAGTTCTCCGGCATTGCCGGTGATCCGGTCGCGGAACAGAAACCCCACGACCGCGATGACGGCGACGATCGCGATGCGCACGCCGATCCCGGACAGGAAGCGAGCCACGGGCGGTCTCCCATGCGTGGTGCCCGGCCGGATTGCCGTGGCACCCGCCATCGTGCGGGTTCGGCCGGCCTCTCGCCGTCACCCGATCGGGTGATCCGGGATGGGACGTCCGGCCGGGGGACATGCAGGCGAGCCGTGCTCTCCTGTATGGGGCGGGTTCGCAGACGAGCGGCTCCCGTCAGCGAGCCGACAGCCAGGCCGTGGCCGCCGCGAGGGCCGCCATGGCCGGGGCGATCGGCCCGTGGACCTGCCCGAGATAGTCGACCAGCTCGAGCACGCCGCCCTCGGCGCGCGCGAACAGCCACGTCCCGATCTCGCCGAGCGCCACGGCAATCAGTGCGAGCGCGACCGCCGTCACGATCTGACCGGTCCGCATCGCGGAGGGCCCCCATCCGGCGGCGACGGCGAGCGCGACGACCCGTCCGGTGGCCGCGGCCACGACGAGCAGCCCGGGTCCCAGCGACAGGGGACCGGCCAGCGCAGCGAGCACGAACGCGCCGCCGGCGGCGGCAGCGGCCCCGTAGGCGACGCCCCGCGCTCGACGGGTGGGCCCGACGCCGGGCTCGGGTCGGGATGTCATGGGCCCATCCTACGGCCGGATCCGTGGCGGCGCCGTGCTCGTCACGTTAGACTGCGCCGCGTGAGCCACCCCAGCCTGGGCCTTCCACCGCGCGACCTCAGCGCCGGCCGCCCAGCGGCCGCGGCAACGCTCCGGGCTGCGCGCTCGCGCCTCGCCGCCCGCGCCCTCGAGAGTGCGCTCGACGCCGATCCCACGATCGAGGCCCGCTACGACGAGTTGGGCCTGCGCCGGCTTCTTCACGATGCGACCGTCATGCTCGACCAGCTCGCCACGGCGCTCGCCGCCGGCGAGCCCGGTGTCGCATCGGCCTGGGCCGAGCAGGTCGCCCCGCTCTTTCGCCGCCGCGGCGTGCCGATGGACGATCTCATCGCGCTTGCGGAGGGGCTCCGCGGAGCCGTCCGCGCCGCGCTTCCGCCGGAGGATGCGGCCGATGTCGACACGGCCGTCGACGCCGCGATCGCCGCGTTCCGCTGGCACCGCCGGATCGCCGGCGACGCGCGCAGGCGCAACCGGCTCCTCGACGCGATCTACAAGGGCGCCTGACGGTGACGATCAAGTGGGTCAAGGCGGATCCGCTCGTGATGAACGGGGAGCCGTTCTGCTACGGGTCCCGCCTGACCGTCCGGCAGCTGCTCGAGCTGCGCCGCAACGGGTTCACCCTGACGGCCCTGCTCAAGGACCACCCGGAGCTGCGCGTGGTGGGCATCGCCGCGGCGTACACGTACGCGGCGGAGCATCGCGACCGCTACGCCGAGTTCTTCAACGCGGACGGCTCGATCGTCGGCCCGGGTTATACGGCCGAGGAGGCCGCCGGGCTGCCCGGGCAGTACCGGATTCCAGGCGTCGTCGTCAACCGGTGATAGGCTGACGGTCCACGCACCGGAGATCCGCGCCTCGAATGACCGATACGACGACCAACCCCACGGCCGAATCCGCAGCGCCAGCCGATGCCGCGCCGGCGTTCGACCCAACCCGTCGCGCGGCGGAGCTCGCGATTCTCGATGCGCTGCGCGCCGTCGTAGATCCCGAGATCGGGATGAACGTAGTCGAGCTCGCGCTCATCAAGCAGATCCTGCTCGGCGAGGGCGAGACCGAGATCAAGATGATCCTCACCACGCCGTTCTGCCCGTACGCCGGATCGATGATCCAGCAGGTCAAGGAGCAGGCGGAGGCGGTCGTCGACCACCCGGTCAAGGTCACGCTCCTCGCGGAGCGTTGGGATCCACGCGACGCCGGCCTCATGTGGTGAACCGCGATGACGGACACGGACCGAATCGCGTCGGTCGTCGCGACCGGCAAGGGTGACGACGGCACGACCGGGCTGCTCTACGGCGGCGAGCGGATCGCCAAGGACGACCTCCGGACGGAGGCCTACGGGACGATCGACGAGGCGGTCGCCGCGCTCGGGATCGCCCGTGCCCATCTGGCGCTGAAGGCGCAATACGGTGTCCTGTCGGCCGGCTTTGGCGGCCTCGACGAGCTGCTCCTGCGGATTCAGCGCGAGTTGTTCGTCGTCGGGGCGGAGCTGGCCACGAACCCGGACGCGTGGAGCCGTCTCGAGGACGGCCGAACCCGTGTCTCCGCGGCGATGGTCGCGGGGATCACCACCGTGCTCGAGGAGACGGAGCGTGCCGTCGCGATGCCGCGCGAGTTCGTCGTTCCGGGCGAGACGCAAACGAGCGCCTCGCTGGAGCTGGCTCGCACGATCCTCCGCCGCGCGGAGCGGCGGGCCGTGACGCTCGGCCGCGAGGGAATGATCCCGGGACCTCATCTGCTACCGTACCTGAACCGTCTGGCGGACCTGGTCTGGGTCCTGGCCAGGTTTGCCGAGCAGGCCGAGTCGCGCACGGCGACCCCCGCACGGACGGTCCGCCGAACGGCCGCCGCGACCGCAAGGAGTGACACGACATGACCCAGCAGCCGTGGCCGGTGGCCCGACCGATCGAGGTCGGCACCCGCTTCCTCAGCCAGTCGTTCGCCTGGATGTTCGCTGGGCTCCTCGTGACCGCCGGCATCGCCTTCTTCGTGTCCGGCACGCCGCAGGTCATCCGCGGCGTGGCGGACCTGTGGTTCGTCATCTTCTTCGCCCAGCTCGGGCTGGCCCTCGGGATTCAGGGAGCGATCGGCCGGTTGAGTGCGACGGCCGCGCTCGGCCTGTTCTTCGTGTTCGCCGCGACGATGGGCTTCACGGTCGGCGTGATCGTGTCGCTCTACCGCGTGGAGAGCGTCATCACTTCGTTCCTCGGGGCCGCCTCGATGTTCGGCGCGGCCGCCCTGTACGGCGCGACGACCCGGCGCTCGCTCACGTCGCTCGGCGGGTTCCTCGTCGTGGGCATGATCGGCGTCTTCGTCGCGCTGATCGTCAACATCTGGCTGGCAAGCAGCCTGTTCGGCTACGTCATCTCGATCATCGGGGTCGTGGTCTTCACGGTCTTCACCGCCTACGACGTGCAGAAGATCTCGCGCGGTGAGTACGTCGCCTTGTTCGGCTCGGAGGACAAGGCGTCCGTCATCGGGGCGCTCCACCTGTACATCAACTTCGTCAACATCTTCCTGTTCCTGCTGCGCCTGCTCGGGAACCGCGACTGACGGTCAGTCGGCGACCGCGGATCGAGTCGGGCGCGCGCCGGAACGGGCGCGCGACGAGGGCTTCGCAAGGTACAGGGCGGCATCGGCCGCACGGACGAGTTCGTCGTTCGTCCCCCCGTCGTCCGGGAAGCGGGCGACGCCGGCACTGAGGCCCACGCTCGGGCCGCCGGTCGCCACGTCGGCCGCCCGCACCGCGGATCGAAGCCGCTCGGCGATCTTGTGCGCCAGGGCTCGCGACGCGCCCGGCAGGATCACTGCGAACTCGTCGCCACCGTAGCGATAGATGGCATCGTCGTCCCGGATCGTGCGGCGCATCCGGTGCGCCGTGTCGGCGAGGAACGCGTCCCCGGCCGGATGGCCGCGGGTGTCGTTGAAGGTCTTGAAGCCGTCGAGGTCCATCATCAGCACGGCAAACGGCCGGCCGGCCGCGATGGCGGCCCCCAGCTCCTGCTGGAACGACCCGTGATTGCGCAGCCCGGTCAGCGCATCGTGCTCCGCCCGTGTCTTGACCGCACCGTGGGTCTCCGCGTTCTGGAGGGCGATCGACGCCTGCGCCGCGAAGAGCTGGGCGAGCTCGAACTCGTGCTCGCTGAAGTGCTTCTCCTCGTCGCCGATCCTCCCCACGTTGAGCGTCCCCACCACCTCGCCGTGCACGCGGATCGGGATCACGAGGAGCGACTCCGGCTCGAACGGCGTGCCCTCGATCTGGATTGAGCGCGGATCGAGGTGGGCGTCGTTGACCCGCTCCGCCAGACCGTGCTCGAAGACCCAGCCGTTGATACCGGCGGAGATCGGGTACTCGCGCTCGAGGATCACGTCGGCGAAGCGGTCGCGAGCGATCACGGCGTGGCGCACACCCCGCGCACGGTCCACGCGATAGATCGTCAGCGAGTCGTACGCGACGACCGTGCGCAGCGAATCGGCGATGAGCTCGAGGATCCCGGACGGATCGAGGGTCGACAGCAGCCGCTCGCTCACCTGCAGGAGGTGACGCTGAGCCGCGAGCTGCTGGGCGAGCTCGTCCTGATGGCGGCGGACCTGCTCGAGCCGTTCGGCGTTGAGCATCGCCTGGGCGGCGAACCCGGCGAAAATCGACAGCGTCCGCTCGTCGTCCCGGGTGAATCGGTCGGCCCCGAGCTGGGACACGACGATCACGCCGTGAACGGTGTCCTCGTATGCCATCGGCACGAGGAGCATCGACTCCGGCCGGTCGGCGACGCCGACGAGCCTGCCCCGCGGATCCCGGGCGGCGTCGCCGACGAGGACCGTCTGGTTGTTCGCCGCGACCCAGCCCGTCAGCCCGGTGCCAACCGGGACGCGAAGCTGGTCCGTCGTGGGACTGTCGGTGCCGAGGAACGTTCCGCGGAAGGCGATCGGCTCGCACGTCCCGGACGCCTGATCGACGCGGTAGATCCGGATCGTGTCGAACGCGATGAGCGCCCGCGCCTCGGCAATGATGGCCTCTCCGATTGCGCCGGTGTCGCGGACCCGGTTGAGCCGGAACGACAGTTCCTTGATCGCGTCGAGGCGCGCGGCGAGTGACCGGACGGAGTCGTACAGCCGCGCGTTGCCGAGCGCCGCCGCCATCGCGTCGGCGAAGCTGCGGGCGAGGCCCGTTTCGTCGTCGGTCCAGTCGTACGGCCGATGGTGGTACAGGGCCAGCAGTCCGAGCGGCTCGTCCCGAAAGACGATCGGGACGAAGCAGATCGTCCGGACGCCGGCATCGCGGTACGCAACCTGGAGGTCCGGGCTCGTCCCGTCGAGCGACTCGCCGAGGACGAACACGCGGCCGTCGCGGATCGCCCGCATCCCGAGGGTTTCGGCCTCGCGCGGCAGGGCGGCGACGTGATCGAGGATTCGCCGGGACAGCCCGCGCTGGGCCGCGAGCGCCAGGGGGAACTCCGATCCGTCGTACAGCCAGAGGCCCGCCTCGTCCGTTCCGAACAGCGCGAACGAGTCGTCGATCACATCGCGGAACAGGCGACCGAGGTCGACCCTGCCGCTGATGTCGGCCGCGATCCGACGGAGCACGTCCGGGCGTCCACCTCCGGCGCCGACGAGGCGCAGGTGGCGCGTGCGGCCGGGGTCGCGGGCCTCGCTCGCCCGGCTCCGCCCGCGCGGCGGCCTGCCGCCGAGGGCGGGGTCCACGGTGCGGTTCGCCAGGAGCTGCTCGAGATCCGCCCGGCGGAAGCGGCGATCGCCGCGCCGGTTGACCCGAACGTACGGAAGCCTCCCGGCGGCGCACCAGGTCCGGATCGTGTTCCGGTGAACGCCGGCGATCGAGGCCGCCTCGTGCATCGTGACGAGATCGGTCAGGGCGGGTAGGTCGTGCCCCTTGACCATGTCGTGCGGGACGGGCCTCCACTGGACTGCCGGGTCGGTGTCGCCGAGCCCGCGTCAGCGCAGCCTACGGTCCGGCGCCCGCGATTCGTATAGCCCATCCGTACTGGACGGTCTACGCAGGACGACGGACGGGGCGGGCTCCCGGTCAGCGAACGAGCGCGGCGATTGTCGGCAGAATCACGTCGGCGGCGGAGCCCAGGTCCGCGCGGTCGCTCACGCCGGATGTGACCGCGATGGCCCGTGCCCCAGCGGCCCGG
>Ga0326597_10004464_pt1 | contig 19690 bp, 16 predicted proteins | sample RVTome_12_FD_203789 | JGI IMG/M metagenome (GOLD analysis project Ga0326597, IMG submission 203789) | Soil microbial communities from uranium-contaminated site in the Upper Colorado River Basin, Wyoming, United States - RVT100D185 | ecosystem: Environmental > Terrestrial > Soil > Contaminated >... | reverse complement strand
GTCCGCCAAGCTCTTTCAATGGATTCATCCCGTCCCTCCCTCAAGCTGTTTTGCCGTAGCGCCGCTCCAATGCCGCGATTTTGTCGACCCGGCGCTGGTGCCGCTCTTCGCCGCAGAATTTCGCCGCAAGAAAATGTTCCAACAATTCCCGCGCCATTTCAACGCCGATCACTCTGGCGCCGAGCACGAGAATGTTCATGTCGTCATGCTCGACGCCTTGGCGCGCCGAGTAGGTATCGTGACAGAGGCCGGCGCGAATGCCTGGAACCTTGTTGGCCGACACCGACGCGCCCACGCCGCTGCCACAAATCAGCACGCCGCGCTCGGCCTGGCCGGCCAACAGCTCTTGGCTCACCGCTTCGGCAAAGTCGGGATAATCCACCGGATCTTCGCTATCGGTGCCCTTGTCGATCACCTCATAGCCACGATGGCGCAGGTATTCCGCGAGAATTTGTTTCAAACCATAGCCAGCATGATCGGCGCCCATGGCGATGCGCATGGTTACCTCGCCAATTGTGCCCTCGCGGCGACGACGATGTTTTCTACTGTGAAACCGAATTTCTTCTGCAATTGTTGAAACGGCGCCGAGGCGCCGAAGCTCTTCATGCCGATCACCGCGCCGGCGGCACCGACATACTGCGCCCAGCCCAACGCCACGCCTTGCTCGACGGCGACGCGTGCCGTGACCATTATAGGCAAAACCTGCTCGCGGTAGGTCTCGCTTTGGCGCTCGAACAATTGCCACGACGGCATGCTAACGACGCGGGCGTGAACGCCGTCTTTGCTTAATTGCTCGTAGGCTTCCAGGCAGAGCGAGACCTCGCTGCCGGTGCCAATCAGAATGACCTGCGGCTTACCACCCTCCGCATCGGCCAACACATAAGCACCTTTGGCCAATTGCGACGCTGCGCCATATTTCGTCCGGTCCAAGGTCGGTAACGCCTGGCGCGTCAACGCCAACGCTACCGGCTCATGTTTGAGCTGCATGATCACGCGCCAGGCTTCGACCACTTCGTTGGCATCCGCCGGGCGAATCGTGATCAGCCCTGGGATCGACCTGAGCGATGCCAGATGCTCCACCGGTTGGTGCGTCGGACCATCTTCGCCGACGCCGATGGAGTCGTGGGTGAAGACGTGAATCGCTGGAATCTCCATGATCGCACCGAGGCGAATCGCCGGCCGCGCATAATCGCTAAAAATCAGAAAACCGGACCCGTAAGCGCGCACGCCACAGAGGGTCATGCCATTGACGATGGCAGCCATCGCATGCTCACGCACGCCGAAGTGGAAATTGCGCGCGCCGAAACTACCCGCGGCAAAATCACCGGCACCGTCAAACGTGAGCCGGGTCTTGGTCGAGGGGGCGAGATCGGCGGAACCGCCCATCAGCCAGGGGACGTTTTTCGCGATGGCGTTCAAGACCTTGCCGGAAGAATCGCGCGTCGCCACGCCCTTGGGGTCGGGGGGGAACGGGGCCAAATCTTTGTCCCATCCCACCGGCAGCTCGCCCTGCTGCATGACCGTTAGTTGGTCGGCGAGTTCGGGAAATTTGTTTTTGTAGGCGGCGAACTTCGCCGTCCACGCGTCCCGCTCCGCACGGCTACGCTGGCCGAGCACGCCAGCGAAATGTTCCGGCACACCATCGGGCACTAAAAACTTCTCATCCTCCGGCCAGCCGTAGCCCTTCTTGGTCAGTTTAATCTCGGCATCGCCCAAAGGCTCGCCATGTGCCGCCGCCGTGTCTTGCTTGTTGGGCGCGCCGAAGGCGATGTGGCTCTCGACGACGACAAACGTCGGCCGGTCGTTGCAGCGCGAAAAATTCTTGAGCGCCCGATCCAAACTGTCTTGGTCGTTGGCGTCGTGGACTGAAAGCACGTTCCAGCCATAGGCTTCGAAGCGCTTGCCGACATTTTCCGACAAGGCCAAGCTGGTGCTGCCTTCGATGGAGATTCGATTGCTATCGTAGATCCAGCAAAGATTGTCGAGTTTCAGATGGCCGGCCAGTGACGCGGCCTCGCCGCTGATTCCTTCCATCATGTCGCCATCGCCACACAGCGCATAGACGTCGAAGTCGAAGATTTCAAACTCCGGCCGGTTGAAATAGCTGGCCAACCATTTCGCCGCGATCGCCATGCCGACGCTATTGGCGACGCCTTGGCCCAAGGGTCCGGTGGTGGTCTCGACGCCGGCAGTCAGTCGGTACTCCGGATGCCCCGGAGTTTTGCTATCGAGTTGACGGAATTTTTTCAGATCGTCCAAGCTCAAGGTCGGCTGATCGAGCACCTGATGCTCTTGGTCCAGGGCGCGCACGCCGGCGAGGAAGAGCGTTGAATAGAGCAGCATCGAAGCGTGGCCGATGGATAGAACGAAACGGTCGCGGTTTGGCCAGGTGGGATCGGCCGGATCGTATTTCAAATGGCGTTGCCACAGGCCGTACATCACCGGGGCCATCGACATGGGCGTGCCCGGATGTCCCGAGTTGGCCTGCTGCACCGCGTCCATGGACAAAGTGCGGATCGTATTGATGCACAACTGATCGATCGCCTGTTTCATAGTTTCTGCCGTTTCCAACCGGAACGTACCGGTGACGTTAGAGTTGCGTGCAAATCCATCTTTATCACTTTAGGCCGCCCAGGTCAGCAACCTATTTGCACTTATCAGCACTTTTTCAGCGAAAGTTCACCCGCTACCGTCAGAAATTTGACATAACTAAAATCCCATTTTCCCTAAGCAAGCCAATGTCCGATTCAGCGCCGTGCACGACTCCGATTCTTGCAAAGTGCGCAATCGCTGAAAATCCTCTGCCGTGTCAAGGTCGAACCAAGTCGGCAGCATGCAATGAGCCACGCCGAGCCCATCGAGCCGCGCCATTGTGTCAGCCAAAACTCGATCATGGCTCCAGAGCATGTTGTCGAAAATCTCCGGGGTCGGCTGGTTCATCCCGACTAAATAATAGCCGCCGTCCCGGCTCGGCCCCAACACCACCCGTCGCTCGGCGCGCGCCAAGAGCACGAACGCGTTGTCAAGAATGGCCAATGGCAGCGCCGGTAGATCGCTGCCGATGAGTACAATATTACGATGCCCGATACGCCTGAGGTCAGCGAAGACTTGTTGCATCCGCGCGCCCAGATCACCGTCGCTTTGCGCCTGGTAAGCGTAGTCGGCACCGCCCAGATCGCGCAAGATCATCTCGGCGTTAGCCGGTGTGTAAAACACATAGCGCAGGGCGCCGCTCGGTTGTCTTAGATGTGCGAATTGATCGCGCAACAGCGCACGATAGAGTTCCGCCGCTTGTTCAGCCGTCAACGGCGGCACCAGACGCGTCTTCACCGTTCCCGGCAACGGTGCCTTGGCCATGATGGCGAGCGCGTTAGCGGGTATCGGCATAGAATTGTTTCAAGCGCATCGGTGAGACTCCGGCTAAATAGAGCAGTTTGAGCGTCCACATGCGCACAATGGTGCGCCACACGCCGTCGGCCTCCCAGCGCCGCGCCGAGGTGACCACGCGGCTGCGCAGGCAAGCGATTTCACCCAGCTGTTTTAGCGCGCGACAAAAGGCGATGTCTTCCATCAATGGAACGTCTTCGAAGCCGTTCATGCGCTCGAAAACCGCGCGGCGTACGAAAATAGCCTGGTCGCCCGTAGCAACCCTGGACATGCGTGACCGGAAACTAATCATGCGCCCAACCAATGGCAGCAGCCAGTGATCGCCATCGAGCTCGACATCGAAACGGCCGCCGACGTAGCCTGGATCGCTTAGAGCGCCGGCAATGTCGGCAAATGCCGTCGCTGGTAAGCGCGTGTCGGCATGAAGAAATAGCAAAACATCGCCGGTTGCTTGGCGCGCGCCGCAATTCATCTGGCGCGCCCGGCCGCGCTCGGATGAAATGATTTTCACCGGGTATCCCGCGGCAATCAACAGCGTCCGATCCGAACTGCCGCCGTCGACGACAATCGTTTCGTAGGGCGCTAACCGTAGCAGCGCCTCAAGGGTCGCCGCAAGGTTTTTCTCTTCGTTGAGAACTGGAACGATCACCGAAATATTCATCGAGTCCGACCGTGAGTTAACCCCGACCCGTAGGGCCTGTAGGTTTTCCGTGGTGTCCCTTGCGCCTTGGCGCGAGATGGATCTTTGCCAAGTTCGGCGCCAGGCGGCGCTCCAAGACGACCCCTACGGTTTGGTCTCGGCGCCGTTTAGTCGCCAGTCATAATCATGGGCCAAGCCGCCCTGGTATTTTTCCAGCGCGCCGGCGAGAGCTGGCTCGGCGTATTCTTGCCAGTGTTGCATCAAATCCTCGGCGCCGCGGCCGAAGTCTTCCTGAAACCAGACATAGATGCTCGACACCTGGAGCTTGCCCGTTTGGATCGCCACGCCGCGCGGATGGTTGATGAACTCGCGCGCGCCTTTTTCCAACAGCGCGTCGCTGTTGTCGCTCGTATAGGCAGCCGGCTGAAGATTCGGACAGCCGAGACTGGCGCAATTGAGCGCATAATGAACTCGGGCGTCTCGCCAGATCGGCCGGAGAATCCGGTGTTCGATGTCGTCGAGTGAAAGCTTTTCACCTTCGATCGTCAGCAACTTGGCGCCCCAAGGTCCGCGCACGAACAAGCCCGGAGAAATATTGATGTCGCGAATCGACGCCACCGGAAAGCGCGAAATAATCAGATCGACGGTCAGCGCGTTGTAGAGATTGATCCAGTAGGCCTTTTGCTCGTGGCGATGATAGCTGGAAATTGCCTGGGCTTGAAGCGCCTGCAAATAGCCCTTCAACGACTTCTGATCGTCCGGACTGACCATTTGATAGCGCACGCGGTTAATTCCCGAAGGGTGCGGCGCGATGACGTTGCGCTTTAGAAAACCATCCCACGCGCCATGATCGATTTTCTGCTGGCTCGCCGGGCCATGCTGCTGCCAGCGTGGCCACACTTCCGCCTTCGGCGCCGCCTGCGCCAAATTAGCACCAGCTAACATCACGAGGACGAAAAATGCACGACTGAACGTTATTGGCATCCGAAACCCCTGACCCCTGACCCTTCACTTTTCACCGTCATCTCACCTCCGCCACTCCAGCCACTTGGCAAAAACCTTCTTAACCGTCGGCGTCAGCTTGGTGCGCATATAGGCATCGCCGATCTTGCGCAGCACCTCGGCCTGGGTCGGATAGGAATGAATGGTTGAAGAGAGCACGCCGACGCTCTGTTTGGCGGCCATCGCCAGAGTCAGCTCGCCGAGCATCTCGCCGGCATGGCGCGCCACGATGGTGCCGCCAAGAATTTTACCGGTTTTCTTGTCGTAGTGAACCCGCGCAAAGCCTTCCTCCTCGCCGTCGAGAATCGCCCGGTCAACCTCGCCCATCGGCTGCGTGAGCGTGGCGACGTCGAAACCGGCGGCGCGGGCGTCCTTTTCGTAATAACCGACGTGGGCGATTTCCGGATCGGTGTAAGTGCACCAGGGGATCACCAGATCGGTCACCTTGCGCCGCGCCAGGAAGAGCGCGTTGGCGATCACGATGCGCGCCATGGCGTCGGCGGCGTGGGTAAATTTATAACGCGAGCAAATGTCGCCGGCCGCAAAAATGCGCGGATTGGTGGTCCGCAACCGGTCGTCGACCGTCACGCCCTGGACGGTGTATTGCACTCCGGCTTCGTCCAACCCCAAACCTTCCAAATTCGGCTTACGACCGCCACCGACCAAAATCTCATCGACCACGATGTCATATTCGTTGCCGTGAGATTCAACGGTCAACCGTTTGCCGCCGTTTTCAGTCCTGCTGATTTTCAGGTCCTTGCCGCAACACATCAACTTGATGCCGTCGCGCTCCATCATCGACTGGCGGACGATCTCGCTGGCATCGGGATCTTCATTGGGCATGATGCCGTGCAATGCCTCGATCAAGAAAACCTCGCTGCCCAAACGGGCGAAAGACTGCGCCAGCTCGCAGCCGATGGGCCCGGCGCCGATGACGGCGATGCGGCGCGGCAGCTCGGTCAGCTTAAAAACGGTTTCGTTAGTGAGAAACCCTGCCTCTTTAAGACCGGGAATCGGCAGGTCCGCCGCGCGCGCGCCGGTGGCGATCACGGCGCGGTTGAAACTGAGGCGCTTGCCGTCGACTTCCACCGCATTCGATCCGGTGAAGCGGCCGTTGCCGATATAGACATCGACGCCGAGACTGCGAAACCGCTCGGCGGAATCATGGCCGCTGAGGCCCGCGCGCAGCCGGCGCATGCGCTCCATAGCCGTGCTGAACGCCACCGTCGGCTCACAGGATAGATGCACGCCGAACGCGGCGCCGTTGCGCGCCTCATGGGCGGCTCGGGCTGCTCGAATGACCGCTTTCGACGGCACGCAGCCGCTATTCAAACAGTCGCCGCCAAACAAATTGCGTTCGATGACGGCAACCTTAGCGCCAAGCCCTGCGGCGCCCGCCGCGCTCACCAAGCCGGCCGTGCCGGCACCGATGACGAGCAAATTATATTTTCCCGCCGGCGTCGGGTTGATCCATTGCGGCGGGTGGCAATTTTCGATCAACTCGCGATCGTGCACGTCATCGACGAGCAGCATGTCGCTAAACGGCGTCGGCTTGTGATCGGCGTCCAGGCGCGGTTTATCCGCCACGCCGCTGCCTTCTTCGGATTGCTCGGCTTCGCGCAGCGCTTTACGGGCGGTGCGCGTCACCAGCACGACCACCGCAAATGTCGCCGCCAGGCCGACGTACTTTAAAATTTGCTGATAGAAATCGGTGGATGAGGTCTGGCCGGCAAGCGCGTCGCGCGCCGCCGCACCGATATAGACGAAGAGAAACGTGCCAGGCAGCATGCCGAGGAGATTGGCCAGGACATAAGCGCCGGTGCCCACGGCGGTCAAGCCGAGCAGATAATTAAGCAGCACGAAGGGAAACACCGGGCTTAAACGGGTGAGAAAGACCATCTTGAACCCCTGTTGGCCGATCGCTCGATCGAGTGAACGAAACTTCGGTTTGGCTTGGGCCCATTGGGTGACTCGTTCACGAAGATACGTGCGGGCTAACAAGAACGCGCAAAGTGCGCCTAGGTTTGCACCGAGGAAAACAACTAAGAAGCCGCTGGATAGACCAAACAAACCGCCGGCGGCAATGGTCAAAGCGCTGGCTGGAATGAAGAGCACGGTGGCAACCACATAGGCGAGTCCAAAAAGAACCGGGCCGAGCGCGCCCAAACTTTGGATGTAGATTTCCAAGGCCTCAAGCCATTGGCGAATCGGCAGAAATACAAAACCGACAGCGGCGACTACCACCAGCAAAACAATCAGGACAGACTTGAGCATTTGATTAGCATCGACTCCGCAGAGTAAGATTTGGCATCCTGCGCCTTCAAAGACTCCGCCCTGTGGCGCGATGCCTGTGCTTGCGACTCACCACGTAGATTCAAGGCGTGCCCCTCTGTTCAAAGTGTGTTCTTCGCGCGCAAATTTTGGGTTCAGCATTACTAAAAACGGCCAAGAGGCATATTAGTTCCGGGGTGCGGCGGATCTTATCTTGATTCAGAGATTTTTCCGCGCGCTCAGATTCTCGTGCGTTGGCCCTCGCTGTGCCCCGCACCGTTCGTTTAGATAAGAATTCGTCGTTGCCAGGATAGCCGAGCATCCCGGCGCCGTTGCCACTTTAATGCTGGGGCCGAATAGCGTGCTTGCTCGCCGACAGCCTTCAGCATCAGGGAGTGCATCGATGGGTTGCCATGAAAAAAATGCTCACGGTAACTGCCACCACCGAGAAATCCATCGGTCCGGTTAAAAAGATTCACCCGCAGTTTATTGCTAGGCAGGTGGTTTTTGCCATGCAGCAGATCGCGGAAGGCGGAAGGCATCCAGGGAAAGGACGCATATAAGGCGCGGATTGCGGCCGCAGCGCGGTCGACTTCACACTCATCATCAGGGTTAACTTGCTCGATCAGCGCGTCGATTTTTTCCTGTAGCTGGAAGAAGGGGACGAAACCGCCGCCGACCAGTTTAAGCTCGCTCAACTGCGCTAGATAGTCGAAGCGGTTCGTGGTGTGCAAACGAGTGACGTTCAATTTGAGATATTCCAGATATGCGCCCAGCAGCCAGAGGATGGAATAGACTGACCAGAGCTTATAATTTCTCCAGGACTTGTACGAATTGGCGACTAATCGATCATGCATGTCGATGTAGCGGAGCGTCATATCCTCGAGCGGGGCAAATGCGGCCGCCGTGTAGTCGCGGCTGCGATGTGCCTTGAGGATCAGATCGGCGGCCAGAATCACACTCATGTGGGTCAGGTATAAGCCCTTCGAATAAAGCGGATCGATAAAACCGGCGGCATGGGCTAACAAACAAAAGCGATCGCCGACCACATGCCGCGCTGAATATTGCAGCCGATCGGAGCGCACCCAAGGACGGACCGCGCGGGCGCCCTTGAACTGCTCGCGAATGTCGGGAAATTGATCGATGAAAGCAAAAAATTCTTGATCCGCCGTGAGATCAGCGCACAGCGGGTGAATGCGCGGATCGAGTTGCAATCCCACGCTGCATAAAGGATTGGTTGCCTGGGCGTGATTATTGAACGGGATCACCCAGAGCCAGCCGCCCTTAAAGATGTGATGCAGCGTCCCTTCACAAAGCCGAAACGGGTGACCATATAGCTCGCGCGCAGCGCCGACATCGTTAAAGCATGGGACATCGACCATGTGCGTGTAAATCGTCCGACTATGGGTCTGCAGGTCGCGGTGCCGCCAACCGAGCTTTTCGGCTAGAATCGACTTCATGCCACCCGCATCGACGAGATAATCGGCTCGATAGGTCCGCTCATCGGTGATCAGCTCGACCCCGTCGGGCATCACTGTCACGTCGCGCACCGCAGTGCCCTGTAAGATATCCACGCCGTATGAAATCGCGATGGCAGTGAGCAGGTAATCCGAATCCTGCCGGTAAAGGTGCATCTCATGCCCGTACGGCCATTTGGGGATAACCGCCTGCAAGCTCTTTCGCCGGTCCTGGGGTTCGCCCGGCGTGTGAAATAAGAAGCCGAAGTGCCGCTTGACACCGTGCGAGGTGCCGACGAGGGGGTAGTAATTTTCCGAGCTGAAGTAGGCCAGTTCGGGTACGTCATAAAACTCCGCCAGGGCGCGCATCGTTTCGGACGTCTCCAAGATCATTGATTCGCCGATCACAAAACGTGGATGCATGCCCGCTTCGAATGCGATCACGGACAATCCCTGTCGGGCCAGAACAGCGGCTAGCGTCGAGCCGCCAATCCCGGTACCGATAATGGCTACGTCATATTTTGCAGTTGTCATGCCTGATCTCGGCTAGATGCGCGAGCCTCACATTTTGCCAATGCGACCAGGTCCCTCCGGGTTGCGAGCAGCATTGGCATTCACTGCCGCGATCGGTCAAACCGACGCGAAACTTCGCAGCAAAATAAAACTTGCCGCCGAAAGGATCGCGGCCGTGGGAAGAGTCAACAACCACGCCAATAGAATGGTTCGGATCATACTCCAGTGCGCTCGACCATTGGCGACACCGATGCCGAAGAGCGCGCCGCAGGATACATGGGTCGTCGATACCGGCATGCCCCACTTGGAGGCGAAAATAACCAGAAAGCTGGTCACCAAATTGGCGACAAACCCCTGGTCGGGTTCCATCGGCGTAATTCGTTTGGCAATCGTCTCGGCGATTCTCCGCGAATGCACTAACCCGCCAAGCGCCATAAACAGTGCGACCAAGACGATCGACCATACCAAATCGAGAACGCTGACCGCTAATCCTAAAGCAACCAGTTTCGGCGTGTCATTGAGTCCGCGCGCGAAACTAACCGCACCAGCACTGAAGAAATGAGCCGAGTCTAGTAGTTTTTGGCCGTTGATACCAAATAATGTTCCGGAAAGCCGCTGCGTGCACGCCGCCTCGCTATCGATGATCACGCGAAGTCCCGGCGTAGTTTCAGTAAACATGACTCCGTCGGGAGTAACCAATGCTGGCACAAGTTCGGTACCGACACAGACGCAGGTTTCCTTGGTCAGCCCAGTGCGGCCAATCGCTCGGCTCAACAACGGGTATCCAACCAGGGCAAATAAAACCGCGAGCATAGGACTGATTAAGAGCGGCAGAAAAAAACCGCTCAGCAGGGTTTGAAGCCCGAGCTGTTGACCCACCGCTACAAGACCACTCCCGAGAAGCGCCCCGGTCAAACTATGAGTCGTCGAAATCGGAACCCCGATCTTGGTCGCGATGATCACGGTCAGAGCCGCACCCAAGATCACCGCCGCAAGAAATGGCTCGGATTGAACAAGAAAACCCGGCACCAGCCCTTTGCCTTGAAACATCGAGATCAACTTGGTCGCCAGGAAAAAAGCGCTTAGAGATCCTGCAAAGGTAGTGATCGTCGCCCATGCGAGAGCCTTGCGGTAATTCGTCGTGCCGCTGCCGAAAAGAGTTGCCACCCCTTTGAAGTTATCGTTGGCGCCGTTCGCGAAGGCGACAAGTAAAGTTGCGCCAATGATGATGAGCGGCCACAACGACATGAAAAGCATCCTGTTTCTAAACTATTGTGCCACCGCAACTGCTGCCAGCCCCGGCGGTGCAGGCATAACAGTGATCGCCGACCGTAATCGCCGACTTGCCAAGCTGATCCAAAATCAGCGAAGAAATGTGCAAGCGCTTTCCGTCGCCGTTGGCAATCGCTAGGTCGAGCATTTGGTTAAAGTCGCAATCATAAATCCAGCCGTCCCAGCCGACGCTGACCAGATTGCGGCACATCACCTGGTCGACCGTGCTCGCGTTGAAGTTGCTCTCAAGCAGCACCATATACGGGTCATACTCGCGACGCAGCTTGAGATGGGTCGCGTAGCGCGTGATCGGCATGTTGGTGAGGCAATACAGATGATTGAACTCGATGCCGAACTGTTCAGCGAGAATTCGTTTGTAATCTTGCTCCAGCTTCTCTTGCGGCGGCGGCAAATGCGGCCCGACCGGATTGTAGACGAGATTCAACGTCAAGCCGCTATCCGGCTTACCGTAACCGAGCTCGTTGAAAATTTGCAGCGCGCGAATGCTGCCATCGAACGTCCCTTTGCCGCGCTGCTTGTCGACATTTTCAATCGAATAACAAGGCAGCGAACAAACCAATTCTACCTGATGACGGCGAAAAAACTCCGGCAAATAATCCTTGCCCGGCTCGAAGATCACCGTCAGGTTGCAGCGGTCCATGACGTGGCGCCCGAGGCCCCGCGCGGATTCGACCAAATAATCGAAATCGCCGTGCAGTTCCGGCGCGCCGCCGGTGAGATCGAGAGTAGGAATTTTCGTCGCGCCGAGAAAGCGCAGCACCGCATCGACATTCTCCCGGCTCATCATTTCTTTGCGCGTCGGCCCAGCTTCCACATGGCAATGAATGCACGCCAAGTTGCAGTAGCGCCCGAGGTTCACCTGCAACGCCTCGACTGCGCGGCGCTTAAGGCCCTGACCGTTAAGATTAAGTTTCTCGACGAACGCTTGCATGAACGTTAAAGAGCATTGCTAGTTTTTAGAAGGCAAAACTGTTGCGGCTCTGTTTTTCCGGACTTTTTAATTTTGACTTTCTTCACGGGCAGCAGTTCGAATCCGGTCCGCACATCGCCCCGGAAATTTGCGTGACCTGGTAGTCCATCCCCTTGGTCTCGCGCGGATGGCGCCGGTGATCGCGCGAACAATCGAACACGCCGGCGTTCTCCAAAGCCACTTCTCGGCGCGGTGGCACGAGGATAAACTGCCCCGCATAGGGCGCTTGAGAATAAAGCTTGAACGTTTTGTCACACACCGCCATGCGCGCGCCGCGCTCCAAGGTGTGACCATCGTCATCGACCACTTGCTTCCACGGCCCCCGGTAAATCACCGCCTGGTTGCGCTCGATGCACGGCCCCTCTTTGCCCTTGTAGGCAGTCACGGTAATGGCGCGAAACTCGACGCCTTCGACGGTCTGGTACGCTTCACTGCGCAACTCTTCGATCTCGATGCCGTGGAACTTGGCTGCTTCGAATGCGCGGAGAAATTCTTCCTCTTGGAAGGCCCCGGACACGCAGGCGCTCCAGAGACTCGGGTCCTTGGCGAGATGCTCCGGCACTAGCTCGTCGCTGACGATGTCGGAAATCGCGATTCGACCGCCGCGCTTGAGCACACGGTACATTTCGGCGAACAGCTGCTTTTTATCCTCGGGCCGCACCAGATTGAGCACGCAGTTGGACACGATCACGTCGATGGATTCGTCGGCCACCAGCGGCTGCTCGCGGCACATTCTCTGCTGAAAGCCCTCGAGCCGAGCGAGATCAGCCAGCGAGCCGATCGGATTGCGCTGCAAATAGCAGTCGACTACTTCCAGATCGGTTTGCAACTCTTGAATCTTGCCGCGGCGAAATTCGACGTTGTGGTAGCCCAGTCGGTCACCGATGGCTTGCTGGTATTTGCGCGCCAGCTCCAACATGGGCGGATTGAAGTCGATGCCGATCACCTTGCCTTTGGCGCCGACGATCTGCGAAATGATGTAGCAAGCCTTGCCGCTGCCGGAGCCGAGATCGAGAACCGTTTCACCTTCGTGAATGTAGCGCGACGGATCGCCGCAGCCATAGTCTTTTTCGATAATTTCGTCGGGGATAACTTTTAGCAAAGACTTGTCGTAACTGACCGGTAAGCATAGACAGGCGTCCACTTCCTGCGCGGCGCTGCCATAGCGTTCCAACACCGCGCTCTCGGGATTAAAAGCATTGGGAAAATTCTTGCCATTAGATCCACTGGTTAGATCACTATCCATCTGCCCTCCTCGCGGCGCAATTTGCCCGAAATGCCATCAGCTTGGCGTAATCCAAGCTCCTAGACAAGTGGGCACAACGACGCCCGCATCCGTGTTAGATGTTGATTAAACGAAGAAAGATGAAAATAGTTCCGCCCTTAGGGCTAGTTTGAGAACTTTATGCGTCCCTTAATTGCGCCGGCGGCTTAAGCATTCGCCGGTTCGTCGGCATGCATCAAGTAGGCTTCAATGAATGCATCGATATCGCCGTCGAGCACCGCATCGGCGTTGCCGATTTCGACGTTAGTCCGGTGATCTTTAACCAAGCGATAAGGATGGAGCACGTAGGATCGGATCTGGCTGCCAAAGCCGATGTCCTTTTTAGTTTTGTGGTAGCTCTCCATCTTTTCTTTTTGCTTCACTAATTCCAATTCGTAGAGCCGCGACTTGAGAATCTTCATCGCCATCGCCCGGTTTTTATGCTGCGATCGTTGGTTTTGGCAGGCAACCACAATATTGGTGGGCAGATGGGTCAGGCGCACCGCCGAATCGGTCTTGTTCACATGCTGCCCGCCTGCGCCGCTGGAGCGATAAGTGTCCACGCGCAGATCGTCGTCGTTGATTTCGATTTTAATATCGTCGTCGACCTCCGGATAAACAAACACGGAAGCGAACGAAGTGTGACGTCTGGAGTTGGCATCGAACGGCGAGATCCGCACCAGGCGGTGAATACCGGCTTCGGCTTGGAGGTATCCGAAGGCGTAGTCGCCGGTAACATTGAAAGTAACGCTCTTTACGCCCGCTTCTTCGCCCGGCTGATAGTCGAGAATCTCCTTATGATAACCGCGCCGGTCGCACCAGCGCAGATACATGCGCAGTAAAATCTCAGCCCAGTCCTGCGCCTCGGTGCCGCCGGCGCCCGGGTGGAGCGTGACGATGGCGTTGCGCCGGTCATCCGGGCCGCCAAGCAACTGTGTGAGCTCGGTCTGAGCCATTTCTTTGGCGACCGACGCAACTTTGTCGGCTGCTTCGCCGAGTGCCTCCTCGCTCTTCTCGTCTTTGGCGAGGTCGAGAAAAAACCGCGCCTCTTCGAGGTCGGCCTGATGCTTCTCCCAACTGTCAAGAACATTTCTAAGGTTGGACTGTTCTTTGAGAACGCTTTGGGCCTTGTCCGCGTCGTTCCAGAAGTCCGGCTGAGCAGTGACTTGATTCAGTTCCGCGATACGCTTTTGCTTGCTGTCGACGTCAAAGCCGCCTCCGTAACTGCTTAAGCCGCTCTTCGAGGTGGGCCAGTTGTTCCGAGGTTTCTTCTAACATTTCTTATGCTCTCTGCGATGTTGAGATTCTCGCCTACTGCACACTCCGGGCTCAGCGACCGCATCGTCGTTGCGGTTAAGCCGCCAAGCAGGAGCAGTCAGATTAAACCGCTCGATGGCGTAAGCATCGGCGCAAGATAATTATACCTTCAATAGCCCCAGGTCACAAAGCCGGCGGGCCATTTTGTTTTCCAGACGGACCATGATTCGCGCCTCTCGGGCCGAGCGTTCATGGTCGTAGCCCAACAGATGAACAATGCCGTGAATCAGTAACTTGACGATCTCCTGATCCAAAGAGTGCCGATGTTCCTTCGCCTGCTGCGCGGCCTGGTCGACGGAAATGATCACGTCGCCGAGCAGCGGCGCTTCCGTCGGCAAATTTTTTGCCGCCGGGAAGGACAGCACGTCGGTGGCATAATCTTTATGCCGATAGCGCGCGTTGAGTTTTTGCATCTCGGCGTTGCCGATCAACGCCAAGCTCAGCTCGGCATCCTCTTGCCCGGCCAGCTGGAGCAGTGCTCGAGTGACCTGCTTGAGCCTACGGCTGGAAATCTTTCTTCCGACGGCGCGCCGGACTAACTCGACGGGCATCGCTGAATAGTAACGTTTCCGCTGGACAGTTGCGAACCGTTCGGGCTACCTCGCGTTGTAAATCGGCTGATCGGAGGCGATCCGTTGGTTCAGGTCGGGGCCCAGCGAAGCCGAGAAAACGCTCGCGATAGCGAATCTGAGCCAGATTAATTGACTTGGCTTAGTTGATTTGCTAGGAGAATTTAAGTCTGACTCTAGGAGGAACGAGATGACCTATATCATTGCTGAACCTTGCATCGACGTTAAGGATACCGCTTGCGTGGATGTCTGTCCGGTGGACTGCATTCATCCGACAAAAAATGAGGCTGAGGAATTCGAGAAAGAAAAGAAGCTCTATATCGATCCTGAAGAATGCATCGACTGTGGGGCTTGCGAGCCGGTCTGCCCGGTGGAGGCGATCTTCGAAGAAGCAGCGACTCCCGACAAGTGGAAACAATTTATTCAGATCGACGCCGACTGGTACAAGGCAAAAAAAGGCTAAGCGCCGAAGCGAAACCCCGGCATAAGGCTCTTAAGGGCTGAGGAGTTATCCTCGGCCCTTCTTTTTTCTATCGTCGCTAATTGTTCTCCCGAGCGATCTTCGCTGCACTGCCTTGACTCGCCTCCAAGCTCTGATGTAGGCAGACTTAACAGGAGGGTGACCCATGGTTCTTGTCCTCAAAAACGATCAAATGGAAAACCTGCTGCCGATGGCGGAAGAGATTGCCGCCATCGAGCAGGCTTTCATCGAACTCGGTCAAGGCAAAGCGATGAATGCGCCGCGCGCGCGGCTGCGCACGCCGTGGAAGGAAGAAGGCGGGCAGTACTATTTTAACAACATCATGGGGCTAGTGCCGGGCATGAAGTCGATGGCGCTGCGCATCGATTCGAGCTTTTCAAAGGAAATCCAAGTCGACGGCAGCAAGCGGCGGGTTTATCCGGGCGACTTCATCGGCCTGGTCATGCTCTTCGACATGGATACCTGCAACATTCTGGCGATCATGGATGATCACTACATCTCCACCATGCGCGTCGGCGCCACCAGCGCGGTTGCCAGCAAGTATCTCGCGCGCAAAGACGCCAAGGTCATGGCGCTCCTCGGCTCCGGCGAGCAGGCCAAAACTCAAGTGACGGCACACGCCTGCGTGCGTCAGTTGACCAAAGTCAAAGTCTACAGCCCGACCAAGGTGAACCGGAATAAATTCGCCAAAGAGATGAGCGCGCAAACCGGCATCGAAATCGTACCGGTGAACTCCGCCGAAGAAGCGATCCGCGGCAGCGACATCGTCACGGCAGCAACCAATACCGTCGACCCGGTAATTCAAGGTAAATGGGTCGAGCCCGGCATGCATTTGAATAGCATCGTCGGCGGCGACGGTTTTCTACCCCGCAAAGAGCTCGACGACGAGGCCGTGATAAAAGCCGGACTCATCGTCGTGGGGTTTAAGCAACAGATTTTTCTCGACAAGCAGGCCGAGTTTCACGACCGCCTGGAACGGGGCATGGTCAAAGCCGAGGACCTGCATGAACTGGGCGAATTGCTCAACGGCAAATGCCGCGGCCGCCAAGACGACAGCGAAATCACTTTCTTTAAAAACAACACCGGTATGGGCATCCAGTTCGCCGCCACGGCGCGAAAAATGTACGAAAAGGCTAGAGAGAGGGGCCTCGGCACCGAGTTGCCGCTCGACTTGTTCATGACCAAACGCGGCGATAAATTGTTCTCGCCATGACCGGGGACTGGCTACTTTTTGTCAGCAAAAAGTTGCCTGTTCCCTTTTATGACCAAACGCGGCGATAAACTTTTCTCGCCATGAACAGTAAGGAGTGAAACGTAAGTAGACAGGAGTCGCCACGCACCTTAACTCCGGATTCTGACGGTTTGAACGGAGCGCAGCGATTGAACAGAGCAAAGCGGTTGAACGGCTTGAACGAAAAACTTCAGAGTGGCGCCGGCTAAGGTCGAAGAATAAAAGGCTCAACCAGCAAACGTGATAGGAGAAGAGTCATGCGCGATTGGGAATCAGTCATACCGCAAGAGGAACGAAATATTTACGAAAAGGCCGGCTACAAGGGCAAGGAAAAGTTCGGCGTCAATCCAGCGCTGATCATCATCGATGTCATCACCGGATTCACCGGTACCAAACCGATGCCGGTGATGCAAGCCATCGACGAGTTTCCCACCAGCTGCGGCCAAGTCGCCTGGGACGCGCTGCCAAAGATCAAGGAACTGCTGCACGCCTGCCGGGACGCCGACGTGCCGGTGATTTACTCCACCAGCGATCCGGACTTTAAAGCCGCCTTCGGCAACGCGACTAAACGCGGCGTCGACAAAACCGATTTCGAAAAGCTCGCTATCGAGTTTCCCGAGATGATCAAGCCGAAGGATAATGAATTTATCGTGCGCAAAGCCCGCGCCAGCGCCTTCTTCGGCACACACCTGATCACTTATCTGGTGCGCAAAAACATCGACTGCCTGCTGATCGCCGGCACCAGCACCTGCGGCTGCGTGCGCGGCACGGTGCTCGACGGCTATTCCTATGGCTACCCGGTGTTTCCAGTGGAAGAATGCATCTTCGACCGCTCGCGCACCTCGCACCTGGTCAACCTCTTCGAAATGAACGCCAAGTACGCCAGCGTCATTCAGCTATCCGAAGCTCTCCAGTACGTCGGTCAGATCAAACGAATGGAAGGGCGCAAAGCGCTGGCGAGCTAAGAGAGACTCACCACGAAGATCACGAAGGACACGAAGGGATTAGACAAATATTTTCCGAACTTCGTGCTCTTCGTGTCCTTCGTGGTAAAATCCTCTCCACCATAAACATGGCAGGACCGACCATCAGTAGGAGACTCTCATGGCTACCGAATCCCCCTTCGTCGATCAGGAATACTTCGATCGCTACGCCCGCGCCCAGGCGCTCATGGAGCGCGACGGCCTCGATGCCCTGGTCGTTTCCGAGAAGAATAATTACTGGTACTTCAGCGGCCTGATCAGTTATCAGCTGGATCACATTCAGCGACCGCAGATTTGCATCCTTCCGAGGACCGGCAAACCGCTCCTGCTCGTCTATGGCAACGATAAAGCCAAGGCCAAAGCGCTGCCCTGGGTCGGCGAGGTGCGCGCATATACCGATGTGCCCTTTCCCCAGGAAATGATCGCCGCGAGCATCAAGGAGATAGGCCTGGGTGAAAGCAAGCTTGGCTTCGAACTCGGCAACGACCAGCGCCTCGGCATCCCGGTGAATTATTTATCCGGACTCACCGAAGCGCTGCCCAAAGCGCAAATCAAAGACGGCAGCGCGGCCTTGAACGAGATGCGCATCATCAAAAGCCCGCGGGAAATCGACTTCATGCGCAAGGTTTGCGAGATCTCCGTGAAAGCCTACGACCGCTGCCTGCCGCAGCTAAAGCCCGGCATGACCCGGCGCGAAGTCGCCGACCGTCTCTACATTTCGATGATCGAAGAAGGCGCTCATCCGCGCCATCCGGGATTTCTCATGTTGAACTCGTCGACCCGCTACGACGACCGGCGCTATGAAAAAGGCGATCGCATGATCGCCGATTTCGGCGCCTGCTACGAAGGCTACTACGGCGATATCACGCGCATGGCGATCTTCGGCGCGCCCACTGCCGAACACAAGAAGGATCATGAAACCGCCTGCGACGTCATTCAGCTCTGCTTCGAGTCCATGAAAGTCGGCACACCGCTGGCCGAAGTCTCCCGCGTCGCCAACCGCGAGTTGATCAAGCGCGGCTACCAAACCGTCGACAGCCCCAAGCGCATCGGCCACGGCATCGGCATGTCGCGCGCCGAACCGCCGTCATTGAACGAAGTCGAGACCGAGACCTACCGTCCCGGCATGGTGCTCGCGTTGGAACCCAAAGTGCGCTCGGAAAAGAGCGCGGTCCATCTCGAAGAAGATGTCCTGATCACGGCACAGGGCCAGAAGTTCCTGACCAGCGGCTGCCGCAGGTTGGACGTAATTCAGTAAAGAAACCGGTCTCCGAACTTAGCGCCTTCGCGCCTTTGCGGGAGATACTCCGGAAAGCGTTTATGGACACCAAAGGCATCCTCTACCTATCGAACAGCGATGTTAAAAAAGTCCTCGACCTCGGCCGGGCCATCGAGATTACCGAGCAGGCGCTGCGCGATCACAGCGACGGGCGGGTCACCTGGTCGACGCCGGAGGACTTCGCAATCAAACCAGAGCAAGGCTGGCAGTCCTGGGTGACCGGTTGCGCGTTGCAGACAACGCCGGTCGCCGGCTTTCGCATCCGTTCGATCAAAGCCGCCGGCGGCAGCCGGGATGTCTCGCGCCCGCCGCGCGGACCGCGGCGCGTGCTCATACTCAGCGACCTCGAAGGCGGCGAGATCCTCGCATTCATGGACGAGGACTGGTGCCACGCCGTGCGCACCGCCGCCGCGGCGACTGTCGCCATGCGTGTGCTCGCGCGCAAAGGTTCGACGGTCATGGCGATGCTCGGCGCCGGCGACACCGCCCGTGCCGCCGTGCCGGTGATGGCCCGGGCATTTGACTTGAAAGAAGTCCGGGTCACTTCACGCACACCCGAGTCCCGTCAGAGCTACGCCAAGGAAGTGGGCGCGGAATACGGATTGAACATCGTACCGGTGGAGTCCACCGAAGCAGCCCTCAAAGGCGCCGATGTGGTGGTCTCGGCGACGACGACATCGACGCCGTTCGTCAAAGAGTCCTGGCTTGGTGAAGGCATCACCCTCTACTCCATCGGCAAGCACCAAGAAGTCGAAAGCTCGGTTTACAAGAATGCCGACAAATTCGTCGTCGACAGCTGGCTCCACTGCAAAAACAAATCCGACATGCAGCGCATGTTGAAAGAAAATTATTTGAGCGAAAAGGATCTCTACGCCGAGCTCCCCGAACTGCTCGCCGGCAGAAAGCCGGGGCGCCAATCGGACAAAGAGCGCATCTTCATCCGCGCCATCGGCCTGGTCAATCAAGACATCGCCATGGCCGATCACATTTATCGCAGCGCCCTAGAGAAGGGCATCGGCACTCGGCTGCCGTA
>Ga0326597_10004463_pt1 | contig 19691 bp, 18 predicted proteins | sample RVTome_12_FD_203789 | JGI IMG/M metagenome (GOLD analysis project Ga0326597, IMG submission 203789) | Soil microbial communities from uranium-contaminated site in the Upper Colorado River Basin, Wyoming, United States - RVT100D185 | ecosystem: Environmental > Terrestrial > Soil > Contaminated >... | reverse complement strand
GACCCGGTTGAGACGGCCGCATGAAAATATTGATCACCGGCGGCATGGGCGTGATCGGCGCCGAAACCAGCCGCAAATTCGTCAAGGAAGGGCATCGGCCGGTCATTCTCGCCCGCCACCGCGACGAAAGCCTGATCCCGGACATCCTCGACGAGGTCGACATCGAACTGGGCGACGTGCTCGACATGCCGAAGCTTCTCCAGGTACTCAAGACACATAAAATCACTCACATCGTCCACACTGCGGCCTTCGTCGGCGCGGTGTCGCAGGCGAATCCGGCGCTCAGCATCCAGGTGAACGTCATGGGCACGGTGAACGTTCTGGAGGCCGCGCGCGCATTCGACATCCGGCGTGTCGTCTACACGAGCGCAAAAGGCGTCTACGGCCCGGTGCTCGGCGAATACGGGCATCCCACCTACAAGCCGATGCACGAGGACCTGCCCAAGCACCCCGTGCGGATCTACGATTCGGCCAAGCTGATGGGCGAGCACACCTGCCTTTATTACCAGGCCAACATGGGCGTCGATACGGTGGTGCTGCGCTTCGCGACCACGTACGGGCCCGGCAAGACCGCCCGCCACGGCAAGATGGGCGTAACCAGCCGGCTGTTCGAGAATCCGTTCCAGGGACTCGCGTTCAGCCTGCCACAAGGCAGCGAGCAGAGGGACGATTTCATCCACAACAAGGACTCGGCGCTGGGCATTTATCTCGCGTGCATGGCCGAACATCCCAGCAGCCGCGTCTACAACATCGGCAGCGGCGTCGGGGTGACCCTCCAGGATTTCGCGCAGGTCGTGCGGCGCCATTTGCCGCGTGCGGATATCCAGATCGGGCCCGGGCTGAACTTCCTGAATTCGCCTTACCCCATGTGCGGCATTTACGACATCTCGCGCGCCAGGGAAGAACTGGGCTACGAGCCACAGTACGATGTGGAAAGAGGTACGGCAGATTACCTCGATAGCTTGCGGCGGCTGAACCCGGGCGCACCATGACGGGGACGCCATGAGGGACCGACTGGAATTGCCGCGGCTGTCCATGCAGGAGCGCGACCGGCGCTGGGGCGCGGTGCGCGCGAAGATGGCCGAACGGGGCCTGGATTGCCTGGTGCTGTGGGGCTGGCCCACGATGTGGGACTTCTACACCGCGAACGCGCGTTACCTTTGCCCGATCGGAGGCAACGCCGAGTACAACCTGCTCGTGTTTCCGCTCGAGGGGGAACCGACCTGCTTCATACACTTTTCCACCTTCCTCGAGGGCTGGCGCAGCGCCCAGGATTGGGTCACGGATATACGCTCGCGCAAAGGAAACTGGGCGGACACGGTTGCCGGGAGACTGCGCGAACTCGGGCTCGATAGCAGAACAATCGGCATGGACGGGCTGGCCGGCCCGCTCGATCCGGACGGCTGGCTCCCGCAGAGCGTCTACGCGCGGCTGTGCGAGCAACTGCCCGCGGCGACCCTGGTGCCGCTGGAGGACATGCTGGAACTGCTGCGCGCGGAAAAAAGCGGCGAGGAAATCGAGGCATTGCAGCAGGCCGCGCACCTCGGCGACCTCATGCTCGAAGCCTGCCGCGACACGGCCCGGGCGGGCGTAAAGGAGTGCGAGGTCTACGGCCGCATGCAGGAGGTCATGATGGCCAACGGGGGCGAGCAACCGACGCTCTTTCTTTGGGCCTGCGACCGCCACCCCTATGCGCACCCGTTCCGCGTGCCGACCACCCGGCCGATGCTTGCCGGCGATCTGATCATCTGCGAGATACATCCCAAGCGCGGCGGCTACTTCACGCACGTGGAGCGCACGTTCTGCCTTGGCGAGCCGCACGAAAATCAGCGCCGCATTTACGAAGGCTGCCTTGCGGCCTACCGTTCCGGCATCGAGCTTTTCGGCCCGGGGCGAAGCATCTCCAGGGCAATGGAGACGGTCAAGCGCACCATCGAGGCGCACGGGCTGGGTATCTGCGAGGCCGGAATCCACGGACATGGATTGGCCTCGCTCGAATATCCGCGCTACCGACACCACGCCATCCAGGCCGACCAGGCTGCGATCAAGGCAATGGGCGACGAATTCCGTCCCGGTATGGTGTTTGCGTTCAACATCGATCTGGTCGATCCGAAGTGGATGGACGGCAAGACCGGCTGCGTCTTCGCTGAGACGCTCGTCATCACTCAGACCGGAGCACGACGAATGCACAGCTATCCGATGGAGTTTCAGCGCTTGATGTAAGCGTGTGCCGGCAGCGCCTTGGAGGTCGAATCGCGAGGCGCCCGGGTTGCCCGGTCAGCGGCTGTCGCCCACCACGATTTCCTCATGCCGCAGTGGCGTTGCGCGTTGCGCGCGCCGACCGAGTTCTCCGTACGGATAGAAAACATGCGTACGGAGAACACGCTTCGAATCAACAACACGGAGTGTTTCGCGAGCGGCAAATCATTGTCGCTTACACCTGGATCGGCACCTACAACACATAGAACAGGATCGCGACGTAATGGGCGGCGCTGCCGCCGATCACGAACAGGTGCCAGACGCCGTGCGCGTGGGCGAAGCGGGTGTCCAGCGCGTAGAACACGATGCCGAGGGTATAGGACAGTCCCCCGGCCGCGACCCAGGCGAAACCGGTTGGCCCCAGCGCATGCCGCAGCGGCACCAGTGCCACCAGCGCCGACCAGCCCATGGCGACGTAGATCACCACCGACAGTATCCGCGCCCCGCTCCTGAACTTCAGTTCCTGCAGGCTTCCGAGCACCGCGAGACCCCACACCACGCCAAACAGCGACCAGCCCCAGGGTCCGCGCAGCGTCACCAGGCAAAACGGCGTGTAGCTGCCGGCGATGAGCAGATAGATACCGTGATGATCCAGCTCGCGCAGTATGTTCTTGGCCCGTCCGCGCAGACTGTGGTAGAGCGTGGAGACGCTGTAGAGCAACACCAGCGTCGTGCCGTAGACCGAGACGCTCACCATCTTCCACGGATCGGCGTCCAGCGCGGCCAGCGCGACCAGCACGACTGCGCCGGCAAGCGCCAGTAAGGCGCCGACCAGATGCGTCAAGGCGTTGAACTTCTCCCCGTAGTACATGCAGCCGGCCCTGTCGCTGGAGCCGCACCCGCGTCACGGGGCGCGGCGGCGGACTCGGATGGTTGTCGGCCCGATCATAGCCCGAGCAAGCGGCTCCCGCGGCCGCCCACACCTCTTTCATGACGCCGGCCAGAACTTCGGCCGGTGACCGGACCCGGCACAGCGTGGCTTCGGTTCAGACCTTTACGGCCCATGCATGGCATGAGCGGCACAGAAACCGCCCGCCGAACTTTCCCGCCGAACTTTCCCGCCGAACTTTCCCGCCGAACTTTCCCGCCGAACTTTCCCGCCGAACTTTCCCGCCGAACTTTCCCGCCGAACTTTCCCGCCGAACTTTCCCGCTGAACTTTCCCGCTGAACTTTCCTTGCGCAGCGGCAGGCCGTGCGGCATCATTGTCGGCAAGATCGTGATCGGCTTCGATCGCTCGGAGAGCTCGATGATGCCTGTGGCATCCCGAAGGCAGATCGGAGATCGTGCCGGCGAGCATGGGCAATGCGCAGCGGTTGGCCGACGGGAATTATTCAGCGCCGCTCGGGTTATAGGCGGAGCGCGCTTGATCAAGGAACCGACCGGTCCCAAGCGCGTCCATCATCCTGGATGAACGCCACATTTCACGAAATCGAGAGACCAGCATGAACTATGACATCGAGTTGAATTCAGCGGCCCACTATCCCGTGAGGGACATCGTGGAATTGTCGCCCCTTATCGAGCAGGCCGGCTTCGACGCGTTCTGGAAAGGAGAGTCGAACAGCACCGATCCCCTGGTGCTGCTCAGCGCCATCGCGGCCCGCACCAGCAAACTGAAACTGGGTACCGCGATTTATCATATTTACGGGCGCAGCGCGATCACGCTCGGCGTCCAGGCGGCCACGCTGCAAGACCTCTCGGCCGGGCGCCTGCTTTTGGGTCTCGGCGTTGCCAACAAGACCATCGCCGCCTGGCACAGCGGCGTTTTCGACCGCCCGCTCACGCGAGCCCGCGAATATATCGAGATCCTGCGCAAGACCGCCGCCGGCGAGCGCGTCGAATACGAAGGCGAAATCTACAACACGGGCAAGCGGTTCCAGCTCTCCTGGGCGCCTGCGCATCCGGGATTTCCCATCTATCTTGCCGGCCTCGGCCCGCAGATGACCAAACTCGTCGGCAAGATTTCCGACGGTGTCTTCATCAACATGGCGACCCCCGCAACCGTCAGGGAAATCGCGCGGCGGTGTCGCGAAGGCGCCGTCGAAGCCGGACGCGATCCGGACGCAATCGAGATCATCGTCAAGGTGCGCGTATCGCTCAATCCCGACCCCGTCGTCGCCCGCTCGAAGCTCAAGCAGGTGCTCACCTTCTACAACATCGCCGACCACTACCAGGACATGCTGATCGCTTCCGGTTTCGGGCCCGAGGTCCTGCGCATGCAGGAGGCGTTCGAGACGGGCGGATTTAAAGCCGCTTCGCAATGCATGACCGACGAGTATATGGACAAGCTGCCGGTGATCCCCGGCACCTCCATCAAGGAGATCCGGGAACGGCTGCAGCCCTTCGTGGACGCCGGCGCAACCCGGCTCATCATCCCTTACGTTCCGGTAACCGAACCGGTGATAGACGATGCGCGCCGCTTCGTCGAGGCTTGGGGTGCGAGCCAGGTTGCCTGTGCCGCGAAGGTCCTTTGAACGGGTCGCGAAATGCCCGCGACTCGATGCCTCCGGCAACGGGCAGTTGTGTGCGCGCGTATAAGCCCGGCCTTCCTGTTGCGGCAATCACCTGACACCGTGAAGCGCCTCGCCCCGGGCCGCGCCGTCTTGCGCTTGTTATTCGCACGCGGCTTTCTCGCACTGGGCGTGCTCGCGCTCGGTATTCTCGGCGCTGGCTGCGATGCGCAACGGGTAAATGCGCAGCCCGCCGCCTCCCGCGCGCCCGACGTGCCCTACGACCCGACTCCCCGCGCTGTCGTGGCGCAGATGCTGCGGCTCGCCCAGGTGCGCGAGGGCGACGTGGTCTTCGACCTGGGATGCGGAGACGGCCGCATCGTGATTGCCGCGGCGAAGCAGCACCGGGCGCGCGGTGTGTGCGTTGATATCGATCCCCGGCGCATACGCGAGAGCCGCGACAACGCCGCAGTCGCCGGCGTGACGGAGCGCATCCGTTTTTTCGAACAGGATTTGTTTACAACCGATATTCGCGAAGCAACGGTGGTCATGCTGTTCCTCTGGCCGGACGTAAATCTGAAATTGCGTCCCAAACTCTGGAGCGATCTGCGGCCAGGCACGCGCGTCGTCTCGTACATACACGACATGGGCGACTGGACGCCGCAGCAGACCGTAACCGTGCGCGGCCGCCACGGCGAGCGCCGGCTCTATCTGTGGACGATCGGGTCGCCGCAGGCCAGGTAGTGCCGTACGATCTGGGCAGACGGGCGGGCGCGCAATGCCATGGAACCGTCCCGGGACGGGCGCCTCGCGGAGATAGACCACATTCCCGCGCCTAAGCTTGTCGATGCGCGCAAACGGCGGGGAAGTGCACGCTTGCGCCGGCGACTTTCCCGCCCGATCAAATAATCCGCCCGAGATCGATGCGCCCTCCCCGCATGGGAGGACACCAGAAATAGCTGCCCGAAATCGGGCGCGTGAATCGGAACAGCGCATCGGCAATGCCGTCCTCGGCGCCCAGCATGCGCCGCAACTGCGCTTCGAACGCGTCCAGTGATTTGCCGAACGCGACAAAAACCAGGCCGGCGCGGGACCCACGCTCACATTCCCAATATGCGCCCGATCTCCGCGATGTAGCGGCTGCCTTTCACGCCCTCGGCCACGGCCGTATCGAGCACATTCTCGAATACATGCCGGATATCGTGCAATCCGTCCCGGACCCAGTGGTGCCTGCGCACCGGGGAGCCGAGCACATTCTTGAGTGTCTGAACTTCGTCCCGCAGGCGCTGGATGTCCTGCGGGCTCCCCTGGACTTTGGCCAGATCCCGCTCCAGTGCCTCGATCAGAGCGGCGACTTCGTCCAGGTCTATGTCCGGCGCACCCTGTCTGTTTGCGTCCGAGTTGCTCATCGCGTGCACTCCTTCAACGGTTGCTGCGCCGACATGATAATCCGTGTTACTGAAGGTCAAGCGCGTAGCGCTTGAGCGCCTGCAGCGGCACGAGTTTGAGCACGTTCTCGTGCGTCGCCTCCAGGACCACCCTGGGCGCGCTTCCCGCCTCCCACGCTTCGATCCAACGCAGTACGTGCAGGCACCAGCGATCGCCCGGCATCAGGCCACGGAAGCGCATTTCGGGAATCGGCGTGCTCAGATCGTTACCGCGCTCGCGCGAGAATTCGAGGAACTCCGCGGTTACCTTGACGCAGACCAGGTGCGCGACGCCCTGCTCGGCGCGCGTGGCGCAGCATCCGTCGCGGAAGAAACCGGTGAGCGGCGCAAAACTGCACGCCAGCAGCGGCCCGCCGAGTACGTTCTTTTCTTTGGCAACTTCGTCGTTCATAGATCCCTCACGGCGCGCAGTCGATCCGTCACCTGCCAAGTGTACGCGCCGCGCGCACAAGCGTGGCGTCCGAGACCGGAATTTGGGACCCTCTACCTCGCGCAGGAGCAGGAAATGCGCGCAGACGGGTGCGTATTTCGGCGTCCGTCCCATCCCCCATTTGCGGCGCCTCGGTGCGTTCGAGATCGCGTTACGAAGGTCGGCTTCGCGTAAGCGCGGCGACCACCTCGGCCACGGACGGCGGCGTCGGAGTCTCCTTGTAGCCCGCCAAGCGCCGGAAGATCTCCGCGGCGGCCAGGTGGAATCCGCCGGGCAGACCGGCGTTCTCGAAGCTCGCGGCAATCTCCTCCATCTCGCCTACGTAGCGCCATGCCTCGCGCGCGCCGTTTCCCGCGGCCCGCTCCGAGCGCGCCGAAAGACCGGCCTGCGAGCGCCCCCACTCGTTCAGGAGCGCGTCTTCTACACCCTCGCGGCCTGCCAGCGCACGGATAGCCAACAGCAGTGCAGCGCTACCCTTCGTGTACGCGGCGTATGCCAGCTTGAGCGCGGAGGCCGTGCCGGGGCTCTCGTTCAGAACGACGGCTTCCAGGTTCCCGGAAGCGAACAGATTCGCCGCACGCCCGGCCTCGCGCCCGGACAGGTACAGGCGGGTTCTTCCCGGCAAGCGCGGCGGCGGCCCGACGATGCCGCCGTCGACAAACGTGGCACCCGCCTGCGCGACAATTCCGCCAATTTGCCGCGCCGTTGCCGGAGCGACCGCGTTTGCATCGATGTACAGGCCCGCGAAACGCTGCGCCGCGACGGCGCGGGCCATGTCCAGCGCACCATGGGGCGGGCAGATTGAAAGGATGATCTCGCTCGCCGAAATCATGGCTGCGAGCGTTCCCCTATCCTCCAGCCCTGCTGCATCGGCGCGCTCGCGCGTGTCCGCGCTGCGCCCGTCCGAGGCCCACTGCACGCGCACGCCTGCGGCCCGCGCGCACGCCCCGACAGCGCTTCCCATTTCACCCGGATGCAGCAATCCCAGCCGAATGCTTCCCATCGGTCCTCCGGTCAGTCGAGTGCAGGAACTGCGCGCTGCTGGTTGGATTGACCGGGATCATTCCGGCTTTGCGCTCCGCCACCGCTGAGAACTTCGTTCAGGACCCGCGCCAGCCGGATTCCGGCCTTTCGGATCTGCGATTCAACAACCGGCGCGGTGCGCGCGTAATACTCTTGGTCGATGGGCAGAACCCCCGCAATCCCGCGTGAACAGGAGAATGCCACCGGAAGCATCCGATATACCACGGTCGCGGCGAGCGCGTGGCTCTCATTGACCCAATCCGATATGGAGCCCTGTTCCCAGGCCGCCTCGTCCTTGGCGCGTATGCCCGCGGAAACGATGGCGCGCTCCCCGCCCCGGTCCAGAATCAGCCGCCGCACCATGTGTAGGTCCCAGATCGCATGCAGATTGATCGCAGCGTGCGGCGGATCGTCGCGCTGGCCGAAGAAAGAAACCTTCACCGTGTTGCCGCCGCGGTCGTGGTGAGTGGCCGCGTGCAACGGCTGATGGATGTCGCCCACCAGATGCACCACCCACTTCAACGCCCGGGTTCTCCTGCGCAGCGGCTGTGTCGCGGCCGCGAGCATGCGCAGATGGCGGGAAAGCTGCGCCGAAGCGCAACTGCCCTTGGGACAATAGAGCGACGCGTCCGCTACTTCGCACAGCGGGATGTTGTCGTAATGCCAGGCACCTCGGCGTCTGCCCCACGACCGGTCCTTGATTTCATCGGCCCAGTTGGCGATCTCGGCCAGGGTACGCCTGCCGGAGGGCTGTCCGTCGGCAAGTCGGTCGTCCTCGAGCAATGCCAGGACATGTCTTCTTGCTTCAGGCTTCAGAAGCCGGTCTGCGATCGCGCCCACCATCCGATGACCTTCTCCGCCCCATGCGCATGCGCTCCCCGGCAACACCCAGAAAACCAGCAGCACGCCGAGCAAGCGCAGCACGACGCCGGGCATCGATCTCACCGGCCGCCTGCCAGCGGCTTCGCGACCGCGCACCGCGTTCCAACCCTGATGCGAGCGCACACCGCCCTCGGGCACGCGTTCCCGCGGCGTCGAACAGGTACAATCGCAGGCGGTACTTCATCGCCCTCGATAGAGAGGATCGCGAATACGGCTGCCGGCGCGAACCCGGCGTGCGCGCCGAGGGGAGAAAAATAATGGGGCTGTCCCAGAATTACTTCGTCGAACAATGGTTGATTCCTGCCCTGGTCATATTCCTGCTGATCGGCAGCGTATTCGCCTTCGCGGTCGGACTGGGCCTGATCCTGCGCAGCGCCGCCACGTTCCGGTTTTTCGGCGTGATGAATCGCTGGGTATCGATGCGCAAGGCCCTGCGTCCCGCCGAAATTCCACGCGATGCGGACGCGGCGCTGCACCGTCAAAGCCGCATCCTGGGCGCCGTGTTCATTGTGGCCGCCGGACTGTCACTCATAGTGCTTGTGTGGGAATTCGACGTCGCCGCCATTGTTTCCGCGTTGCGGCGCGATGCGGATTCGGCGCTGGTGGAAACACTGGCGCAGACCGTGAAATGGCTGCTGATTGTCGGCGACGCGCTGGCAATTGTGGTCGGAATCGCGATGATCGCCGCGCCGCAGGCTCTTGCGGGGCTCGAAGTCCGCGCCAATCAATGGATTTCAATGCGAAAATACGACAAGAACGTCGATGTGATGCATATGGGCGTGGACAAGTGGGCCGAGTCCTATCCGCGCGCCCTCGGCTGGAGCATCCTGTTGCTCGCTGGTTTCGTAATCGCGAATCTTGCCACGCTGCTATCGAGCCGTATTATTTAGAGTCCGTTTCAAAATGAGGGGATAGGTTCCCTCATACTCCCCTAACGCTAAGTCAGCCCGTTGCAAAACTCATTTTGCGACGGCTTCCGAGTTCAGCGCCGCGCCGCCGGTCCCGCCCGACGGGCCGCCGCTACTTCCCCCCGAGCGGCAACTGCGCGGCTGCGATCGAGTAGTACTCCCAGGCCCGCGCCACCACGCGCTCGGTGATCTGGCCGCCGACCAGTTCGGCCTCCGCGCGCGTGTATTCGCGAAGACGAGCGGCGTCGCCGCCGGCCGCCGCGAGCATGCGCAGCTGCAGAGCAGCGCTCTCTTCCAGGTAACACGCCGCCACCGTCGCGCTCTTCACATCGGCCAGCGCGGTGGTGAACCCGTGCCCGCGCATCATGACGGCCAGACCGGCACCCAGGCGCCCGGCAAGGTCGTCGCCCAGTTCGCGCGAGCGGATGAGGCCGATGCGCTCGTACTCCGGAACGTCATCCATGAAAGGTCCGCCGCTGTTATGCACGACGCGGTGCGGCTGACCGATCTGGGTGAGACAGATGCACGCCGGTGGATGCGCGTGCACAACTCCGCCGACATCGGCTCGCGCGGCGTAGGTGCGCGCATGAATCCAGAATTCGCTGTTCGGCGTGCCTTCGCCGGACAGAATATTTCCGTCGGTGTCCAGTACAAGCAGGTGGTCCGCATCGGCCAGGCCGGGCGAGCGGCGTGTAGGTATGATGAACGTGCCGGTGCCCGGAATTCGCGCACTCACGTGACCGAACGCATTGGACAGTCCAAAACGCTCGATGATGTTATTGGCAATTGCCACTTCGTTTCGCAGTGACTGTTCGATGTCCACGCTACTGCCTCCCCGTGCGTCAAATGAAATAGTTATGCATTGCAGGCGCGGGCCGGCGCCTCCCGCGGCACCCCGGCGGCGCGCTCAGGCGCCGGGGGGGCGCAGATTCACCGCACCAGCCTCGTATTGGCCAGTTCCAGCCGGTCGACGAGATTGCGCACCAGCGCGCGCATGAGAAAATATTGCGCACCGATGCTCATCCGCGCCAGCGGTTGGGGCTCGAATTCGGCAATCAGGATATCGGTCACCGATTCCACCGTCGCATGGCGGGGCAATTCGCCGCCGCGGATATAGGCCATCTCGCCGAAGCATTCCCGCTCGTCGATGGTGTTGAGCAGTCGTCCGTTGCGGGTCACCCGTACCTGCCCGTGGGCGAGGAAGAAAAAACTCTTCCCGGGGTCGTTCTCACGAATGATCGTCTGCCGGGCCCCGGCGCGCGTCCAGCTTCCGGCATTGGCCAGTTCCCAGAGCTCGGCGTCCGAAAGTACCGACAACATGTCCACGCGCTTGAGCGCGACGTACTTGTCGCTGTCGGATATCGCCTCGGGCGGCAGCACGAGCGTCACCAGTTTGGACAGCTCCCCCGCGAATTCCGCCCAGGTCTCGTAGCGATGCTCGGGCTTCTTTCCGAGCGCCCGCAACACTACGCCGTCAATCTCCTTGGGCAGTTCCGGCCGAACGCCGCTCGGCGCGACGGGATCCTCGTGCATGACCTTCTGGACCAGGCCTTCCAGGGTGTCCGCGTCGAAGGGCTTGCGCCCGGTCAACAGTTCGTAGAGCGCCACGCCCAGGCAGTACATGTCGCTGTGGTGAGTGAGCGGCTTGTCCTCCATCTGCTCGGGAGACATGTAATACGGCGACCCGATCGACGCGGTCTGCACCGCCTGCGCCTTGCGCAGCAGCGCGGCGCCGAAATCGGCGATTTTCACATTCGTGCCCTGCGCGATCATGATGTTGGCCGGCTTGATATCCCGGTGCACGATGCCCTCGCGAAACGCGTAGTCAAGCGCGCCGCAGCACTTGAAGATCATCTGCAGAACGTCGGATACCGGCAGCAGCGTGTCCGGTGTCGCGTGCCGCGAGAGATCCCCCCCCATGACGCACTCCATCGCGATATGCCCGGAGTCTTCCTGCACCACTGCGTTGAGTATCGCCACGATGTGGGGGTGGCGAAGCTTGCCGGCGAGCGAGGCCTCGTTCAGAAACTGGGTGCGGTACACGGTGCCGAACTGGGGATCCCGGAACACCTCGGGCTCGATCACTTTCAGGGCAACTTCCTCGCCGCTGAAAGTGTCGACGGCCAGATAGACCGTTCCGGTCGCACCCCTGCCGAGCTGGCGCCGGATGTCGTATTTGCCGACCTGAAGGCTCAGGTCCAGTTCGAACGGGAGGTCTGACATGCGTGCATTCTACTGCCTCCGGGGACGATCGCAATGCGCCTGTCATGTCACGCCTGTCATGTCCGGCGGTCGGGAACGCCATGGTCGTTGGACCGCGGGCGCTTTAGGCGTCGATGCAAGTCAGCCCGCTTGTTCAGACTGCTCCGGCTTAGAATATCGTCGGGCATGCGACGCCCCTCCCGGCGCCGGCCGATCCAGGGACCCTGCCATGACGCGTGAGAAGCAAAGCAACCCCGCCGTGACGCCGCTTTATCCGGATGCGCTGGTCAAGGCGCCGGCGCCGCTTACCGGGATCCGGGTGTTCGAAAACGTCTACGTTCGCATGCGCGACGGTGCGCGGCTGGCGCTGGACGTCTACCTTCCACAGACCGAAGGCAGGTATCCGGCGCTGCTGTCGCTGTCGCCGTATCTGAAGGAAATCCAGCGCAAGCCGCCGCAGTGGAGCCATGCTATCGAATCCGGGGCCACGTCGTTCTACGTTCCCCAAGGCTACGTGCACGTGATCGCGCAGGGGCGCGGTGCGGGCCGCTCGCAGGGCCAATGGCGCTGGTTCGACGAGCACGAACGCACCGACGGGTACGACCTCATCGAGTGGATCGCGGCGCAGCCCTGGTGCACGGGCAGCGTGGGCATGATCGGCGACTCGTACTGGAGTTGGAGCCAATACGCGGCGGCGATCGCGCAGCCGCCGCACCTGAAGTGCATCTGCCAGCAAGACGCGACTCCCGATTTCTATCGCGATGTCTGCTTTCAGGGAGGGATCTTCCATCACCAGTTCGTTACCGGCTGGATTGCCTATCACACGGCGATGATGGCCTGGCCGGGCCCGGTGGAAGGAAAGCTTGCGCCGATGAACCTCGGCTACGAGGCGCACCTGCATCCCTGCGACGGGCCGTTCTGGCGCGAACGCTCGGCCTGGACGCGGCTCGATCGAATCCGCGTGCCGGTGCTCTCCATCGCGCCGCAGGGCGGGCAGATGCACTTCCGCGGCCAGCTCTGGGGCTACGCGAGAATCCATGCTCCCAAGAAACTCCTGGTCGTGCCGCCCACCGGATTCTGGTCGCACGTTCGCTATGTCACCAACCCCGCGCTCAACCGGCAGATGCTGCGCTGGTTCGATCACTGGCTGAAGGGCATCGACACCGGCATCATGGACGAACCGGAGGTGGCGATTTTCGATTCGGGAACGCGACGCTGGCGCCACGAGAACGCCTATCCGGTGCAGCGCGCGCAGTGGACGCCCTTGTATCTTCGCGCCGGCGCGGCCGGACCCGCTACCGAAGCGCCCTACGGACTGCTAAGCGAGTCCGCCCCTGAGGGCGAGGCGCCCGATTCCTACACCTTGCCCGCATCCCTGGCGGCGCTCAGCGCAGGCAAGCCCGTGGTGGCCTACGCGACGCCATCGCTGGAAAAGGACCTGTGCATCTGGGGCCCCTTGAGCGTGACGCTTTATGCCGCATCCTCGCAGATCGACACTGCCTGGTACGTGAAAATCATGGACGTGAGCCCCGACGGCACGGCCGCAATGGTGAGCAAGGGCAATCTGCGGGCATCATTTCGCGCCGTGAACGAGGCGTTGTCCGCGCCGGGCCAGCCCTTCCATCCATTCGACCGACAGGAATTGATGGAGCCGGGCCGAATCTACGAATTCCGGATCGAACTGGTTCCGATATTCCACACCTTGCGCGCCGGCCACCGGCTGCAGGTGCAAGTCGCGAGCGAGGACATCCAGTACAACAATCCCATGCGCCAGATCGACGTGCAGTTGCTGCCCTGGCCGGTGGAGAACACCCTGTACCACGACGCCGAACACCCGTCGCACCTGTTGCTTCCCGTGGTGCCGGACGCACCGGAAATCCGGCCGGCAACGCCACCGGTGTCGGAAATAGACTGGCCGCCCACGCCCGGGTTCTGGATGGCCGATACCGAAGGCTGGCCGCTGCGCCCCGTATAGGGTGTGGGGAGTACAGAAACAGCGGTTACGATCTACTGCAGGGACGCGTGGGAGGCCCGTGTGCAATCGGTGCTGCGCGCGGACGGCGTCCGCGCAATGTCGCAGGCCTGCGACAACGGGAACGCCGATTTTGGCGTTCAGTGCCCCGGCGTGACGATCTCGATATGGGCGCGGTTCACGTTGATGAACGGCGCGTTGAGCACCTGGCGGCCGCCCAGCGCGGATTCGTAGACTTCCGCGTTGGTCAACGCGACAAAATCCTTGGCCTCGACAATATAGTCCGTGAGTCGTGCCCCAGGCAGCAGATCGATGTACCCCTTGATTCGGTAGGTTCCGGTGAGTATGGTCACCTTGGTTCTGGATTCATCTGTGGACATGCTATTTGCTCCCGGTGGGCCTGCGTTGCCGCGGTTCGATTTTCATTCGCCCGGAACAGGACTCAAGCCGCAAGCCGGTGCCCCGTTCCGCCGTCGCTGATCCGACGTTGCGCTACTCCTTTTCCTTTGTGACCACCACCCGGCTGACGAATGAAATGTTCTGAAAATCGCGGTTCAGGCTCTTGCTGTGAAAATTGCGCATGACCATACCATTGCCGAACCGGACCACGTCGCCTTTTTTCGCAGCCACTGTGGGGCCTGCAATCCAGAAGGTCCTGCTTTGTTGCCTCACTTCCAAGTAGGTGTACTGCGGCACGTCGACGACACTGAGCACTTTGCCCTTCTGCGGCAGCGTCGCTTGCCCGCTCCCCGCCGCCTTCGCATCGATTTTGGGGTGGCCCGGCGGCACGCCATCGGCAGCAATCGCGGAGACGGCAAACAGGGCCAGGGTAAGCACGAGCAAATGGCGTTTCACGGGCGAAGTCCTCACTGAAAGGGAAACGGAGTTCTTCAATTATACGTAGGTTATGCCTCGCGCCCACACGCCTCCCGCCTGTCGGCCCATACCTGCCGGCTGGCGTTCTGGCACACTGTGATGCGGAACCGGCTTCCAGTATGCCGATGCGTTGTCGCGGCTGCCGTTCCTCGCGCAGGCGCTGTTGCTTTACGCCGCAGGACGCCGCGCGGCGCCCGCTGCGGGCCTGCCACAGACGTGATCACGTTCCAGGGCGCTTGTGGCAGAACGTGATGCACCGGCTTTCTTTATTCGACCGTTTGCCCTACAAGTAAGCAGCGAAGCAACTGGCGCCTTAATGATCGAATCCCGTGGCAATACCCTTGGCAACCCCTTGGCGAACCTTGGCGAACCTTGGCGAACCTTGGCGAACCTTGGCGAACCTTGGCGAACCTTTGGCAAACAAACACTTGGCAGCCTGCCTGTCAAGGCTACCGCCTCTGGCAGATTTGATTCATCATTCCGCCATTCAAAATGCGCCGAACCGGAAATCCGACCATGACCAATAAGCGATACATCTACGCGTTCGAAGAGGGCGAGGGCAAGAACAAGATGCTGCTGGGCGGCAAGGGCGCCAATTTGTGCGAGATGACGCAGATCGGCCTGAACGTGCCGCCCGGATTCACCGTCACCACCGAGGCGTGTCTCGCATACCTGGAGAAAAATCAGTTGCCGGCCGGCCTGATGGACGATATCAAGAGCCGCATGAAGGCCCTGGAGAAGAAGACCGGCAAGGGCTTTGGCGACAGCGAGAATCCGTTGCTCGTCTCCGTGCGCTCGGGATCGGCAATCTCCATGCCGGGGATGATGGACACGATACTCAACCTGGGCCTGAACGAAACATCCCTGAAAGGATTGATCGAGCAGACGGACAACGGGCGTTTTGCCTGGGATGCATACCGCCGCTTCATCCAGTTGTTCGGCAAGATCGCTCTGGATGTGGCCGACAAGCATTTCGATGAGCGCATGACGGCGATCAAACGCAAGTACGGTGCGCGCGAGGACGTGGAACTGGAGGCCGAACACCTCAGGGAACTGAGCGGCGAGTTTCTCGCGATCGTCAAGCGGCACACCGGCAAGCCGTTTCCCGACGACCCCTACGAACAACTGGAAATATCCGTGGGCGCGGTGTTCCGTTCCTGGATGGGCAAGCGGGCGATCGATTACCGAAAACAGTTCAAGATCACCCCGGACATGGCCAGCGGCACCGCGGTCAACGTCTGCACCATGGTGTTCGGCAACATGGGCGACGATTCGGGCACCGGCGTGGGCTTCACGCGCAACCCCGGCACCGGCGAGAACGTGATCTACGGCGAATACCTGGTCAACGCGCAGGGCGAGGACGTGGTGGCCGGAATCCGCACCCCCAGGCCGATCGCGGAGATGGAACAGGAGATGCCGGCGATTTATCGCCAGTTGACGGAACTGCACAAACGGCTGGAGGCGCATTACCACGAAGTGCAGGACTTCGAGTTCACTATCGAACGCGGCACGCTGTACTGCCTGCAGACGCGCAATGGCAGAATGAACGCCCGCGCCATGGTGCGCACCTCGGTCGAAATGTTCGGCGAAGGCCTAATTTCAAAGGAGCGCGCTCTGCTGCGGGTCGAGCCCGCCATGCTCGAGCAGTTGCTGGTGCCCCAGCTTTCGCCGGATTTCCACGGCCGGTCCCTGGCGCAGGGCCTGCCCGCCTCGCCCGGCGCCGCCTCGGGCAAAATCGTGTTCGACGCCAACAGCGCCGAAGCGCGCGGGCGCGCCGGTGAGAAGATCATCCTGGTGCGCGAGGAGACCAAACCGGAGGACATCCACGGCTTTTTCCACGCCCAGGGCATCCTCACCAGCCGCGGCGGCAAGACCTCGCATGCGGCAGTGGTGGCGCGCGGCATGGGCAAACCCTGCGTCTCGGGCTGCGAGCAGATCGTGATCAACGACAAGGCACGCAACGCGATCATCGGCGAAACCACGCTGCACGAGGGCGACATCGTCACCATCGACGGCGGCACCGGCCATGTATACGCCGGCGAAGTGCCGACCGTTGAAGCCACTTTTTCCGGAGAAATGGTCACATTGCTCGGCTGGGCGGACGAAGTGGCACGGCTGCAGGTAATGGCCAACGCCGATACCCCGGAGGACGCGACGCGCGCGCGCGAGTTCGGCGCCGTTGGAATCGGCCTGGTGCGCACCGAGCGCATGTTCAACAGCACCGATCGCCTGCCCATCATGCAGGAGATGATCCTCTCGGAAACGCAGGAGGAGCGCCAGGCGGCGCTCGACCGGCTGCTGCCGATCCAGCGCGCGGACTTCAAGGGCATATTCAAGGCGATGAAGGGGCTGCCGGTAACCGTGCGCCTGCTCGACCCGCCGATGCACGAATTCCTGCCCACTGCGGGACAGTTGGAGGTGGAAATCGCCCACCTGCACCAGTTGCACGATTCGATCGCGGCCCTGAAGGACCTGCCGGACACGCTGAAACTGCTCAGCCCCAAGCTCTATCAGCAATACGCAGATGGTTTGAACAAGCTCGTCGGCGGTCTGCACACCTTCGAGGAATCGCACCTGGAAGACGACGTGATCCACCGCAAGGAAACGATCCTGAAGAAAGTGCGCGCGCTGGAGGAGGTCAATCCGATGCTGGGGCACCGCGGCGTGCGGCTTGGCATCAGTTACCCCGAAATCTATTCCATGCAGATACAGGCGATACTCGAGGCCGCCGCACTGTGCGCCAGGGAAGGCACCGAGATCTATCCCGAGATCATGGTGCCGCAGGTCGCCACGGTGGAGGAACTCAAGCGTATCCACGGCTACGTCCAGCGCAGCCACAAGATCGTGGAACTGACGCACGGCATCAACGTGAAATTCAAGTTCGGCACCATGCTGGAAGTTGTGCGCGCCTGCATCCGCGCCGGGCGCATGGCCCAGGACGCGGAATTCTTTTCCTTCGGCACGAACGATCTCACGCAGGCCACGTTCTCGTTCAGCCGCGAGGATGCGGAGAACAAATTCCTCCCGGCATACAACGAGACCGGCATCCTGCAGGACAACCCCTTCGAGGTGCTCGACATCAAGGGAGTCGGGCAGTTGATGAAAATGGCGGTCGAGGACGGCCGCCGGACCCGGCCGGACCTGAAGATCGGCATCTGCGGCGAGCACGGCGGCGATCCCGTCTCGATCCACTTCTGCCATCACATCGGCATCAACTACGTGTCCTGCTCCGGACCGCGCGTGCCGGTAGCGCGCCTCGCGGCCGCGCAGGCGGCGCTGCAGGAAAAAGATTACAGGATTCCGGTCTGAGCGCGGGCGCGTAAATCGCGCACCGAGCACCGGCGCCAACCAAGGTTTCGGCGACGACAAAATGTCGTTCGCGGAACACTCCCGGCGGTTAACTCAAAGCGTGGTTTTCGTACGGATGCCTTTTATCCGTATGGAAACCACGCTTGGCGCGCGAAGCGCGCAACGCCACCGCCGCATGAGGCCAGGCAAGCGCCGTGCTCCCGGCAAGGCAAACCGCTGACTCGGGTTCGTCCCGCTCAGGCAGGACTCTGTTGCGTATCCGGATCGGCTTCCCAGGTCGACGAAGGCCTGGGCGTGCGCGCCAGCCATGCATCGAGTGCGGCAACATGCTCGACTTCCTCATTGGCAAAGTCCGTGGCCAGCCGCTTGACCTCGGGGTCTGTCGCCTCCCCGGCCACCGCGCGGTAATACTCCAGCGCGCGCACTTCATTCCCGCGCGCATACTTGAGCGCGTGGTAAGGCTCGATCATGTAGTCGAATCCCTCCTCGCCCCCCACTTCGGGCGGCGAACTCCACCGGTACTGCCAGGACCTGAGCTTGGGCAGTTCGATCGATCCGACCCGCGCCTTGATCTCGTCGCGGTGCATCTGCGAGAAGTGCACCATGTCCCGGAACAGCTTGGAAACATCGTCGTTGCGGTAGGACTCCATCATGTCGGCCAGTTCGAGGTACCGCTCGGCCGCCTCATGCTCCAGGGCCACGGCGTGGGCCAGAAATTCCGGTAGCGTGTAGCTCATGGCGATCCTTCATTTATGCAGGCGTCGATCATTGCGCCGGAATTATAGGAGATTCCGACGGCAGCGTGGCGCGGACAGACAGGCGAGGACTGACAGGAGAGGACTGACAAGCGCGCCGTTTTGCTTCATAGTCCGCAACGGGTATCGGCCGGCTGCGATGTCATCCGGTCGCGAAACTAACGCAAGACTACGGACAAGAGAACATGAACCGGACTCCAAGGCGCGAGCGCTTGCGTGCGCTCCTCCGCGGCGATCGCTGCATTCATCCGGGCTCGGTATTCGACGCCATCTCGGGCCGTATCGCGCAGGACCTGGGCTTCGAGGCCGGAATTTTCGCCGGGTCGGTGGCCTCGCTCACCGTCCTCGGCGCGCCGGACCTGACGCTAATCACACTTAGCGAATTCGCCGCTCAGGCGCACCGTATCTGCCGCGCCTGCGATCTGCCGTTGATCGTGGATGCCGATCACGGCTATGGCAACGCGCTCAACGTGCGGCGAACCGTCGAGGAACTCGAAAACGCGGGGGTGGCAGCGCTCACGATCGAGGACACGCTGCTTCCGGCTTCGTTCGGCGCCGCGAGCGGCGCCGCGCTTATTTCGATCGAGGAAGGCGCAGGCAAGATGCGCGCGGCGCTGGACGCGCGCCGGGATCCTGAACTCGCCATCATCGGACGCACCAGCGCGGTGGCACTCACGGGTCTGGAGGATGCCATCGCACGCGCGCGCGCTTACGAAGCGGCCGGGGTCGATGCGCTTTTTATTCTCGGACTGAAAGCCCGCGATGAACTCGAAACGATCGCCGCGGCGGTCAGACTTCCGATCTTTCTCGGCAGCGCCGGACCCTCGCTGATGGACCTCGACTTCCTCTCGGCGCGCGGCGTGCGCGTGTGCCTGCAGGGCCACCAGCCGTTCCTGGCCGCCGTGCGCGCGGTCCACGAGACGCTCAAGGCGCTGCGCGAAGGCACTGCGCCCACGCAAATCCCCGGCATCGCATCAGCCGAACTCATGCAGCGAGTGACGCGCAACGAGGATTATCGTCGCTCGACCAGGGAGTTCTTGGGCACTCGGGACTGACGTGGCGCTACGCTATCCGTGCCGCAACAGGTCTCGACAGGCGAATTTTTGGGCGCGTCAGCGGCGTGCGCTCCATGACGCGGATACGCCGCCGGTCTTGACTGTGCCTTGCATCCCCTTGGC
>Ga0326597_10004462_pt1 | contig 19691 bp, 16 predicted proteins | sample RVTome_12_FD_203789 | JGI IMG/M metagenome (GOLD analysis project Ga0326597, IMG submission 203789) | Soil microbial communities from uranium-contaminated site in the Upper Colorado River Basin, Wyoming, United States - RVT100D185 | ecosystem: Environmental > Terrestrial > Soil > Contaminated >... | reverse complement strand
CATCGCCCGGCTCAATTCAGAACTGGTAAAAATCATACGGCGACCCGAGATCCTGCAGCGCTTCACTGCCGAAGGCGCCGAGGCAGTCGGAAATTCTCCCGAGCAGTTCGGCGACTATATCAAGACGGAGACGGCACGCTGGACGAAAATTATTAAAGGAGCAAACATCACGGCCAATTGATCGTAGTTGTAGTGCGCGAGACTGGCGCAAGTGCACGGTTGCACACAGGGATTTCAGCGGGAAATGGCAGTGCACTGTGCGACGGGATAAGTTACCCTTGCTGCGATCACCGGCGGCCTGCTGCAGCTCCAAATTGCAACGCAAGCCGGGTTGGTTTAGCATCGAGAAAACTGTGTGCAAATCCTTTGGGGTGAGTGCTTCATGGCTTCAGTCCTGTTTTCACCACTCGCCCTCCGGTCCATGCACCTGGAAAATCGGATCGTCGTTTCTCCTTTGGCTCAATTCATGGCGGCCGAGAACGGAAGCGCAACGGATTGGCACCTCATGCACCTCGGCACGCTGGCCGTGTCAGGGGCCGGCCTGCTGATCACGGAGGCGGTGGCGGTGGAGCCGCGCGGCGCGAACACCACCAACTACTTGGGCCTGTGGTCCGACGCCAACGAGCAGGCGCTCAAACGCGTGATCGATTTCTGCCGCAGCGTTGCACCGGTCAAACTCGGTATCCAATTGCACCACGTGGGGCGCAAGGGATCGGTTAGAAAACCGTGGGAAAACTACGCGGAGATCGGAATGACGCAGGGAGGCTGGCCGCTGATCAGTGCGTCTAACACGCCCTATCCCGGACGAAAAAACCCGCTCGAGGTCCCAGATGAGGACGGCCTGGCGCGGATTAAGCGCCTGTTCGTCGAGTCGGCTCGGCGTGCTGCGCGGATAGGCTTCGACCTGATCGAGCTTCACGCCGCGCATGGTTACCTGCTGCACTCGTTTCTTTCCCCCTTGACCAATTTGCGGCAGGACCGCTACGGCGGCGACCTCGAGGGGCGCATGCGCTTTCCGCTCGAAGTCTATCGGGCGATGCGCGAGGCCTGGCCCGAGGAGCGGCCGATCGGTGTGCGCATTTCGGCAACCGATTGGATCGACGGCGGATGGGATCTCACCGACAGCGTTGCGTTCTCGCGGGAGTTAAAAGCGCTCGGCTGCGACTATGTCGTGGCATCGAGCGGCGGTCTTGCGCCGGAGCAGAAAATAACCGTCGGGCCTGCTTATCAGGTGCCTTTTGCCGAACGCATTCGCCGCGAGACCGGGATTGTCACCATGGCCGTCGGGTTGCTGCACGAGCCCAAGCTCGCGGAATCCGTGCTGGCCGAAGGCCGCGCCGACCTCATTGCGATTGGACGCGGGATGATGGCGGACCCGCGATGGCCGTGGCGCGCGGCGCACATGCTGGGCGCGGATATGCGCTATCCGGCGCCTTATGAACGCTGCCATCCGTCACTGATGAGGCGCGACATTTTCAACACGACTCGCGAAGCCGCCTAGCTCGGACGCTTCCATGCTGCGCGGCCGGCTGAGCGAGTCCAGCAGGTGATGGAGTTCAAGGGGCGGGATTGGCTTTTCTCAGATCCGCCCTGAACGAGGGGGCCTCGCGGCCCTTTGCGGGAACAGCGATCTACTATAAGGAGGTACGGCGATGATTGCAAAAAAGGTCTTGTCGTTTGCGTTGGCAACAGCGGTGTGGGCGCTGACCGTCTCCGGGGCGGCAGCGCAAAACATTCTCATCAAGAGCGGGCCGCAGGGCGGCGTCTGGTATCCGGTGTCGGCCGGGATAGCCGGCGTGCTTACGGATAAAGCCAAGATGACGGTGACGGTGCAAACTGGCGGGGGCGTTTCCAATGCGGTCACGGTGGCGCGCAACGAGGGGCAGCTTGGCTTCACCACCTCCGGTGCCGCCAAGCAAGTCTACGCCGGTCTCACGGGCAAGCCGCCGGAAAAGGACCTGCGGCTCTTTGGTCGGCTCTATAACCAGTACTTCACGTTCAACGTGCCGGCGGACAGCCCGATCAAGTCGATCAAGGATCTCAGGGGGCGCAAGTTGGTCACGCAGCGCAAGGGTTCTTCGACCGAACAGATTACACGCGAGGTCCTCGAGGTCAACGGCTTGAAGTATGACGATCTCGCCAAGGTCAACTTCCCCGGCACCATGACCGATGCGGTCAACCAGGTGAAGGACCGTCAGGTCGACGGCTTCGCAACGACCATCGCGCATCCCGCGAGCTATCTGATGGAACTGGCCGCGGGCATGGAAACCCGGATTGTGCCGCTCGACGAGGCCACGATCGCCAAGCTGGTCAAGGACTACGTTGGCTATTCCCGGATCACGCTCAAGGCCGGCACTTATCCCTGGCTGAAGCAGGACGTTCCGACTGCCAACTCGCCGGTGGTCCTGGTGACCAACGCGAAGGTGCCTGACGAGGTCGTCTACAACATGTTGAAGGTGTTGTTCGAAAACAGCGCCACGCTGGTCAACGTCCACGAAGTGATGAAGAGTTTCGTTCCGGAGAATGCGGCGGCTGATCCGGTGATCCCGATGCATCCGGGTGCGCTGCGCTACTACCAGCAGGTCGGCGCAGTTAAGTAGCCGCGAACCTTACGGCGCTGGCGGCGAAAGCCGATGTCGGGTATGCCCGGCGACACCGGCATCGACGCCCGGCTGGACGAGGAGCGCGCCATCCGAGAGGCCGAACGGCTGGAAGCACCCCGCTTTTCCCTGCCCGAGGGCTTTGCGCGTCAACTGGTCGGCTTCGTGGCCGTGTGCTTCTCGGCTTTTCAGCTCTATACCGCGGCATTCGGCGCTTTCGAGCAGTACATACAGAGGTCGGTCCACCTGGCCTTCGGTGTGGCGCTGATCGCGCTTACCTATCGCATTCGTTCGCGAGGGGGCATCGTGCCCCGCCGGCCATCGTTGTTCGACTGGACGTTCTTGGCGATAGGGCTGTACGCCTCGCTCTGGGTCGTATTCAGCCACGAGCGGCTGATGATGCGGGTCTTTCAGGTCGATCCGCTTTCGCTCGGCGATTACGCCGCCGGAATCGTCCTGATCGTGGTGGTCCTCGAGGTGTGCCGGCGCACCGTGAGCTGGGAACTTTCCCTGCTCAGCCTTGTTTTCCTCGCGTATGGCTATTGGGGGTACATCCTTCCCGGCAACTTCCAGGCTCCAGCATCGTCCTTCACCAATCTGCTGGAAACCGTCTATCTCTCGGGTGACGGCATCCTCGGCGTGCCGCTCGGCGTGTCGGCGACCTACGTTTACCTCTTCATCCTGTTCGGCGGATTCATCACGCGCATCGGGCTGATGCAGTTCCTGTCTGATGTGGCGCTCGCCATCGCCGGCAGTACGACCGGCGGACCGGCCAAGGTCGCGGTTCTCTGCAGTGCCTTTTTCGGCACGCTGAGCGGCAGCGGCATCGCCAACGCCATCACCACCGGCGCCTTTACCGTTCCGCTCATGAAACGGGTCGGCTACCAGCCGCATTTCGCTGCGGGCACCGAGGCGGCCGCTTCGATGGGCGGCAATATCATGCCGCCCATCATGGGCGCCGCCGCTTTCGTGATGGCCGACTTCCTGGGTGTCGACTATCTGCAGGTGGCGGTGGCCGCCATCATTCCCGCGTTGCTCTACTTTTTCGGCGTCGGCACCATGGTCCATTACGAGGCGTTGCGCAGCGGACTTCCGCGCCTGCCCAGGAATCAGCTTCCCAAGCTGTGGCCGACGTTTACCAAAGGCTGGTATCTGCTGTTGCCGGTTGCCGTGCTGATGTACTTCCTGACGACCGGCTGGTCGGTGACGTTCTCAGGGCTGATGTCGATCGTCTCGACTCTGCCGGTCAGCTGGGTGCGCCGAGAATCGAGGATCACACCTGCCAAGCTCTACTCGATCCTTGAATCGGGCGCGATCACCGCATTGTCCGTGATCGCAGCGGTTGCCGCGGTCGGCATCATCATCGGCGTCATCGCGCATACCGGATTCGCCGTCAAGCTCGCTTTCGAAATCGTGAATTTCGCGCAGAACTCCCTGTTCGTCACCCTGCTGCTGGCAATGGTCGCCTCGCTGATACTGGGGCTCGGTCTGCCGACGACGCCGACCTACATCATCGTCGCAGCCCTGACTGCGCCGGCCCTGATCCAGTTCGGTATGGCGCCCATCACCGCGCATTTCTTTGTCTTCTATTACGGTATTCTGGCTGACATTACGCCCCCGACGGCCATCGCGTCGTACGCGTTGGCAGGAATTGCCAAGGCCAACCCGCAGCGCACGATGATGACCGCCTGCGCGATTTCGCTTGCCGGCTATATCGTTCCCTTCGTGTTCGCCTTCGAGCCGGCGATGCTCGATCCTTTCCTTGCGAAGCCGGAGACCACGCTGTTAGCCGTAATCTCTTCGACCGCTTCGGCGGCCGCTGGCATCGTGATGCTGAGCATGGCGGTGATCGGTTGGATGCGCATCAAGGCGCTCGTCGCCGAGAGGATCGTTCTCGCTGCGGGCGCCCTGTCCCTGTGCATCCCCGGTATCGTCAGCGACCTGATCGGCCTTTGCGCTTTCGTCATCGTGTTCGCGACACAGACATTCAGGAAAGTCCGGATGGAGAAGGCTTCGGTGACTTCGCAGCGTCCAGGCGGTGTTTCTTAGTCATCTGAGGCAGTCGTGCGCGGCCCGTACTCCACAACGTCCCGACAGCATGTGCTGTCGTGCCACCCAAGTCGGAGTTCTTCTCCAAGAGGATTACCCGCGCGTCGCAGTTCGCAGCGCCAATCGCTGCCGCAAGTGCCGATCCGCCTGCGCCGATCACCACTGCGTCTGTTTGCATAAATCAACCTCGGCAGATACGTGTTGGCCGCGGGCAGGGAGCGCATGACAAATGCGTCGGCGGCGCGTGGCGCACGCACTGCCGGGTGTTCACGGGCGCTGGCAGCACCTCAGGCGACCGGCAGCTCCCGGCCCGTATCGGACGCCTGCTTGATCGTATCGATGAAGTGGTGCAGGTCAACCGCCGTGTCAAACGTCGGCAGGCGGCTCTGCCCGGTCCGGATCGCCTCGGCGAACAGTGCATACATCTGCCCGACGTTGAACGGATCGCCGCGGGGAAAATCGGCCGGGACATGGTCGAAGCGCTCGGGTATCGCCAGCTCGCTCAACTCGTGGCTACCCCGTGCGCCTTGCACGCGTAGCATCTCGCCGCGCTGAGACGAGACGCTCCCGGTGGCGACCAGCGTGCCTTCCCGCCCGTAGACCTCCATCCGAAAGCCGCCGCCGGCCCAGGGGACCGCTGCGACATGGACCGACGCCACCGCGCCGCTCACGAGCTGTCCGCTGACCAGCACGTTGTCCGGCGAAGTGACATCCACCAGCTTCCGGGTGTCCGTCTCGTACCATTGCTTGGCCTGGGTCGTAACCAGGCACGCCACCCGCGCGAAGTTGCCCGCGACGAAGCGCAAAGCGTCGATGACGTGCCCGTTGGCGATGGTCAGCGTGTTCGCGCCGAGGCTGGCATCGCGCTGCCAGGTGCGGCTGGAGGGGCGCTCCAGCGTGCCGTCACGCATCGTCGTGACATGACAGCACAGCACTTCGCCCACATAGCCGGCCTCGATTCGCTCCTTCATGTACTGCAGTGCGGGGCTGACCCGAGATTGCAGCCCGACCGCGGTCTGCACCCCCTTGGCCCGGGCCAGCGCCGCCAGCGCTTCGGCTTCGGCGCTGTTCCGGCCCAGCGGCCACTCGGTATAGACATGCTTGCCGGCTTCGATGGCGGCCCTGGTCGCCTCATAGTGCAATGGCACCCGCACCACCACGGCCACCGCGTCGATCTCCTTTGATGCCACCATCGCCCGGAAATCGTGGAAAGCGAGCTTCGCTCCAAACGCTGCGCGCGCCTCTTCCGCGCTCTCGGGCCTGGTGGTGCAGACCGCGGTCAGTTCGACATCGGGGCTCGCCAGCAGCGCCGGGAAGTGCGACTGGGAGGCCCAGTTCGAACGAACGTTGGCTCCAATAAATCCCAGGCGAATCTTGTTTGCCATGAAGCATGCTCCTCAGAGTGGTTACGTTTTGCATTATTCCAGAGGTCGCGCGTGCCTTTGCAGGCCGCGCGCTATTTCGATGTCCTGCGGGGTGTAGCCGACGTCCAGGCCATGCTGCACGCGGCCGAACATCGCGGGCGCGATCGCCGGATAGCCGTCAGGTGAACCATTTGTCCCATTGCGCTCTCCCGTTCGAGTTGTAAGCCTTTAAATTATACTTGACACGAAACGCTACGCTTCGCGCTCGAAATGTCCAGCGCGCGAAGGCATTCTTACCCAAGCCATTCATGAAGCTCAGTTCACCCAACGGTCCCGGCAGCAGCGCCTTCGACGATGGCGAGGAGTTGCGGCGCTTTCCCTACTGGCAGCGCAACCTGCAGATGCTGCCGGTGGCCAACATGCTCAGCTCCATGGGTTTTGCGCTGTCCTTTCCGTTTCTTCCGGTCATGGTGCAGAGCCTGGGTGTGCACGAGAACCTGGAAACCTGGGTCGGCAACATGATGCTGCTGTTCTACGTCATCAGCTTCGCCTCGGGTCCGGTCTGGGGCAGCATCGCCGATCACTACGGCCGCAAGATCATGGTGCTGCGCGCCATGCTGGGCATGGGCATTCTCATGTCTCTGGTACCGTTCGCGCCGACGCCATTCTGGTTCGTGTTCCTGTTTTCGCTGGTGGGATTTTGCAACGGATCCTCTGCTGCCGCGCAGGCCCTGCTGGTGGCGAATACGCCGCCCGGCCGCACCGGCAGCGCGCTCGCGCGCCTGCAAAGCGGCATGCTCGTGGGCCAGACCCTGGGTCCCGCCGTCGCGACCACGGCGGTGGCGATCGTCTCCCGGCCCCACTGGCTGTTCTGGTTCAGCGGCGGCCTGCTGCTGACCGCAGGCGTGCTGGTGATCCTGTTCGTGCGCGAAGTGAAACAGCTCGCTTCAGGACCCTGGCGGCTGGAGTGGCTGGGCAGTCTGCGCGAGCTGCTGGCCCTGCCCCGCATCGGCCCGTTGTACCTGTTGGTCTTCGTATTCGCCATTCTTGCGTCGGGCAACATCACCATACTGAGCGTCTACGTCCTGCAACTGCAGGGCCCCGATGCTTCGGGCGCGGGCTCCGGATCGTTCTGGGTGGGCGCGGTGGCGATGGGACTCGCCGTATCCAGCGTGATTTCGCTCACGCTGTGGGGGCGCGTGCTGGACAGGGTCGATCCGGCGCGGGTGCTGGTGTTCGCCACCATTGCGGCGGGACTGACGCAGATACCGCTGGTGGTGCTGGAGACGCCGCTGCAGCTGGTGATGGCACGCGCGGCGTTCGGGCTGGGCGCCTCGCTCATGCAACCGTCCATCATCCGCCTGCTGAAGAGTTATGCGCCGCCCGGCATGGATGCGCGCGCCATCTCCTACGCCACGTCGTTTCACTTCATCGCGATTGGCCTGGCGCCTTTTTGCGCCGGGCTCATCGGCCCGGTGTTCGGCCTGCGCACCTATTTCGCGCTGACGGTGGTGCTCACCTTTCTCGCCGGATTGCTATGGCTGCGAAGCTCCCGGCGCCGATGAACCCGGCTCTTGCCCGCCGCCGACTGAGTAATGCCGGGGAGCCTACGAATTTATTCGCGTGGAAGTGGAAGCAGTTTGCGCTCAAGATCAAGCAGAATGATCGGATGAGTGGCGGCGCGCATAACACCCATATTAGACGCTTATGTGCTCAGGGAATGAGCCGCGCGCAAGCGGCAGTTCGCGGCGGGACCCGCGTTGGTGCTCGTGACTGTCTCCGCACCGACGGCGGTCCCGCGCGCCGGCTGCGGATGGTCAGAGTGGGACGCGCGCGCCGGTCTTTGCCAACATGCGAAATATCGGCGCGTTGGGACAGAAACTGCTGTCGCCCTCGGCTTTTCCGGCGAGCCACCTGTCGCACAAGGCCTCGGACCGGCATTTTTCACACCGGCTGCGCACATCCTGCATGATGGCCTCGGCGTCACCCTGCCGGGCAACTTCGGGGTCCACGCCGGCACGCGTCAGCATTTGCGTCATGCGCCTTGCCGAGACATCCGCCAGGTGTCTAAAAAACCACACGGTTAGGGCAACGATCACGGCCACCATGATCGTGGCCACTCCGATCTCGAACAATGTTAGGTTCATGGTCCAGTTCTCCTGTTGACTCGACCCAAGGCATACCAGGACACGCGTTTGAACCGGCTGAATCGCGTACATGGTGAGGCCTTGAAAACGAGGCCAGCCCCTGCAACTCCCCGCACCAGGGTAATGACCCCCTGGTACAGCGGTGATCTTCCTGCCGGACCGCACGCGCCGCCTTGACATACATCAACAACTCTCCACGGTCCATAGGTCGGCCGGCGTAGGCAGGACCATCGTCGATTCCGGAACATGTCATTGTTCGAGATGTTACCGCAGGTTCCAGAACCTACAGAACCCAGGATACCTATATCGACCCTGGAAAAGCAAAAGGCCGGAGCTTGCTTCGCATTCGTGTTCGGAATAGATTGCTTGGTAATTGACCGATAGTCCCGCGCAAGACTCGCTCGGATTGCGCTCGTCACCCGGGACGGAAATGAAAGAAAAGGTTCCTTGACGCCGGAGCACAGACCCTCGGCAGTTCGCCGGAGCGCTTTGCCGCCACGATAACACCCGAAATGGCTAAAATTGGCAAGGTGATTGAGGATGCCGGCATCGGTGCCGGATAGTTGCGGTTCATGAAATTCATCGCGAGTGGTGCGGAAGGAAGTTTTTGTCGCTCTTTCACATAATGGAGTGAAATCATGGTTGAAGAGATTCTGAGTCGAGAAGATCAACGCAGCTATTCGCTGTCCCAGCATGAGCTCGAGAGGAGATGGAAGGCTGTCCGTGAGCGAATGACTGCCAAAGGTATAAGCCATCTCGTCGTTCAGAGCCAGCAACGATTCGTCGGCGGGTACTTGCGCTGGTTCACCGATCTGCCGGGTAACAATTACCATATCACCGCGGTCTTCCCGCTGGACGAGGACATGACCATCATCGGACACGGTGCGCCAGCGCCCGCGGCGCCCGCCAACCCGCCGGTATGGGCAATGAGGGGCGTGAAGGAGAGGATCAACACGCCCGCGTTCCCGAATGTCTGGTGGGAAGATGCGTGGGATGCCGAGAAGGCCGTCGAAGTCATCAAGCGCAAGAAGCCCGCTACGGTCGGTCTGGTGGGACTGGGCAATATGTCGGCCGCTCTGTATGAAAATCTGAAAAAAGCACTGCAAGGTGTGAATGTCGTGAATGCGACCGATCTCGTCGATGAAGTGAGAATGGTAAAAAGCGAAGAAGAGATCAAACTTCACCGGGAAGCGGCCTACCTGCATGAAATGAGTCTGGAAGTCGCAAAGAAAGCGATCCGACCGGGGAGGACCGTGACCGAAGTTGCGGCGGATATCCGCCACGCGCAGGTCTTGGCGGGGAGCGAAGAACAACAGATCAATATCGCCTTTGGCCAGCCAGGCGCCGCCCACTATGCGCAGAGCAGCTGGGGCAACACGGTGGTGCGGCGGACATTGCGGGAACGCGACGTTGTCAATATATTGATAGAGTCCAGCGCAGCAGGCGGTTACTGGTACGATCTGCGCAGGTTCATCTGTATCGGCAGTGCTACACCGGAGCAGCAAGAAGCCCATGCGATCGTCAAGGAGGCGCGGCAAATCCTCGCGGCCAACCTCAAGCCCGGGGTGCTACCCGGTGTCGCCCTGGAGGCGAGCGACGCATTCCTGAAAAGCAAAGGATGCCCGCCGGAAGCGCGAGTGGCAGGGCACGGCCAAGGTCTGGATCTCGTGGAAAGACCGGTTGTGCTTCCGGAAGAGACGGCGAAACTGCAAGCAGGTATGGTGATCTCGCTGCATCCCACGGCGAAGACCAAGTACGCTTCGGCATGCCTCGCCGATACCTATGTCATCGGAAATTCGGGGGCCGTCCCCCTCTACCAGAATCTATTCGATGACAACGACCTCATCGTCGTGAGCTGATCTTCTCGGCATCCAGCGCGTGCTCCTGGTGAGCGACGTGGGCCGCGTAGTTGAGCCCGCGCCGCGTCGGCTGCGCTCAGTACGACCGCGGCAAGCCCAGCACATGCTGCGCCACATGTGCCAGTATGAGGTTGGTGGACACGGGCGCGATGCGTCCAAGCCGCGCTTCACGCCACTTCCGTTCCACATCATATTCGCGTGCGAAGCCAAACCCGCCGTGCGTTTGCATGCAAGCCTCAGCAGCATTCCACGAAGCCTCTGTCGCGAGAAAACGCGCCATATTCGCTTCAGAGCCGCACGCTGCACCCGCGTCAAACATCGCCGCAGCGCGGCGTACCATCAAATCGGCAGCTTCGGATTGAATGTGCGCTTGGGCAATCGGAAACTGGATACCTTGATTCTGACCGATTTTGCGACCGAACACTTCGCGCTCGTTCGCGTAAGCCGTGGCTTTGCGGATGAACCACCGGGCTGATCCCACCGCCTCAGCCGCAGTCAATACCCGCTCGGCGTTCATACCATCGAGGATATAGCGAAAGCCTTTGCCTTCCTGGCCCACGAGACTGTCGGCGGGAATATCGAGGTTTTCAAAAAACACTTCCGTAGTGTGATGGTTAACCATAACCTTGATGGGCCGGATCTCAAGTCCTTTGCCAAGCGCTCCCCGTATGTCAATGAGAAACGTGGAGATGCCGTCGACTTTATTGCGCACCTCGTTGGCAGGCGTGGTGCGCGCGAGCACGAGCATGAGATCGGAATGCTGCGCGCGAGACGTCCATACCTTCTGACCATTGAGCCGGTAACCGCTCGCCGTGCGTTCGGCACGCGTCTTGAGTTGCGTCGTGTCCGAGCCCGTCGTCGGCTCAGTCACCCCAAAAGCCTGAAGACGTAGACGACCGGCCGCAATCTCCGGCAGATATTTCTTTTTCTGGGCCTCGCTGCCGTGGCGTAGCATGGTCCCCATGATGTACATCTGGGCATGCCCCGCCGCAGCGTGGCACCCGGCCGCGCAAGTTTCCTCCAGAATGACAGCCGCGGCGCGCAAAGACATGCCGCTGCCACCGAATTCCTCGGGTATCAGCGCGGCCAGAAAGCCGGCTTCCGTCATGGCATTGATGAAGTCGGTCGGATACGCCTCCACCTCATCGAGTTTGCGCCAATATTCTCCGGAAAAGCGCGCACAGACGCGCCGTACCGCTTCACGTATCTCCGGATAGTCTTCACCCATCGGCACATTGATCATCGTCTCGCCGCGTGGACCCTTGCTGGCGGTATCAGCCATTCGGTATGCTCCTCATTGCTGTATTGGGGATGCAAAACTGCCAAACCGTGAGTCCGGTGAGTATTGCTTCGAAGCCGGCCTTCATGCCGCGCCCTATCGTTTCGATATGACTTCATCGGTATGCGCGCCCAACGCGGGCGCCGGTTTCTTGTAATCCGGCCGTGCCCCGTCGAAGCGCAAAGGCAGGCCCACGGTGGGCAACGCGCCTTCAGGACCCCGCTGCACCATGCCCAGCGCCTTGGTCTGCGCGTTGTCGATCACCTGATCGATCGTCTGAACGGGAGCATTGGGCACACCATGCTCGTCGAGCAGCGCGGCAAGCGCGCCAGTGGTGAACTTCGCTGCCTCTTTTTCAAGCAAGGGGATGAGCGTTCCACGGCACTCCACACGTCCGCGGTTGGTCCGATAACGCTCATCGTCGGCGAGTTCTTTGAGGCCCAGCGCGTTGACGAGTTTGGCGAACAGGCCGTCATTGCCGGCAGCGATCACGAGCCAGCCATCCGAGGTACGGAACGCTTGATACGGAACGATGCCGGTTGCACCCGAGCCTTGTGGCAATTGACGCGCGGGTTCGATATTGACTCTCGCAATGGGTATCGTGACCCATCCGACCGCCGTTTCGTAGAGCGACGTCTCGACCAGGCCTCCGCGCCCGGTTTTCTGGCGTTCCAGCAGCGCACTCATGATCCCGATGGCTCCCCACAGTCCGGCCCCCATGTCGATCATCGACACGCCGACACGAATCGGAGGCCGATCCACACTTTCCCCCGTGATGCTCATCAGTCCCCCGTAGGCTTGCATCAACGGGTCGTAACCCGGCTTGTCAGAAAGCGGGCCGCCGCGACCGAAGGCGCCGATTTCGCAGTAAACGAGAGCCGGTTTTAAGGCAAGCAGTGTGGCTGGTCCCAAACCGCGCCGCTCTGCGGTCCCGGGACGCAAATTGCAGATCACGGCATCGGCCTGATCAAGTATCAACTGCCTGAGCGCTGCGCTTTGCGCATCATCGGAGAGATCGACCACGGCACTGCGCTTGTTGCGATTCATGGCGACGAAATGCGGGGCGGCCTCATTCCAGAAAGGCGGCCCCCAGCCGCGTGCATAGTCACCATTTCTCGGTTGTTCGATCTTGATAACATCCGCGCCAAGTTCCGCGAGTATCAAACCAGTATAAGGGGCGGCCACACTATGACCGATTTCCACAACCGTGTATCCGCACAGTGGCTGATTCGAAGACATCCTCGTATCTCTTGAAAATAGGCACAGCGCGCTCAGATGCGCGCCTAACGAAGAGGATTTTATCCCAAACAATCTCTATTGAGCGCCTTGCAATTTGAGGTTCCGCCGGTGGAGATAGCGCGTTTATCGGGTCTTGAAGAGTCACCAAATGGGTGAGGCCAAACGCAGGCAAGGCGTTCAGCGGGAAGTGCTTGCTGTGGAGACTTGTTAGAGTGGGCGCGGTTGGCGCTGCCTTGCAATAGATTCTTGAACTGCGACGTCCGCTTATTGGGACCGCTGCCGACCGTGCGGAGTTGTTAACAGACAACGCCCCGGCGCAGCCCGGATACGGGAAAGTGTTTTGTCTGAAAATGAAACCGGGTGTTACAATATATGCTTTTACTCGTATTGGGATAAGCTTCGATCTGTTTGACGCGTTATGCCCGCAAATCGCCGTGCGCAAGGAATCCCGAGTGACAGCCCCCGCGAGCAAGCAGCCCAACCACTTCATGTATTTTCCGGGACACTATCGCTGGTCGGCGGGCATGCTTGGCGCGCTGAGCAGCGCACCCTACGGCGGCGCCGATATTTCTGAAGTCGACCGCATCGGGCGCAAGCTGCGCGATCAGCCGGGCGATGATGAAGCCTGGTTCCAGGCATGGCGCGAAGCGGGCGATACCTTGCGTGCGCGCGGGGACAGGGCGGAGGCGAAAAGCCATCCGCTCACTGCCGCATCGAATTATCTGCGCGCGTGTTTGCACTATCAGATGAGCGATCACTTTCGCCAGCCGAAAGACGCGGATACCATTGCCGTGTATCGCGAGTCGGTCGCTTGTTTCAAGAAATTTGCGGCGCTCACCGACCGCCCGCGCATCGAGGCAGTCGAACTGCCGTTCAAGGACGGGGCTTTTCCCGCGTACTTTGTTCATGCGGAAAACAGCGCGGCAAAACGCAATCCGTGCGTCGTGCGCTTTGGCGGTTTCGATACGCAAAAGGAGCTCCAGTACCTGCGGGGAACACCGGATCTCGTGCGGCGCGGAATTTCATGCCTGCTGGTCGATGGCCCCGGCCAAGGCGAGGCGATCCGCTTTCGCGGCATGCACCTGCGACACGACTTCGAGATCGCGGGCAGTGCATCCATCGATTACCTTGCGACGCGCTCCGATGTTGATATCGATCGCGTCGGCATCATCGCCATGAGTCTTGGCGGTTATTATGCGCCGCGTTGCGCCGCAATGGACCAGCGCTTCAAGGCCTGCATCGCGTGGGGCGCGACGTGGGACTATCACCAGGCGTGGGCGCGCCGCATCGAAGCGCTGAAACACGCCGCGCTGTCCGTTCCGGCGGACCACCTGTTGTGGGTCTGCGGCGTCAAGACTTATGATGAGGCGTTGCAGAAACTGGAGGGCTTCCGCCTCGACGGCATCGCCCAGCAAGTCGAGTGCCCGTTCCTCCTGATGCACGGCGCGGAAGACGCGCAGGTATCGACGGCCGATGCGCAAAGGCTGTTCGATGCGATCGGCTCCAAGGACAAGACGTTCAGAGTATTCACTGCGGACGAAGGCGGCGCGCAGCATTGTCAGCGGGATTACCTTTCGTTGGCATGCGAGGTCGCCGCGGACTGGCTCGAGGAAAAACTTAAATAACCGGTTGAACACCTGCACAGAGGAAGGGGCTCGTCGTGGTCTGGAAAATATTTTTCGCATTATCGTTTGCCGCGGCGCTCGCTGCCGGCGGAGCATCGGCTCAGGCATTGCCGCCGAACGTTCAACTCATCGTTCCGTTCTCGCCCGGGGGGCCGGTCGATTTCACGGCCAGAGTGCTTGCTGATGGAATGCGCGCAGGGCTGGGTATCCCAATCGTCGTGGAAAACCGCCCTGGCGCGAACGGCGCGGTGGCCGCCGTGAGTGTGAAGAACGCGCCTGCGGATGGAAAAGCACTGCTCTTCGCCAGCTCCGGCATGGTGACCATCGGCCCGCATATGGATAAGAAACTTCCATATGATCCCTTGCGCGATTTCGCGCACGTCGCCAGTGTCTCGTATATCGACGGCGGGATGGTGGTCGGAGCGAAACTTCCAGCGAACAGTTTGAAGGAGTTTGTCGAACTCGCGCGGGCGAGCCAGCCGCCGCTGGTGTTCGGATCGCCGGGAAGGGGCAACCACAGCCACCTCAACCTCGAGCAGTTAAAGGATGCCGCGAAGATCGATTTGCTTCACGTGCCGTATAAGGGTGCGGCCGCCGTGCTCACCCAATTACTGGGCGGACAAATTACGGGCGCATTCATTGGCGTATCGACTGCGCTGCCGCATGTTCGCGCGGGCAAGCTGAAAGCATTGGGGGTCACCGGCAAGAAGCGCAGCGCCATCGCGCCTGAAATCCCGACGTTTGAAGAGCAAGGCTATTCCGGCCTCGACATCCAGGCATGGACTGGCATCCTGGCGCCGCGGAACACTCGTGCGGAAACGGTAAAGGCACTTGCCAGCGCCGTGTTGCATGCCGTGGAACAGAAAGACACGAATGCAAGGCTTCTTTCCGCCGGGATGACGCCTTGGGTGGTCATGGGCGGTGAGTTTGAGCGGTCAATCAAGAGCGAGAGCGAGCACTTCAAAAAACTCATCGTCGAGAAGAATCTCGCCGGCGAGTGACCCAGCGATCGAATGCCGGAGCAAAGCCGTGCCATTGGCGAATGTAAACGGCGCGAATATCAACTACACGGTCCTCGGCAATCGGGGCCCATGGGTCGCGCTCTCGCCCGGCGGGCGGCTTGGCCTTGAGGCAGTACGGTCGCTGGCCGAGCGGGTGGCCGATGCGGGTTACCGTGTCCTGATTCACGACCGCCGCAACTGCGGCGCGTCCGATGTTGTCATCGGTGGCGACGATTCGGAGCATGCGATCGGGGCCGACGACGCCTACGAGCTACTCTCCCAGTTCAACGCTCTCCCGGCCTACATCGGCGGCAGATCCTCGGGCTGCCGGCTGTCGCTCGTGCTCGCACTGCGGCATCCGGAGGCGGTCCGGGCGCTGTTGCTGTGGCGCATCACGGGCGGCCCTTATCCCGCGATGCGGCTGGCGGAAAAGTACTACGGCGAGTACGTCACCGCGGCCAAGCGAGGCGGCATGGCAGCGGTATGTGAAACGGAATTCTTCAGAGAACGCATCAAGGAAAGACCCGCAAACCGCGACCGGTTGATGGCGATGGATCCCCGGCGCTTCATCGAAACCATGTCGCATTGGAGCAAGTACTTCAGCGACGACGCCGATAAACCCGTCATCGGTGCGAGCGAAACTGAGCTCAGATCGATCAGGATTCCCGCCTGTATCGTCCCCGGTAACGACCGAATCCATACGCGTCGCGTAGGCGAGAACCTAAGTCGGCTCATGCCAGACAGCGAGCTGCACATCCTGATGACCACGGATCACGATGTCGATATGGGGCCGAACGAGGAATGGATCGACAAGCAAGGTGAACTCGCCGCGCTCTTCGTCGATTTCCTCGATCGGGTAAGGTCACGCACGAGTTCAGCGGGCGTATCAACGGCGACAGGATAGTCGCGCGTGTCAACGTGAGCGGCGGCGCAAGTGCCACGCTCGAGTGGGAAGTAACCTGCGTCGAGCGCGGCAAAATGAGCATCGCATGACTTCAGAGTGGAAACCTCGGTGAAAAGCTGCAAATGGTTGGTTGGCAGCGCGTTGCTGGCGCTGGCTATGCCGTTGCAAGTGCAGGCGCAGGAAGGCGTCGGCGACGTGGTTTACGTGCCGACGCCGCAGATCGTGGTCGAGGCAATGCTGCGGATGGCGAAGGTCGGGCCGCGCGATTTCGTCATCGATCTGGGTTCGGGCGACGGCCGCATGGTGATCACCGCGGCGAAACAATTCGGCGCGCGCGGCTTCGGCGTCGACCTCGATACCGTGCTGATCAAGATAAGCAGCGAAAACGCGCAGCGCGAAGGCGTCAGTGACCGCGCGACGTTCATCGAACAAAATCTGTTTGAAACCGACTTGACCCGGGCGACGGTGATCACGAGTTATCTGCTGCCGGAAATGAATCAAAAATTGCGCCCCAAGATACTGGCGCTCAGGCCGGGCACCCGGGTGGTCGCGCATGACTATCACATGGGCGAGTGGTACCCCGACGGGCACCAGGCGCTGAGTGTTCCCGAAAAGACCGTCGGCCACCCGGGCAAGAGCCACATTTACATGTACATCGTCCCGGCCCGCATCGGCGGCCACTGGCAGTCCCAAATCAACACCGGCGGCCAGACTGCGACGTGGGATTTCGAATTCAAGCAGCGCTTCCAGATGTTCAAGGGGGTCGCGAGCTGCGGCAGCCAGCGCTACACGCTGCGCACGAAGAAGCTCGAAGGCGATGCGGTGAGCTTCCTGTTCTTGACCGAGGCCGGAGACGATTCGACGCGCTACGAGTTCACGGGTACGGTCAAAGGCGACGTGATGGAAGGCACGCTGCGGCTCGGCGAGGGCGCGCGGCAGACGCAGGCGCCGTGGCGCGCGAAATTCCTGCAGCGTGCGGCGGCTGCGGATGGGAAAAGGGGGTTGCTGATGGGACTCGAACCCACGACAACCGGAATCACAACCGCAGTGATGGAGAAAACCAGCGCGCGCCGGCATCAAAGTCGTCCAAAACCGCTGTTTAATGGTGGATCATCGGAATCTTGCGCGACGATAGGGCAAAAAAATAGCTGGTGGCGACCCGGCTATGAATCTATGGCGCAGCTTTGTGATTGGAACATTGAAGAACTGCGCAATCGCGGAGGAGCCCCGAAGCCGCACTCTCGCTTGGCGCCACGCCGGGTTCTCGGCGCATAACGAGGTGAGAGTTGCGCGCGAAGATATCGAGGGACGCAAGAAGCTCGCCGGCTTTATGAGGTTGTAATATATGACCATACGGTTTACTGCGAAATGGTCAAGGCGATGCAACACGGAACCCCTTGCTCGCGGTAGCGTACAATTAGAGTCGAGTGGCTCCTTTCGCCGCGAATCGAATCTGTCCCAGTGCCGACAATACGCGCCATTACCTTCGATCTCGATGACACGCTGTGGCCGTCCACCCCCACTCTCGCGCGCGCGGAGCAACGCGTGCATGCGTGGCTCGCTGAGTACGCTCCAGCCGTCCCTGCGATGTGGTCGATAGAGCAACTTCGCGAGCTGCGCCGGTCGATTTTCGACAGACACGCTGAACTGCAACACGATTTTCTGCGCATCCGGCGCCTAGCGATGCATACCGCCTTCGAGCAAGCAGGGTTGTCCGGCGCGGTGGCACACGAAACGATTGAACGCGCGCTAGACGTATTCATGACTGCACGCAACGAAGTTGATCTTTACCCGGAAGTGCGCGATTGCCTCGAACGGTTATCCGGCAGCTACGCTTTGGCGTCGCTCACCAATGGCAACGCCGACGTAACACGCATCGGGTTAGGTCACTACTTCAAAGCCGCCATATCCGCGCATGCACACGGCGCCAGGAAACCCGACCCAGCGTTGTTTTACATTGCCTGCCGCGAACTTGCGTGCGATCCAGGCGAAGTCGTGCATGTCGGTGATGATATTGAGCTGGACGTGTGCGGCGCGCGTGCCGCCGGACTACAGGTAATTTGGATGAATCGCACGGAAGCGGCTTGGGCGGGGAATGATGCGCCTGCGGTGGTGAATGATTTGATTGGGTTAGAGCGGTGGCTCGAGGAACAGCACGGACAGCACCCTAAAGGTTTGCAGTTATCCAATCCGCTATGAAATCGATACCCACTTGGCGATTATCCACGTGACAATGCTCGGCGCCACCCTCTTCCGCGGTGAAAATTTTTAGTGTCTTGTTTTTTGAACCGACTTCTGCATAAAGCTTTTCTGCCGCCTCCACCGGCGTGACATGGTCGTTGGCACCGTGCGTAACGAGAAATGCACACTCGATACGCCCAGCAGCTCCCACCAGGGTAAAACGTTTGGACATTTCGATTACCTCGTCCATGTCCTTGGCGCCAAATACCCACGGAAATTGGAACGACGATTGCGCACTCGTCTTCGGGTCGGCTTCTATTTGACGTTTCCGCGCAATCTGAGCTGCGTGCATATCCCAGCGTGATGCTCCCAACGCAACGCACGCGGCATAGCGCTTTTCAAACGCCGCGACGCGGGGCGCGTAGTAACCCCCTAAGCTGTATCCCATTACCGTCACCTTTTTCGGGTCGACATCCGGCCGCGCAGCAATGTATTCGTAGGCAGCGGTTCCAGCAACTTCGTAATCGGGGCGGCTTTTTATATTGCGTAGCCGCAGCGTCTCGCCTTGTCCAGGCCCATCGATCGCGAGCGTATGCATGCCGCGCTTGGCAAATTCGATACCGGCAAAAATCACGCTCATTTCCTTACAATTGTCCAATCCGTCGAAAAGCACTACCGTCGGTGCACGCCCGGACACGCCAGGTGCCTTCAGAAATATGCTGCCATCGCCGCGCCTTCGTACGGAACGTCGACGTGCTCAATATTTGGATATCGACGCCGGAAACCGGCGTGGAAGCAACGCAGGGCCTTGCGGTACAGATCAAGCTTTTGCTCGCCCGGGGGAACGAACCGCTCCCCGGTAAAGTAATAGTTGCCAGCCCGGATATAGTAGTTTCCTGCGGTGAATTGGCGCCCCTCGGCGACAGCGGCATCTGCCGTCCGCTCGATTTGGCCCGCCATTGCCGACCATTCCTGCCACCAGGCGTCGGGCTCGTCCGAGCGCGCTTTCAATCTTTCTCCGATGCGGTCGATCTCCTCCAGCGCGACGGCTCCCCAGGGGGCCATACCCTTGCAGACGAGAGTCGCATTCGACCAAGAGAAATTTTCCGGGAAATGATCGATCCACGTACCGTTCGACGACATGAGCCACTCCTTGGGAAATATTGTCAAGAATTGATGTAAGTGAACACGGTGCCAGACCGAGACGTTCCAGAATAGCACCTGACGGTGAAATCTTGGCAAAATAGTCATTCGCCATGGGCGAGCGGCGATCATTGTTGGCGCGGGCTTATGGCCCGCCCTTTAAATAGCGGAACTGCGGGGGAGACCGAATGGTGACAGGGCTGGAGATTCAGAGGCGCGAGGTGGTGCTCGACGGCAAATCGTTCGGCGACGTAGGGCCCTACGAAAAGATCGTCGGGACGATCCGCTTCGCAGCCGATC
>Ga0326597_10004461_pt1 | contig 19693 bp, 20 predicted proteins | sample RVTome_12_FD_203789 | JGI IMG/M metagenome (GOLD analysis project Ga0326597, IMG submission 203789) | Soil microbial communities from uranium-contaminated site in the Upper Colorado River Basin, Wyoming, United States - RVT100D185 | ecosystem: Environmental > Terrestrial > Soil > Contaminated >... | reverse complement strand
TCCCAGGCGGCGCATCGCTTCGTTGACGCGCCTCCCACGTACCACCAGTATGCGGTTCGGCGTTCGCCTCGCGCTGCATCCACCTGGAACGCGCTCGCTGATCCAGCCCCCTACTGGCGCGGCCTCTGAGTCCCACGGAACCGAATCATCGAGGGGCCCGGCGAACCGGGCCCCTCGATGGTGCTGCGTCAGATCAGAGCGTGGAGGTCGTCGTGGACAGCGTCTGTGGGACGCCGGCCGAGTCGATCTCCCAGATCTCGTAGACGCCCGAGAGCGGCTCGCCCTTGTCGGAGAACTCGACACCCGTTGCACCGACGTAGTCGATGTCGGTGCCGGCCTCGATGAGGGCCTTGCACTCGGCGAAGTCGGCACACGCGGTGCCGCCGTTGGTCACGTCGAGGATCGCGTCGACCACGGCCTGCCCAGCGTCACTGTCGGCCAGCTCCATCGCCAGGGCGATGATGTTGACGCAGTCGTAGACCTGTGCAGCGAAGATCGTCGTGGCGTCAGCGAGCTCGGGAGCGAACTCGATCAGGCCAGCGATGAAGGTCGAACCCTCGTCGTCACCGAAGAACGGTGCGGTGCCCTTCATGCCCTCGATCACGGCGGCGTTGGACGGGTCCACTGCCTCCCAGAGGGTGTCGGACTTGACGCCATCGGCGCCGTACAGGGCGATCTGGTCCGGGCCGAGACCGCTCTCGATCATCTCCTTGATGATCTGGCCACCCTCACCGAATGCGATGAGGACGACGGCGTCGGCGCCGGAGTTCTTGACCTGCTCAACCTCAGCGGAGAAGGTCGCAGCGTTGGGGTCGTAGGTGGACGAAGCCACGACCGTCGCACCAGCAGCCTCGAGGGCGCCCTGCGTCGAGTCGAGAAGGCCCTGGCCGTAGTCGTCGGCACGGGCGAGGATCGCGATGTTGGTGTGGCCGTCAGCGACGATCGCGTCCGCGAGGACCGGACCCTGCAGGGCGTCGGTCGGGGCGGTGCGGATGTAGTAGCCGCCGTTGTCGTCGATGTCGGACAGGTTGGGAGCGGTGTTGGAGCCCGAGCACTGCAGGACGCCGGCCGAAGTCACGGCATCGACGAACGATGCGCTCATGCCGGAGGATGCGGCGCCGATGATGGCGTCGACACCCAGGCCCAGCTGACGCTGCGCAGCCTGTGAGGCGAGCGACGCGTCGCCGGCCTCGTCACCGGTCACGACCTCGATGTCGGTCTGGCCGTTGATGCCGCCAGCGGCCGAGATCAGGCTGATCGCGTACTCGACGGCCTTGATCTGGGGCGTGCCGAGACCAATGTCGGCCAGCTGGCCGGACTCGGGAAGGATGTAGCCGAACTTGACGACGCCGTCGGGCTCGTGCGAGCCCATGTCGGTGCCGCCGTCGGTTGCGCCGTCGGTCGCGGCGTCGGTTGCGCCGTCGGTGCCGGTGGTGCCGGTTGGGTCATCGCTGCCACACGCGGTGAGCGAGATGGCCAGCGCCGTGACCGCCGCAGAGCGACGGAGCCACAGGGATCGCTGCATGGAATTCTCCCCAGGAGATGTCTTGAAGGTGCCGGGATGAACCGCCCGGCCGGCTGGACGAAGAGGGCGTCCGAAGCAAGGTCGTAGCCTACGACCCCGGTAGGAGGACGTGGTAGGACGCGTCCCCCTGCCCGCGCGCCGAGCGCCCGGCCCGCGACGCTGGGGGCCGCGCGTTAGGGTCGGCGGCGTCGCCACCTCGAAGGGTCAGGCATGTCCGGCGGACCGCTGCTGTTCCCATGCACGCACGCCGCGGACGACCCGGAACGCGCGACCGTGCCGTTCATCCTGGCCGCGACCGCCGCGGTGTCCGGCCATCGCGCCATCGTGGTCTGCAGCATCGAGGGCGCCTGGATGGCGACGGACCGCATCGTCGAAGCCGAGGACCCCGACCTGCCCCCGGTCACCGACCTGCGCCAGCAACTGCTGGCAGCCGGCGGTGAGGTCTGGTGCTGCTCCGCCTGCGCGGTCAAGCGCGGCCTGACCCAGGACGACCTCGCCGAGGGCTGCGTGATCGTCGGCGCGGCCACGATCATCGCCGCCCTGGCCGAGGGCAAGGCGATGAATGCGGCCTGATCAGCTGACCGAACAACCCCGTTGGTGACTTGGGTCAGCCGGCGAGCCACGCCTGGAACGAGCGGCCCGTGATGCGCTCGTAGGCCTCGACGTACTTGGCACGGGTTGCCGCGACGATGTCATCGGGCAGGGCCGGGGCCGGCGGGCGCTTGTCCCAGCCGGTCGAGGCCGCGTAGTCGCGCACGAACTGCTTGTCGAAGCTGGGCGGGTTGGTCCCCTCCACCCACTGGTCCGCGGGCCAGTAGCGCGACGAGTCCGGGGTCAGCACCTCGTCGGCCAGCACGACCTCGCCATCGAGCAGGCCGAACTCGAACTTCGTGTCAGCCAGGATGATGCCGCGATCCGCTGCCAGGTCACGGCCCCGGGCGTAGAGCTCCAGCGAGATCCGGGCAAGCCTGTCCGTGAGCTCCGCACCGAGCTTGTCGGCCATGTACGCCTTCGAGACGTTGATGTCGTGCTCGCCGAACTCGGCCTTGGTCGCTGGCGTGAAGATCGGCGTGTCCAGCTTGCTGGCCTGCTGCAGGCCGCCGGGCAGCTCGATCCCGCAGACCGTGCCGTCGGCCTGGTACTCGCTCCATCCGGATCCGACGAGGTAGCCGCGCACGACGCACTCGAACGCGACGATGTCGACCTTGCGGCACAGCATCGTACGGCCGCGCAGGACGTCGGCGTGGGGCTGGGCGGACTCGGGGAAGTGGGCGACGTCGGTGGAGACGAGGTGGTTGTCGACGATGTCCGCCAGCTGCTCGAACCAGAACACCGATACCCCGGTGAGCACGCGGCCCTTGTCAGGAATGGGTGTCGGGTGCACGGCATCGAACGTCGAGATGCGATCCGAGGCGACCAGCAGCAGGTGGTCGGCATCAGCCTCGTACAGGTCGCGGACCTTGCCGGAGCGAAGGTGCGTCAGGCCCGACAGCGACATGAGCGGCTCCTTGGGACGTCCGAGTCTTGGGTGCAACGCAGACTAGAACGCCCCGACCGATCGGCCTGACGCTGCCGTAGTCTGCGCGCCCTGACCGAACAGCGCCCACGGCCCCAGGAGCCAGCCATGCTCAACTTCACGCACTCGTTCACGGTGCCCGGCAAGGCCCCACAGGAGGTCTTCGACTTCGTGACGGAGCCGTCCAACGGCACCAAGTGGGCCGGCTCCGCCAAGGAGATCACCGCCGAGGGAGACCCGGGCGTCGGGCGCAAGATCCACGTCAAGGCCCACATGGTCATCAGCTTCGACATCACCCAGGAGGTCACGACCTGGGAGGCCCCGACCCACTACGCGTTCGGCGCCACCTCGCCGGTCACGGTCAACTTCGACTTCCAGTTCAGCCCCGCCGGCGACGGGACCAAGGTCGACGTCAAGCTCGACGCCGACCCGGGCAAGTTCATCCCCGGTGGCTCCCTGTTGCTCAAGGGCAAGTTCAAGAAGGACTTCCAGTCCGACATGAGCCGCCTCGAGACCGCCCTCGCCTGATTCCCCAAGGACGGTCCGCCCGGTTCAACGAACCGCGGGGGGCACGCGGCGGGCGCAGGCAACCTGCGCGGGGGGTTCGCGTCGGGCTGGACAACTCGTGGTTCATGTGGATACTTGCTGCACGCGCATCGTTGTAATGGAGTAATTACGATGACTGATGCAGAAGCTGTTGCTTGGGTGACGAACCGCCTGCCCGCCGACCTGTTCGACGCTGACGCGGGTGACGTCACGGTCACCGCCGACAAGGACGAGGTGCTCGTCATTGGCCACCTCGCTGCCGATGGCCTCCCCGAGGAAGGCCGCGAGCGCGAGGCTGCCGCCGAGGCCGCCATCGACGCGTTCCGGTCCGCCAGCCGCGAACAGCGGGTGCTGTTCGCCCGCCAGGTCGAACGCCGGACCGGCCGCAAGGTGTCCTGGGGGGCGCGCTGCGGTGGCCATGGGTTGTTGTTCACCCATCTCACGGTGCCGACCATGACCCGCCTGCGCCTGCCGGAGCGCGAGGTGCTCGACACCCTCGTTGCGGCTGGGATCGCGCGCAGCCGCTCCGACGCCCTGTCCTGGTGCGTCAAGCACGTGCGCACGACCCAGCAGGAATGGCTGGAGGAACTCCGAGGCGCGTTCGACGCCGTCGCCGAGGTCGCGGCCCGCGGCCCCAAGACGCCCTGACAGACCCCCTGACAGGCCCCTGGCGTTCGGTGGGTCAGCGCGGGGCGAAGCCGACGCGGGGCGCAGTGGAGCCGTCAGCGGAGATCTCGCGGTGCTCCATGCCCTCGCTGGACTGCTTGGCGCGAAAGTCCGCCAGCTTGGCGGCCAGCTCGGGATCCGACAGGGCCAGGATCTGCACGGCCAGGATGCCGGCGTTCTTGGCCGAGTCGATGCCGACCGTCGCCACCGGGACGCCCGGAGGCATCTGCACGATTGAGTACAGCGCGTCGGCACCGCCAAGGTGGTCGGACAGGCACGGCACGCCGATGACCGGGAGAGCGGTGTGGGCGGCGACCACGCCCGGGAGGTGGGCAGCGCGCCCTGCGCCAGCAATCAGGACCTTGTAGCCGGCCTCCTGCGCGCCGAGAGCCCACGGCAGGACAACGTCAGGATTGCGGTGCGCCGACGCGACGTCGATCGTGTGGGGCACGCCGAACTCCTCGAGAAGCTTGGACGCCTTCTCCATGATGGGCAGATCAGTCTTGCTGCCCATGATGATGCCGACGAGCGGCGTGGCCATGACAAGCTCCGTTGGGTGGGGCGGGCGGGGTCGACGAAACGCTACGGGACCGCGACGTCACTCGCCGCGTCGTGGCGCGGAACGCAACGCCCACACGGCCGCCCCGACGAGCGGCACGGCGGCCAACAGGGCCAGCCACCACGCCCGCGTCCAGTTCGTGGCCAGGGCGCCGGGCTGGTCACCGAGCAGGGCCGCGAGCGCCTCGGGGTCGGCAACGCCGCGACCCTCGATGATCTCGTCGGTCGTGACGTCACCAGCCGGGGCAGCATCGTCCGGGTCGATCGCGACCGTCCCCGGTTCCGCTGAGCCGTCGGGACCGGGAACTCCCGCGGCGTTCCCGGACGGCTCGACGTCGCCCTGGACCGAACCCTGCGTTGTGGTCGAGGTGGCTTGCGGCGATGGGGACGGCGACGCTCCGGTCGGCGACGGCGACGGCGACGGCGAGGCCGTTGGGCTGGGCGTCGGGGTTGGGCTGGGCGTCGGGGTTGGGCTGGGCGTCGGGGTGGGAGTGGGAGATGGGGTGGGGGATGGCGTCGGCTCGCTGCCCTCGACGATCAGGGTGGTCACGTGGCCACGGTTCTGGTGCGGATCGCAGTAGAAGCGGTACGTGCCGGAAACGTCCAGCGGCGGCGTCGTGTACGTCTCGCCCTGCCGCAGAAAGCCACTGGACACCCCGAACTCGTCGATCTCGACCGTGTGCGGCGTGCCGCTGCGGCCATCATCGAGCATCGTGACCCGGACGCGGTCGCCCTGGTGCACGCGGATCTCGTCGGTGGACCCCGTCGCCTCGTCACGCCAGTAGAACGACCCGCCGCTGACCTCGTGCACCGCCGTGGCATCGGCCCTGGACGGCAGCAGCGTCCCGAGGCCCGCCACGATCATGAGCGCGCTGACGGCGGCGGCCAGGGTCGCGCGTCCCTTCACGGCCACCAGGGTCGCGTGTCCGCTCACGCCTGGCCGCCTCATGTGCCGAACACCATCTCGCCCGCCACCAGGCCGGAGGCGAACAGCAACCACGTCCCAGCCGTCGACAGCCAGATGTCCGTGGCGGCGGCCGCGCGGACCTCCTCGAAGGAGCGCCCCCGTCGCCACCCCCAGTGGACGGCGTACACCGCGGTCGCGGCAAGCGACAGCAGCGCGTGCCAGATCAGCGGCAGGTCGAACCGCGCGTCGGTGAAGACCTTGAGGCCATTGGCGTCGACGAACCCCGCCACGACCGTCACCGGCAGCGACCAGACCCCAACCCGTTCGAAGAGCCAGCCGCGGTCGCTCCAGTCGTCTCGGTCCCACCCGTGGGCCAGCAGGTAGCAGACCCAGGCGGAAGTGAACATGGCCAGCGGAAAGTGCACGAACGCCGGGTGCACGACCAGGGACAACACTTGTTCAGATCCCTCGTGCGATGTCCGAGCGACGCTGCACACCTGGCCAGGAGATCTCGTCGGCGGCCGCGTACGCCGCACGGCGTGCGGACTCCACGTCGACGCCACCGGCGGTGACGTTGAGGACTCGGCCACCGTTGGTCACCACCTGGCCGTCGCGCTCGGTCGTACCGGCGTGGAAGACCGTGACCCCTGCGTGCGCGGCCGCTTGGTCCAGGCCCTGGATCGGCAGGCCCTTGGGGTGGTCGCCCGGGTAGCCGTGCGATGCGAGGACCACGGTCACGAACGCGTCGTCGTGCCAGGTCACGGGGGCGTCGGCGACGCTGCCCACGGCCGACGACCAGAGCAGGTCGCCCAGGTCGCTGGCAAGCCGCGGCAGGATCACCTGCGTCTCGGGGTCGCCGAACCGGACGTTGAACTCCAGCAGCTTCGGCCCATCGACGGTGTCCACGATTCCGGCGTACAGCAGGCCACGAAACGGCGTGCCCCGGGCAGCGAGCTCGCGCAGGACCGGTCGGAAGACAAGATCGGCCAGGCCATCGACCCTGGTCGCCTCCGCGCCCGTGCCCAGTTCGAAGCCGGGAACCGGGGTGTAGGCGCCCATGCCACCGGTGTTCAGTCCCTGGTCGCCGTCGAGGGCGCGCTTGTAGTCCTGGGCCGGGCTGAGCAGGACGACGTCCGTGCCGTCGCAGACCCCGAACACGGATCGCTCAGGTCCTTCGAGGTATTCCTCGATCACGATCGTCGCACCTGCATCGCCGAAGGCCCGTCGCACCAATGCATCGTCGACGGCCTCCCTTGCCTCGGCCAGCGAGGTGGCTATTCGCACGCCCTTCCCGGCCGCCAGGCCGTCCGCCTTGACGACGTACGGGGCGCCGAACCGCTCCAGCGCGGCGTGGGCCTGCGCCACCTCGGAGGTTTCGACCCAGTGCCCGGTCGGGGCGCCGGAGGCGAACATGACCTCCTTGGCATGGGCCTTGGAGGCCTCCATGCGCGCAGCACCGGCCGACGGGCCGAACACGGCGATGCCCTTGTCACGCAGCGCGTCGGCGACGCCCGCGACCAGCGGGGCCTCCGGGCCGATGACGACCAGGTCGATGTTGCGATCAGCGGCCAGCGCCGCGACGGCGCCGGCATCGGTGCTGTCGATGCCGACGTGGCACGGGCCAAGCACGGCCATCCCGGGGTTGCCCGGTGCGGACTCGACACGATCGACCGACGGCGATGCGGCCAGACGCCACGCCAGGGCGTGTTCACGGCCGCCGCTGCCCAGGACCAGGACGCTGCGGCCCATCAGCCGATCGGCCGGTCGATGCGGATCAACGTCTGGGAGCGCTTGGGGCCGACGGACACCCACGTGATCGGCGCGCCCGACTGCTCCTCCAGGAAGTCCACGTAGTCGCGGGCCTGCTGGGGCAGGTCGGCGTAGTCGGTCACCGAGGAGATGTCGCCCTTCCAGCCGGGCAGGTCCTCGTAGATCGGCGTGGCGTGGTGGAAGATCGACTGGTGAGGCGGGAAGTTGCGGTACTCCTGCCCGTCCCAGCTGTAGGCGACCGCCACCTTCAGTGTCTCGAACTCGCTCAGGACGTCGAGCTTGGTGAGGAAGATGTCGGTCAGGCCGTTGACGCGCTCGGCGTAGCGGGCCAGGACCGCGTCGAACCAGCCCACGCGACGGCGCCGGCCGGTCGTCGTGCCGTACTCCCCGCCGATGTCGGTGATGCGCTCGCCCACCTCGTCGAACAGTTCGGTCGGGAACGGGCCCGCGCCGACGCGCGTCACGTAGGCCTTGGTGATGCCGATGACCCGGTCGATGTGCTTGGGGCCAAGGCCGGCACCGGTCAGCGCGCCGCCAGCCACCGGGTTGGACGACGTGACGAACGGATAGGTGCCGTGGTCGAGGTCCAGCAGGGTTCCCTGCGCGCCCTCGAGGATGATGTGCTTGCCGGCCTCCAGCGCACTGTGGATCAACTCCGTGGTGTCGCACAGCTGGTGGCTGAGGCGCTCGGCGTAGCCGAGGTACTCCTCGGCGATCTCGGCCGCGTTCATGGGCAGGCGGTTGTAGATCTTGGAGAGCTGCTCGTTCTTGTGCTCCAGCACCGCTTCGAGCTTCTGGTGGAAGATCTTCTGGTCGAACAGGTCCTGGAAGCGCAGGCCCACACGCGACGCCTTGTCCGCGTAGGCCGGGCCGATGCCGCGCTTGGTGGTGCCCAGCTTGGCCGAGCCCAGCCGGCGTTCCGTCAGCATGTCCAGTTCGCGGTGGTAGGGCATGATCAGGTGGGCGTTGCCACTGACCTTGAGTCGCGCGAACCCGTCCAGGCCCTGCTCCTGCAGTCCCTCGAGTTCCTCGATGAGCACACCCGGGTCGATCACGACGCCGTCGGCGATCACGGGCGTGACGTGGGGGTACAGGATCCCCGACGGGATCAGGTGCAGCTTGAACACCTGCTCACCAACGATGACGGTGTGGCCCGCGTTGTTGCCGCCCTGGTAGCGCACCACCAGGTCGGTGGTGTCGGCGAGCAGGTCGGTCGCCTTGCCCTTGCCCTCGTCGCCCCACTGGGCGCCGACAATGATTGACGCGGGCATGAAAAAGCCCCTTCGAGGAAGATGACGGGGTTACCGACCAGAGGCTAGCGCCAGCCCCGGTCGGCCCACCCCGCCCCGCGCGGTCAGTCGAACTGGGTGCCCTCACCGAACTGGGTGCCCTCACCGAACTGGGTGTCGTCGCCGTCATCCAGTGCAGGCGCCGCACCCACATCGGTCGCGTTGGCATCGGTCGCGTTGGCGGGTGGGCGGCTGGAGGCGACGGCGGAGCCGAGGACGGTGGCGCCCAGCAGCATCAGCGCCGCGGCGAGGACGATCCCGGGGCGCACGCCCTCGAGGGCCACGCCGCCGACCAGCGCGACCGCGCCGATGGCGACGAACATCAACCCGAACGAGAAGGAGACCAGGTCAAAGCTGTGCGACTTCATGGGCGTCCTCCAACGGTTGACGTGGTGTCGATCTGGCTGGCGAGGTCCCCCGGGCCGCGCACTCTGATGGACCCGAACCCGACGCGCGCGTCCACGACGATCGTGCCGCCCGGGGCGTCGTCGTTGTAGACCAGCGTCGAGCGCACGCTGGTTCCGGCGCGGTTGTCGCCGCCGACCACCTGCACCTCGCCTGCGGTGGCACGCAGGGTCAGTTCGACGCGCACGTCGGCTGGGATGTCGATGATCATCTCGCCGAACGTCAGGCTCACGTTCGCCGCAGCCGTCTGGCCCTCCACCGGCCGGCTGCGGTCAAGTTCGACGACAAGCTGGCCGGCGAGGTGGTGGTGGTCGAGGTTGTCCCCGACCAACGCGACGGTCGAATCACCGACCGAGCCGCGAAGTGGCAGGTCGAAGGCATCCAGCATGGCGGCGAACGCGAGCATGGGCAGCAGCAGGATCCCGATCAGCACCAGCCACCGAGCGCGGCCCAGCCACGCCCCGACCAGCAGGCCAGCGCCAAGGATCATGACCCCAACGGCCGTCGCAGTCAGGGCGGTGACCTCGACTCCGGCCAGGCTGTCCAGCAGGAGCGCCAGGCCGGCCCAGAAGACCAGTGCGGCCATCGTGACCCGACCCAGCACGGATCGTTCGCGTGGTGGCGCTGGTGTGTGGACCGGCGCGGGCACTGCAGCCGCCCACGTGGGCGTCGGCGGCGCATCGGCCGGTGCGTCGTGCGTCCCGGTCACTTCGTCCGGTGTGGCGGCGAACGGCGCGAGGGTGGGCGCGGCCCCACGGCCGTCCATCGTGAACAGCGCCACGCCGATGCCGATCAGGACGAGCGCGGCCAGGACGTTGCCGGGTCCGTCGAAGGCATTGGCCAGCGCGACCGCGCCGAGTGCGGTCAGGCCGACCCCGACCCAGAACTGCGGACTTGACGCCGCAGTCCGGTCGGCGCGTTGGGGTCGGGCAGCGCTGGTCGCTGGCGGCGGCCCGTCGGCGCGCGGCACGACCAGCCAGAGGATCGCGTAGAGCGGGAGCCCCAGACCGCCAGACACGGTGAGAAGGACGAACCCGATCCGGATCAGGACCGGGTCGACGTTGAAGTACTCGCCCAGGCCGACCGACACGCCGCCCAGGATGCCCACGTCCGGCCGACGGAACAGTCGACGCGAGGGCGCCTGCGGGGGCGGCTGCGGCCCGCTCGCTGGGTCGTGCTGCGTGGCGGTGGTCATGGAAGATCCTGTGGCAGGAGGTGTGGTCATCATGGCCCGACTGCCGAGGGTCAACCATCGGGGAAGCCCCTGATCCGGACCCTGAGACCATCAGGGACCGGGCCGCTGTGTCCCTGAGGCGGCCCCGTCCTGATCGTGGGACCATGGCCTGTGGAACCATGGGCTGCTGTGAAACCATTGGCATGACGGCGAGGAGAAGGTCGGTGGACCAGCGTGGCGATGGTCAGCCGACCACCGATCGCGTCGTGGCCGGGGTCGCGACACGGCTGGGTGATCGCCTCGGCGTCGACCCGATGTTCGTCCGGCTGGCATTCATCGCGCTGGCCGCGGCAGGAGGCGTCGGCATCATCGTCTACCTCGTCCTGTGGGCGCTGGGCGAGACGCGGGTCGCCACACGTCGGCCGGTCCGCCCGACAACCACGCGGCAGGCGGTCGCGTTGGGCTTTGTGCTCGTCGGGGTGGTCGTCCTGCTCCGCGACGTCGGGCTGTGGTTCGGCGACGGACTGTCGTGGCCGATCGTCGCCGTGGCGCTGGGATCCGCGGTCCTGTGGACGCGCGGCGACGACGCCCGGGCCGGCATGGACCAGGTCGGGCCATGGCGCGTGCTGATGGGTGGCGCCCTGCTGGTGGCCGGCATCGGTGGCGTGCTGGTGTCCAGCGGCTCACTCGGGGCACTCGTCAAGGTGTTCGTCGCCATGGGCGTGACCGTCCTGGGCGTGGCCCTGGTCCTGGGGCCGTGGCTGCGCAGCCTCGTGACCGAGCTGGGCGCCGAGCGCCGCGAACGCGTGCGCCAGGAGGAGCGCGCCGCAGTGGCCACCCACCTGCACGACTCGGTCCTGCAGACCCTGGCGATGATCCAGCGGTCCGCCGATCAACCAACACGCACGATCGCCCTGGCGCGGCGCCAGGAGCGGGAGCTGCGCACGTGGCTGTACGACGGCGCCACCGCCGTATCCGCCACCACCCTGCAGGGCAGGGTTGCCGCCATCGTCGAGGAAGTCGAGGACGACCACCCGGTGAGGGTCGATGCGGTGGTCGTCGGCGACGCCGATCTGGGTGGTCCTGACCCCGCGGCGCAGGCACTGGTCGGGGCGGTGCGCGAGGCGGTTGTCAACGCGGCCAGGCACGCAGGCGTGGACGAGGTTCGCGTCTTCGTCGAGGTCGAGCCGAGCCGCATCGTCGGCTGGGTGCTGGATCGAGGTGTCGGGTTCGACCCGGCCACGGTCGCTGACGACCGCCGCGGGATCGCCGACTCGATCCGTGCCCGCGTCGAGCGTGTCGGCGGCCGCTGCACGCTGACCACGGCACCCGGTGCCGGCACCGAGGTCGAGGTCGAAGTCCCCCATCGCGCGGCCCTCACCAACCCGTCGACCGCGCCATGACCGACCAGCCCGCGCCGCGGCACCGGGCGGCTTCCGCCCGCCTCTTCCTCGTCGACGACCACCAACTGTTCCTGTCCGGCGTCCGCAGCGAACTGGGTGACACCGTCAACATCGTCGGCTTCGCCGTGACGGTCGATGACGCGATCCAGGCGATTCGCCGCACGAAGCCCGACGTGGTCCTGCTGGACGTCCACCTGCCGGGCGGCGGCGGCGCGGCCGTCATCGAGGGAGTCCACGCCACTCACCCGAAGGTGCGCTTCCTGGCGCTGTCGGCGTCCGACGCGGCCGAGGACGTGATCGCGGTGATCCGCGCCGGCGCTCGCGGCTACGTCACCAAGACCATCGCGACCAACGACCTCCTGGACGCCATCGCCCGCGTGCACGACGGCGACGCGGTCTTCTCGCCACGCCTGGCCGGGTTCGTGCTGGACGCGTTCGGCGACGCCGTGGGTGGGCCGAACGTGCTGGCCGACCCGGAGATGGACCAGCTGACACCTCGAGAGAAGGAGGTGCTGCGCCACATCGCCCGGGGGCTCACCTACAAGGAGACCGGCTCCCGGCTGTCGATCTCCGTGAAGACCGTGGAGACCCACGTGTCGGCAGTCCTGCGCAAGCTGCAGCTGTCCAACCGCGCCGAGCTCACCCGCTGGGCCGCAACGCGCAAGCTGATCTGACCCGGCTCAGCCGCGGGGTCAGCGGGAGATGCGGAAGTGGATGCGCACGTGGGTGTGGTACTCGCTGATCTCGCCGTCCTCGACCTTGGCCGACGAGTTCAGCACGGTCACCGATTCGACACCGCGCAGCGTCTTGGTCGCCTCGTCGAGGGCGCGGCGGGCCGCGTCCTCCCAGCCCACCTCGGACACGCCGACCAGGTCGATGGTCTTGATGACGGCCATGTTCACTCCGATTCCGCAGCGCGGTAGACGTCGACGAACCGCTTGAAGTTGACGCCGATCCGGTGCGCTGCTTCCTCGCGGGAGATCGATCCGTCACGCCAGGCGTTCACGCCGTCAGTCCAGATCGACCGGCCGATGGCGAACCCGGCGTAGCCCTTGACCGGCGCGCCCTGCGTCAGCCAATGGTCCACGGCGGCGTTGTCGGCGCCACGCCCCAGGACCACGGCGACCACGCCGTCGCGGCCGCCGCTACGGATGACCGCGCTGAGCCGCTCGCAGTCGCTGCGCTTGTCCAGGCCTTCGATCTTCCAGATGTCGGGCTCGACGCCGGCAGCCAGGATCTCCTCGATCGCACCGAGGGTGACGTCGGGACGGACCTCGGTGTCGTAGCGCGACTTGTCGCCGTCGACCTTGGCCAGGTCGGCGTCGGTCGCGGGGACCAGCAGCTCAAACAGGAAGGTGCGGCCGTTGGCGTGCAGCCAGTCGCCCAGTTGCTTCAGGCGTGTGCCCTGCTCGCGGTTGTCGGCCGGGTCATCGCCGGGGTTCCAGCGCACCAGGACCTTGGAGAAGTCGGCGTCGAATGACTCGATGTGCTTGCCGAAGTCGGCCCCGTACTCGAAGTCGAACAGTGGCTGGCCGGACTTCTCCACCGGCATCGCCAGCTTGAGGCCCAGTTCCTTGGCCTCGCGGGCGACGGACTCGCCCATCTCCTCGTCGACGAGCACACCGGCGGCGTTGCGGTCCACGCCCAGTTCCAGCGCGGCCTTGAAGCCGTCGAACACCAGGCGCTTGGCGTCCTGGAGTTGGGCGAACTGCGCCGGGGTGGCGTCGTCGCCCGCGCCGAACATCTTCTTGAAGCTGCCCCTGTGGTCAAACGCGAGGATGAAGAGCTTGCCGTCATAGCCCAGTGCCATGTGTGCTGGCTCCTGTCGAGGTGCGGGAGTGTGGAGTGGTGGAGGCGTGCGGGGCGCAGCGTAGGCAGCGTTCAGGCCGCCACGCCCCCCGAGCCGAACAGGAGTGCCTGCAGCGCCATTCCCACGACCATCGCCACGCCTGCCGCGACCGCGCCCTTGATCCCCAGGCTGTCGCCCTTCACGTGCGCGACCGTGCCGAACACCATGCCGAGCGTCCCCGTGATCGGGGGTATCAGCACCAGTGCCGCTGCCGCCAGCACCAGCGCCGCGATGGCCAGCGGCCGCGCACCACGTGGGTCAACGACGAGGTCGGCGCGGTCAGTGATCTGTTCGGGCTCCACGGTGACTCCATTCGGTGGTGGGTCAGAACCCGCCAGCGTGGTGGGGCGCCACGTCGCCTCGGAACATCCGCGCGGCCATGGCCAGCACGTCACCCGACCGGGCTCGAACCCGACCAGCGCCGGCCAGGGTCCGCGCATCGACGCCGCCCAACTGCAGCGCGGCCAACGCATCCACGCCCAGGGTCAGGTCCGCGGGCGACCGGTCCCCATCGTCGAGGGGCCCGGTGCGCTCGCACGTGGCTCGTCCGCCGCGCGCGACCACCAGGTAGCGACCGGACTGGTCGTCCAGCACTGGGTCGACCACATTGAGGGAGAGCGTCCCGTCCTGAAACCACGTGCGTGCCTGCAACGCCGCCTGCACGTCCAGCAACCGCAGCCACAGTCCTTCACGCGACGAGATCGCGCGGACCTGGCGCAGGTCCGCGGGCAGCCACCACAGGGGGTCGTCGTCGGCCAGGCCGTCCACCATCACCGTCCCGGTGAGGTCCAGGGCGAGCAGCCAGCGCCACAGCAGGGCCTTCACGTGGTCGTCCGGGGACACGACCTCGTAGACCTTGGTCTCGGCCTGGGGGATGTGGCCTTCGGTGCGTGGGGTGATCCGGTACAGCGCGTAGCCGTCAGGGGTGCCATCGGCGGCCACATGGAACACGGCCAGCAGCGGGCCGCCGCCCTCGCGCCAGCCGGGTGGGTCCGCCAGCGTCATCGCCCACCACTGCGGCGGGCGGGAGAGACGGCCGGGCCGCAGCGCCCGCTCGGCATCCCAGAGCGGGTTGCCGAAGTGGACGATCGAGTCGTCGTCGGCGAACTCGAACGACCCGTCGTCGTCGAGGTCGACGTGGAAGTCCAGCTCGCGCACCCGCATGCCCACGGTCAGGTGGCGCGTCGCGGGCCCGTAGCCCCAGCGGCCGTAGATGCGGCCCTCGCTCGCCTCCAGCACGGCGACGATCCGCCCCGCCTCGCGCTGCTGTCGAAGCTGGTGGTGCATGAGCTTGGTACTGATGCCGCGGCGCGTGTGCGTCGGCAGCGTGGAGATCATCGTGACCGCCGAGGCGGGGACCGACGCACCGCCGGGGACCGTCAGTTCGACGTCGAAGTGGCTGGCCGTCCCGACCAGTCGGTCCCCCAACCAGGCACCCAGGTTGGTCGCCGGTTCGAGGTACTCGGCCAGCACCGCGGTCTCCGCGTCACCGGCGCCCTCCAGGGCGGCAACCTCGAACATCCGCACGAACAGGGGCAGTTGCCCAGACGTGACGGTACGGATTTCGACGCTCATGCAGTCCTCCAGCGCACCAGCCCACCAATCGGCCGGACGACGGCGTCAGTGCTGCGGCGACATCGCCGCGCGCCACGTTTCGAGCAGATCGTTCACCTGCATGTCGGCCGCCCACTCGCTGTCGAGGTGGCGTTCCCAGGCATCGTCGTAGGCGAGCGCGTTGGCGACGTGCAGGGTGCCGGTCAGGTCCAGCCCGACGGCCAGCTCGGCCGGGCGATGATGGCCGGCGACGGCCTCGACCAGGCGACGCGGCAAGCCCCACTGCGCCAGCAGCGCCGCACCCACGTCATCGTGGGCGCAGCCGTACTCCTTGATCTCCGCGTCCCGGCGGGACTGCCCGTCGGCGACGCGTCGCTCGGCCCGGTCGAACCGTTCGGCGTCGTTGGCCAGCAGGACCAATCGGCCGATGTCGTGCAACAGCCCGGCGGCGTAGGCGTCCAGGTCGCGGCCGGCCACGATTCGCATCGTCTGCGCCACATCGAGCGCGTGGGCCTGCAGGCGTTCAACGATGTCGATCGATTCCGGGGCAGCGCGCTTGACGGTGCGCACGACTTCCAGGCTCAACACCAGGCCACGGACCGCCGGCATGCCCAGCCACGCCACCGCCGTGGTCACGTCCGTGGTCGGCCGCGTACGGCCCATGAATGCGCTGTTGGTCAACTGCAGGACGCGAGCCGCGATCTCCTGGTCGCGCTCCACGACCGCCGACGTTGCCTGCACGGCGTCGTCATCCGTGGCCAGGACCCCGACCAGTTCGGCGTACAACGTCGGTGTCGACGGCAGCGCCACGCACTGCGACACCTGCGACCGCACGAGCGGATCGTCGATCGAGCGGTGCAACGAGACCGAACGGCGCACGATGTCACCCAGCCCTTCGGGAAGGGCGTCGCGGGACACGACCACGTGGGCCAGCAACGCCAGAGCGGCACGCGGCCGGTCGTCGGCGACGACGCCAATCCGGACCGCATCAGGCTGTGTGTCCCGCGCCAGGCGCAGGAGCATCGGGTCCTCGAAGTCCGGCAACGCCGCATCGGCGACGATGGCGTCGTAGCGGGAATCCACCAGCCGAGCAGCGGCCTGGCCAAGGTCTTCCACCGCGTCGATCACCGCCGGCAAGGTGCGGTCCAGCTCACTGATCACAAGGTCGCGCATCTCGGGATCCAGCACGGCCACGAGGATTCGCAGGGCGACAGGCTCGCCCGAGTGACCGTGTGCCGCCATGCGCTCTCCGTCGTCCGTGATCCAACCGGCATCCAAGCCACCGGGGGGCCAGTGCACCACGCCCGACCGCGCCTTGCGACGTGTGCCGCGCGGCGTGGCCGTCGGGTCGCGGAGAACGCGCGGTCAGGTGACGGTCACGCCCGCCTCCGCGGCGTCGACGGTGAGCGTCGTCCGACCGTCGCCGCCGAGCAGTGCGGTGGCAACGCGGTCCTCGACCTCGCGCCGGATCACGCGTTTCACGGGCCGGGCGCCGTAGACCGGATCGAAGCCACGCTCGGCCAGCCAGTCACCGGCAGCATCGGTCACGACCAGCTCGATGCCCTGCGCTGCCAGCCGCTCGTGCAACCGGGCCAGTTGGACGTCGACGATGGCCCGGACCTGCTCGGGACGCAGTCGGTCGAAGATCACCACGTCGTCGATGCGGTTGAGGAACTCCGGCTTGAAGAACGTTCGCACGTCGGCCATGACCTGGTCGTGCAGCGCGTCCGGGGACAGGGTCACGTCCAGGATGTGCTGGCTGCCCAGGTTGGACGTCATGATGACCACGGCCTGGCGGAAGTCGACCGTGCGTCCCTGTCCGTCGGTGAGCCGACCGTCGTCCAGTACCTGCAACAGCACGCCGAACACGTCCGGGTGGGCCTTGTCAACCTCGTCGAGGAGGATCACCGCGTACGGCCGGCGGCGCACGGCCTCGGTGAGCTGGCCGCCCTCCTCGTAGCCCACGTACCCGGGAGGTGCACCGATCAGCCGGGCGACGGTGTGCTTCTCCTGGTACTCGCCCATGTCAAGGCGAACCATGGCGCGTTCGTCGTCGAACAGGAACTCCGCCAACGCCTTGGCCAGCTCGGTCTTGCCGACGCCCGTGGGACCCAGGAACAGGAAGCTGCCCAAAGGCCGATCGGGGTCGGACACGCCGGCGCGAGACCGTCGAACAGCACTGGCGACGGCCTCCACCGCCCGGTGCTGGCCGATGACCCGTTGGTGCAGCTGCGCCTCCAGCTCCAAGAGTCGTTCCGCCTCGGACTGCAGCAGGCGGCTGACCGGCACACCGGTCCAGCGCGCGACGACCTCGGCGATCTCCTCGGCCGACACCTCCTGCTCCAGCAGCGTGCCGTGCTCCGCGTGCAGTTCCGCCAGGCGCTCGCGCGCGGCGTTGAACTCCTTGTCCAACTCGGCGGCCCGCCCGTAGCGCAGTTCGGCGGCACGTTCGAGGTCGCCGTCTCGCTCGGCGCGGTCCGCGGCCTCCCGTGCTGCCTCCAGTTCGGACTTGGCGGTCTGGACGGCCTCGATCGCGGCCTTCTCCTGCTGCCACCGCGCCGTGAGCGCGGTCAGTCGCTCGGTCACGGCGGCCAGCTCGACCTCGACCTCGTCCAGCCGCGCGCGCGCCGACTCGGACTCCTCGCGGGCCAGCGCGGCCTTGGAGATCTCGAGGTGGCGGCGGCGCCGTTCGACCTCGTCGACCTCCGGCGGCATGGAGTCGATGGCGATGCGCAGCCGCGCGGCGGCCTCGTCAAGCAGGTCGATCGCCTTGTCGGGGAGGAACCGCTCGGTGATGTAGCGGTCAGACAGGCGCGCAGCGGCGACGATCGCGTCGTCGGTGATCCGCACGCCGTGGTGGACCTCGTAGCGCTCCTTGAGGCCACGCAGGATCCCGATGGCGTCCTCGACGCTGGGCTCGGCGACGTGGATCGGCTGAAAGCGCCGCTCCAGTGCGGCGTCCTTCTCGATGTGGCGGTACTCGCGCAGCGTCGTGGCACCAATGAGGCGCAGCTGGCCACGCGCAAGGAGGGGCTTGAGCATGTTGCCGGCGTCCATGGCGCCCTCGGCCTTGCCGGCACCGACGACGGTGTGCAACTCGTCGAGGAAGCTGATGATCTGGCCGTCGGACGCCTCGATCTCCTTGAGCACGGCCTTGAGGCGTTCCTCGAACTCGCCGCGGTACTTGGCCCCAGCGATCATCGCCGCCAGGTCGAGTTGGACCAGCCGCTTGCCCTTGAGCAGCCCCGGGACGTCTCCCTCGACAATGCGGCGCGCCAGGCCCTCCGCGATGGCGGTCTTGCCGACGCCGGGCTCGCCGATCAGGACGGGGTTGTTCTTGGTCCGCCGGACCAGGACCTGGATGACGCGGCGGATCTCCTCGTCACGCCCGATGACGGGATCCAGCTTGCCTTCACGCGCCAGCGCGGTCAGGTCGACTGCGTACTTCTCCAGGGCCTCGTACTTGGTCTCCGGGTCCTGGGAGTCCACCTGCTGGTTGCCGCGGATCTCCTTCAGTGCCTCCAGGATCGCGGGTTGCGTGATCCCGGCATCGGCCAGCGCCTTGCCCACGCGACCGGACGAGGCGGCCAGGGCCAGCAGCACGTGCTCCGTGGACACGAACGAGTCGCCGAGTCCCGTGGCCTGCTCCAGGGCAGCCTCCAGCACCTCGGCGGTCGGCCGTGACAACCGGACCTCGCCGGACGAGCCGTAGGCCGCGGGCATCCCCAGCAGGATCTCCTCGGTCAGGGCGCGCACGGCCGTCGGCGTGACACCGATGCGCTGGACCAGTGGGAGGACGACGCCGTCGGCCTGGCCGAGCAGCGCGGCCAGCAGGTGGACCGGTGCCACCTCGGTGTGGTGGCGATCGCGCGCCAGGCCCGCGGCAGCCTGCACCGCCTCCTGGCTCTTGTGCGTGAGCTTGTCGTAGTCCATGGCGCGCCTTGCTAGGTCGTGTCTGGCATGGGCTCTGGCATCGACCCGCCGACTGCGTCCGACCCGGACCCGGGCGGCAGCACGGGTCGCGCCTTCTGGGCGCTCGGGCTGGCCTTGCGACCGGCGGTGCGACTGGCGGGGGGTCCTGCGGGCCGCCGGCGTGTCGGACGGCCGTACCGAGGGTGGGGCTCGACGTTTCGCGCCGGCGACGGAACCATCTCGAACCTGTGGCTGGCGTGGGCGGCGTCGACGTCCTCCTTGAGGCGCTGCGCCATCGAACGGACCGCATCCTCGAGGTCGTTCACCCGTCGGCGCGCGACCTCGAGCTGTTCGCCGAGTTGGAGCACGATCCTGACCCCGGCGAGGTTCAGGCCCTCCTCCTGGGTGAGGTGCTGGACGAACTTCAGCAGCTCGACGTCGCGCCGCGAGTAGCGCCGCGTGCCGCCGCCGGTGCGCGCAGGTGTCAGCAGGCCCTTGCGCTCGTACGCGCGCAGGGTCTGCGGGTGCATGTTCGCAAGCTCGGCAGCCACCGAGATCACGTACACCGGGTCGTCCGCGTCGGGCCCCGGGTCAAGGGGCGGGAAGGTCGTGTCAGCCA
>Ga0326597_10004460_pt1 | contig 19697 bp, 16 predicted proteins | sample RVTome_12_FD_203789 | JGI IMG/M metagenome (GOLD analysis project Ga0326597, IMG submission 203789) | Soil microbial communities from uranium-contaminated site in the Upper Colorado River Basin, Wyoming, United States - RVT100D185 | ecosystem: Environmental > Terrestrial > Soil > Contaminated >... | reverse complement strand
GCCTGTCCTCTCCCGAAGCCTGAATCCACGGTTGCAGATTGTCGGATCGCTCGATTAGCTCGTCACCACCGACGCTTTCCGCTCAAACACAGCTTCCCTGTTTCGGTGAACAACCAAAACTCGACATCCCCCGGGCACATTGCGAAATCGAGCGATTCCTCCACCACAAACCGTGGATTCAGGCGAAGGGAGAGGAATGTCGTGGCACACCTGCCTCGCCAACGTATCGGCTTCCGATACGCCTCGGCCTGTCCTCTCCCGAAGGGAGAGGAATGTCGTGGCACACTTGTCTCGCCAACGTATCGGCTTCCGATACGCCTCGCCTGTCCTCTCCCCAATGGGAGAGGATGATGTGCCCAGCAACCGTGGATTCAGGTCTCCGGAGGAAATGGCGGTGCCCCCAGCTCGCGCGAGATGTTTCGGGCACTCTCTCGCAGCGCGACAGTCGCCGCCTCATCGATGGGCCATTCGCCACTGGTGAACACCATCTCGATGGCACCGATGACTTCCCCCGTCGGCCCGAGGATCGGGGCACCCTGGCCGGACTCGCCGAGCACCGCCTCGTCCCGTTCGTTTGCGATGCCGGTCACACGCACCGTGGCCAACTCCTTGCGAAACTCGTCGGGGTCCACAATCGTCTCGCCCGTCATGTTGTTGAGCGTGCGGCCGAGCAGCCTGTCGGCATCGCTCGAGCGTCTCGCCAGGATCGCCTTGCCCAATGCAGATGCGTGCGCCGGGATGACGATGCCCACCTCGGGCATCTGCCGGGTACCGTCCGGCCGCGGCTCATGGTGAATGATCACTACGTCCTCGCTCAGCAACACTCCGACTCGTACGGCATAGCCGGTCCGTTTGGCGACCTCCTCGGCCCACCTGATCGATCGGGTTCGGAGTTCGAGGGTATCGAGGTAGACGTTGCCGAGAAGGAGAACGGCGGGTCCCAGCTTGTAGCGGCCCGAATCGGATTCCTGCTCCACCATCCCGTGGGCGACGAGGGTCTTGATGATCCCGTGGGTTGTCGATGCCGGTAGGTCGAGCCGGCCGGCGATCTCCTTTAGGGACACTAGGCGGGCTCCCTTGAGGACGTTGAGGATGCGGATAGCTCTGTCGACGGACTGGATCACCACTGTTCTCCGGCAGCTCTTGACCTGACGATGTTCGCTCAATAATATCAGAACGCCATTTGATAATGTCGAATCGGTGCATAGAGGGCGGCGCACATGAAGAAGCTGATCAACGATCCCGACACGGTGGTGAGCGACGCCTTGATCGGGATGGACGCGGCTCACCCGGGGCTGAGGATCGACCACGACAGACACATCATCTACCGAGCCGACGCACCTGTGGCCGGCAAGGTCGGGCTCATCTCAGGTGGCGGATCGGGTCACGAACCGATGCACGGGGGTCTGGTCGGGCCCGGCATGCTCGACGCGGCTTGTGCCGGTGCGGTATTCACGTCACCGACGCCGGACCAGATGCTCGAAGCCACCAAGAAGGTCGACAGCGGCATGGGAGTTCTTCACATTGTCAAGAACTACACGGGCGACGTCATGAATTTCGAGATGGCGGCCGAGATGGCCGCCGTCGAGACGGGTGTCGAAGTCCGATCCGTTGTCACCAACGACGACGTTGCCGTCGAGGACTCTCTGTACACGGCGGGTCGCCGTGGTGTCGGTGTGACGGTCTTGCTCGAGAAGATCGTCGGAGCGGCTGCCGAGCAGGGCCGCAGTCTCGAAGAGCTTGTTGCGCTTGCCGGCAGGGTGAATGACGCCGGACGTTCCATGGGAATGGCCCTCACCTCCTGCATCGTCCCGGCCGCTGGCTCTCCGACCTTCGACCTCGGAGCGGACGAGATGGAGATAGGTATCGGCATCCACGGCGAGCCGGGACGGTACCGGGAGCCGCTGGGCTCTGCGGCCGAGATTGCCGAGCGCATCGTCGTGCCGGTGATCCAGGACTTCCCATTGGACAAGGGCGATCGTGTGCTTGCCTTTGTCAACGGAATGGGCGGCACCCCGCTTATCGAGCTGTATCTGATGTACGGCGAGATAGCCAAGATCCTCGAACGTCATGGAATAGAGATCCCCCGGAATCTCGTCGGCCCGTACATCACGTCGCTCGAGATGGCCGGCTGTTCGGTGACCCTACTCAGGCTGGACGATGAGCTGATCGATCTCTGGGACGCTCCGGTCAACACTCCTGCGTTGCGGTGGGGCGTATGACCGTCGGTGACCAGACCGTGGGTGATGAGACCGTGGGTGATGAGATGGTCACCGTCGACGGCTTGCGGGCGTGGATGGTCGAGTTCGCCCGGATCGTCGCTGAGAACAAGGAGCATCTGACTCAGCTCGACTCGGCGATCGGCGATGCCGACCATGGCATCAACCTCAACCGCGGCATGCAGGCCGTGCTCGGGGTACTCGACGGCGCACCGCCGAAAGAAGTCTCGGACCTGCTCAAGACGGTCGGCATGACCCTTGTATCCACGGTAGGTGGTGCCAGCGGGGCCCTTTACGGCACGTACTTCCTTCGCCTCGCGACGTCGGGCGGTGACACCTCCGAGCTGTCGCCTGCCGAGTTCGGCGCTGCGCTGCGCGCCGGGCTCGACGGTGTTGTGGCGAGGGGCAAGCCGGAGCTTGGTGACAAGACGATGTTCGACGCGATGGCCCCGGCCACCGATGCACTCAACGCCGCACTCGCCGCCGGTGAGAGACTGGCGACCGCTCTGGGAGAAGCGAGCTCCGCAGCCGCGGCAGGGCGCGACGCCACCATTCCGCTACTCGCCAGGAAGGGTCGGGCCAGCTATCTCGGCGAGCGCAGCATCGGTCACCAGGATCCCGGCGCGACGTCCACCGCGATGCTCTTTGCGGCCGCAGCCGCGACACTGGCATAGGGGGAGGGCGAATGGTCGGTCTTGTTGTCGTCTCGCACAGCCCGGCTCTGGCCGAAGCTGCCGTGGCGTTTGCCATGGAGATGGCGCAGGGCGGGACACGACCCCGCATCGCTACCGCGGCGGGTGTCGGGGATGGTGTGTTCGGCACAGATGCGGCTGCGATACGTGTGGCCATCGAGGAGGTCGATGAGGGCGAGGGCGTCGTGGTGCTCATGGATCTCGGTAGTGCCGTCTTGAGCAGCGAGTTGGCTCTCGAGTTGATCGACCCTGACCTTCGAGATCGTGTCTACCTGACGTCGGCCCCGCTGGTGGAGGGCCTGGTGGCCGCGGTCGTCCAGGCGTCTTCGGGAGAGTCGCCCGAGGAGATCATCCGCGAAGCCGCGGCGGGCCTACGTGCCAAGCAAGAGCATCTCGGCAATGATCACACGACCGGGGAGTCGGCCCCACCGGTTGCGGGCCATGGTGAGACCGCGACCTTCAAAGTGGGCAATCCCCACGGAATCCACGCCCGTCCCGCGGCGCGACTCGTTGCGGAGGCGAAACGAAGCCCCGCACAAGTCAGTATCCGCAACAAAACGGTCGGATCGCCATTCGTGCCGGCGACGAGCCTCAGCCGCGTAGCGGCCCTTGGGGCGCTCTCCGGTCACGAGATCGAGATCGTGGCCTCGGGCCCCGGGGCCGCCGACGCGATCACGGCGATCACGGGTCTCGCTTCCCGCCAATTCGAAGACCACGTTGACGATGACAGAATTGAAGATATGCGACGGCCGGCGGACCCGTCGCCACCGGGTGGTCCTCTCCCGGCCTCGTCCGGAATCGCCATCGGACCCAAGTGGACGCTGAGTGTCGTCGAACCGTCGATCCCCGATTCGGATGGAGAGTTTGATGCGGCGGCCGAGCGAAGGCTTCTCGACACGGCGATCGCCTCCGTAAGACACGACATAGCCGCCAGCCGCGATCGTCTTATCGGCCGAGACGACAATGAGAACGCGGCGATCTTCGAGGCGTTCCTTCTCCTGCTCGACGACGAAGAAGTCACCGCCGACATCGACGAGGCGATCACGTCTGGTCGATCTGCGGCTGTGTCCTGGTCGAGCGCCATGGAACGTGTCGAGAATGATTGGGCCCGTCTCGCTGATCCGTACCTCAAAGCACGCGCCGCCGATGTGCGTGCTGTTCGAAATCAGGTCTTGAACCTCATGCTCGGAACCGACGCCGAGATCCACTCCCAGCGTGGCATCCTCGTCGCCGCTGACCTGACCCCGACCGTGGTCGCCCGGCTGGACCCGGACCTGGTGACAGGGATCGTCACGGCCGCCGGCTCACCTTCTTCGCATATGGCGATACTCGCCCGATCTCTTGGTATCCCGGCTGTCGTGTGTGCGGGACCGTCGGTGCTCGATGTCGCCGACGGGACGCAGCTCATCGTTGACGGTTCCGCGGGAACGATCCTTGTCGATCCACCCGCGGCGCGGGTCCTCGAATACAAGTCCCGTGCGGCCGACCTGGCCGTGGCTGCTGCGGAGGCTCGCGGGCGTGCACACGAGCCCGCTCTCACCAAAGACGGTACGCACATTGAAGTTGCCGTCAACATGGGCAGTGCCGCAGATGTGCCTGCCGTCCTGGCCGGGGGGGCGGATTCCGTCGGGCTGGTCCGCACCGAATTCCTCTTTCTCGACCGGAAGGTGGCACCGTCCATCGACGAGCAGGAGAGCGAGTACCGCAAGATCGCAGACGGGGTCGGGAATCTCCCCCTGACGATCCGCACACTCGATGTCGGTGGTGACAAGCCGCTCGCCTATCTCCAGGGCTCTCCGGAGGCAAACCCTTTCCTCGGGGTGCGGGGGATCCGGTTGAGCCTCAGCCGGCTCGATGTGTTCCGGGATCAGCTCATCGCCATTGCCCGAGTTGCGGCCGACCGTGAGCTGTCAGTGCTCTTCCCGATGGTGACGGCAGTCGCCGAGATCCGGCAAGCGACCCGGATCCTCGACGAGGTGCTGGTGGACCAGGGTGTCGAGCCAGACCGCGTGGGTGTGGGGATGATGGTCGAGGTTCCGGCCGTCGCCCTCAATACCGCCGCGTTTGCGCCATACGTCGATTTCTTCAGCATTGGGACAAACGACCTGACGCAATATGGCCTCGCATCCGAACGAGGCAATCCGTCGGTGGCTCACCTATCGGATGGTTTGGACCCGGGTGTGCTCCGGCTGATCGAGGGTGTCGTCTCCGGGAGTGGAGACGCCCGAGTGGCGGTGTGTGGGGAGATCGCATCGGACCTCGACGCCGTGCCGGTGCTCATCGGCCTCGGCGTCGACGAGCTGAGTGTCATCCCGCGAGGAGTGCCTGCGGTAAAGGACGAGGTTCGCCGCTGGTCGGCCACCGAAGCCGCGGCCCTCGTCGACGAGGTCAAGTCGCTTGCCTCGGCCGCAGCCGTTCGTGCTGCAGTGGCGGCACGAAGGAAGGACCGCTGATGGTGCGGCTACGCGCGCTTGGGGGTCGTCTCCCTGAAGGCATCGAGCGACGCCCGGTCCACGATCCCGGCATCGGAGCCGAGACCCGTAGCCACCATCGAGCCGCTGGCGACCCCGATTTCCATCGCCTCGGTAACGTCGTGGCCCTCGATCATCCCTGTGATGAATCCGGCGGAGAATGCGTCACCGCAACCGGTCGTGTCGACGACGTCTATGTCGTAGGCAGGCACCCGGATAGTGTCGCCACCACCTGTGGGCGCGTAGCTGGCGCCCTCGGCACCAAGGGTGACCACGGTTGCGCCGACCCCCGAGTCTCCGAGCCATTTCAGTGCCTCGGTGAGGTCCTGACGGCCCGAGACCATACGTGCATCGTCGTCGTTGGGGAGGAACCAGTCGAGCAGCGGCAGCACGGGTCCGAACAGCCTGTCGAAGTCCGCATCGGGCATCCCCAGTATGTCGAGGCTCGTGGTCGCACCCGCCGCCTTTGCCCGGCGCAGCACCTCGGCGGTGGGCTCACCGTCGAAGTTGTCGAGCAAGCAAGTGCCTCCGATGTGGACCCAGTCCGCGGCTTCGATGAGACCCCAGTCGATCTGGTCGAGCGACAGGGTCGTGTTCGCTCCTTTGACGTGCAGCGCGGGTCGCTCCCCGTTGGGGCGAATCGGCAGCATGGTCGCCGAGGTCGGCTTGGTGGGGTCGACCACGAGACCGCCGGTGTCGACACCTTCGGTCCGCATCTTGAGCTCCAACCAGCGGCCGAGCTCGTCCTCGCCGATCACACCGACGGTGGCCACGTTCAGGCCGAGCCGTGCCATGTCGATCGCGGTGCCGGCAGCCGTCCCTGCGACCGTCATGCGGATCTCGTCGAGCAGGGCGATTCCTTGTCCGTCCGGGATGGCGGGGACGGGACGCCCGAGTATGTCGACGATGTGGATGCCGACGGTCAAGACAAGGGGGGTGCTCTCGGTCACGCTCTGTTCCTCTCGTGCTCGTTGAGGCCCGACACTTCAAATACCGCTGCACGTTCGTTCGACCCTGCACATCGGCTCACGGGCCACCGTACGGCGATGGTAGTTGTACGACCCGGGGTAAGCGACTTGGTCTCGAGGGTTCTGTCTCGAGGGCTCTATCTGCACGCCCACGAGCACATGTGTGGTCCGCCCGAAAAAGCCGTCTTGCAAGATACCCAGAAGCAATCGATAATCGAGCATGCACCGCCAGGTGGGTTTGGGAGGGTGGATGTTGGTTGGCAGGCGGACAGGCCTCCAATTATAATGCACACCTGTCCAGAGTTGCACATATGTGCAAGGGCTTGGGTTGCCGATAGCGCCGTAACCCTAAAGCACTCACGTCTAGCTAGCGGGAAGGAGCGAGGAGGAGCGTAGCGAGACACGAGTAGGCAGATGAGCTGCGACGGGTGTGCGGTCACTCGGGGTGAGTAACGGGCCGCTATCGGCCCGGGGGAGAGGCCCGGCGACCGTCGCGTTATCTAGTCAAACGATGATAGTTCGACGATGGGAGTTCCACTGTGTCGGAAAAGACCCTAGGACAGCAAGTAGAAGAGAATCTGATGAAGGGACGAGGCATAAGCCGCCGAGGCCTCTTGAAGGGCGGAGCAGCTCTTGGCCTTGCCGGAATCCTGGCCGCATGCGGGGATGACGAGGGAGAAGGCAGCCAAACCACCATCAACCCCGAGGATGTTCCGGACGACTCGCCGCTCCGTGGCACCCAAGGGGACGAGATGCAGGGGAAGCACGTCGATATGGGCCTCGCCGCCCTCTCGGGTTGGCCCCCCAGCCAGATCCCGGTCGACCTGTATCCGGACTTCTCGGCATACACCGAGGCGAATTTCGGATACACAACGGCCGTGACCAAGACCGAGGCGCCGTTCGCCGAGTTGTTCCAGAAGATCGCTCCGTCGCTCGCTGCCGGATCCCAGGAATACAACATCATGGTTTCCGACAGCCAGTGGCTAGGTGCGCTTGTAGAGCCGGGCTGGATCATCAGTGCCGACGAGATCATCGCCCTGAACCCCGAGCTCGACATCCCGGTGTACAGCTCATTGGTCGTCAACACCTATCAGGTGTACCCCGATGGTTCCGGTCAGCGTTGGGGCTTCCCCCAGATGCCCGATACCCAGGGCATCTTCATGCGCCTCGATTGGCTCGAGGATCCGGAGGAGCAGGCCGCGTTCGAGGCTCAGTACGGCTACGCGTTGCCGACCACGTTCGACGAGTTCGAGCCGTGGACGATGAAGCAGTATGAAGACGTATTCGAGTTCTTCACCCGGCCGGATGAAGGTATCTACGGGGTGGCGATGCAGTACTCGAAGGAGTACGACTTCTTCTCGTGCGCTTACCACCCGTACGCATACGCGACGGGCGACATCTGGAATCCGGAGACCGGTGAGGTTGTCGGTATTCTCAACACGGACGCTCATGCCGAGGCTCTCGAGTACTTCGTGAGCCTGCAGAAGTACCAGCCGCCGGGGGCGGAGGCCTTCGGTATCGGGTCGATGATCGATCTGTTCAACAACGGCCAGGTCTTCTCGGCGCTTCAGTGGAACGCAGTCGGCCTGTTCATGCAGGGCGCCGAGGGTGAGCTGGAAGGCAAGGTCTTGGTGGCACCGCACCCGAAGTTCGAGTTCGCCGACGGTTCGATCGACGTGATCGGTGCCATGGGTGGGCAGCCTTGGGTCATCAACTCGTACAACGACGATGATCACATGCGTTGCGCCATCGACTTCCTCAAATGGTGGTACACCGATGAGACCCAGACCAAGTTCATCGAGCAAGGTGGACTGCCGTGGTCCGACGCCGGCGTCAACGAGCCCGGGTTCGAGGACAGCTCGGCGTACGCACGTGCTTTCAAGTACATGCTCGGCGAAGGCAAGTCGCGTGACTTCTGGCATCTACCGGAGTACGCCGAGCTGCTGGCCATCCAGCAGGAGGCATACAACGGCTACGCCGCCGGTCAGTTCTCGGATCCGAAGCGAGTGCTCGACTACATTGCCGTCAAACAGCAAGAGCTGCTGATTGAAAACGACCGATGTGATGTGCCGATTCCCGATGAGCTCAAGGACGTAACTCTGGCGTAGGTGTGAGGCGGGGTCGGGTTGCTGAAGCAAACCGACCCCGCCCGCCCTTCCTCTCTTATGGCGACAGATACTCAGATCAGGGTTGCTCCGGTCCAAGAGCCCGGCGCACAAAAAACAGCCCACGGAGCCGGCCGGTTCAAGTTGATGGGTTGGGGGCTGCTGGCGCCCGTCCTGGGCTTCTTCCTGGTTCTCAACGTCATCCCGACGTTCTGGTTGATCGGCCTCGGGTTCTACAAATACTCACTGGGGCGGGGGACTCCGCAGTGGCGTGGAATCGACAACTTCACCGGCATCATCGAGAGCCAGGAGATGTGGGGTGCCTTCGGTCGGACACTCAGGTTCATGCTCGTGGGTGTGAGTATCGAGGTCATCCTCGGCGTAGCCCTAGGGTTCTTGTTCTGGGGTAGTGTCAAGATGCCCGGTCGCCGGCTGGCATTGACGCTGCTCTTTGCTCCGATGGTGATGGCCCCGGTCGCCTCGGGCCTTTTCTGGAAGCTGATCTATGAGCCCACCTTCGGCGTCATCAACGCGATCATCCAGGGTCTCGGCGGGACGAAGATCGACTTCCTGACCAGCATCGATTGGGCGCTACCGGCGGTGTTGTTCGTCGATATCTGGATGTGGACGCCGTTCATGATCCTGATGACGCTCGCCGCCCTCGGCTCTGTCCCGGCGGCCGAGTTGGAGGCGGCCGAGGTGGATCGACTCTCGTTCTGGAACCGCCTGCGCCACGTAATCCTCCCGCACGGGAAGTTCATTCTCATGCTCGGCGTGCTGCTGCGTACGATCGACGCGTTCAAGACAACAGACTTGATCTGGACGATGACGGGTGGTGGCCCCGGCAACAAGACCGAACTGATAGGTGTGGCGTTGTACCGGCAGGCCTTCAACAGCCTCGACCTCGGTCGAGCGTCCGCGGTGTCGCTGATCCTGCTGATCATCGCAATCGCGTTCACGTCGATCTATCTGTATGTCCTCAACCTGAGCAAGAACCGGTGATCGCATGGCTGTAGCAACAACAACCAGAAACGGCAGGACGATCTGGTACTACATAACGCTGTGGGCTGTTGCCCTTCTCTTCTTCGCACCGGTGGTCTGGATTCTGATGACAGGGTTCAAGGAGACTGCCGACATCCTGGCTACGCCACCGAAGCTCATCTTCCAGCCGAGCCTCGACAACTTCCAACGTGTTCTCGCTGAATCGGAGACTATTCCGTACGCATTGAACAGTCTGTGGCTGGCGCTGGGCTCGGTGGTAGTGGCCGTCGCGGTCTCTTTCCCGGCGGCATACGCTTTCTCCCGCTGGAAGTTCCCGTTCACCGACTTCCTGATGTTTCTCCTGCTGTCGACCCGGATGATCCCGGCTGCGGCCGCGGTGATTCCTGTGTTCCAGATGTTCAACGCATTCGGGTTGCGGGGCCGGCTTGGGATGTTCCTGCTCTACACGAGCTTCAGCATCCCCTTCTCGGTCTGGATTCTCAAGGGGTTCATCGATGGTGTGTCGGAGAGATTCGACGAGACGGCGATCGTCAGTGGCGCCAGCAGGCTGCATGTGATGATGAGGGTCGTGCTGCCACAGGTGAAGCCCGGGCTGATCGCGGCGTTCATCTTCAACCTGATATTCGCCTGGAACGAGTACATATTCAATTTCGTGCTCGGTAGCGCCGAGACGCAGACAGTCCCGTTCGGACTGTCGGTCAACCTGCTCGCCGCGGGCGGCAACGTCGACTGGGGGTTCGTCGCCGCCATGTCGAGTATGTATGTGGTCTTGCCCATGGTCATGATCTTCTTCTTCCAGAAGTACTTGCTTGTCGGCATGACCTTCGGGACAGTGCGAGGTGATGTGTGAGGCGGAGCAACTTCACCAAGCGAGTCCAACTGACGTGGATCTTTACGCTCGCCGTCATGTTCTTTCTCATCGGGCAGGCGTTCGTATTCGGCTGGTACAAATGGGGCATGATCGGGATGATCCTGTTCGGGCTCACCCAGATCTCGGTCAGCAATGTCCCGCCCGAGGCGCCGCCGAAGCGTTTCTGGCGATTCAACGGCGTGTTTGTCGCCGTGATTGTGGTGATCTTCGGGGTGTCGATCTGGTTGGCGCCGATCCTGACGAACCTGGGGAGGTAGCAAATGGCACTCGTCGAGTTCGCGAATCTCTCCAAGTCATTCGGCAGGGAGGACGTTCTGGTCGATCTCAACTGGGCCGTCGACCAGCAGGAGTTTGCGGTGCTGTTCGGCCAGGGTGCCACCGGCAAGTCCGTTCTGTTGCGAACCCTCGTCGGCCTCGAGACGCCGGACAATGGAACCGTGACCATTCGTGGCATAGACGCCGCAACACTCAAACCCGGCGCGCGCAAGATCGGATACGTGCCGCAGTCGTTTGCGCTCTTCCCGGACAAGACGGTGTTCAATAACATCGCATACCCGCTCCAGGTGGCCAAGGTCGATGCGTCGCAGCAGAGAGAAGCCGTTGAGAGAGTGGCCGCGCTGCTCGACATCGCAGAGCTCCTGGATCGCCTGCCGGATCAACTCTCGGGCGGGCAGAAGCAGCGTGTGGCAATCGCCCGCGGCATGGCACCCGATACCGAGATCTTTGTCCTCGACGATCCTCTGGTCGGTTTGGACTTTAAGCTGCGGGAGAAGCTCATCGACGACCTTCGCAAGACACGGGAGGCCCTCGGAGCAACGTTCCTGTACGCGACCTCCGATGCGACCGAAGCCCTGGCGCTGGCGTCGAAGGTGGCGGTCCTCGCTCGAGGCAGGATTGAGGAGTACCGGGCACCGCTGGATGTCTATGAGTCGCCGGAATCGCTGGCCGCGATGAGCACGTTGTGCTTTCCCGCTACCAACCTGTTACCGGCCGTCGTTGGGGCCGGCGGTTTGAGCTCCGAGTGGGGGTCGATCGCAGTCGAGTTGGATGAGAACGTCGCCACCGGTGAGGAGGTGGTGGCCTTGGTTCGGCCGGAGCACATCGACCTCAGTGTTTCCGATGGCGCGAGGCCGCTCAGTGGCCGCGCAACGGTCATGCTACGTGAGGACCTTGGCGCCGAGGAGATCGTCTACTTGAGGGCAGGAGACGTGAGCCTGACCGCGCTGGTGCGTGCAGATACCGCCGATCTTCATGCACTTGATCTCGGCAAGACTGTGACCTTCGGTATTGCGGCAGAGGCTGTGTTGTTGTTCGCCGACGGCCACCGTGTTGGCCACGGGCAAGGGTGATGAGCTTTGGCTGATATTCGACTGGAGAACCTTCACAAGGAGTTCGGCTCTGTCGTTGCCGTGCGCGACCTCAACTTGACCTTCCGGGAGGGAACCACAACTTGCCTGCTTGGCCCTTCTGGATGCGGTAAGACCACTCTGATGAGGATCATTGCCGGGCTCGAGACACCGACTACAGGGCGGGTCCACTTCGGCGATGAGGACGTGACCGATCTCAAGACGCGCGATCGCAACATCGGCATGGTGTTCCAGTACCCGGTCGTATATCGGGGCATCACGGTGAGGGAGAATCTGGCGTTGCCCTTGCGTGCCGATCCGCTCCCGGATGCGGACAAGAAGAAGCGTGTCGACGAGTTGCTCGAGATGATCGGTCTGGGTCACGTCGCCGATACGGGTGTGGACAAGCTCGATGGCGGGACCAGGCAGAAGGTTGCCGTTGCCAGGGCCGTAACCCGTCATGCCCCGATCATCCTGTTCGACGAGCCCATCACCAATGTCGACCCGGATCTCAAGCTGCAACTCAAACGAACGCTGCGTGAGCTGTTCTCACGGCTGAACCAGACGATTGTCTACGTGACCCACGACCAGACCGAGGCCATGACCCTCGCCGACGAGATCGCGTTGATGCAGGACGGCGCAATAGAGCAGATGGCACCGCCTCGCGAGCTCTACAACGAGTCGGAGTCGGTGTTCGGTGGTTGGTTCCTTGGCAACCCCGGCATGGACTTCGTGCCGGTCGTCGAGAACCGGGCGATAGCCGCCACGATCATCGGCGATCTGCTCACCGACGACACGACGACGATTGGTTTCCGCCCCGAGGACGTGCGGGTGGATAAGTCACAAATCGCACCGGGGGTCGCGGCAGTTGTCGAGCACATGGCGATCGTCACCGGTGGGCAGCGTCTGCTGAACCTGCGATCGGGCGATCTACGGCTCAAGGCGAAGCTACCGTGGCATGCGGGCGACGATATTGCCGCGGGCGATGCCGTGAAATGGACGGTGCCGCGTGAGCGGGTGCGTCGATTCAACGCCGACGACGTATCCGTCTCCGTCGCGTCGGCCAGCGGATCCAACGCGTAGCGATGGCGGGGGTCTCCCGTTCCGCTGCATCGCTGTCGGAGAGCGTGGTGCGTGTCGAGGTCGGGCATGTGGTGTCGCATGGCTCGATGGTGAGTCGTGCTTACCTGGTGGAGCATTGCGCCGGCGTCGTTGTCGACGGCGGCGACCGTGGGCTCTGGCTCGTCTCATCGCCTGTTGCCCTGTTGCCCGATCCGGATGGATTGCGGCTTTGGGCAGAAGCGGAGAAGGGTATTCCGTTCGAGCACGGGCAGCCGCGGTTGATGAAGATCGTGCTGCGGTGGCGCGGCGAGCTCACAGGCGAACTCACAGGCGAGCTAAAGGTCCCCCAGGTGCTGTCCGGACCACTCGGTGCCGCCGCGGTTTCCCTTTCCGTCCCGGCCTCTCTCCGCGACCGCCTTCTCTCGGATGACGGTCCGGCGCCTGTTGATCTCGGCCAGGACATACCTCTGGAGCTGGGTGACGAGGTCTGTGTCGCTGTATCCGGCGCGGCGGGCTCGTTGGTTCGATGGGGTCGGGTCTCGTCGGATCCCGGGTTTGCCGGCCGTCCCGGTGGGTTTGCCCTCGGGTTGGGGCTGAGCGCCGGCGAGGCCGGTTCTCCGGTGTTTGCGCTTGGCAGTGGCGGCACCCGCTTTTGCGGGCTTGCCGAACCGTTGGATAGCCACACCTCGCGGCTGCTGTCGCTAAGGGCACTAGCCGAGCCTATCGCTTCCGGGTGACGACGTGCTCGTTCAGGTTGTCTCGAGCGACGGGCGCGCCGCTTCGAAAACTGCCACAGCAAACTGGGTGATGGTTGCCGCGGGGTCCTCCGCGTTGCGGGCGCTCTCGTATGGGAGAAGACCACCGTTCCAGCCATCGGTGTTCCACCGGGCATCCCCGGGTAGTGATGCCTCAGTGACCGCAGGGTCGAACGGCCAGGGGGTGGAGTAGAAGTACGCCTGATCGCCACCGGGATAGAGACCCAGGTTCAGCTGTGCCGTTGCCTCGTCGTCGCCGTCCATCTCGGTGCGGGTGCCGAACCACTCGAACGCGAGATCGAAGCCATGTGGCCACACCTGCACCGGGCCGACCCGCTCACCGAGACTCGCCCTCCTCCGCTCGAAGATAGAAGCGACCGCAACGAACGTGTCGTAATAGGCCGCGGCGGCAGTCGGGTCATACTTCCTTGGGTCGTCGTTGTCGAACCGGTCGCGCTCGTACCGATCCTCGAGACCGAGCCCGGCAGCGGCGGCAATCAGGGACTCGCCGACGTCGGTGGCGGTCGGCTCGGCACCAATGTCGATCCGGTGGTCCTCGCCGCTGCTTGCCCTCAGCACTATCTCGTGTCTCTTTAGGTCCATGGTGACTGCCAATGCCCCGCCGTCCGGAAGTGGTATCGGGTCGGTGGTCAATCCCTCGGGGCGGACGTTCAAGCTGATATGCCACCATTTTGGGTGGGGGATCCCGTGCTCCCGGGCGATCGCACCCATCGCCTTGGCGTACGCATGCAGAGTCGCCCGTGTCGGATCGTATTCGGGTCGCAGCTCCGGCAGCTTGGCACTCGTCATCGACACTCCTAGTTACAACTCATCCGGAGAGTACCTCGGTGTGTGGATCCCACGCGGCGACGGTCAGGTAGCCGGGCGCCTGGCGGCACGATACCGCCCGGCTCGTACCGGCCCGGCGCTGTGTCTCCTTGACACACCCACCGGCGTCTGCAAGAGTTCCATCTGGCCGTGGACGCAAGAGAAGTGCGTGTGCGGCCGTTCGTTTGTGCGACCGGACATGGTCGAGAGAGAAGAGCGTTTGATGTATCGGCTCATCATCCACATCGGCGCCGCGGGCAAGGTTCCCCCCGCGGCTTAGCTACGAGGTCCTCCCAAGGATCCGGCTGAACCAGCGTTAGGCGTAGAGCTCGCCAGAGCCAGACACGCCTCTCTCGACACGCACACCCGAGACGAAGGCCCCTGCCATGAGTCTCACCACCGCAAAGGCAAGCAATGATTCCGGTCCGCTCCTACATACGGCTGCTTCGTGACTACCTGAGACGCCAGAAGCTCCGGGTAGCCCTGCTCAGCGTCACCATGTTCACCTTCATCGGGTTGACTCTCGTCGGTCCACAGCTCGTCCGGACATTCCTCGACCGCGCCATCGACGGTGAGGAGCCGAGTCGGCTGATCCCGATCGCGCTGTGGTTCATGGTGGTTGCGGTGCTGCAACAGGTCTTCAGCGTCACCGCCACCTACATCGCCGAGCAAGTCGGTTGGACCGCCACCAACGAGATGCGCGCAGACCTGGCTGCTCACGTCCTCGATCTCGACATGAGCTTTCACAAGCAGGTAACGCCCGGTGAGATGATCGAGCGTATCGACGGTGACGTCACAGCCCAGGCCGACTTCTTCTCAGCCTTCGCCATTCGTGTCCTCGGCAACTCCATCCTGATGGTCGGAGTCATGGTGATGCTGTGGTTGGAGAATGTGTGGGTCGGGTTTGGGATCACCCTGTTCTTCCTGCTGGCGATGGGTCTCATGCTGTGGATCCAGGCGTGGGCAGTGCCGTTGTGGAAGAAGGTCCGTGGCCGCTCGGCGGAGCTGATGGGTTTGATCGGTGAGCAGTTGGGTGGCACCGAGGACATTCGTGGCAACGGTGGTGTCGGCTACATGCTGCGGCGTTTCACCCAGATTCTCCGCGACTGGCTGCCGGACCAGGTGAAGGGCAGGATGGGCTTCGCCGGGCTGTGGGGTACCAGCATCGCCAACTACCTGATCGGCACCAGCGTGGTGTTCTGGCTCGGGTCGCTCTTCTTTGGCAACGAGACGCTCACCCTCGGCTCGGTCTACCTCATCTTCTCGTACACCGAGATCACCCGACGCCCCATGGAGCAGATCCGCGAGCAGATGGAGCGGTTCCAGAAAGCCGCCGCCGGCATCTCCAGAGTGCAGGGTCTGTTCGACCGCAAAACGATGCTGGATACCAGCGGCACGACACCGGTACCCGAAGCGGCGCTCCGGGTCGAGCTCGAGGACGTGGTGTTTGGCTACGACGACGAGGTCGTCTTGAACGGTGTGACGCTCGACCTCGAGCCCGGGCACGTCCTCGGGGTGCTCGGCCGCTCCGGGTCCGGCAAGACCACGATGGCAAGGCTGCTGACCAGGTTGTACGACCCGCTCGACGGGAGTGTGCGGCTCGGCGGCGTCGACATCCGCGACGCCGACATCCACAGCCTCCGCCGTCACGTCGGAATGGTCACCCAGGACGTTCAGCTGTTCCGGGCGACGATCCGTGACAATCTGACGTTCTTCGACGAGCGTATTGCCGACAGCCGGCTACTCGAGGTCTTGGAAGAGCTCGGCCTCGATGAATGGCTGGCGTCGATGCCGGACGGGCTCGACACCAGGCTCGAGTCGGGCGGTGCGGGTCTGTCGGCCGGTCAGGCCCAGCTGCTTGCGTTCACCAGGATCTTTCTCGAGGACCCTGGGCTGGTGATTCTCGACGAGGCATCGTCCCGGGTCGACCCGGCCACCGAGAAGCTGCTCGAACGGGCCGTCGACCGGTTGCTCCGTGACCGGACCGGCATCATCATTGCCCACCGTCTGGCAACGGTGACCAGGGCGGACGACATTCTCATTCTCGAAGACGGTGAGGTGATCGAATACGGCGAACGCCGCAGCCTCGCCGCCGACCCCGACTCCCGATTGTCACATCTGCTGATCACCGGGATGGAGGAGGTGCTCGCATGACAACACGACGCTCGATAACAAGACGTTCGACAACACGAAGATCACAACTGCCGACGGTGCGGATGATGCGGCATCTGATCAAGGCCGCCCCCGGCTGGTATACGGCCAACGTCTTTTTGTGGAGTACGATCTGGGTTCTGCCGGTCATCCCGGCCCTCATCACCCAGCGGTTCTTCGACGGGCTCGACACGGACGCCGGCTTCAACCCGTCCACCCTGATCGCTGCACTGCTCGCTTACGGTGCGGCCCGGCTGGCGGTGATGTTCACCGCAATGTGGAACGACGTCCACTTCATGTTCCGGATCGGCTCGACTCTGCGCCGCAACATGCTCGAGCGCATCTTCGAGCTGCCGGGCGCGCAGTCGGTCAAGCAGGCATCCGGCGAGATCATCAGCCGGTTCCGTGAAGACGTCGAGCATGTCGAAGAGGCGACCAGCATGACCGTCGATCTCATCGGCACCGCGCTGTTTGGGACGGTCGCCGCGCTGATACTGACCTCGATCGATGGCCAGCTCACGCTGCTCGTCTTCGCTCCGCTGCTGTTCATGGTGGTCGTGGCCGAACGCGCCGGTACCCACATCCGGCGCTACCGGAATGCGGCCCGCGAGGCAACCGAGCGGATCACGGGAGCCCTTGGTGAGATGTTCGGAGCCGTCCAATCGATCAAGGTCGCCGGTGTCGAAGAGCCGATGATCGAGCACTTCAAGCGGCTCAACAAGGAGCGCCGCAGGATGATGGTGCGTGACAAAGTCCTCACCGCCGTCCTGGAGTCCGTGTTCTGGAACACGTTGAGCATCGGCACCGGTCTCATCTTGATCGTCGCGTCGGGACGCATCGGGCAAGACGGTGGGTTGACCATCGGCGAGTTTGCGCTGTTCGTGTATTTCCTCGACTTCGTCACCGATGCCGGCTGGTTCATCGGCGCCTTCATCGCCCGGTTCAAGCAGGCGGGGGTGTCTTTCGAGCGGATGTTCGGGCTGTTGGACAGCGACGATCCGGACATGCTCGTGCAGAGACGCAATCTGTACCTGACCGGTGAGATGCCGGACTACTCGCCACTCGTCACAGACGCCCGTCTCGACACTCTCGAGGTCAGTGGCCTCAGCTTTGACTACCCGGGGACCAGCAACGGGATCGAGGACGTAGACCTCCTGCTCAACCGTGGAAGCTTTACGGTCCTGACCGGCAAGATCGGCTCTGGGAAGACAACGCTTCTGCGAGCGATCCTGGGCCTGGTCGACAAGGACGCCGGCGTGGTCCTGTGGAATGGCGAGGCCGTTGCCGACCCGGCTACGTTCTTTGTGCCGCCGAGGTCCGCATACACGCCACAGGTCCCAAAGCTGTTTTCCATGTCGTTACGGGAGAACCTGCTCCTTGGCAGATCCGACACCGACGGCGAGCTGACCCAGGCGATCCGGTCGGCTGCGCTCGAGCGCGACGTGGCGTCGATGCCACATGGCCTCGAGACGCTGGTTGGGCCGCTCGGGATGCGTCTTTCCGGTGGCCAGGTGCAACGAACCGCGGCAGCCCGGATGTTCGTCAGGAATCCGGAGCTCCTCGTCTTCGACGACCTGTCGAGCGCACTCGATGTCGATACGGAGAAGACTCTGTGGGAACGGCTGTTCACCGACCATGCCGGGGCTACCGCTCTCGTAGTGTCTCACCGCCGACCGGCACTGCAGCGCGCCGACCAGATCGTCGTGCTCGACGAGGGCCGTGTTGTCGCCAGCGGACGGCTGAACGAGCTGCTCGAGACCAGCCCGGAGTTCCGCGATCTCTGGGAGACCGAGGCCGGCGGCAACGGCGCCATCGACCCTGAAGACCGGGTCGTGGGCTCCGTACTCGACCGGTAAACACCCCACCGGCAGGCCAACCCGAGTTGCAGGGCGGTTACCCCATCATGTATTCTGCACTTGTGTGCAACTCTGCACATTTGTGCAATGGCAGACGTAGCCTGCTCACGTTGGCTGCATGAGAGAGATGCCATTAGCGGAAGGAGCAAGATGAAATCAGGAATGAGGACAGTTCCGCGTAAAGGGATCTGGCTCGGGGTGCTTGTCGTTGCATTCTCGATGCTTATCGCGGCCTGTGGCCAAGACACCGAAGAGACCACGACGACGACCGAGGCCGCCGCCGTCGAGACCACCCAGCCCGGGGCAGAGATGCCGGCACCGTTCGACGGTGAGGTGACGATCGCCGTTGTCCAGAACAGTGGTGCGGGTGACTACTTCCAGCAGTGGACCAACGGCGCCAAGCAGCAGGCCGATGCGCTCGGGATCGAGTACACCTGGTACGACGCCCAGGCCGACAACGCAAAGCAGGCCACCGACATGGAGACCGCCATCGGCTCGGGTGTTGACGGGATCGTCGTCGACCACGGCCAGACGGACACCATGTGCCCGCTGATCAACGATGCGCTCGAGGCCGGCATCCCGGTTGTCATCTATGACATCGCCATTGCCGAGTGTGCCCCGGACGCCGTCCAGACACAGCAGTCCGACGCCAGCCTTGCCGATCTGTCGCTCGGGCAGATGCTCGAAGATGTCGGTGCCGACCAGACCGTTGGCTACGTCAACGTGCTCGGTATCGCCCCGCTCGACCGCCGTCATGTGGTTTGGGAGCAGTACAAGACCGACAATGCATGGGACGAGATCTTCTTCGTCGGTGAGTTCACCAACGCCGTCGCCACCGACAACGCACAGCTTGTCGACGCGGCATTGAAGGCCAACCCGGACGTGCGGGCGATCTTCGCTCCGTACGACGAGCTGACCAAGGGCACCGTGTCTGCAATCAACGACAACAGTCTCGGCGAGCAGATCTGGGCATACGGTATCGACATCTCGAACGCCGACATCGAGGTCATGACTGCCGACGGCAGCCCGTGGAAGGCAACGGCGACCACCGACCCGAACGCGATCGGCGCTGCGGTGATGCGTACCATGGCACTCGAGCTCGCCGGCGAGCAAGGTCCTCGTTCGGTTGACTTCCCGGGTGTGCTGGTGACCCAGCAGTTCCTGCTCGACAACAACATCACAAACATGGTGGAGTTGCGGGCAGCGATGCCCGAGTTGAACCTCGCCAGTGTCCAGTCGGCCGACTGGATCCCGTCGATCGAGTTCTAAGGAGGTTGGTGAGACCGAATCGAGAGCCAGAGAGGAAACCTTTGATGGAACCCGCAGTCCGGATGGAAGCCATCACCATGTCCTTCGGGCCCAACGAGGTGC
>Ga0326597_10004459_pt1 | contig 19698 bp, 17 predicted proteins | sample RVTome_12_FD_203789 | JGI IMG/M metagenome (GOLD analysis project Ga0326597, IMG submission 203789) | Soil microbial communities from uranium-contaminated site in the Upper Colorado River Basin, Wyoming, United States - RVT100D185 | ecosystem: Environmental > Terrestrial > Soil > Contaminated >... | reverse complement strand
TAGTACTACTTTGTCAGATCGCTCAATCGCGGAGCGATTCGGCAAGTGATCTGATTTGAGGACATTGTACGTGAGCGAGAGATTCGGTACGCTGCGCGCGAGTGCTCGATCAGAGCGCGTGGCCGCGCGTGCGCCGGTTGCTCGGGTATCTCGAGCAGTACAAGGACTGCTTCAGTACCCGGTTGCAGTCGGTGTCGCTGCGCCGGTACCTGCAGGGGCTGCTGGGCGACAGCCCGCGCAAGTCGATGCAGGCGATGCTCACCCGGGTGACCGACCCGGGCCACTACCAGGCGTTTCAGCATTTCATCACGCACACGACATGGGACTGGCACCCGGTGTGGCGTCGCCTCCTCGAGTTGCTGCCCGCCCGCGAAGGGATGCTCGTGATCGACGATACGAGTTTTCCGAAACAAGGGAAGCACTCGGTCGGCGTCGCGCGCCAGTATTGCGGGGCGGTGGGCAAGGTCGCGAATTGCCAGGTGGCCACGACCGCCTTGCTGTGGGCCAAGGGCCGGGCGTGGATGTTGGGCGCGGCCCTCTATCTGCCCAAGGAGTGGACGCGCGATCGGGCGCGTTGTGCGCGCGCGCACGTGCCAGACACGGTGCGGTTTCAGGAGAAATGGCGCCTGGCGCTCACGCTGTTGCGGCGAGCGCGAGCCACGGGGCTCACCTTCACGGCAGTCTTGGCCGACGCAGCCTATGGCGACGTGACGATCTTTCGCGAGGCCTTGCATCGCCTGAATCTGCCGTATGCGCTGGGGGTTTCGTCGCACCTGACCGTCTTCCGGGGCACGCCGCGCGTCGCGGCGCCCGAGGCCGCGGTTCGTCGGGGCCGGCCCGCCACGCGATTCCGGGTGCTGGACGACGTCAAGCCGGTCGCCGTCAAGGCGCTGGCCGCAGCGTTGCCGGCACGCGCGTGGCGTCGCGTCACCTGGCAGAACGACCATCAATCGAAGCGGTGGCGGGCCGAGTTCGCCGCCGTGCGCGTCACACCCGCGCACGCGTGGCGGCAGGGCCATCTGCTGCCAGAAATCTGGTTGCTCGTGCAGCGACCGCTGGGCAGCCGCACCGTGACCAAATACTTCTTCGTGCATCTGCCGGCCACGACCGCGCTCAAGCGACTCGTGTGGATCGCGCACCAGCGCTGGGCCATCGAACAGCAGTACCAGCACCTCAAGGACGAGCTCGGCCTCGACCACTTCGAAGGCCGCAGTTATCCAGGCTGGCATCGCCATGTCGTGCTCACCGCGGTCGCCTACACGTTCCTGCAGCAGGAGCGTTCGCACACGCGTGGTCGACCGCTCACGTTCCCGGCCGTCCGCGCCCTCGTCTGCGAAATCTTCACGGCGCTGTACTTTGCCGCCAATCCGAAGCAGTTGGACTACATCATTCAGCTCCGCCGGCACCTGCCGCTGCGGATCTGACAAAGTAGTATTAGGGCCTAAGGCAAGGGCTTGGGGCTCAAGGCCAGAGTAAACCGTTTGGGGGGCCGGGTCTTCAGACCCGGCCTGAACGCTCGGGTCTTTCACCGCTGCCGGCGCAGCCCCTGCTCGGCGGCGGCCGCCATGGCGCGTTCATCGAGAGTGCCGCCGAGAAACGCGTTGACGCGGGCGGCGGCTGCAAACGGCTCTCGCAAGCAATCGTCGTACTCCACCTCGAGGACGCGGAAATTTGACTGTAGATCCAGCCAGGCGCGAACTTGCACTACCTGTCGGGTGAACACCTTTGTCAGTTGTTGGTCCGACGCCGGGCCGCGCCGGCCGGATCGCGAGAGCATGGCTTTTTGGGACCGCAAGATCTGGTCGAGCGGACGCTGCATGAAGAGGACCCGATACTCGTATTCCGCGGGAAGGTCCGCCAGGAGCAGGTGAATCACCTTTACGGCCTTGCCGGGGGCGTTCTGCAACCATGAGCGATCGGTGGGGGTCGCCTTGACGGCCTCCAGCTCGAAGTATCCTCGTGGGTTGTCTTCGTCAGGCGAACGCAGGCCGTCGGTGAGGATCGCCAGTCCACCGGCCGACAACATCTGCATCATGAGCGACGTGCCGGAGCGGGGAAGCCCCGAAACAATAGTGACGGGTTCTAGGCTCAACTCGATTGTGCGGCCGCGGCCTTCGCTTCCATTAAGCGAACGCGCCGCAACCACCGGCGGGCCACAGGCACGCGATCGCCGCCGATCTTGACGGTCTCCTCGAGGGCTTGGGCGGCGCGCTCGAACCTTCCAAGGCGGAACAGAGCGACACCGAGCATGAAGTGGGCCGCGGCAAAGTGGTGCCGCAATACGGCGGCTTCCAGAGCATGCTCGGCGGCTTCCTGGTTCCGGCGAAGGCCGAGCATGGCCTCCGCCATGCCGGCGTGCGCACGTGCATTCTGCGGGTCGAGCGAAAGAGCCTGCTCGAAGGCTCCGGCTGCATCCTGCCACCGGCGCATTCGCAACCACGTCTGCCCGATCACAAAACAGGTTGCCGGAGGCGGGTTCCCGGAGCGCTGCGCGCGGACCAGGTGCTCCATCGCCGATTCCGGTCGTCCCTCGTCCAGGTCGAGCATGCCCAGCAGCAGATCGGCGTGGGGCTCCAGCCGCGGACCCTCGGTGCTCTTGCTGAACATCTCGGGGGCGTACGGCCGGCCAAAGGCCGGCATGTCCTCGTCCTGGCTTCGCGCGATCACGCCTTCAACCGTCCGGCGCGCATCGCCGCTACGGCCCAGGTGCTGATACGCGGACGCCAGATGGAGGCCCACGAGAGAGTTCTCCGGCGATTCGGTGTAGATCTCCTCGAATAGTGGCACTGCCTCCACCACCCGCCCGCCATCGATCAATGAGACCGCAAGATTGTATCGGTTTTCCTGATTCGCGCGACGGATATCGATGTCCACGCTGTCGGCGCGCGGCGCGACGTATCCCAATGCAATCAATTGGTCCAACGCCGCCGGCGAGTCCCATGTGTTCAACCGGGCCTCTGGCGGATGCGCGCCGCTTTCGCCAGGGATCGCATCCCACGAGGGCACAGCAGGGACGCTGGCGGGTGGATCCACGAAAGCCTGAGCGAGGACCCGTCCGTCCATGTCGGCCCCCACTGGCAGGCCGAGGAGGTGAAGTATGGTCGGAGTGATGTCCAGGAGCGAGGCACCGTAGATCCGCTCATCCTGGACGATTCCGGGGCCCCGCATGGCCAGGATGCCGTAAGGCCGATGCCAGATGGTGGGTCCGGGGGACCGGTCCGGAGTAAAGGCGGGTCGAAGGTGGTCGCTGTGAAAGCCATGGTCCGAGCACAGGATGACAACGGCGTCTTCACCGGCGAGTTCCAGCAAGCGGCCGAGCAGCACATCGTGGAAACGGTACGTCTCCGCCATGACGCCGCGGTAGAGTTCGAAATCGCTTTCCGGCACGCCCGGCATTCGGGGCGGGTGGTACTGCATGAACTTGTGGCCCAGGTGGTCGATCGCCGGGAAATACACCGCCAGGAAATCCCATTCGGAGCGCTCCATGAGCCACGTCGTCATGGCTTGGGTTGAGACGCACTCGGCCAAGTCCCTGGCAAGGTTCCCGAGGCGGCCGTCCTTGTCTTGGTCGATAGATGCGGCCCGCGGCACGAAGGGCAGCAGCGATCGGCCGTCGATCTCTTCGGGATGAACCCGGCATTCTGCAAGCGGCGAGGCTAGCTCCGGAGGGTGGACCATGCCCTGAGCCACGGGCCACGGGTCGGTCAGACCGCCGACGGCCTTGGGAAAGTGCTCGGAGACGCAAGCGCCGCGGATTGGCTCAACGGGGTGACCGGCGTACCAACCCACGACCGCGGATCGTAGCCCCGCCTGAGACAGGATGTTCCATAGCGCCTTGGTCGTCCGGGACGTGCTCGTCACCGATCGCAGCGTGCGGCCGGCCGGATCGGGCTCGACGAAGGCGTGGATCCCGTGCTTGTAGGGGCGCTTGCCCGTCGCAACCGATGTCCACAGGGCCGGGGAAATCATGGGCTGGAGTGACGCGACGTTGCCCATGACGCCCGCTTCAACGAAACGGGCCAGATGAGGCATCTGGCCCGTTTCCAACAGCGGGTTAATCAGCTTCCAATCCGCCGCATCCAGGCCCACCAACACGACCCGGGCAGCCCTCCGCTCCGGAGGGGTTGGCAGCGGCATTCGGGCGCCTAGCTCGCGCGGCGCCGGCGGCGCGCGGCGGCCAAGCCGGCCATTCCAAGGGCCATCAGGCTGAGGGTAGCGGGTTCCGGAATCTCGGGCGCTTCAAAATTGCTGATCGTGATCCGGCCGGGGCCAAAACCGCAATCCGTGCAGTTGACTCGAAATCCGATAAGGTCACCGGCATTGACGGCGATCGAACCGACGGCGCCGGAAGAGGTGTTGGTCGCCAAGCTGGTGAATACGCCGTTCAGCAGGTACCCGCCGAAATCATAGTAGGGGAGACTATCGAACCTCGTGTAGGCCCAACTGAACGACCAGTTCCCCGACGCGGCCACCGCGATCGTGTAATCCGAATTGTTGTTGGTCGCGCTCCCGAAGTTATCGGCGCCCTGGACAAAAACTGAAGCTGGCGCACCGCTGGTGTCGACGAAGCCATCACCGCCGGCCGAATTGGAGAAGGTCCAGTTCGCGGGGTCATAGAAGCCGATGAAGCTGGCGTCAGCCGCACTCGGTACCGCCAGAAGTAATGCCGGCGCTGACGCGTACTTCAACATCCGGATGGCCGCATGACGCTTCTGTGGTCCGCTCATCGTGTGTCTCCCTTGTCTCCCTCGTTGCCGCGTGAATCCCATTTCCTGGTCATGCAAATTCACGGCCAGCTCGAGCCCCCTCAAACACTTCGCCATCCCTCGATCGGGCCCTGCCGCGAATCAGATTAGGCGTCCTGATGTCACTGTGAAGGCAGATAAAAGTCTGGAAGGCCTGAAGTGCCCCGACTTCGCCGCGCCCGGGCCGCCGCCGCGCTCGTCGAGCGCTCGCCTGGCTCAGTCCCGACCAGACCCGTCGCGGCCGGACTCGACGTGCCACAGCAGCCAGCCCGCCAGTAACGCGAGGACCGGCTCGTTGGTGCTGGCCGTCCGGCCGGCGACCCACATCTGGGTCACCTCGAGCATCAGCGCCCAGGCAGCGAGGCCACCGACCGCCGGAACCGCGCTCCAGCCGAGATCGCGCATGAGCCAGGCGCAGCCACCCAGTGCGAACGCAGCCGTCGAGATCGCGCGGAGGTTGGAGAGCATCGATCCGTCGAGCGCGGCCGCGAACGGAATCCAGAAGAAAGTCCTGCTCGGGCCGAACGAAAACGGAGCCATGGCGCCGAGCGTGTAGGTGCTGAGCAGCAGCAGGAGCACGGCCTCCGATGGAACCGGCCGCCCGGGTCCACGTCGCAAGAGCACGGATCCGAGCAATCCAAGCGTGAAGCCTGCGACAGTCGTCCAGTCGAGGACCAGATCGACAATGACCACCTTGCCGGCCAGCACCGCCGCGAGGATCGCTGCGAGGATCGCGTTCGCCCGGCCGGCGCTTGTGATGGCGGATACGAGGCGTGACACGAGCAGCACCTGGGCCGCGGTGTACGCCAGTTGCGGGCCGTCGATGACTGGCGCGCGGACGAGCGGCCTGAGGCTGGCCTTGATGCCTCCGAAATCGATGGCGGGCACAAGCGGGGCGAGCTCCGCAACGGCCCAAATGGCGAGCAAGCACACCGCGGAGGATGTGCCGGCTCCCAGCGAAACCCGTCGGAGCACCGCGGGCGACGCCGCCACGAGCCCCGCGATGATCCCGATGACGATCCCCAGGGCATTCCAGATGACGTCGGCAAAAACGGCTGATCTCGATGCAATCCAGATCTGAACGACCTGAAGGGCAAACGCCAGAGTGAAGCCGCCGAGGACCGTCACGAGGACGGCTCGACGCCGCGCCGCCGGTCCGCTCGTCCACAAGACACCCACGAGACCCAGCGGCACGAACAGGCCGACGTTGCCGAGCACGTCGCCTCGAGACGTCCACCATTGCCGATCGGCCAGCAGGGCCGCGATCGCCGCGAGCGGATCGTCGGCCGCGCGGAAGTCGAACGGGTAGAGCGATCCGTACGTGATGAGGAGCACGACGGTGGCCAGAGCCTTGACGCGCATGGTCGAACCGCGCACCGAGCGACGCACCCAGGGTCGCCTGGAGCTAACCTTAGAAGAGCGTGTAGATGAACGGCGCCGCCGCCGTGCCCGACAGGATCATCAGCAGCCCGAACGCCAGCAGGACGATGACGATGGGGAGGAGCCACCACTTCTTGGTCTGGCTCAGAAAGTACCAGAGCTCCGTGACGACGTTGCCATGGCGCTCCGCTTTGGCCATCCGCTCGAACTGATTCATCGGTGTCCTCCTGAGCCAAGCGCTTCCAGGGCAGCCTGCGCAAGAAGCGCATTGCCCTTTGCCGAGAGGTGCATGCGGTCGTAGGGAATGAACAAGCTCCTGGAATCGGGCTCGTCGATGAACGCCTGCAGAGGATCGACAACGAACAGTCCCTGCGCCTCGGCCAATTGACGAATCCGGGCCTGGTAGTCCGCGTTCGGATACTGCTGCTCCACCTGGGCGCGAATCGGAACGATCAGGACGCCGACGTCATAGCCGCCCTGCTCGGCGAGGTCGCGGATCTCGGCCAGCGTATTCCCGACGTCTGCCCAGGCCAGATCGACGGCCGGCGACCTCGTGCCCTCGAGCAGCGCGATCTCCCACTGGACCTGGTTGCTGGCGGCATCTGTCGGCGCGATGGCGGAGAGCCACGCATGGCGCATGACGTACAGCGCTCGGCTCCGGCGCAGGAATCTGTTGAAGGACGTCGGGTCGTTCCCAATCCGAAATGGCTTCGATGCCCGCCCCGCCGCCGGGCGCCGTGCACGCGGTTGCGCTCCGCGCCCGAGTGCTGTTCCTTCAGGCGACACCCCCTCATACGGCAGGTCGTTCCAGTACGCGCCGACCAGCACGACGTCCGGTTCGAGCACCGGCGCGAAGTGACCGAGGAGCCTGGCAGCCTGTTTCAAATCGTACGCGCCGACACCGGCGTTCACAACGCTGGGCCGGCGGGAGGGAAAGTCCGCCGCCAGCAGCCGCTCCAGACGAGCCGGGTAGCTCTCGTCATCATCGACGCCCCATCCAAACGTCGTGGAGTCCCCGATCGCAAGCACGCGGAAACTTCCCGCCGGCTTGGGTACGTCGGGCTCGACGCCCCGAAGGCCCAGCGCATTGATCGTCGCCAGTCCGTCGTCGAGATACCCAGCCTGGTTCGGCACGTGAATGAAACCCAGCTCGGGGTGCGACTGATAGAGGAGCTGCGGTTCCCGCACCGGCTCGGGGGGCGCAGGGTACATGACTCGCGCTGCGGTTTCACACAGGCCGAAGGCGACGGCCAGGGCAAGCCCGAGCGCCAGGAGCTTCGCCTTGAAGCCGATCGGGCCGGTCGTCATGACTGGCGGAAGTACTCGCGGTCGCCCGCGGGCTGCCTCTTCGGAAGCCAGTAGCTCTCCGGCTGTCGTCGCCGCAGGTTCAGGGCATCCCTGCCGGTGAGTCGGAACAGCCAGGCGATCGGCGTGACGACCAGGTAGAAGACCGCCCCCAGCGCCACCCGGGAGACCGTCCAGCCGATTGGAAACGCGGCGACCATCCATCCGGTGTAGACGGGCCGGATCGCGGCCGGGACCGCCAGTCCAGTGCCGCCGACCGCGATGGCCAGAACGGCCAGGCCGACGGCCCAGCCGTCCGGCCGGCCCCCGAACCAGCGCCAGGCCGCGAGGCCGAGGAAGACGATCAAGAACAAGCCGGCGAACTGCCGGAGCTGCCGGAGGGGCGGCGGCTTGATGACATCAGACCATTGCATCGTGTTAGTCCAGTTGAAACTGCGCCAGGTGCCGCTCGCGCTCGGCGGCGTCTACCCGGTCCGAGACGTCCTTCTTCAGAACGATCACGTCCTCCATGACGAGCGCATCCATTTCGGTGGCGAGCAGGCAGCGGTACGCGTCCTCGGGGGTGCAGACGATCGGCTCGCCCCGGACGTTGAAGCTCGTGTTGACGAGGACGGGACAGCCCGTACGCCGGTGGAATGCCTCGAGGAGCGCGGTCATGCGCGGGTTGCGCTCCGGATCGACGGTCTGAAGGCGCGCGCTGTAGTCCACGTGCGTGATCGCCGGCACGGTCGATCGGGGGATGTTGACGCGGTTCCGCAGGTCCGGATCGGTCGCCATCCGCCGCGCGGTCTCCTCGTCGATGGGCACGCGGTGCTCCTCGCGCACCGGCGCCACGAGCAGCATGTAGGGGCTCGACTGGCCCTCGTCGAGCTCGAACCACCGGGCCGCCTCGGATTCGAGGACGCACGGCGCGAACGGCCGGAAGCTCTCCCGGAACTTGATCTTCAGGTTCATCGTCGCCTGCATGCGCGGCGAGCGCGCGTCGCCGATGATGCTGCGCGCGCAGAGCGCGCGCGGGCCGAACTCCATGCGCCCCTGGAACCAGCCCACGACCTTCCCGCCCACGAGCAGGTCCACCACCTCGTTGACGAGCTCCCGCTCCGTGCCGACCCGCTGATGCCGGACACCGAGGCCATCCAGAAACTCGCAGATCTCTTCGCTCGTGTAGCGAGGGCCGAGCAGGCTGCCCTTCTGGGCGTCGCCCGCCTGCGGCCGTCTCGGGTTGTCGAGCAATTGATGCCATGTGAAGAGCGCGGCGCCGAGCGATCCGCCGGCGTCGCCGGCCGCCGGCTGAATCCAGATGTCGTCGAACGGACCCTCGCGCAGGAGCCGGCCGTTGGCCACGCAGTTGAGCGCGACGCCGCCCGCGAGCACGAGGTTCGGCAGCCTGGTCTCGCGGTACACCTCGCGCGCCATGGCGAGCATCAGATCCTCGGCGACCGACTGGATGCTGGCCGCGAGATCCATGTGGCGCTGCTCGAGATCGGTCTCGGGCCGCCTGGGCGGGCCGCCGAACAGCTCGTGAAACGCGGGGCTCGTCATCGTGAGCCCTTCGCAGTAGTTGAAGTACCGCATGTCCATCCAGAAGCTGCCGTCGTCCCGCACGTCAACGAGGTGCCTGTGGATGAGATCCCGGTACACGGGCCGGCCGTACGGGGCCAGCCCCATCAGCTTGTATTCACCGCTGTTCACCTTGAATCCGCAGTAGTAGGTGAAGGCCGAGTACAGCAGGCCGAGCGAATGGGGGAACCTGAGCTCCCGCGTGAGCGTCACCCGGTTGCCACGGCCGACGCCCATGGCCGTCGTGGTCCACTCGCCGACGCCGTCGAGCGTGAGAATCGCGGCCTCGTCGAACGGGCTCGGGAAGAAGGCGCTCGCGGCGTGGCTCTCGTGGTGGTCGGTGAAGACGACGGGCGCGCGCACACCCGGACCGATGCCGGATCGGATCGCCTTCGACTGGCCGAGCTTCTCACGCAGCCACACCGGCATGGCCATCGCGAAGCTCCGAAACCCCGAGGGAGCGTAGCCGACGTAGGTCTCGAGCAGCCGCTCGAACTTGCGTATCGGCTTCTCGTAGAACACGACGTAGTCGATGTCCTCCCGGCGGCACGCCGCCTCACGCAGGCAGTAGTCCACGGCCAGCGTCGGGAACCCAGGGTCGTGCTTCCGGCGCGTGAACCGCTCCTCCTGTGCCGCCGCCACGATCTCTCCGTCAACCACGAGCGCGGCCGCGCTGTCGTGGTAGAACGCGGAGATGCCGAGGATGCGGGTCATTGGCCAGACACCTCGCGGTCGGTGAATCTGGAATCTGGAATCGGGAATCTCAGAGCATCTGGAATCTTGGAATCTGGGATCTGGCATAAGGGCGCCCCCGCAGCGGGACGCCGTGACGCCCAGAAGATTCCAGATTTCAGATTCCAGATGCTCTGAGATTCCCGATTCCAGTTCCCCAGATTCAAGGTGCGCGCATCTGGAATCTTGGAATCTGGGATCTGGCGCCCCGGTGCTCTACTGCGTACCGCGAAACCCGGAAGATTCCAGATTTCAGATCCGAGATGCTTTGAGATTCCAGATTCCAGTTCTCCAGATTCAGGGTGCGCGCGGGGATACCGCGACGCCCAGAAGATCCCGGATTCCAGATCGGAGATGCTCTGAGATTCCAGATTCCAGATTCCCAGATTCACGTCACGAGCCCTTGTCCTCACGGAATCCCCCTGACGATGCGCGGACCGAGCGCGTTGGCGAGCCCGAGCGGCATGCGCTTCCAGAGCGCGATCGCCGGCTGGAACCTTGGATTCGTTGGTCCCTGGTCCGGCAGGTTGCCATCGGCCAGGTACGTGTACTCCCAGTGGAGCGGGGTTGGCACGGCGCCCCACTGGGCCTTGAACCTGTACGTGCCGCAGTCCGGTGTCGAGCGGCCGAAGTCGAACGTGTCGGCGCCTTCTGTAAACGCCGCCTCGATCGCCCGCCAGTACAGCAGGTGGTTTGGACAGAGTTGGTTGAACTCGCGAAGGGAGGACGCCCACGGCAATTCCGCCGCGCGTCGAGTCCGTAGCGAGACGGCCGCCGCAACGGGCCTGCTCTCGTGCCGGACGACGAGCACCTGGGCGCGGCCGGGAAACGCAGCGAGGATCTCGGCGAAGAAGCGCAGTGCGTAGACCGGTGTCCCCAGGTCCCGCATGTTGCGGGCGAAAACGCCATAGAAGTCGGCGAGCAGATCCGCCCCGGCGCGCTCTACCATCAAGTCCGACTTCTGGGCTTTTCGGATCTGGTTGCGGACCTTGCGGTCGAGGCGATTCCACAGGTCGCCGGTCAGCGCCAGCCGCATTGCCACCTTGTGCTGCCTGACCGGCACGTCAGGAAACTGGCGCCTGACATGGCGCAACTCGACGTGCCGGCATCCACGCTCCAGGGCAAGGCGGGTTGCGGCATCCTTCAGCGCGCCGGCCGCCGCCGCGGTGCGCGCCAGAACGCCGCCGTAGCTGACGAACGGCAGCGAGGTCAGAAAGCGTCCGAACAGCAGGCTGCGAACGTCTATGAGTGGCAACACTCCATCGATGTCGTAGCCGCGGCGCGCGACCAGGTACACGCCATGGTGACCGAAGGCTCGCTCAAAGACTCCCCGCCAGGCCCACTCGTGGTACCCGGCGGCATCCGGGTGCGACGCGACGAACGCGTCCCACTGCGTCCGGTCGGCCTCAGTGGCCTCATGGACGGTGGTTTTCGCAGCCGGTTCCGCCCTGGCGTCCGCGCGGTCGGTGCGGGCGTTCGCGATCGCCATCAGCTCATCCCACGAAGAGCGGCGCGGCCGACGGCTCGTGCAACAGGCCCGCCGGGTCCGAGAGAAGCGACCGGATGGGACCGAACCGGAACTCCCGAAACAGGGTCCGCAACCTCGCCTCCGTCCGACCGAGGTTAGCGTAGTGCCGAAGCCGCGACAGGCGCCCGGCCGGAATCCGCGGCTGCTCGGAATCCAGCTCCCAGGGGTGGATGTAGAACACGGCGGGCTGTCCTTCCCGGTGGTTGATTCGCCCGAGCGCCCACTTCGTCCACCCGTACGGGAGGAGGCGAAAATACCCGCCGCCGGCCGCCGGCAGGGTGACGGGGCCGATGCGCACGGTCGCCGGAGGCAGCTCGGTGATGGCTCCGCCCGGCCCGCGCCGGACGTGCTGATGGCGGGGCGCGCCCGGCACCCCGTAGCGATCGTGTCGAACCGGGAAGATGCTCGAGTCGTACTCGTGCCCTTCCTCGATGAGGACGTCGAGCGCCCAGAGCGAGCGGCGGGTGATGGAGTAGCTGGGGGCGCGATACCCCACCACCGCTTGACCGCTCGCGTCCTGCAGAACCCTTCTGGCCCTGCGCACATCCTGGCGGAACACGTCCGGGGTCTGGTCGTACACGAGGCGATGGCTGTAACCGTGCGAGGCCACCTCGTGCCCGCGGCTGTCAACTTCAGCCACGAGCTTCGGAAACCGCTCCGCGACCCAGCCCAGGACAAAGAACGTGGCCTGCACGTCGAACTCGTCGAGCAGGTCGAGCACTCTGCATGTGTTCCGCTCGACGCGACTCTCCATCCGCTCCCAGTTCGCGCGGTCCACTACGCCCTCGAAGGCACTGACCTGAAAGTAGTCCTCCACGTCAACCGTCATGGCGTTGACGATGCGAGCGTCCGCCGGCACGCGTGAGACCTTGCCGCTCACCGCAGCACTCCGGCCTCACGCACGCGCTGGTGCTGCCGGCTCGGGGCCTCCGGGGGACGTGACGCTCGAACCCGATGCCTCCGTCCGCGCGGATTGCGCGACCCGCCAGCACCAGCGCCTGCGTGCGACCCTGACCGCGTCACCGGTTCGCCATCGATGCGCTCATTCGCCACTTCGCTCACACGCTTCATTTCATTCGCCAATTCGCTCAATTCACCCATTCGCTGAATTCGTGAATCAGGCTCCCGACCTGAGAATGACCGTCTTGATCGTCTTGAAGATGATGAACAGGTCGAGCGCGAACGACATGTTCTTGATGTAGAACAGGTCGTACTGGAGCTTCTGGAGGGCGTCCTCCACGCTGGCGCCGTATGTGTACATGACCTGCGCCCAGCCGGTGAGGCCGGGGCGCACGAAGTGGCGCTGGCGGTAGTACGGGATCTGCCCGGTGAGCTCCTGCACGAACTCCGGCCGCTCCGGGCGCGGGCCCACCAGGCTCATGTCCCCCTTGAGCACGTTCCAGAGCTGGGGCAGCTCGTCGAGGCGGGTGCGGCGCAGGATCGGCCCGATCGCCGTCACCCTCGAATCCCCTTCCTTGGCCGCCCACACGGGACCGGTCTCGGCCTCGGCGTCGGCCTGCATCGTCCGGAACTTGTGGACGGTGAAATGGTGGCCGTTGAGCCCCACGCGCGTCTGGTGATACAGCACGGGGCCTCGCGAGGTGATCCATACGGCGACGGCGATCAGCACCATGACCGGCAGGCCGACGAGCACGGCCACCGACGCGATCGAGACGTCCGCGGTCCGCTTCACCATCGACAGGAGGCGGCTCTTCCGAAAGCCCTCGGAGAAGATCAACCAGCTCGGGCGCAGGTTTTCGACGGCGATCTTGCCGGTGTACTGCTCGTAGATGGAGGCCAGATGGTCGAAGGCCACGCCGTCGAGACGCATGTCGAGCAGGCGATCCATCGGGAGCCGTCCGCGAGCGTCCGACAGGCTGACCACCACACGGTCCACGCTACGGGCCTTGACGATGGCGGGAATGTCGTCGATGACGCCGATCACGCCCGGATTGAGGACGGGTGCCCCGACGCGCGACGGATCGGGATCGATGAACCCGACGATCTCGACGCCCAGCTCGTGCCGCCGATCGAACAGCTCCCGGGCAAGGTCCACGACCGCAGGCCCCGTGCCGACGAGCAGCAGCCGCTCGCGCGGCCGGACGCGCCGGCTGAACCAGACGAAGACCAGCCGCCAGCCGATGACGACCGCGACCACGAAGACCGCCGATATCAGGAAGACACCGCGACCGATCACCAGGTCTGGAAACCAGAAGTACACCGCTGCCAGAACGAACGACGCGCCGGCCAGAGCCTGCACCGTGCGGATGAACAGCTCGCGCCGGTCCGAGATGATCCGGACGTTGTAGAGGTCCGCGTAATACAGGCACACCTGCGCCACGGCGACCACGAGCAGGACTTTCCACAGGCCCTGCTCGTTGGCGACGATCTGCCACATCCAATCGCCCAGGCGCAGCCACGCGGCGAGCGCCACGACCGCGAGAATCAGCAACGTCTCGCAGGCGATCAGGACCGTGGTCCGGAGTGTCAGCGGTCGCATGACGCGAATCAGCCGGTCCTGGCGTCCGCCCGCGACGATGCGTAATAGCTGTAGTAGTAGCCGTAGGTCGCCTGCAGCGAGGCCTCGCTCACCCGGTTCAGCACGGCGCCCAGCACGCGGTCGGCGCCAAGCGCCTCGACGGCGCGCTGCACCAACGGGTACGGCGTCGAGTCGGCCTTGATGATGAGGACGACGCCGTCCACCATTGCGGCGAGCAGATTGGCGTCTGAGAGCACGCCGACCGGCGGAGTGTCGATGATCACCCAGCCAAACTGCTCGCGGGCTTCGTCGAGGAGCGCCCGCATCCTGCGCGACGTGAGTCCGGCCATCGGGTCGGAGGTCGGCCGGCCCGCGGGGAGCAGCGTGAGCCGCGGCGACAGCTCGTAGAGGGTCAGCTTCGGCTCGTCGGGCGAGTCGAGCGCTTCGCTCAGGCCAGACTCCGTCTGGATGCCGAACACCGTGTGAAGGGAGGGCCGGCGAAGATCGCCGTCCACGAGCAGCACGGTGCGCCGATACGACTCGCTCAGCGTCAAGGCCAGGTTCGCGGCTGTGAGCGACTTGCCCTCCCCGGCCGCCGCGCTCGCAATCATGACCACCTTCAGACCATTGGCCTCCTGCGCGTGGTGCAAGGCCGCGGCAAGCCGCCGGTACTGCTCGCGCGAGGTCGGCGCCATGCGCGTGTCAACCACCACCTTGGCCACCAGGCTCGGATCGAGGTGTCCGAGCGCCTCGTCCGACGCGGCGGCCGGGGCCGTGTCCGGTCCGATTGAGGCGGCTCCTGCTTCGTCGGCGTCGGCCTGCGGCCCGGCTTCATCCGGAGTCGTCGCCGCGGATCGTTCCGGCGGGAACATCTCATCTGCGAAGACCGGTGAGGCGGGCGGCTGGGCCGGCTTTTCTGCCGCCACCCGGCGCATCGCGTCCTGTATGCGACCCATCTACTCGTCTCCCCTCAGCTCCCGAAGAAGAAAAACCGCCGCCTGCGGACAACCGTCTCAAACAAAGGCCGGGACGCCGCTGACCGCTTCGGCGACGGCGCGTCGGCTGGCTCCGGCTCGGCCGGGAGCGACACGCGCGCCTTCAGCATCCGGAACGCCTTCTCGGCGTCTCTGGGCTCCGGCCGATCGGGTGGAGCATCGCCGGCCGGATCCGCGCCGGGCGCCGGCAGATCGAGCTCGGCGCACACTTCGTCCACGAGCGTCGCGTTCACGGGCTTCGTTCCGGCGGCATACCCGGCCATCATGGCGTTGTCGCCGATGACGCTGGCCAGCCGCGGCACGCCCCCGGAGCGCCTGAAGATCTCGGCAACCGCCTGCCGCGTGAACACGTTGCCGCCGACGCCACCGGCGGCGGTAATGCGCCCGGCGACGTAGAGCGTGGTCTCGTCCGCGGTCAGCGGACGCAGCCGGCACCGAAGCGCGATCCGCTGCTTGAACTGGCGCAGTGCGGGGTCGTTCAGGCGGCTGGCCAGCTCCGGCTGGCCGGCGATGATCACCGAGAGCAGTTTCTCGCTGTTCGTTTCGATGTTGGCGAGAAGCCGGATCTCCTCCAGGAGCTCGGTCGGAAGGCTCTGCGCCTCGTCTATCACGAGCAGCGTCGTCTCACCCAGTTGACGCGCCTTGCCCACCAGTTCCTCGAGTTCGAACAGCAAGGCCGTCTTCGATCCGTGCGCCTCTTTCGACAACCCGAACCGGCGCGCGAGCAGTTCGACGAACTCGGTCCGCGTCAGCACGGGATTCTGGACGAAGATCACGTGCACGCGTTCGGGCTGTTCGTCGAGGGCCGCGCGCAGCAGGGTGGTCTTGCCGAGCCCAGCCTCCCCGATGAGGAGGGTGAGGCCCTTCCGGCTGGTGATGGCATACCGCAGCCCGCTCAGGGCCTCGCCGTGCGACTCCGTCAGGACGAGGAAGCGCGGGTCCGGCGAGAGGTCGAACGGCCGCTCACGGAGGCCAAAGAACTGCTCGTACACCGACGTCACCGCACCATGCTGTAGGCCAGCACCGAGAGACACGCCAGAACGAAGCTGCCGAGCACGACATGCACGGCCACGTTGCGCGCCCGCGTGCGCCGCCGTTCGGCCGACGACCGCATCAGGGGCACGACCGCGAGCACCGGCAGGCCGACCACGGCCTTGACGTCGTCATCCGTCCGGAAGCTCGAGTCGCGATACTCCAGCAACGCGACCAGCCCCACGCCGACCACGAGCCCGGCGAGCATCCCCATTTGAACGAGCTGCAAGCGGTTCGGGCTGAACGGGCGCTCGGGCGTCTTGGCCGGATCGAGAATCCGAAACGTCTGTCCCTGCTGGCGCGTCTCGAGATTCGTCGCGATGCGCGCGTCCTCGCGCTTGGCGAGCATGTTCGAGTACGCTCCGCTCATCGTCCCGTAGTCGCGCGTGAGCTGAATCAGTTCGGTCTCCCGCGTGGGGGCCGCTTCGGCGCGCCGCTGATACTCCAGGGCTCTCTCACGCAGGACTTTCTCCTGAGCCTGCTGATCCACCATTTCGCGGTTCACATTGTCAAGTTGCGAGCGCGTGTCGGCAATCCGCTTCTGACGGTCGGCCTCGGCGGGCGACATCGCCACCGCGCCGGCCACCGAGAGCGGTGAAGAAAGCGCCTCCTGTTCGGCCTTCTTCTCGAGCTCGCCGATGACGCGCTTCGCCTTCGCGACCTCGGGGTGCTCGGGGGTGTATCTGAGCTCGAGGCCGGCCAGGTAGGCGCGATGCGCCGCCAGTTGCTGCATCGTGGTGCCGGAGCTCGCCCCGTTGCCCGTCGCCACCACGACGGCCGGCTCCACGGGAACGGTCAGGTTCTCGAGGTCCGACAACATCCGCTCGAGCTGGATTCGACGCTCCTGATTCCGGCTCAGGTTCTCGAGCAGCGCCTGAATCTGCATCTGGGTGTTCTGCAGCACCTGGAGGTTGGCCTGCAGTTGTTCCGGCAGCTCGCCGGCGTGCTGCCGCCGATAGTTCTCGAGCGCCCGTTCCTTCTCCTGCAGCCTGGCCAACTGCGTGTCCAGTTCCGATTCCAGGAACACGTTCGTGCTCTCGGCCTGATTGGCGCGATCGAGAATGCTCTCGTCGCGGAAGAGCCGGCCCAGCTCATCGACGACCCGCTTGACCTTCAGAGGACCGCTGCCGACATAGATCACGCGAAAGGCGTCGCCCTGGGCCACCTGCACGCGAATGTCCGCCTGCATCTGCTCGACGGCGTCCTGCATGACCCCCTCCGCGCGCAGCCCGGGGTACAGGTCGAACTCGGTGATCAGCCGCTCCAACTGGGTGCGGCTCAGGATCTGCTGCTGGATGGCGAACAGCCGCTGTTCGATGTCGGTGGTGACCGTCGATCGGACGTAGGTCTCGGGTACCCGCTGGGGAACGATCATGATGAGCGTTTCAGCACGGTAGAGGTTCGGCAGCGACCTGGCCCAGAGACCCGTCGCGGCCGCGATCACCGCGAACGGCACCAGGACGAACCAGAACCGCCGTCGAAGAATCCGAAGGATCTCTTCGGGTGCGTACTTTCTGCCTGGAAGCATCAGAATTGCCTCGCGCGTGCGTAGAGAGGGGCGAAAAAGCCGACCGACGCCAGCACGGCCCGGTTGTGGTTGAAGGGATGTGTGGCATCGGAGTAGTTGACGCCGAGGCTCACGAGACCCCAGAGCCCCACCGAGACACCGACCGTGTGGCGTTCGAACAACTGGAGCTCCGGCGAGAGCAGGAAGGCGGTGCTGCCGAAGCGGGAGCGATAGTAGCCGTAGTGAAGGGACAGTCCGACATTCTGGGCCGCCGCGATCGACACGGCTGCATGGCCGGCCAGGCCGCGAAGCGGGTTCTGCCCCGCGCCGAGGCCGACGCCGCCGCGATGAGTGGACACCGACGCATTGAGTGTCACGCGCGCTGCGGGGTTCCCTCCCACGTTCGCGCTCATGCTGTCCACGAACGCGACTTCGGTGACGCCTTCGATGAACCGGACGTTGCGCGAGTAGTGGCCGGCGACGCTCCAACTGCGGCCGATCCGGTGCGTGAGGCCCGCGTCACCCGTGACGAAGAACCGCGTATGGTTCTGGCTCCTCGCGATGGCGGACCCGGTGCCGAACGACAGCGTCGTATTGCGAGAGAGCGACAGGGCCTTGTTGTAGTTGACGCCCGCGTCAACGTGATGATTCTCGGATCTGACGGCGCCGGGGACGTCCTGACGCGACGTCATGTAGCCGTAGCCAAACCGGACACCGAACCCCTCCGTGATCGACAGCGTGTACCTGGCGGAGGCGTTATCGTGAATCTGCTGCTCGTCGGCCCCGGCATAGTTCGATCGGCGATGGTTGTACCCGAAGGCCAGCGCCGACCGCGTTGTGAGCTCCTGCCGCAAGCTCGCCGACGCCTGATAGCTGACCGTCGCGTCGCGGACGTCGCCCGCGTCGAAGTCGTCGGGCGGCGCGAAACCAGGACCCGATCCGAAGAGGCCCCTGAGATACCGGACGACGGTCGGCTCGCGAAAGGCCCCGACACTGGCCGAGAGGCTCGTCCGGGACGAGAGCGGCAAGCCCGCGCTCACCTGGCCCCGGTGCGAGACCACGAGCTGGTCGGAGAGGCCGGCAAAGGAGTTGACGCTCGAGCCGGCGCTGATGGCCAGGCTCGCGCTGGCGCCCGTCAGGGCGTAAGTCAGCCCGCCCGAGGCATGCCAGTTGTCCGACCGTCGGATGGTCTCGTCGAACGTCACCGGGTCCGTTCGCCGCCGGTCGATCACGCCCCCGCCGAGCGACAGCCGGCCGGAAAGATTCTGGCCGATCCGGCCCGTGCCGTTGCCGAACCACGCCCGCTGCTGGCCTCCGGCCGTACCGGCCGGCACCTGCCCGGCGCCGCCCTGTCCGGCGCCGCCCTGCATCGGCTGGCCCTGCGAGCCTTGCGCGAACGCCGGCACGGAGCTGACCGCGAGCGTCAGGACGCACCACGCAGAGATGAGACCGGAGAGCTTCGACATCATCATCGGACTGAAAACGACCGCCTGCCGGCCGGTCCTACCGCACGATCACCGTATCCCCGGGCTTCAGCTCGATGTTCTGGCCGAGGTTTCTACCCTTCGACAGGTCCTCGTAGTTCACGGTGTAATGCAGCGTCTTGCCAGCCTCCGTGCGCAGGACGAGGATGTTCTTCTTGTCCGCGAACTCGTGCAGGCCGCCGGCCATGGCGATGAGCTGCAGCACCGTGAGCGGCCCGGTCGTGTTGTAGGGTCCCGGCTTGCCGATCATGCCCACGATGTAGACCTTGCGGCTGTTGATCTGCTTGACGGTGACGGACACGACAGGCTGCTCGAGGTACTTCCTGGCGGCCTCGGTGATCGCCACACAAAGCTCCACCGGCGTGAGGCCCGCGGCCTGGATGTCGTTCAGCAGGCGGACGGAGATCTTGCCGTCCGGCCGGACGACCACATCGCCGGACACCGTCTCGTCGCCCCAGAAATCCACGTGCAGGATGTCGTCTGCGCCGATGATGTAGTCGGGTGGCGGCGGACTCAGGAACGTGGCGCGCGTGCCGAGCGTCGGCGACGCGCCATTGCCGTCTGCCTGATCGCCCGGGGGCGGCTGATTGCAGGTCTGCGCGAACGCGCTCATGGGATTGGACGTCATCAGTCCTACTGTAGCCAGCCCGAGAACCGCCAGTTTGATCGCGTTCATAGTTTCCACCTCACGCTCAAGGGGTCAGACCCGCTTCGCGAGCGGGGTCAGACCCCTTCATCGGTATTCTTTGAACGGCAACTGGCAATCGTGCTTCCTCAGGAAGTTCAGGAAGCGCTTGTAGTCGGCCGTTTCCATATTGAAGAGCTTGAGCACGATCTTGTAGTTGCCGCGCGCCTCTTCGAGGCCTTTGTGAACGAGCTCCCGCACGTTCGTCCGCGTAATCTCTCGATTCATGTAGAGCGGGTAGACGGCGGTCCAGAACGACTCTCGCT
>Ga0326597_10004458_pt1 | contig 19699 bp, 14 predicted proteins | sample RVTome_12_FD_203789 | JGI IMG/M metagenome (GOLD analysis project Ga0326597, IMG submission 203789) | Soil microbial communities from uranium-contaminated site in the Upper Colorado River Basin, Wyoming, United States - RVT100D185 | ecosystem: Environmental > Terrestrial > Soil > Contaminated >... | reverse complement strand
CCCTTCAGGGCGCTCAACTGCATGATGGCTCGACGGTAGCGGAGCATGTCGCCAGGATCGTGGCGGCCATTGGTGCGAGGCATGTTGGTCAATCGGGCTTCAGCGCGCTGGGGGCGGTGGTCGGGGCGACGAAGCGCGAGGATGCAGCGAGGCTGCGGCAACTGATGCCGCAGCAGATCTTCCTCGTTCCCGGCTTCGGCGCACAGGGTGCGGGGATTGACGATGTGTTGCCCTGCTTCCGCGATGATGGCCGTGGCGCCATTGTCACAGCCAGTCGTTCCGTCATCTATTCGTTCGAGCCGTCCGATCGCGACTGGACCGCTGCCATCTCTCGGGCGGCGGAGAAGTTTGCGGAGGAGATCGCAGAGGCCCTGCGGAAACGGTCCTCCTGAAAGGCTCGTGCCCCGCCATCCGTTTCGTCACGACGGTTCTCGAAGCTCGACCCTGAATCGGAGTCGCGCTGAGATTGAGATACGGACGATGAACGATACACAGCCCGCAACCGCGCTTCCGCCCCTGACCAAGATCGTCGCCACGATTGGACCCGCAACGGCGGAGCGCTCGGCCCTGCGCGGCCTCATTGAGGCAGGTGCTGCGGTCTTCCGTCTCAATTTCAGCCATGGCTCGCTTGATGATCACCAAGCTGTGGTCGAAGGGCTGCGCGCCGAAAGCGAGGCGGCCGGCCGCGTCATCGCGATCATGGGCGACCTTCCGGGGCTCAAGGTTCGCGTCGGACCGATTGAAGGCGCGGGGGTGGAGGTGAGGGATGGCGACACGGCCATCTTCCAGCGGCCACCAATCCCGGCATCGACGGGCACATCGCCTCATCGCTTCAATACGACCTATGAAGGACTGATCGATGATGTCAAGGTCGGCGATCGGGTTCTCGTCAATGAGGGTGTGGTTCGAATGCGCATCGTCGAGGTGCGCAAGCACGAAATCGTCTGCACCGTCACGACCGGAGGCGTCGTCAGCAGCGGCAAGGGCGTCAATCTTCCCGACTCGCGCGTGAACGCACCGGTCCCGACTGAACGCGATGCCGAGTGTGTGCGGTGGGCCATCGATCACGATCTTGACTTCCTGGCGCAGAGCTTCGTGCGCAGCGCGGAGGACATATCGCGGTTGCGCACCCTCATTGCCCGGGAGTTGGAGAGATCCGGTCGAGTTCAAGAAAGGCTTCCGATCATTGCCAAGATCGAGCATCCCGCCGCGCTGCAGGAGATCGAAGCAATCATCGACGCCGCGGATGGGATCATCATCGCGCGCGGGGATCTTGGCGTCGAAACCGAGCTGGCCAGGGTGCCGGTCATGCAACGGATGCTGACTGCCGCGGCCCAGGCGGCCGGGAAGCCCTGCCTTGTCGCGACTCACATGCTCGAATCGATGATTGACGCCCCCGCCCCGACTCGCGCGGAGGTGAGCGATGTCGCGACCGCGGTGTTTGCGGGCGCCGATGCAGTCATGCTTTCGGGCGAGACCGCGATCGGCAAGTTCCCGGCGCGAGCTGTTGAGTTCATGGTCCGCATTGCCCGCGAAGTGGAGCAGGCCCAGGCCGCCGAGCCACCGGCCCAATCGCCGCCCGCGAAGCCGATGCGGGCCCGACATCGCACCGCCGCTTTGGCGCACGGCGCCTTCACGATTGCGGCCGACTACGGCGCCAAGTTCATCGCCGTCTGGTCGCAGCAGGGTGGTGGAGCGCGTCTCCTCAGCCAGAACAACTTCACGATCCCGATCCTTGCATTCTCATCCGATCGCGCGGCCGTCTGCCGCATGCAGATCCTTCGCGGCGTCTGCCCGGTGCCCTCGGACCCGCCCCGCACTCTCAGCGGGTTTACGGCCATGGTTGACCGAGTTGTTCTTGAGGCGGGATGGGCCCGACGCGGTGACCGCTGCATCCTGATCGCGGGCGGCCCGCTGGGCACGCAGGGCGTCACAAACACCCTCGCACTTCACGAAGTGGGATGCCCCGACTCGGGGTTCATCTGCCACGGTGATGTATCCTGACACTCATGAAAGCGGCCATTCTGGCGATCGGCGATGAACTGACCAGCGGGCTGACAACCGACACGAACTCTCCGTGGCTGGCGATGCGGCTGCGCGAGCACGGCGTGACGGCGGGGGAGATTCGCGTCGTGTCGGATGATCGCCCGATCATCGCGCGCGCGATTTCAGATCTCGCCCGCGAGCGCGAACTTCTCTGCATCACGGGTGGGCTCGGGCCCACGCCGGATGATCTCACGCGCGATGCCTTGGGCGATGTGGTGACTCCCGGGATTCCGCTGGAGATCGACGCGGAAGCCCTTACGGCTATCGAGCGCTGGTTTGGACGCTCCGGGCGCGTGATGCCTGCCATGAACGCCCGCCAGGCGGAGCGGCCGCGCGGCGCCGCCATGCTCCCCAACGATCGCGGGACCGCACCCGGAATCGAGCTGGTGTGGCACGGTTGCCGCGTCATCGCCATGCCGGGTGTGCCCGCGGAGATGAAGCCGATGTTCGAAAGATCCGTCCAGCGCTCGGTGCAGGGCGAAGCGCTCCTTCTGCAGTCCGTCCACACGTTTGGCATGGGAGAATCAGATCTGGCGACGCTTCTGGGCGATCTGCTGGCGAGGGGGCGCTCTCCACAACTGGGAACGGGTGCGGGAGGCGGCATCGTCTCGGTCCGCGCTTATGGCGAAGAGGCACAGCAGACCGAGATTGAGAGGACTCTCAAGGAAGTAGAACGCCGGGCGTGGCCGTATGCCTTCGGCCGGGACGATGCGACACTTGCATCATCCCTGGCGACGATTCTGCTGGAACGCGGGCAATCGCTCGCGACCGCGGAGTCCTGCACGGGCGGCCTGCTCGGCGCCATGCTGACCGAGGTCCCCGGATCGAGCCGGTGGTATGCAGGCGGCTGGATCACGTACAGCAACGCGTTGAAGGAACGGGAGTTGGCGATATCCACGGAGCTCCTCGAGCACGCCGGCGCAGTGTCGTCCGAGGTGGCAAACGCCATGGGGGAGGGCGCGCTGCGAACGAGCAGCGCCGATCTCTCTCTTTCCATCACCGGGATCGCGGGCCCGGACGGCGGGACGGACAGGAAGCCGGTCGGCACCGTTTTCATCGCCTGTTCTCGGCGCCAAGGCGATCGCATTGAGACCCGCACGCGCCAGTTCTTGTTCATCGGCGAGCGCGACGAGATCCGTCATCGCTCAGCGCAAACAGCCGTGCAGATCGCGAGGTTCACGCTTCTGGGCGTGGACCCGGCCATTCCGCTCCTTCGCGAAGTTGTCAACCGGCCCGGAGTGCCGCAATGAGCACCGGGAGGCAGGCTTGGATCGCACTCGGCTCGAATCTCGGGGATCGTGAGGGGACCATCCATGGCGCCCTTCGTGATCTTATCAGCGATGGGACAGTTCGGCTGACGGCCGTCAGCACGCTTGTCGAGACCGAGCCGGTTGGGCCGGGCATTCAGCCGCGGTATCTCAATGCCGCGGCGGGGATCGAGACCGTTCTTTCACCGCGCGAACTTCTCGAGTTCATGCTCATAATCGAGCGGCGGCACGGGCGCGAGCGCGGGTCTGGGGCTCGCTTCGGCCCTCGCACGATCGACCTCGACCTGCTGTTGTTCGAGAACGAGATCATTGATGAGCCGGGACTGACCGTGCCCCACCCTCGCATGCACGAGCGCTTATTCGTCCTGGAACCCCTGGCGGAGATTGCTGCGGATGTCGTCCATCCGATACTCCATCGCACGATCCGGGACCTTCTCGAAAGCATCCCGAGATCGCCGGAATTCGATTGACACCTGGTTGGCAACTCTTCGTATCATTGACAGCCACGGCGGCGCTTGAGCGTGGAGGACAGCCATGATGCGGGCGGCAGTGATCATCGCGGGGATTGGAGCAGCGACCTTATTGGTCGCGCCGACGGCTGCCGCGCAGGTCGATCCGGCCGCGGCCGAGGCATTCGCGCGCATGATCGAGGCCCATCGCGATTTGCCCGTGGTGGTCGTCGATTGCACGCTGACAGTTTCGCTCTCCGAGCAGGAGTCATCCTCCCAGGGCAACGAGGTCAGCGCACGCTTCACTCACCTGCAGAACGGCGACGGCTTGATCGAGTTGGGCGGCTATACGATCAACATCTCCGGCGGCACGATCTACGCATCGCACGAGAGCAATCCGGATGAGTACTTCACGCTTCGCGATGTCGAAGACATACACACAGCGCTGGTGTGGGAGTGCTTCGGATCATTCGACCGCATTCCGTTTCCACATCTGGCGATCTTCTGGGGCGTGGAGAACCAGGAAGATCTCTACATCCAGTTCTACGGCGATACGCCTGAGCATGTGCCCACTGGCCTTCGGGACAGAGTGATCGACGGGTTCACCGTGCGAACGATCGACTTCACCGGACCGGAAGGCCGCATGGAGATTAACCTCGATCCCCGCACCAATCTGGTGCAATCGATTGTTCACACGATCGACGGCGGGCCGCCTCTCGTCCCCGAAGGGGTCGTGCGCACCAATACCTTCGAATTCGATTACGAACTGCCCGAGGCATTCGACCCCGCATCGATTGCATTCGTCAAGGGAGATCGACAGGCGACCGCGCTGATGGCTTCGCTCGACAAGAGCGAATCGACGGGCGCTCTGGCAGCCGAGGCGGAGGGCGGCGCAAGCGGGCTGATCGGGCAGCCGGCTCCGCAGTTTCTGCTGCAGACCGTGGACGGTGAGATGATCGACCTTGCGAAGCTGCGCGGCAACGTGGTCATCGTCGATTTCTGGGCCACGTGGTGCCCGCCTTGTCGCGTGGGCCTGCCTGAGCTGCACAAAGTCGCGGCATGGGCAAATGACCGCGGCCTCACCGTCAAAGTCCTTACGATCAACATTCGGGATGAAACCGGCGATACGCCCGAGGGCAAGAAGGAAGCAGCCCAGGCCTATTGGGCCGAGGCGGGCCACTCGCTTCCCATTCTGCTCGATTACGAGGGCGAAGCCCAGTTCGCCTATCGCGTTTCGGGCATTCCCGCGACGTTCGTGATCGATCCCGACGGGATCATCGCGGCGGTGCACGAAGGCATCGATGTGAACGATCCGGGCTCGTACAGCCAGTCGCTTCGCGACGAGGTTGTTCGCCTGCTTGAGCAATGAGCGGCCTGACGGGAGTCGGCGGGCGATATGACAGATCTCTCTCTCGCGGTCATTCCGCCTTCCGCCGACCATGCCAGCGAAGGGGATCGGCGGCTGGCGCGCTTGCTGGCCGACCACATGGAGGGCGAGGTGCGCTTCGGCCGGCACGACCGGATGCTTTACGCCACCGATGCGAGCATCTATCAGATGGAACCGCTGGGCGTCGTGCTCCCGAAATCGCTCGACGATCTCCGCGTCGTGGTTCAGTTCGCCGCCGAGCATCATCTGCCGCTCCTGCCGCGCGGCGGCGGCACTTCGCTCGCGGGCCAGACGGTGAATCGGGCGTTGGTCATCGACACCTCGAAGTACCTGCGCCGTATTATCGACATCGATCCGGCACGCACGACGTGCCGCGTCGAGCCGGGAGTGGTGCTGGATCAGTTGAATGCCGCCGTCGCATCCCACGGACTGCGCTTGGGGCCGGATGTCGCGACCTCCGCGCACGCCACGATCGGCGGAATGATCGGCAACAACTCCTCCGGCGCCCATTCGCTCATTTACGGCCGCACCGTCGAACATCTGGAAGGGATCGAGGCCATCCTCGCGGACGGTTCTTCGCATGTATTTGCGCCGGACGCAGGCGCTCGCGATCCTCGCGTGGCCGACATCACGCGCCGGATCGCCGAAGTCATCGGACCTCTGCGCGAAGAAATCCGCGCGCGATTTCCAAGAATCGTCAGGCGCGTCAACGGCTACAACCTCGACCTCCTGCTCGATCAGATCGAACATTCGAATTCCGCAGCGCTCGATCAGGTCAATCTGGCCCACCTCGTGTGCGGGTCGGAAGGCACGCTGGCGATGACTGCCGGAGCGACGCTCCGGCTCGTGCCGCTGCCACGGCGGCGGGCGCTCGCGATCGTGGCCTATGCAGGTGTGGATGAGGCCCTGGCCCAGCTCGGGCCGATCCTTCAGACCGGGCCTGCCGCCGTCGAGCTCCTCGACGATGTCGTGATCAGCATGGGCCGGGAGAATTCCGAATACCGCCGATACGTCGAGCTCCTCCCGCGCGCTTCCACGGGCCGGACCGATTCAGTCCTCTATGTCGAGTACTTCGGCGACGATGATGAATCGACAGCTCGGAAGCTGCACGAGCTCGAGAAAATCGTGCGGCCGAACGCCATCGCCCGCTACACCGACCCTTCCGCCATGGCCCTTGCGTGGAAGCTGCGCAAGGCTGGCGAGCCGTTGTTGCACGGTGTGCCGGGCAACCGCAAGCCCATCACCTTCATCGAAGACACCGCCGTCGATCCCGCGAAGCTCGCCGCATTCGTCCGCGAGTTCCGCGCCATCGTGACGAAGCACGGCACCACCGCCGCGTACTACGCCCACGCATCCGTCGGCTGCCTGCACATCCGCCCGCTCGTCGATCCCCATGATCGCCGCGATCACGAGAAGATGGAGGCAATCGCCATCGAGGTGACCGATCTCGTGAAGAAGTTCGGTGGCGCGCTCTCGGGCGAACATGGTGATGGCCGCGTGCGCTCGCCGCTCCTTGAGCGGTTCTACGGCCGCGCCATCTGCGACGGCTTCGCCGCGGTCAAGCGCCTCTTCGATCCGGAGAACCGGCTGAACCCCGGCAACATCGTCACGGAATACTCGCCGCAGCGCATGACCGAGCGGTTGCGCGTGAAGCCGCAGGATGAGATCATCCGGGCGCCCGCGGTGGAGACCTTCTTCCAGTACAACCACGGCTTCGAGGATGCCATCGAGCAGTGCAACGGCGCGGGTGTCTGCCGCAAAACGAGCGGCGGCACCATGTGTCCCTCCTACCGCGCCACGCTGGATGAGCGCCACGCCACCCGCGGCCGCGGCAACGCGTTGCGGCTGGCGATCACGGGTCAACTTACTCCCCCTCCCTTTCAGGTCGAAGATCCGCCGCGGCGGGGAGGGGGTCGGGGGGTGGGTCACGAGTTGAATCCGCGGACCGCCGCGACTGACGGCGCGCAGCACCCCCACCCTGGCCCTCCCCCTCAGAGAGGGGGAGGGAATCCAAACTGGAACGATCCGGAAACTCTCAAGACCCTCGATCTTTGCCTCTCCTGCAAGGCATGCAAATCCGAGTGCCCCAGCAACGTCGATATCGCCAAACTGAAGGCCGAGTACCACGGCCAGCGCTTTCGCGAGCTCGGCCACATCCCGCTCGCCACGCGCCTGATCGGGAATGTCCGCACGATCAACCGCATCGGCTCGGCGATCCATCCCATCGCCAACGCTATGGCGAACTTCGCTCCCACGCGCGCGATTATCAATCGCCTGATGAACATGGATCGGCGCAGATCGCTGCCGCGCTTCGGACCTTCGCTGCTCCGTTGGGTGAAGCGGCGCCGGTGGCACGGGTCTCCGACCCGTGATGCGCCCGTCGTCATCCTCTTCCCCGACTGCTTCACGACCTACAGCGAACCCCACATCGGCCGGGCCACGGTCGAGGTGTTGGAAGCCTTCGGCTACCGCGTCGTGTTGCCGAAGCTTGGTTGTTGCGGCCGGTCGCTGATCTCGGTCGGCATGATGGAGAAGGCGCAGCGAGTGTGCGCTGCCACGGCGGCCGCGCTGTTGGCGGCTGTCGAGGAACACAACGCCGTCGCGGTGGTCGGGGCCGAACCTTCCTGCATCTCCGTGATCAAGGATGACTGGCTCGAACTGAATGCAACCACAGAGCGAAGAGTCGCCTTGGAGACGACACAGAGGCACAGAGGATCAGACAATCAGGACTCAGGACTCAGGACTCAGGACTCACTTCGCAACCTTGCGGGAAAGACATTCCTCATCGAAGAGTTCCTCGATCGATTCTGGGAGACTCATCCGAGGCAGCCGGAGTTCGCCTTAGCCCCCGGCTCCGCCGGGGGGTGGCAAGCCGATCAGGGGTCGGAGGGCCGGAGTGATGCGAATCGCAACGATCCTGTTCCGCGTATGGACACTCCCGGCTCGGAGAGCCGGGCTACCACCATCCTCCTCCACGGCCACTGCCATCAGAAGGCCCTGTGGGGCATCGACACCAGCGCGAACCTCCTCCGTCGCATCTTCGGCGAGCAGAACGTGCGCGTGCTCGACACCGGTTGCTGCGGCATGGCCGGCTCCTTCGGCTACGCGCCACACCGGTATGACCTGTCGATGAAGATCGGCGAGCTTTCGCTCTTCCCGGCGCTTCGAAATGCAACCACAGAGGCACAGAGACACAGCGAAGATGAAGGATCAGAAAGGGTGATGGTGGCTGCGCCGGGCACAAGTTGCCGGCATCAGATCCGCGATGGCATGGGGATCGAAACCATGCACCCGATTGAGATAATCTCCACATCGCTCCGCCCCCGGAACCGTGAAGGCCTGGGAATGGGGAAGGGGAAGGCTGAATGCTGATTGCAGCGCGCTGGTGGCTGGTGGCTTATCGCTCATCCCTTGCAGGGCGGGTGGCTCACTCCTCACCCCTGACGGGTGGCTGATCGCTGATCACTTATCACTTTCTTCCACATTCTTCCACAAAATCGCAAAGTCCCTGTCACGTTTGGGCCTCGAGCTACGCCTTCACCTGTGGCGGGGGGACCCTCTGCGCCGGCTGGGCCACGAACCTGGGCGTAGCACAACTGCGTCATGCCTGGCCGGTTTTCGGTTGCGGGCTCCAAGCGTGGGGGATGGCGGGCGCGGCATCGTGGAAGGAGGCATCTATGGGGCGTCAGAAGACTGTTCCGATTCCCCGGTTCAAGGCTGCAGACGAGCAGGGTCAGGCGTACCACATCGTCGGCAGCGAGAAGCTGGTCGAGATCGAGGGTCGCGGGCAAGGCGAGCCGGAATGGACCAGCGTGGACCTCTCGCTACGGACGGTGGATGGGCTGCCCGTCACCTACCTCGCCAAGGGGGTGTATGAGGTGCAGGGCGCGAAGCCGGTGCGGGTGACGACGAGGGATCCGAGGGCGCCGTGATGGCTGCGACCTCTTTCGCCGGCCACGTGGTTGACGCGGTTCCGGGACCGCGACGCGCCTTAATCGTTTGCTGCCGCCGCCGGGCCGCCGCTCTTGCACGTCTCGGCGAGACGGGGGTACTCTGTGGCGGGGTTGAAGGCGGCGATCGGCGAGAAGGTTCAACGCGGAGGACACTGAGATCGCGGTACGCAGCTTACGGCGGAGCACTCAGAAGAGGATCACTGTATGGAGAAACGATTTCAGATCTTCGTGAGCTCCACATTCCGCGATCTTGTGGAGGAGCGACAAGCAGTCTTCCACGCATTAATGGAGATGGATGCCATCCCGACTGGCATGGAGCTCTTTCCAGCAGCCAACGACGACGCTTGGACCCTTATTGAACGAGTGATCTCTCAATCTGATTACTACGTTTTGGTCGTCGGTGGACGATACGGATCAACCGGCGCTGACGGAATCAGCTACACCGAGCGAGAGTACGACCTCGCGGTGAAGGCCAGGATTCCTGTGCTTGCGTTCCTTCATGGACAAGCAGACGAGATACCCCAAGGCAAGTCTGAGCTAGACCTCGATGCTCGGGAGAGACTGGCAGCGTTCAGGAAGAAGATCGAGGACAAGCACCATTGCAAGTATTGGCGAGGCGCGGACGAGTTAGGTCGGCATGTTACGCAAGCAGTACTGCGGGCATTTACGTCAAATCCACGAACTGGATGGGTCCGGGCGGATCACGGCGGCAGGGCTCCGGATTCGTCGGTCCAAGAATCCGCGAGGCCGCTCTCTCGGGCGAATCACACCGGCAGCGCACGGGATTCGTCGGTCCAACATGTCACGGGGATTCTTTCTCGCGCGGAAGTGATCAAGGAGTTGCCGTTCGCAAAACTTACAGAGCGTGCCCAGCGTGAAATTTACTTCGTGGGCTGGTCGTGCTCTCACGTTTTTCTTCCACGTCACCGGGGAACGTTCAGGGACTTCCTCGCTCGCGATGTGCGCCTGAAACTTCTAGCAAACCATCCGAGGTATCTGGAGCCCATCGCGTCGCTCCAGTTTGGGCACATATGCGACACAACAAACGCTGGCGTCGTGAGGGATGTGAGCAACGGTGTTCAGACGATCAGGGATGAACTGAACAAGGATTTCTTCACGGACCAGCACCGGGCGCGAGTAGACTTCAAGACAACTGACTGGCTTATGCTTTGGAGCGCAGTGGCTGTTGATCCAGAAGGCGAACACGGACTTCTCCAGGTAGAGTCGTACGTCTATCGCGGCCTAACCGGGAGGAGTGCAATTGACTGTCGGCCCAACATTGTGCTGACGCGGCGTCACGCGTTCTACGATACGTACTGGGCATCAATCAAGGCGATTTGGGACTCGGGAAAGCTTGAGCGCCTGTCGTAAGCGGGCGCGCGATCCAGCCACACGCGCCCAGCGTTGAATCGCGTGCTGTCGGCATCGGTTCGTTGGCCGTCGAGTGGGGGCCGGGGGGCGGGCGGATCGCTCTGCGCGCCACCCAGACCAGGCATTTGCGATGATGTTTCGCTCTGCGCCACAGAGAAATCACTCTGCGCGCCTGACGGGGGGGGCTTGATTTTGCAGAATGAAGGGCTGCCTCGCGCGCGGCAAGGTCTCTCCCGACCGTGACAAGGTCTCTCCCGCGCAAGGCAAGGGTTCCCCCGACCGTGACAAGGGGTCTCCCGCGCAAGGCGCAGCGCGATTCGACAGGCGCGCAAAGGGATCTCTGCTGGGGAAATGAGGTTGTTTCCCCGGACAGGCCGCCTGCGCCACAATCCCCATCCGCTCTGTGCCTCAGTGCCTCAGTGGTTGCATTCTCCTTCTCATCCCCCGATTTCGACTTCCTTCACCGCGAGCAGTTCGTTGGCGATGGCGGCCACCACGGCTTCCTGCAGGGCCTTGGCCGCGGCGACGTTGCCGCCCATGCCGTTGATGAGCACGCTGAAGGAACGCCGGCGGCCGTCGGTGGTGGTCACGAAGCCGCTGAGGCAACTGACATCGTTGATGTAACCGGACTTGCCCTGCACGAGGATGCCGCTCAGGTCGAAGCCGGTGAAGCGTTTTTCGAGTGTGCCGCTCACGCCGCCGACGGAGAGCGAGTCGATGTAGATGGGACCCAGGTCGGGATCGCGGTGGAAGGTGTCGAGCCAGGCCGTGAGGAGGGCCGCTGTGACGCGGTTGTCGCGCGACAGGCCGGAGCCGTCGGCGATGAAGAGGTCTTCTGCGAGCGAGTCATCTTCGAGGCGCTCGCGAATCGCCAAGCGCAGGGCGGAGGCGCCGTTGGACCAAGAGCCCGGCTGGGCGCCGTTGACAAGCGCGTGGCCGGCACGCTTCAGCAGGGCCTCGGCATAGAGGTTTTCGCTGTCGCGGTTGCAGCGCGTGACGATGGTGGAGATGGGCGTGCGGATGACGGGGCCAATCTGCTCGCCCGCGGGCTCTGGATCGGTTTCGACCGCGATGCGGGATGAATCGACTGTGATGCCAGCCTGACGCAACCGCTCGGCGATGAGGTCGGCGAAGTATTGCGGCATGTCGTGGATTGTGACATCGACAGGCGTGGTGTATCTCGTCTTGACGTTGCCGTAGAAGTTGAGCTTGTTCGTGTTCAGCGGCCGCGCGATGGCGAAGGTGTTGGCATCCCGCGGGCCCTGGGCGGAGGTGGCGCGGTTGGCGGAGGCGTCGAGCGTGGAGAGGTAGGGCTCGAATCGCGAGATGTCCGCCACGCCGCTCCGCGTGGGCGCGGGATAGAAGTGAAGTGTGTTGAGGTGGAACGACAGGCCCGAGACTTCCGCGCAGTAGGGGCGGTTGAGCTGGTCGCGCGGCCAGGAATCGTGGATGAACTGCCGCTCGAAGATGCGGTCATCGACAATCACCTCGCTCAGGTGACTGACTCCGCCGGCGGCGACGGGCTGCACCCAGAGGTTGATGAGCTCTTCAACGGTGATGCCGGTGCGCTCGCCGAGCTGGATGAGGGGGAGAAGCTCGGGATCGCCGAGTGCGGGATCGCCATCGCCGAGAATGATGAGGCGGTCGCCCTGGACCACCATCCGGGTCCTGAACTCGAAGTCAGCGCCGAGGATGTGCAGGGCCGCACCGCTGGTGAGGAGCTTCATGTTGCTGGCGGGCAGCATGGGGGTGTCGGCGTTGACGTGGGCGAGGTGCTGATCGTTGTCGGCATCGCGGACGCTGACCGAGATGGTGGCGGAGCGGATGGCGCTGGCGGCGATGGCGCGGTCGATCTCCGACTGGAGGTCGGCGAGGGCGCCGACAGCCGGCATCGACAAGAGCATGAGGGCGGTGAGAAGGCGCGGAGCGAATCGCAGGTTCATCCGTGAACTCCCTTGAGAGGTCGCAGCCGTGCGACAGGGGCGGGGCGGGGCACTACGGGCGGCCGCGCCTTTCGAACGGGCCGACCGGTCCCGGTCGCCGACCATCGTATCGGAAAGTCCAGAGGAATGTCTCCAGCGAGCGAAGTCCCGGGTGGTACGGCCGAGTCGCCGCGGCTCGCCCGTGCGTTTTCTGCTGCGAGAACCCCTCTATCTGTTTGCACGGGCGATGCGAAGCGCATCGACCGTGCCACCCTCCCGTGGCCTAGCTGTCGACTAGGATGGGATCATGCCCGACCCCGCCGCGTGCGAGAGGCGCGTCTATCGGCTGGCGACGCTGCTGACGGGGAATCCCAATGCGGCGACGAAGGTCATCGCGCAGGTGGTGGGGGCGCAGCCGGATCTGAGGCGGCTGGATAGCGCGCATCTGGATCGGCTGACGGTCCTGCGTTCGCGGGAGATCAAGCCGGGGCGAATCGTGGCGGATGGGGTGCGGCCGGAGATCGCTGCAGCGCTGGCGGTGCTTGCACCCCAGCAGCGTGAGGCGTGGGTGTTTCAACATGTGTATCGCATGGATGTGCGGGATGCGGCACGAGCGATGGACTGCTCGCACGTGGCTGCGGAGCGGCACCTGGCAGCGGCGGATGACGCGGTGATGAAGGCTGTGGGCGGCTCGCATGGGGCGGGGGCCATGCTCCTCAAATACACCATGTCGCTGGATGTGCCGGAGTTCTACCGGGCCGCGGCACGGCGGCGAAGGCAGTGGCGGTGGGTCAAGCGATTGGTCCTTATCATCCTGCTGCTGGGCGCGATCATCGGCGCAGTGCTCCTGCTGGAGCGCTTCGGCGTCTTCGATCCGCTCATCAATCCGGAGAACGAGCCACAGATGAACACGGATGAACACTGATGGGAGGAGAGAGTCGGGCTCCCGGTGGAGGCGTCGCGGCGCTTTCCTTTCAGGCTTTCTCATCGGTGTTCATCTGCGTTCATCTGTGGCTGCTCTTATACTGAACATCAATGGACAGCCGGGCTGCGAAGAAGCGCATCGATGAACTCCGCGATCTGCTGGAGCGCGCCAACCGCGCGTACTACGTCGATGCCCATCCGATCATGTCGGATCGCGACTACGACGACTTGATGCGCGAACTCATCGTGCTCGAAGAGAAGTTCCCGGATTTCGCCGATCCGGGCAGCCCATCGCAGCGCATCGGGGGCTCTCCCATCGACGGGTTTCGCACGGTAGCGCACGTCGTGCCCATGATGTCGATCGACAACACGTATTCCATCGAGGACCTTCGCGCCTGGCACGAGCGGGTGTTGCGCGGGCTTCATCGCACGAGCGATGCCGCGCTCTTCGGTCAGGAAGGAGTGCGGTTTTACTGCGACCCCAAGGTCGATGGCGTGGCTGTCTCGCTTCGCTACGAGGGTGGTGAACTGATTCACGCTGTGACGCGCGGCGATGGCGTGCGCGGCGATGATGTGACCGCGCAGATCAGGACCATCCGGGCGATCCCGCTGCGACTGGCCCCCCACAAGAGCAAGGCGGGGCACAGAGGGGGGTCGTCGCCACGCATCCCGGCCATCCTGGAAGTCCGGGGCGAAATCTACATGCCCAACGCGGAATTCGAGCGCATCAATCGCGAGCGCGAAGTGGCGGGGGAGCCGGTTTTCGCCAACGCCCGCAATTCCACGGCGGGCACGCTGAAGTCGCTGGACCCGGGAGTGGTCGCGGAGAGACGGTTGTCCTTCATGGCCCACGGCCGCGGCGAGATTGCCGGCTGGGATGATCTGGAATCCGCGAGCGAGTTCTTCGCGCGGGTCAGGTCGCTGGGTGTACCGGTCAGTCCCATGGCGCAGGTCTGCGCCACGTTTGATGCAGTAGTCGCGGCCATCGAGGAGTTCGCGTCGAAGCGCGGGTCGCTCGGTTACGGGGTGGATGGCATGGTTGTGCGAGTGGACCGCTTCGATCAGCAGGGGGAACTGGGGGCGACCAGCAAGTCGCCGCGCTGGTGCATCGCGTACAAGTATCCCGCCGAGCAGGGGGAAACCACCCTGCTGCACGTGGACTGGCAGGTGGGCAAGAACGGCACGCTCACTCCCCGCGCCACGATGCAGCCGATCTTCCTCGCGGGCACCACCATCACCCACGCCACCCTGCACAACATCGAGGAGATCCACCGCAAGGAAATCCGCATCGGCGACCGCATCATCATCGAAAAGGCGGGCGAGATCATCCCGCAGGTCGTGCGCGTGCTGGAAGACAAGCGGATCGGCGGGGAGAAGAAGATCGAGGCGCCCGCAAAGTGCCCGGCATGCAGCGCCCCCACCGAGCGCGAAGGGCCGAAAGTCTATTGCGTCAACCCCGAGTGCCCCGCGCAGTTCCGCGAGAAGTTGAAATGGTTCGTCGGCCGAGGACAGATGGACATCGACGGCATGGGCGAGAAGCTGGTGGATCAGCTCGTCGATGCGGGGCTAGTGCATCACTTTGCGGACATCTTCACGTTGAAGCGCGAGCAGTTGCTGTCGCTGGAGCGGATGGGTGACAAGTCGGCGGACAATTTGCTGCGCGCGATCGAGGAAGCCAAGGGACGCGGGCTGGCCTGCGTTCTCGCGGGGCTCGGCATTCCCCACATCGGCACCGCCACCGCGAAGACGCTGGCCCGGTATTTTCCCGATGCGAAATCGCTGCTGCAGGCCGATCAGGCCACACTGCTGGAGCTGCCCGACTTCGGCGAAATCACCGCTGAGACGGTACACCTCTATCTGCAGTCAAGGCAGGGCCGCGGGGCGTTCGAGCGGCTGGAGAAGGCGGGCGTTGATCTCGCATCGCGCGAGTATCAGAGTGCGAGATCGCAGCCGGCATCCCGCAGCGAGTTCACCGGCAAAACAATCGTCCTGACGGGATCGCTCGAATCGTTCGAGCGCAAGGAGCTGTCCGATCTTCTCGAATCGATGGGCGCCAAGGTGGCGGGCTCAGTTTCAAAAAAAACCGATCTGGTGATTGCGGGCGACAGCGCCGGCTCGAAACTCGACAAGGCGCGCGAGCTTGGGATCGATATCTGGGACGAAAAGCGGCTACTCAGCGCGCTGCCGGCTCGCGAATGAGGGCGCTCGTCGTGTTGGAGAGGTCCAAGCTCACGCCGTGCACGGCGTGGGCGATCGTTTCTGCGTCGGGAGCTCGATCCGGCACTCCCTCAAGCGCGGGCCGCTCGGGCAGCCAGCCGGTCGCGAGCAGGATCAGGATGACGCTGCCCAGCGCGATCCGATACCAGCCGAACAGGGCGAGGCCGTGCTTCGACAGGTATCCGACCATCCACTTGACTGCGAGGGCTGCGGCCAGGAAGGCCATCAGCGCGCCGAGGATCACCTTCTCGATTTCCAGCGGCGGCGGGCCCGCTCCCGGTTCGGCCAGCACAAACATCTGCAGTCCCTCATAAACGCACGCGCCGCCCAGCGTGGGCAGGCCGAGTAGGAAGCTGAACTCCGCCGCGTGTTTCGGGCGCATTCCCACCAGCATGCCCGCGATGATGGTCATCATGGAGCGGCTCGTGCCCGGCCACATCGCGATGCACTGGAGCAGCCCGATCACCAGGGCCTTCCGCCACGAGAGGTAATCGATGTCGGTATAGGTTCGCTCGGGCGGCGTGCCAGGCTCATTGGGATCGTGAAAAAACGATCGCTGCCACCGGCGCAGAAAGATCAGAACGATCCCGCCCACTAGAAGCGCCGCCGCGACCGGTCCCGTGAAGAAGAGCTTCGCCTTGATCCAGTCGTTCAGCAGGACGCCAATGACCGCCGCGGGAAGGAAGGCGATGATCAGGTTGCGGAAGAGGCGCAGCCCCACGCTGCTCCGCCCGGTGATGCCCGCCAGCATCTCGCGAATGCGCGACCAGAACAGCCCTGCGACGGCAAGGATCGCCCCGCCCTGGATCATGATGTTGTAGGCCGCGAACGCCTCGCGCTCCACCTCGGTCGCATCCAGTCCCATCGCACGGGTGGTGATGATCAGATGGCCGGTCGAACTGATCGGCAGGAACTCGGTGAGTCCCTCGATCACGCCCAGGATGATGGCTTCGAATGCATTCACGTGAAAGCAGCAGGATCCTTCGCCGAGAGCGTAGCACAACCTGACGATCGTGATGGCGTTGCCACCCGGACAGCGGCCGGGCGATACCATCTGCATCATGTCCCCACCCCCGACTCACTCCGCCGCGACCGCCAACCCGGCTTTGCGCGTCATCATGCTGCCGCGCGACACCAACCAGTACGGAACGGTGTTCGGCGGCGTGATCCTCTCCTATATCGACCAGGCGGGGTTCATCGAGGCGCGAAAATATGGGGTGCATCGCTGGGTGACGGTGGCGATCGATCGCGTGGAGTTCCGCGCGCCGATTCACGTCGGTGATGTCGTGAGCTTCCTCACACAGACGCTCCGTACCGGCCGGACATCCGTCACCGTGCGGGTCATGGTCGAAGCGGAGCGGTTCGCCAGCGGCGAGTGCGTGCCCGTCACCGAAGCGCAAATGGTCATGGTCGCCGTGAATGAACGAGGCGAGGCGATCCCGTTCATCTCGCCGCCCACCGCGGGGATTGCGCAACAATGAAGTCGAACAGCGAACGAGCCCTTCGCCTCGGAGTGCTCATCGGCGGCGGCGGCCGGACCCTCCTGAATCTCGCGGAGTGCATCGAACGGGACGACCTGAGCGCGTCCATTGAGATCGTCATCGCGCCGCGTGCGAACTTGCCAGGCGTGGAACGCGCCCGCGACCGCAACCTCCCGATCGAAGTGATCGAACCAGTGGCGTCGCAGCCGCATGTCGATGAACGGATCAATCAGCGCCTCATCGACACGAACATCGACCTCGTGTGCATGGCGGGATACATTCGCTACCTTCGCATCGATCGCGCCCTGCACGGGAAAGTCATAAACATTCATCCGGCCTTGCTGCCATCATTCGGCGGTCGCGGAATGTACGGATTGGCTGTCCACCGCGCCGTCTTGGACCACGGGTGCAAGGTGTCCGGCTGCACCGTGCATTTCGTCGATGAGCACTACGACAATGGCCCGATCATTCTCCAGAGAACCTGTCCCGTCCTCGACGATGACACTCCCGAATTACTGGCGGCTCGGGTCTTTACCGAAGAATGTCAGGCCTATCCACAGGCGATCAGGCTCTTCGGCGAGGGGCGCCTCCGGATCGAAGGTCGGCGCGTCCGGATTCTCCCGCCACAGTCCGCGGCAGCCAAGGCCGGGGCCTGAGCCGTGCTTCGAACTATCGCGACCGGCAACCAGTATGAAACGCATCTGTATGCTCACTGACATGACCGGATTGATGACTCGCCGAATGCCTGTGTTCGCACTAAGCGTGCTGCTCGCGATCTCGTTCATGGCGAGCGCGGCGGGCCAGCCGGCTGTTCGCAATCGCGACACCTTCGAGCAGCGCGTCGCCCAGGCCTTCGACGAAAAGGACTACGAAACTGCGGCCGAGCTGCTCGAGGCGCACCTTGAGCGCGCCCCCAACGATTTCATCGCGCTCTACAACGCGGCGTGCGCGTTCTCACAACTGCTTCAGCCTGACAAGGCGGCGGATTACCTCTTCCGCTCTGTGCAGGCGGGGTTCGTCGATTTCGATCACATCATCGCCGACCACGATCTCGACAACATCCGCACCCATCCCGTCTATGTGAAAATCCTGGAGCTGCGCGATGAAGTCTACGCCAAATTGGGCGCGCGTCAGATGGAATCGGCCCGCGAGGAATTCGCCGGCCAGGGGTATCGATACGAGACTGATGAGAATCGCCACATCAATTATGTCACCGCCCTGGATGAGGTTTCGCACCGCGAAATGAGGCAGATGCTCGAGGCGCAGGCCGATCACCTCGCCAAGACCCTGTTCGACGAGGCGCCTGCATATTTCACTCTCGTCGCAGTCCCGACCCCTCACGATGCACAGCAGATCATCCGCGACGGGTCGATCGGGGGCATTTACGAGCACTCCCGCCGGCGGCTGGTCGCCCGCGACATCGGCATCATGCTCCGCCACGAGTTCACGCACCTAATGCACTACGGCCACATGGAGCGGATGGGACAGGATCACGCCCTCTGGGTGCAAGAGGGGCTGGCGTCGCTGTACGAGACCTATGTCCTCACCTCCAACGGCTCGATCCGCTTCCTTCCCAATCAGCGGCACAACTTCGTGCGCATGCTCCTGCGACAGAACCAACTGCCGCCGTGGCGCGGTCTCTTCTCCGAAAGTGCGGAAGAGTTCATGCGCGATGCTGGTGAGAACTATCCGGTCGTGCGCTCAGTCTTCCACTTCCTCGATTCGCACCGCAAGCTGGTCGAATGGTACAAGGCCTATGTCGAGACCTTCGAAGAGGATTCCACCGGCATCGCCGCCTTCGAAAGGGTGTTCGAGTCGCCGCTGGAGGATGTCGAGCGCCGCTGGAGGACGTGGGTGCGCTCCCAACCGCCCGTCGATGACTTCGTGGGCCGGGGCGACGCCTCGCTGGGCGTGCAGTTCGTCGAGGATGGCAGCAACGACGGCGTGCTGATCGACCTGGTTCTGGAGGATTCCGCTGCCGCCGATGCCGGAATCCAGTCGGGAGATGTGCTCGTGTCCTTCGACGGCCAGCCGGTCCGCTCGCACTTTGAACTCCTGATCGCGGTGGGAGCGCGGAGCGTCGGCGACGTCGTCCCCGTGCGAATCCGCCGCGGGAGCGAGTACCTTCTCCTCAACGTCACCTTGAAGCCGCTGCGGTGGTGAGCCAACTCGGGTTTCATCGAGTTTGCCCGGTGTTTCGGCCGTTGAATGCTCGCGGCGGTTCGTGTAGCATCCCCACGGCTGGACATGCCCCAGGGAGGGGGTGGGTTGGCATGGATGTCCGGCGACAGTGACCATGAGCAAATCGCCGCCGCGCAGCTTTGGTGCCGACTTCAAGCAGTTTTTCGTTCGCGGCCTTGTCATCCTGCTGCCCACCGTGCTGACGCTGTGGCTGCTGGTGATGGCGTATCAGTTCGTCGATAACGCCATCGCCGAGCCCATTAACCGCGGCATCCGGCTGGCCATCGTCGAAGCGACGCCGCATTCCACGCTGCTCACCCGATACTTCGAACCCTCGCAAGACACGATCGACCTTGAGCTGGCCCGGCGCAATGCCCAGCCGGTGCGCACTCCGCCAACTGATGCGCAGGTTATCAAGCAGCTGCGGCTGCTCAATGTCGAAGCATGGTGGAGCCAGTGGTGGTTCGGTACGATGGACCTGATCGGCCTCGTCGTCGCCA